>OLSO01000029.1_pt1 | contig 160933 bp, 153 predicted proteins | sample 1672441 | NCBI WGS metagenome assembly OLSO01 (sample SAMEA3136686, study PRJEB25190) | human gut metagenome | biome: human gut; feature: human-associated habitat; material: faeces | place: Austria | collected 2013 | reverse complement strand
AGATCATCTGGAAACTTCAGAAGAGGTGATTACAGAATGGATTGGGCAGATAAATACTGATATAAACAAATAACCATAAGGAGAGATAAAACAATGAGAAAAAATTTTGGAGCAAAGCCATTTTTATATCCACAGCCGGTTATGATTCTGGGAACCTATGATGAAAATGGAAAGGCAAATGCAATGAACGCTGCATGGGGCGGAATTGTAGGTGCAAATGAGATTATTGTAGATTTGTCTGCCCATAAGACAACAGACAATATTATAAAAAATAAGGCTTTTACAGTAGGGGTGGCAGATCTTGAACATCTGGTTGCCTGCGATTATGTGGGAATTGTTTCTGCAAATAAAGAAGCATATAAGATGCAAAAAGCAGGTTTTACTACAACGAAGAGTGAATATGTAAATGCACCAGTCATCAATGAACTTCCATTGACTCTTGAGTGTGAACTTGTAAAAGTTATTGATGAAAGCAAGTATCTTGCAGAAATCAAAAATGTAAGTGCAGATGAGAAATATCTTGGTGATGACGGAGAAATTGATCTTAGTAAATTTACACCAATTACATATGACCCGGTACATCACGGATATTACAGACTTGGAGAACGTGTGGGAAATGCTTTTAAGGATGGAGCAAAGTTAAAATAAGGACAGGTGATTAAAGTGAAAAAAATTGTACAGACAGCAGGAAGAAACGCACTGAATGAATTTGCACCACAGTTTGCACATTTTAATGATGATGTTTTGTTTGGAGAAAACTGGAATAATCAGGATATTGATGTAAAGACAAGATGTATTATAACAGTCACAGCACTTATCGCTTCAGGAATGATTAATACATCTTTGCTGTCAAGAAAAGAGAAATAAAGGTTAAAAAGCGGCGTGATCGGAAGACTTTTGTATATTGACAGAACATTTAAAAAGACATATACTAAGAGCAGTGATCGTTCTGTAGAGACTTGCGAAGCCTACAGGCGGGGGAGAGCCTGTGGGTTTCTCCCTCTTTTTCTTTAATGAGAAATGATTTGCAGATATCGAAAAAGTATATTAGTTATGCTAAAAAGCAGTAAAGGAGATATAGGCTGTTATGAAAATCAAAAGATGGATAGTTTTGACCTTATTAATAGCAGCGATTATTACAGGATGCAATCAAAAAGACTCGCCATATCAGAGTCTGGATGAAAAGAAGCTCAATTCCGAAAATACAGATATTAACGATAGAGGGGATTATTATAATAAAAATGTCGATGACCGTATAGATAAAATGAGTCCAGAGGAAAAAGAAGAATTCTATGTAGATGTGACGGTAAATTACATTAGCAGAGAAAATGTTCCGGAAGATGATATTATTTTTCTGAGAAATGATAATGTGTACGAAGGGGATCTATATAACGGTGATGATACCATTTTGCTTCCACCGGGAATTTATAAACTGATTTCGTCAGAAATTGGAGGACATGATGCAGATTTTGGAGAAATTAATCTGCTTACACCTGGTGAAAAGGTAACAATAATCGTTGATTATAATACATTTTCAGCAAGTCGTGAGGATGACAGAAAGTGATTTTATTTTAATACATAGGAAATCTCATTTCCTATGTATTTAAATGTAATAAAGAATAATGAAAAAGAGGAGAAACTAAAATGAAATTTCAAAAGCTTGGCAACACGGACATCGATGTTTCTGTGGTTGCATTAGGTACTTGGGGGCTTGGCGGCGGAAGTGTCTGGACAGACGGAGATTCTACAGTTGAGGACGCGAAGAGTCTGCTTGATATTTGTCATGAACATGGCGTGAATTACATCGATACCGCACCGGTGTATGGCACAGGAGTAAGTGAGGAATTGCTTGGTAAGGCACTGAAAGGCAGAAGAAATGATTTTGTTTTGCAGACCAAATGCTCTCTGAACTGGAGAAATGAGGGTGGTAATTTCCATTACAAACGAGACGGTTATACCGTTAACAATGACACCCGCGCATCAGCAGTGAAAAAGGACGTGGAAGACTCTCTGCGCAGAATGGGAATCGATTATCTGGATTCTGTTATCGTACATTATGTCTGCGGCAGCTTTCCGGTGGAAGAAACTGTAGGAGCATTGGAAAATCTGGTTCGCGAAGGAAAGATCCGCACCTATGGACTTTCTAACAGTCAGCCGGCAGATCTGTCTGCATATCAGGAAGCCGGCGGAAACGTATCTGTTGTACAGGAATTTTTCAGTATTCTCTCTCCTTTCCATGGCAGAGAATATTTTGATCTGTGTAAAAAGTATAACACGGTATTTCAGACCTATGGTGTGTTGGAGGAAGGATTTTTAACTTCTCCTGCCTTTATGGACCGTGAATTTGCAAAAACCGATATCCGGTCCAGAATACCTTGGACAGATCCGGAGAAAAAAGAAGGACTTCGCAGGGCTTTTGAAATCTGGAAACCACTTTGTGAGGAATATCATTGCAGTTTTGCAACGCTGGTAGAAGCTTGGGCATTATCTCAGTACGACCGGATGAGTCTTCTGGTTGGAATGCGAAAAGCTTCCAGTGTGGAAGATACTGTAAAGTGCTTGGATATTAGGTTGCGTGCCGAGGACATCAAATGTATGGAGGAAGCAGTAAAGACAATTCAGGTTGCGGTTTTGGACAAATAGAAAACTGAAAAGGTGGAAAGGATCGGGAGCGTGTATCCGATCCTTTCTTTATCGAGAATAGATAGCATGAAAGGAAAATAAGTATGAAAGAACCTATGATGGCAGACAGCCATGAAATCACAGTTAGAAACTATAAGCAACCGATGCGAAATCGTCTGATCATGATGCTGATCTGCATTGGGATTGCTCTTATATCATTTTTTGTTGTTTCCAAATGGGCAACTTCTGTCGAATCGTACCGTTGGGTTATCAAAACACTGAATGGATTGCAGAAAAAAGCACTTGGGCTTTTCGGAACAGCAACCGCTCTTGCAACAGGTGCTGCAGCAATACCGGGAGAAGCCGCAACTCCGATCGCGAATAAGCTGGCAGATGTCGCAGGCTATATGGTGATCGTTTATGCAGTGATCATTGTTGAAAAATATTTACTGACTATCACCGGGTATATTGCATTTAAAATCTTATTTCCTATCGGATGCGTGCTTCTGGCAGCAGGCAACTTTTTGAAAAACGGATGGAAAGAATTTATCTACAGAATCGGAATCAAGAGTATCATTCTGGGTGTTCTTTTGTGGGGACTGGTTCCTACCAGTGCATGGGTGACGAATATGGTAAATGAAACCTATGCAAAGTCCTATGAAGCTGATTTTACACTGGAAGATACGGAAGAATTATTAGATGAGGGAGATACCTCTGCAAACGCAGACAAGAAGGATGAAGCACAAGAAACGAAAGATAAAAAGTTTTCTTTCAGTGAATTTCTTAATAATGCGAAGGATAAGGTTGATGATGCGATTGATGCGGTAGGTGATGTCGCTACAGAAAAACTCTCTGCTTTTGAGGATGGATTAAACAGAATTATAGAGGGCGTGGCAGTGCTGCTTGTGACAACCTGTGCCATTCCGGTTCTGGTCATGTTATCATTTACCTGGATTCTGAAGGGAATAATGGGTTTAAAAATTCCATCTATTACTCTTCAGTCAGTGCCAAGGGTTTCTGAAAGAAAAAGAAAGAAAACGGAAGAGAATTAATTTTAAATTTTACCGAAGGAGAGGAATGAGATGACAAAAGATCTGACAACCGGGAAAATCATGCCGATTCTTGTGAATTTCACTGTGCCGCTTGTTTTGGGAAATCTGTTTCAGCTGACTTATAATGCGGTGGACAGCATCATCGTAGGGCATTTTGTGGGGAAAGAAGCGCTGGCGGCAGTTGGTATCTGTAATCCGATCAGTACGCTTATGATACTGTTTTTAAATGGATTATGTATGGGGGCAAGTATCCTCATGGGAATTCAGTATGGGGCAAAGGATTATAAGACTTTGCACAGGCAGATCAGTACAACCATGTTGTCGGGAGTAGTTTTTTCATTTTTTCTGACTTTACTTTGCGTGGTATTTGCTGTACCGATCCTGCATCTGCTGCAGGTAGATGCATCGATTATGGAGATGACGCGGCAGTATTTACGGATTATTTTTCTGGGACTAATGTTCACCTTTTTGTATAACTTTTTTTCCAGTACCTTAAGAGCTTTGGGAGACAGTGCATCGCCTTTGTATTTCTTAATTATCAGTGCAGTCCTGAATATATTCGGAGATCTGTTTTTTGTCATTGTACTAAAGGCAGGAAGCAATGGATGCGCCATTTCAACAGTGCTTAGTGAGGCACTGTGCTGCCTGTTCTGTATTATTTATATACAGAAAAAAGTACCGATTCTTCGTCTGGGTAAGAAATGGCTGGTATTCGATTCACGTTTGCTGAAGAAAACAATTGCTTACGGATGGGCATCTGCCATGCAGCAGGCCACCGTGCAAATGGGAAAAATTGCGATCCAGGTGCTGGTTAATACTATGGGAGTTTCCGTGGCTGCAGCTTTTGCGGTGGTCAATCGGATTGATGACTTTGCAATTACACCGGAACAGAATATTGCCCATGCCATGACGGCACTTATGGCGCAGAATAAGGGAGCCGGAAAAAATGACCGCATGCGGGAGGGATTTCGTTGTGGGATGATTCTGGAAATTGTTTATGGAGCAGCTGTTATGGTGATCTGCCAGGTATTTGCCGGAGAACTAATGGCACTTTTCGTAAAAGATGAGGAAGTAATAGGACATGGTGTCATTTATCTGCATCTGATTGCTGTGATGTATATTCTTCCGGCCGTTACGAATGCAATTCAAGGATTCTTCCGTGGAATCGGAGACCTGAAGGTGACACTGATGAGCAGTTTTACCAATATGGCAGTCCGAGTCATTGCAGCAGCACCTATGATTTTGTTGTGGAACTTTGGAATTGAAGCGTTGCCATATTCCTATCTGGCAGGCTGGGTTGCCATGCTTTTGGTAGAAACGCCTTTGATGATTCGGATTTATCGTAAAAAATAACAGGATTTAAAGAAAATATAAAATCGCTCAGGGAATGAGCTTATACAGAATCCAGTTCTAATCTTTTTATAAAAGCCAGCGGTGTCATATGGTATTTTGCTTTGAATGCTCTGTAAAAATAAGAAAGATTATGAAAGCCAACAGATAAAGACACCTCTAATATGGAGGTGTTACCGTGTTCAAATAACTCTACCGCTTTTTCCAGTCTGATATTGTTAATATACTGAATGCAGGTCATATTCATGTGTTTTTTGAAAAAGCGCATAAAATGATACTCGCTGAAATAACATAGCTTTGCAAGTTCAGAAACCGACAGAGCTTCTGCATAATGCAGATCAATATGATCAAGTACAATTTTTAATTTGTCGGAAGAGTCTGATTCCGTGGAGAATCTTGTGCTACTGTACTGGAGCAGAAGAAAAAGTGTCTGCAGCAGATAAGATTTTATGGCGAGTTCATATCCAAACATCCGGGTATCGTAAAGGGAGGCAAGCTGTGCAAAAGACTTGCAAAGAGAATCATATGCAGGATGATCCGCGGTAATGAGACAGGGTAAAGATAATTCGTGGTTTACCAGGGGCGTAAGGTAGCGGGTAGAACAGATGTCTGCAGTATTTCCTCCCAGAAGCTTCATATGGAATACATAGGTTTCCGAACAGAAGTCCTGACTGCTTTTCAGGATAATGGAATGCAGCAGCAGGGGAGGAATAAACAGGATATCCCCGGTACTTGCCTCATATTCAACTAAATCGATCTGGTAGACACAGGAACCTTTTGTTATAAGAGTAAGCTCTGCTTCCTCGTGCCAGTGCATTGTTATGACAGGTGCTTCTTTTGTCAGCTTTGTAATATACTTCTGGATTGGAAAATAAACTTCTCCATGTTTGATATTTTCTTTTTGCTCCGGTATAAGTGAATGTGGCGTTTTCATTTTTTGTCCTCTCTATAATAGCAGTATTGTGTTATATAATGAAAAAATAATGCAAGATTTGTCAAAAATAAGATTTTATAATAGCAGTATAATACAGCTAAAGCAATAACGCAATGGCGAACAAATACTATGATTATATATGAAAGAGGTTGATAAAAATGGGAAAAAAGTGGTGGCATGACAAAGTAGCGTATCAGATTTACCCAAAGAGTTTTCTGGATACAAATGGAGATGGAATCGGAGATCTGAGAGGAATTATTTCTAAACTGGATTATCTGAAAAAATTAGGAATCGATATTATTTGGTTATCACCTATTTATAAATCACCATTTGTAGACCAGGGATATGATATTGCGGATTACTATGCAATTGCAGAAGAATTCGGAACAATGGAAGAATTTGATGAACTGCTGGCAGAAGCAAAAAAACGAGACATGCATATTATTATGGATCTGGTTATTAATCATTGCTCCGATAAACATGAGTGGTTTCAGAAAGCACTTGCTGATCCAGATGGAGCGTTTGCGGATTATTTTTATTTCCGCAAGGGAAAAAACGGCAATCCACCGAGCAATTACCGTTCCTATTTTGGAGGAAGCTGTTGGGAAAAGGTACCGGGAACGGACAAATATTATTTTCACATGTTTGCAAAGGAACAGCCGGATCTGAATTGGGAAAATCCGAAGTTACGGCAGGAACTGTACAAAATGATCAACTGGTGGCTGGAAAAAGGTCTCTCCGGTTTTCGAATCGATGCGATCATAAACATTAAGAAGGATCTGAACTTTCCTGATTTTGCACCGGATGGGAAAGATGGTCTGGCAAGCTGCTGGAAGATGGTTGAAAGTGTAGACGGAGTAGGAGAGCTGTTGGAAGATCTGAAAAAATCAACTTTTGAAAAGTATGATGCCTTTACAGTCGGAGAAGTATTTAACATGAAACCGGATGAATTACCGGAATTTATTGGAGAAACCGGTCATTTTTCAACGATATTTGATTTTAGCGCCCATACGCTCACTGATGGAGAACATGGATGGTATGATGCTCCGAAGCTGGAATTTGCGAAATGGAGAGCTGCGATCATTCAGGCACAATTAGAAACACAGAAGTATGGCTTTAAGGCGAATATCATTGAAAATCACGATGAGCCAAGAGGGGCATCCAGATTTTTGCCATCTTATGCTCAGACACCGGACGGAATCAAGATGCTTGGTACCATAAGCCTTCTCCTCAGAGGAATTCCTTTCATTTACCAGGGGCAGGAAATCGGTATGAGAAATGCCAAATGGAACAGCATGGAGGAATTTGATGATATCAGTACAAAAGACCAGTATCATACTGCCCGTGAAGCTGGATTATCGGATCAGGAAGCCTTGGAAGTATGCAGCCGTATGAGCCGTGACAATGCAAGAACACCGATGCAATGGACGAGCGGGGAAAATGGCGGTTTTACAAAAGGAACTCCATGGTTAAAGGTAAATCCTTTATTTAAAGACGTGAATGTGGAAGCTCAGGAACAGGATCCGGATTCAGTTTTGAATTATTATCGCAAACTGGTTGCACTGCGTAAATCGGATGAACTGAAAGAAGTATTTACCTATGGAGAATTTCTTCCGGAATATGAAAATGTGGATGGAGTCATGGCATTTTATCGTAAAGATGAATCCAAGTGCATTCTTGTGGCTGCTAATTTCGGAAAGGATGCTGCAACAATCAAACTGAAGAGCGAAATCGAAAAAGTATGGTTATCGAACCGTATAGATGGAACGGTAGATTGTGAAAAGGATTCATTGAATTTACGTAGTTGTGAAGTGGTTGTTCTGGAGCTGGAAAACCACAAGTAACTAACTATATAATTCCCGGATCTCTTTTTGAATCAGACGTCTTTTGCGAAGCACTCTTACCTCTGCTGCAGTATCCTTGATGGCAGTATGTTCTTCGTAAGCAGATCCGAAAGGAGCATTTGATGTCGGATATTTGATTTTTGATTTGATTGCCGCTATCATTATCTCCTTTGGATGCTACACTCTGGTAACACTATTCAGTAAAACAAAACCAAAAGTCAGATTATTGATGATTCTGAAGACATGTGCGTATATGTGGATCATTGCTATGGGGCTTCAGCTTTTATTTTAGAAATATGATAAATCAGGGATTGACCTTGCTGGATTATATGCAGCAGATCAATCCCTGCTTCTATTTAACAAAACGGTATCCAATCCAGCCAGATTCTGCTATACTGTATAAGAAAATCAAATAGAAAGGGTGGAACGTATGATCACATTAAATGACTATTTATATTCAGGTGATACGATTTTTCGGATTTTAAGAAATTATACAGTGGATCTGAAGAAAGAAGCAAAGAAGAATCACAATGAAATAGATCTCATCCATTCCAATTTCCTGATCCAGTTCAGGGAACTGCTTGAACACAATGATTTCCTTACTGCACAGTCGCAGAAAATCAGGGATTTTTATAAATACATGGTACAGGAATATCCTCTGCTTGCTTTTACTTTTAAAGGAAGGATCAAGTCCCTGATCCGCGCAGAGGAAAAATTCAACGGGTATATTGTAGAATATATTTATGATTATTATGAAAAACATCATACCTATCCGCCGGTGCCTGACCTAAGGGAAAAACTGAGCTGCTTTCGGGATATTATCGCATACCGTCTGGTAATTTCTCTTCCAAAATGCCATATCAGGGATGACAAACTGCGAGAAGAAGAGGAAATCAAGTATTTATACAGGATCGCGAATGTTCTTCCGGTGTTTCTGGAGGAAAGAGGATTTACGGCAGAACCTGCAAAAGGGGTGCTTGAAAGTACATCTCCTTTTATGGATGAGGCGGTGAAACCTTATTATCGGGATTATATTTCCAATGGAAGCGGAGGCAGCTATCAATCACTCCACATCACGTTTTATGATAACTGTTCGAGAAGTTACATGGAAGTACAACTGCGGACAAAGAAGATGGATGATATAGCGGAGATTGGAGCGGCAAATCACCAGGCCTACGAGAAGGAACAGGAAAAAGTCAGGGCAAGAAGAGAAGCTATTCCGGAAGGAGAATGCATTTATTTTGATGAGGCATACGAAAGAGGAATGCGGCTTCTGGGGTTGGAACTGAAGGATCTGGAAGTTAATATGTTTGCTGCGGCAAATAATAGTCTCATCAATGACGGATGCGGATTATACAGGGGGAGACTGATCCTGCCGTATGAACATTTATCAAGATTCCAGACGGATCTGAACGATTAAAAGGGTTATAAGAATGAATACATCAGATACAAAAAAAGCATATTACCATCTCCAGGTCAGAGAAGAGTTGTATCTGGATAATATGCCGGATCTCTTTTGAGAAAAGAATAAAAAAAGAAGAGAGGTAAAAAATGGAAAAAAAGAAAAAACAGACAGAACCGGAAGCCTGTAAAGTGGCAAAAAAATGCGGAGGATGCCAGTATCAGGGAGTGCCATATAAGGAGCAGCTGAAAAAGAAGCAGAAAATGGTGAACGCTCTGTTGTCAAAATACGGAAAAGTAGAACCGATCATCGGAATGGAGAATCCGTATTATTACAGAAATAAAGTACACGCCGTATTCGACAGAGACCGAAAGGGAAATATCGTATCCGGAACCTATGAAGCGAAGACACACCGGGTCGTTCCTGTTGAAAACTGTCTGATCGAAGACAAAAAGAGTCAGGAGATCATCCGGACGATCCGGGGACTTTTGAAATCTTTTAAGATCAAAACCTACGATGAAGATACAGGATATGGCTTGTTCCGTCATGTGCTGATCAGAAGAGGGTTTAAAAGCGGAGAGATTATGGTGGTTCTGGTGCTTGGATCACCAATCTTTCCATCGTCTAATAATTTCGTAAAAGCACTCAGAAAAGAGCATCCGGAGATTACAACGGTTGTCCTTAATATCAACGACAGAAAGACCAGTATGATCCTTGGGGAGAGAGAAAAAGTGTTATATGGGAAAGGATTTATCCGGGATGAACTCTGCGGGTGTACTTTCCGGATTTCACCAAAGTCCTTCTATCAAGTAAATCCGGTGCAGACGGAGATCCTTTATCAGAAAGCGATTGAATTTGCACATCTGACAGGGAAAGAAAGCGTGATCGATGCCTATTGCGGAATCGGAACGATCGGTCTGATCGCATCGGGACATGCAAAAGAAGTAGTCGGTGTGGAACTTAATAAGGATGCCGTGAAGGATGCAATATTAAATGCAAAAGAGAATCAGATCCGGAATGTGAGATTTTTCCAGGGAGATGCCGGGGAGTTTATGGAGACGATGGCAGCAGAGGGAAATAGTATGGATGTGCTGTTTATGGATCCGCCGAGAGCCGGAAGTGATGAAAAATTTATGGCATCTGCAGTGAAGATGGGACCGGAGAAGATCGTGTACATTTCCTGCAATCCGGAGACACTGGCAAGAGATCTGAAGTATCTGACAAAAAAAGGATATCAGGTAAAAAAGATACAGCCGGTGGAAATGTTTGCGTTTACGGAACACGTTGAAACAGTCTGTCTCCTTTCAAAGAAATGCCCAGTTTAAGCGGGTTTGAAAGCACTATTTTAATAAACATATTCACAAAATAGTGCGGAAAAATATGTGCGTGTGATGAAAAATTGAAAATGATTTAACACCAGAAAGCCTTTTGGCGTACTTGTTCCAGTGGTACGCCAGAAGGTTATTTTTGTTAGGCCAAGGACCTGTTTTCATTGTGGAGTTTTTCGTTGATCCGAAAAACGGAACTTTGAAAAAAACCACATTTGTGTTGTTGCAAGTAGCTTCATTTAGTTGCATATATTAAGTAAATGAAGTGATGAGTTGCGCCTTTTGAATATTTGTTGCAAAAACACCCCTTTTCGTTGTGAAAAATGCAACGATGTATATAATGAGAGTATGAGATAAAGCCAATAATCAAATTACATACATACCTGTGAAAGGGGCGTTACTTATGGCAAATGATAATCAGATAGCTTTCCTTTGTTCGAGATTGAAGGAGTTTCGTGAAAAGAATGGCTGTACCATGGCTGACATGGCGAAGAAGATTGATGTATTAGAGGGCTTGGAACCAGGAACTGGTATGAACAAGTCGTCTATTTCACGTGTTGAAGGTGGAAAAACTGCAGAAAAAACTCTATTGGAAATGGCAAGAAAATATTGTAAGGTTTTTGGAATGTCAGAATCACAGACCGAACAATTTTTGAGAGGGGAGAAGGCTGCAGTTCCAGATACTTCAGCGTTACTTAAGAATTCACAGTTAATTGATGAACTGAACAAGGAATATAGCAAGGTAGTTATTCCAAAGGTAGTTGTTGATGAATTAGATAATATAAAGAATAAGAACTCAGGTTCTCTTGGGAGAAAGGCTTGGGAAGTTATTCGTGGTATTAGCTATGGTTCTCGTACAATTCTTATGGAATATAATGGCGATGCTGATGAAGATAACGAAGATTGCAAAATAATATATATTGCACAGGAGGCTTCTGATACATATCACTGCAAAGTAGATATCATAACAGAGGACACCGATTATTCAGCATATCTTAAAGGGCATGAATCCGTTTCAGCATTACATCTTAGAGAATATATGGCTACTAAGCAGGATCTTATCAATATGACTAAATTGGCTAGAATTGACGCTTATTACGCAGATTCATATGAGGAATGCGAAGAACCGACAGCAGACGAAGTTAATGCATATCTTCAGGATGGAAATACCCTTATTATTTCTGCTGTAAGAAATAATAGGGTCACAATTGAGCAAAGAAAAGAAAAAATCAAATGGCTCATTCAGCTTGGTGCAGATGTTAATAAGCGTGATTGCAGTCGTAGATATTTCCCTGCTCTATCGCATGCAGTGCAGATGAAGGATTATGAGATGTTTATGTTTTTGCTTTTAGAGTGTAAGGCAAATCCTAATGTTGGAAGTAGAAATCCTTTTGATGCCGGAAAAGTACGCCAGAAGAATGAGGGCAATATGCCATTAATGATTGCTGCCTGGGAGGGAAAGAAGGATTTTGTAATTGCTTTATGTGAGGATGAAAGAACCAGTATTAACCAGCAGGACGCTAATGGATTTACTGCGCTCATGAAGGCCTGCATGAATGGTCACTTTGAAAATAATAAGGAAAAGCATACTTGGGATATTCGAAAGATACTCATTGATGCAGGAGCTGATCAGAAGATCGTTGACATTGATGGTAAAACTGCTGCTGATTGGGTTAGTGAGTATCATGAATCTGGTCCTACAAGAAAGCAGTTTAATAGAGGTAACAATACGAATAGTCAGAAGAGGGGGAATAGAAGATGGTAACACGAGCTTGTATATCGATAAATAATCGATGCAATCTCAATTGTACTTATTGCCATTTTCATGAGAAGAAGGATTACATTCAAGAGGACAATATGGATGTAATTACTATCCTTGATATTATTACTTCGCATATTGAAGACAACGATATTGATTTGTTTAAGTTAGGGTTCGTGGGTAATGGAGAACCAATGTTAGATTATGAAAAATTTAAGCAGTATATCGCTCATATTGGAGATTATTTGAAATCTGGAAGAATTGCTGCATACACCATTACAAACGGTCTTTTAGTTGATCGTGAGAAGTTAGAATTCTTCAAAGAATACAATGTAAATGTTGGCTTTTCAGTAGATGGAATCTCTGCTATTCACGACAAGTATAGATGTGGAACTCATGAGCGAGTGATGGCAAATATAGCTTTATACAAAGAAGTGAATGGAAAGTATCCTTCTATGAATTGTACTGTTGGAAAAGAGATCATTGATAATCCGGAAGCGACCATAGGGTTCTTTGAACAATTTGGTAATAGGATCACGTTTTCTAGGATGATTGGAAAACAGGGGATATCGTTACCTGATTTTAATGCGTTCTTGAATAAGGCGATGGAACGATTGAATGTTAGAACTGGTGGCTACGACTGTACCATGTATGGTGGTATGTGTGGTGCAGGAATGGATAATATTTTTTACGCAAATGGAAAGATATTCATATGTGGTAATTGTATCGATTTACCTTTTTCAATGCCTTACGACACACCTCTAAATGAGGTCAGTTTTGACGTTATCGATTTTGACAGAAGCTGTTGTTTCAAGGAGGTGTTTACTGGTTGAAGATAGCATTATATGGAATGCCTTGTGCAGGCAAAAGTACATTGATGGATAGAATCACTGATGCAAAGGTTATTAATGGCAGCCAGGAGTTGAGACGTATTTGCGGTGGTTCCTTTTTGGAACTATCAGAAGAAGAGAAACATCAAGTTAGAATTAAATACACAGAATATATTAATGGTTTGAATGATGAAGTAATTGTTTCAGATGGACACTATTCATTTATGGAAACTGTTGCATTTACTGAGGCTGACGGAGAGTTGTACGATATCTTTATTTATCTGTATTGTTCTCCGGAAAATCTTAAGGAAAGATATGCTTTGTCAGAGAAAAATGGTAAGTTTGCTGGCGAGTCCATTGAGTCGTTAAGACAATGGCAGGAATTTGAAATAAATAATCTTAGAGAGGAATGTCATAGGCGAAATAAGGACTTTTACGTTGTCAGTGATAATGAAGAAGAACAGAATAAGTTTTTTGATTTCTTATCTTTACTTCGAGAAGGTTTCAGCTCCTACGATTTAGCGACAGATATCTGTAATCAAATAATGGAGCAGTTCAACAAGCAGGATATCTTGTATATAGTTGACGGAGATAAAACCATTATTATTCAAGATTCATATAGGTTCTGTTGTAATGGCAAGACAAAGATCTTCGATGGAGATTTTTATACTGGCTATCAATCATTTCTTTTTGAAAAGGAATTACAAACCGCGTCTATTGACAAATCTAAAATTGCAGAGATAACAATTAATAATGAAGTGTATGACATAGTTGCATCGAATAATTATGTTGTACTTTCTTCTGGAATAAAAGATTTGTGGAGCGATATTGCTAATGCTAAGAATCTTGGAACTATATTTGCTAGTCCATACATAAGTGCAGATGTTAAGTATTATGTCGTAAAGCAATTGCGAGAACATGGATACACTATTTTTGCCTATGGAGATAGCAAGATTGATTTATATATGTTACGCGAGGCTGATAAAGGATTTCTGTATATTGGTAAGCGAATAAGCAGATCATTGAAGAATGAAAGCTTATCAGGCTTGGTGCCGATTTACGATCATTCTTTGGTGATATTGGCTGATGAGGACGAAGAAGTACAAGCTGATATTGCTATCTGCAAATCGAATTCAGGAATAAGTGGAAGTAGGCTGGCAGCAGCACATGTGCGTTTAGGAGAAAAAATAGGAAGGCACATTGCTGCCGTATTCCCAGAGAAAAATACATCAATCTTAGTTTTGGAACGAGGTGGCAGGTTTTTTGGTGACGGAGTATATATGGGAGCAGGCGGCATTTTTTATTCGATGAACCCGAAGCAAGATGATGCTCCTGTGATTAATACAGAGAGAGTAGTTATTGTTGATAGTGTGATTAATACTGGAAAATCAATAATGAGGATTATTGATGAGTTAAAGAATCATAATCCAGGCATTGACGTTATTATCGCTGCAAATGTTATTCAGAATGAAGCTGTCGAGTTGTTTAAGGATTATCTTGTGTTTGCAACAAGGCTTTCGAAGAATTCATTTGTAGGAGTTAATCAATCAAAGCAAACTGGCAAAACAGGACCGGATACTGCAGATAGACTTTTTAATTTAATAAAAAAACGATATTGAAATGATTTTGTTGCAACAAGATTTTTTTTGTTTTTAGTCAAATGTCAACATTTAACAATTTGTTAAAAATGCACAAATTGTAGACTGTTAACAATCTGAATGTGTGTGAATGAAAAACAGATATCGTTCATATATGTAGTAAAATCCGTCCACGAAAGACTTGTTTTTTTTGTATACAATAAAAATACGTCGTATTCCACAAAAATGCACAAAAACGAAAACGATAATAGATGTTTAATTGGTAAAATGTTATAATTGTCTTAACACAAAGTTTACATTTATGGAGGAATGCAAAATGAAAAAGAGAATGATAGCCCTCATGCTGGCTGGTATCATGGTACTCTCGGTCACAGCCTGTGGCGGTGGAGGAGCTTCCAGCAAGAACCAGAATAATCAGGATGATGGTGAAAGCAAACAGGTTGGAGTTGAGGTAACCGAGGACATGCAGAGTGCACCGCCGGAAGATGCACCTGTAGGAGGACAGGTTGTAGTTGCGATCTCACCAGGTACCTTATCACCGGATATGTACGGCGGATGGTCAAACAATGCAACAAACTCCGGATTCATTGGATTGATGAGTGGTTACGCCCTCGCTGATTACAATCGTGATTATGTTCTTGATTGGGACCCGGTTGTTGTTAAAGATCACGAAGTAATCGAAAACGATGACGGAAGCAAGACATACCGTTTTGAAATCAATGATAACCTGAAATGGAGTGACGGTTCTCCGATTACAGCAAAAGATTATGTATTCAGTCTTCTGCTTCATTCTTCTCCGGAATTTGCAGCCTGTGAAGGTGATGCAACATACGGATGGGCTTTAGTTGGATACAACGATCATGTACAGGGAACAACAAAAGAATTCGCAGGTGTTAACCTTCTTGGGGATTACGAATTTTCTATGACAATCAGTGCAGATCAGCTTCCGAACTATTATGAGATGGCAAATGTTGCCTATGGACCGGAACCGCTTGCAGCAATCGCTCCTGGATGCGACGTGAAAGATGATGGAAACGGAGCATACCTTACAGACGGATTTACAGAAGATCTCATCAGAGAAACCTTGCTTGATCCGGATAAAGGATTCCGTTACAAAGCACCGGTTGTATGCGGACCTTACAAATTAAAGAGTGTTGACCTTACAACTGAAACTGTTGAACTTGAAATCAACGAAGAATACCTTGGAACATATGATGGAACAAAACCACATATCCAGACAATTATTTCCAAACCGGTTGCAGATGAAACAATCCGTGACGAATTTGAAAAAGGAACAATTGATTTCTACTCGGCAGGTACAGGAGAAAAGATCGAAGCTGCTTTAACAAAAGTAGAAGAAGGAAAATTAGATGCAAACTATGGTCTTGTACCGGGAACACGTATCAACGAGATGCGTTATATGTGTGACTTTGGACCGACACAGTTTGAAGAAGTAAGACGTGCAATCGCTTATATCGTAGACCGTGATGAAATCAACAAACAGTTAACAGGCGGATACGGTACAGTGGTAGACTGTTATGCAACAGATGCTACAACAGATTTTGCAGCAATCAAAGATGATATTGAATCTGAACTGATTCACTACTCATATGACCTTGATAAAGCAAAACAGGAACTCATCGATGGTGGTTGGACACTGAACGAAAAAGGTGAAGAGTACAAAGAAGGTACAGACAAATACCGTTATAAAGAAGTAGATGGTGAATTGATGAAATTAAAAGTTGAAGTAGCATGCTGTGAAGATGACTACTCAAAACTTTACAACACAGTAATCCCACCGGAAGCAGAAAAGATCGGTATGGAATACAAATACACATCTATGGACTTTGCACTTATGATCAACCATTTGAATCGCCAGGGTATCGATGAACCAGAATATAACATTTTCTACAGTAGTATCGGAATTCCGGAAATTCTCTTCTACTGGAACTGCTTCGATGACGATCCGAGTTTAATGGGAAGCTGGAATGTTAACTACATTTCCGATCCGGAATTAAAAGCAATCGGTAAAGAGATGCAGAAAGTTGATCCTGAAGACATTGACGGATTCAGAAAATTATATGGAGAATTCCAGCTGGCATACAACAAAAAACTTCCAAGTCTTCCAATGGGATCAGGAGTTTCTTATATGTTCTTCAATCCGAAGCTTAAGAATTTCGTTCCTAGAGCTCATGTGGGATGGGGAGCAATGGTATTAGATGCATACTTTGAAGAATAAGCATAAAGGATTCATCAGAATAGATCAATTCTATTAACTTTTGATATGCATGACAAAACAGGGAGGACAGAACAAAGGCAAATGTTCTGTCTTCCCGTATCTTTTCTTTATACGAAAACAAAATTATGGTAATGGTTCAGACAGAATCACATGTCATGAATAATTCAGGAATAACTATTTCATCCAGAAGGAGAAAACTACATTATGGCAAAATACATATTGAAAAGACTTGGTTATATTATTATAGTATTCTTCCTGCTTTCCATCTTACTGTTTGGTATTTTTAAAATGGTACCTGGTGACCCTGCCAGACTTATGGTCGAGGGACAAAAGCAGAGTGTTTCACCGGAACAGTATGAGATGCTTTATCAACAGGCAAGAGTACGTCTCGGACTTGATAAACCGATTCCGGTTCAGTATTTAAGCTGGATGGGAAATATCTTACAGGGAGATTTCGGTTACTCTACCGTATATCGTATTCCGGTTAAAGAACTGATCGGACCTCCGATGAAAAATACAATCGCCCTGAACGTTGTATATTATATTTTCCTTTTCGCAATCGGAATTCCGCTGGGAATCAAATGTGCGGTAAAAAAAGACACGGTGTTTGATACATCACTCCAGGTAGCAACTATGATCGGTATCAGTATTCCTTCATTTATTTCGGCGCTGATCTTTATCTACCTGTTTGCAATTAAAATTCCGATCTTTCCAATCAGTGGAATGGTCACAACGGGTGCAAATTTTACAGGCTTCCGTGCATTCTTAGATTATTTATATCATATGGCACTTCCTATTATTGTATGTCTGACAGGTATCGGTGGTCTGATCCGTTATGTCAGAGGAGCTCTTCTTGATGCATTATCTATGGATTATGTAAGAACAGCCCGTGCCAAAGGTCTGAAAGAAAAAACTGTTATTTACAAACATGCGTTCCGTAACGCGATGATCCCGATCACAGGCTGGATCGTAGGCTCTATCGTAGGTATCTTTGGTGGAGCGGTTATCATTGAGACTCTGTTCTCATGGAAAGGTGTCGGAAAACTTCTGATCGATTCCTTGAACCAGCATGACTATACAGTCGCACTGTCCATGCAGATGTTTTACATTTTGTTAGGACTTGCTGCAAACCTGATCACAGACTTATGTTACTGTATCGTTGATCCAAGAATTAAACTCGATTAGGAGGAAGACAAATGTTATTTGGAAAGAAGAAAGAAAAAGAGCAGCGTTCCGTTCTTGAAGAAGAACAGATGCAAAGTCCTTTTCGTACGATTATAAAAAATCTGCTGGAAAACAAACTGGCTATGGGAGGATTGATCGTATTTGTATCAATTTTTGCAATGTGCTTCATCCTTCCGATCTGGTTTCACCAGGATTTAAACTATCAGGATCCAACACAGAAAAATATCGCACCGGGATTTTCATTCCTTTCGGTTCCGTCAGATTTAAAAGACAATGCCGAAGTGATTGAATTTGGTCCGACATATGGTGTAGGAGTAGACAAAGACGGTTACGTTTATGAGTGGGGACAGTTAACGAAAAACCTGAAAAAAATTCCGGCTGATATGGGAAAAGTTGTTGATATCGCAGTTGGTCAGGACCACGTGCTGGCAATCAACGATAAAGGTACCTTATACACCTGGGGCTTCAACCGAATGGGTCTTAATGTGATTCCGCCGGAACTGAAAGGCAAAAAGATTGCTGACATTGAAGCAGGATATCAGGTATCCGTTGTTGTAACAGAAGACGGAAAAGTTGTTTCATGGGGAAATACAAGTGCAGTTGATATTTCTACAGCTAATGTAAAGGATGAAAAAGTCAAAGAAGTAAAAGCAAATATTCAGACAGCCATTGCCCTTACAAAGGATGGAAAAGTCATCTCGCTTGCAAAGAAAGAAACTGCTTTAGATAATGTACCGGAAGAGATTCAGGGAAAAGTAGAAAAAATCGCTTTAACAGATAAAGCAGCAGCAGCTGTATTAAAAGATGGTACTGTAAAAGTCTGGGGAAACAATCACAACCATATTTTCTCCGTACCGGAAGAAGTGCAGGGCAAAGCAGTGGATATTTCAGGTGGACGTAACCATCTTGTTGTTGTGACAGAAGATGGAAACGCAGTAGCCTGGGGCGGAAATGAAAATAATCAGGCAAAGGTTCCTGCTAAGGCAACCAATATTGCAAAATTAGCTTCCGGCTATTATCAGAACTGTATTATCAAAGAAGACGGCTCTGTTGTGACATGGGGACTGAAAGGTTACTTACTTGGAACAGATAATCTTGGAAGAAACGTATTCTACCGTATCTTAAAGGGTGGACAGATGACTATGACAGTCGGATTCATCGCTGTTATCATCCAGTTCGCGATCGGTATCTTAGTAGGGGGTATTTCCGGATACTACGGTGGAACTGTGGATATCCTTCTTATGCGTCTGGCAGAGGTTGTCGGATCCCTTCCGTTTATCCCGCTGGCACTGATCCTTTCTGCTTTGATCGGAAATAAAGTATCTGATGTCGGAAGAATCATCATGATCATGTTGATCCTCGGTTTCCTCGGATGGACCGGTATCGCAGGTCTTGTCCGTGCACAGGTGCTTGCAGAACGTAACAAAGAATTCGTTGTCGCTGCAAAAGCACTGGGTGTAAAAGAAAAGAATATTATTTTCCGTCATATCGTACCGAACGTAATGACGATCATTATCGTACAGGCAACAATCTCATTTGCAACCTGTATGCTGACAGAATCCGGATTATCATTCTTAGGATTCGGTGTTGCAGAGCCAATTCCTTCATGGGGAAATATGCTGAACAACTGTCGTTCTTCAGAAGTTATCTCACAGTACTGGTGGAGATGGGTATTCCCGTCAGTTGTATTAGGACTTTGTACTGTAAGTATCAACTTGTTTGGTGACGGACTTCGTAGAGCAGTTGACCCGAAAGCAAATGAAAGGTAGGAATAACGATGGCATATTTATTGGAAGTAGATGATCTACATACATTTTTTAAGACAAAAAAAGGAATTGTAAAAGCGGTCAACGGTGTTTCCTATCGAGTAGAGCCTGGGAAAACATTAGGTATCGTAGGAGAATCCGGAAGTGGAAAGAGTGTATCGGCAATGAGTATCTTAAAACTTTTGGATGGAAACGGATATATCGACAGCGGTACAATTACTTTCAAGGGAAGAAATCTTGCGGAGTGTACAATCAATGATATGTACCAGATTCGTGGAAATGAGATTTCCGTTATTTTCCAGGAACCGATGACAAGTTTGAACCCGGTATATACGATCGAAAAACAGTTAAATGAAGTTTATTTAACCCATCAGAAAATCACAAAAAAAGAAGCAAGTGAGAAATCACTTGAAATGTTAAAAGCTGTTAAGATCCCGAATCCGGAATCTGTTATGAAACAGTTCCCGCATCAGCTGTCAGGTGGAATGCGTCAGAGAGTTATGATCGCCATGGCTCTTGCCTGCGAACCAAGTCTTCTGATCGCTGACGAACCGACTACTGCTTTGGACGTTACCATTCAGGCACAGATCTTAAAGCTGATGAATGAACTGAAAAAGGAAAAAGGGACCTCTATTCTGTTCATTACACATGACCTTGGAGTTATCAACCAGATGGCAGATGAAGTGGCAGTTATGTATTGTGGTCAGGTTGTGGAAATGTGTAAAGCAAGAACTATCTTTGCAAAAGAGACAACCTGTTCACATCCATATACGGAAGGACTTATGACTTCAATTCCACGTCTGGATACACCGGTCGGAGCAAGACTTGAGGCAATTCCGGGAGCAGTACCTCATCCGCTCAATCTTCCGAAGGGATGTAAATTTGCTCCGCGTTGTAAATATGCAACAGAGAAATGTATGAATGAAGAACCAAAATTAGAGTTGGCAGAAGACAATCACTTGATTCGTTGTTTCTACCCGGATAAGGAGGCACGCCATGCCAAATAATGATGAAAAGAAAGTGCTTTTGAAGGTCACGGATCTGAAACAGTGGTTTCCACTTAAGAAAACAAAGTTATTCCAGAAAGAGCAGGAGTATGTAAGAGCCAATGACGGAATTACTTTGAATATTTACGAAGGAGAAACAGTTGGTCTTGTTGGAGAATCCGGATGTGGAAAATCAACATTTGGAAGAACTTTACTTCAGATCTACAAACAGACAGAAGGTAAGACAATGTATTACGGCAGAACTCTTACCGATATGGCACCGCTTTATGTAGACGAAACAATCAAAAATATTTCTTCTGGTAAAAAGAAAATTGCCGAATTAGAAGCGAAGGCAGAAGCATTAAAAGCGGAATATGAAAAAATGGAAGATTCTGCGGAAAAATTCCAGAAACAGGCCGAATATGAAAATATCCAGAAGAAATGTAATATGGAATTCCTGAATCTTGTTCAGATCATTGGTGGATTCTATAGCTTAGATGACACAAAAGAAGCAGAACAGTTACTGCTTGAAAAATTCAAAGTTGCCAGAGTGATCAGCGGTTTAAATGAAGAAAACCAGATGGAAGGTGTCGATAAGACAAAAGAAATCGCAGAGAAGAAAGTGGAACTTGAAAAAGCGGAGAAGAAGTTAGAAGAACTCCGCAGCAAATATAAAAATGATGAAGCTTTTACAAAATACGAATCATACCGTGATAATGGAGTAGATCTTGCGAGACTGAAAACACAAGAAATGCGTTTCCTTCGTAAAGATATGCAGATGATCTTCCAGGATCCATACTCATCACTGAATCCACGTATGACAGTTGGACAGATCATCGGAGAAGGTCTTCTTGCACATGGCATTTTTAAGAAAAATGATGAAAAAATGCAGGCGTATGTTATGGAAGTCATGGAAAAATGTGGACTTGCACCATATATGATCCATCGTTATCCACATCAGTTCTCCGGTGGACAGAGACAGAGAATCGGTATTGCACGTGCACTTGCATTGAAACCAAGATTCGTAGTCTGCGATGAGGCGGTTTCCGCACTTGACGTTTCCATTCAGTCGCAGATCGTCAACCTTCTGAAAGATCTCGGAAGCGAAGACAATCTTGCATACTTATTTATTTCACATGGTTTGAGTGTTGTAAAATATATCAGTGACCGAATTGGTGTTATGTACCTTGGAAACATCGTAGAGCTTGCAGAGTCACAGGAAATGTTTGATCACCCTACACATCCATATACAGAAGCGCTGTTATCAGCAATTCCGACGACAGACGTAGATTCTAACAGAGAGATGATCCCGCTTGAAGGAGATATCCCAAGTCCGGTTCATCCGCCGAAAGGATGTAAGTTCCATACAAGATGTAAATACTGTACAGAAATCTGTAAGCATATTACACCGGAACTTGTGGAAATGAGACCGGGACATTTTGTAGCCTGTCATAATCCACTCGGAGTAGAAAAGGATTCATAAAATCAGAAAGGAATTAGCATGAGCTTTTTTGGAGGATACAGCAAACGAGGAAGACAGTTGGAAGAACAGGATAAAAAGTTCCTGGAATTTAAAAAGCAGATGAGTGACCAGAACATTGTTTTTGAAAAGGGAGATTATCTGGCTATGGTTTTGGGGGCATTCTGGGCACTCTGGCCGGCTCTGGCCATTACACTGGCAGTAATTGTGGGGATCAGCCTGTTCTTTTTATAAAAAACTGCAAAAATCTGAAAGGAAGAATGAATGGATTATACCAGGAAGGCATCAATACAAAGAAAAACTCTTTGGCAGCAAATCGCTGATGTATTAAGAGAAGACATCATTCGGGGGAAGATCAAACCGGGGGAACGAATTGTAGAAGAAGATATTGCGGAGAAGTTTCATGTAAGCCGGGGACCGGTCAGAGAAGCCCTGCGTCATATTGGGGAGGAAGGATTTGTTGTTTATGAGTCTCATAAAGGCAGTACAGTAAAGACGATTTCCTATGAAGAAATGCAGGAAAAATATCTTGTCCGCTCTACCCTGGAAGTTCTGGCAATCAGGATCATTGCCGGAAAACTTCCGGAAGAAATCGAACGGGAAATGGATGAGTGTCTGGAGCAGATGGAAGAAGCTGCGAAAGAAAAAGATGTGTACCACATTATGTGTTATGATGAACAGTTTCATTCATGCATTGTTCGAGCAGCAAAGTGCGAAACCTTATATAAAATATGGGCAATGCTCCGGGAAAGCAATTTGTGCGGATATTATACAATGGGTGTTGAATCCATCATCCCCTTTGATGTACTTCGCTACAATCATGAGATCCTTTTAAAAGGAATAAAAGAATTGCCTGTTGAAAAGACAGCAAAATTGATTGAGGAGCATTATATGATCGTTCCGGAAGTTCTGCATGAAAAACAGTGTAAGAAATCCGAATAGAACGAAGGATAATGTGATTTCAGTTGTTTTAGATCAGGTGGCTAAAAAGACCACCTGACAGCGGCGTTCTACTTCAAAGCTTCGTCACAAAACAGACTGTGTAAATACTTGCAATTACAAGAAAAAACGAATACAATATAGAAAAAGAGGCAGGTATCAGGCGGAAATGAGACAGATGGAATTTAAAATGGAGCGTCCGGGACTGGTTGAACCCGGACAGATTGTTGATGTGACAGAGGGCGTTGTAGCTGCGTATTTTTATTATACGATTGAGCCGGCTGTGGCAATGAGCGCCAATTATCGTTCATGGCAGAGACTTAAGTCAGGACAGGGAAAGGTGATTGACGTAAAGCAGACACCGCAGGGGTATTATGTGGTGTGTGAATTTGATGAAGAGGATGTGGAATAAAGAGAAGGAAAAATCCACTGGAAAGAATTCAATATAAAAAGATCAGAGAATGATAAAAAATGTGATTATCAGACTCTGATCTTTTTATATTGTCATGTGTATGGAAGGAAACTACCGGTGGCAGACTCTGCTGATGCTGAATGATGGAAAAAACTGCTATATAATCCTGAACCAGGAACATAAACAGAGAAAATCTACAGTCCAAGAAGAGCAGGAAGTTCCCTGATTGCGCCAATCTGTCTTGGTGGATCCGGAATATCACCAAATCCATACGAAGCATAAATAAAAGGCACGTCTGCTTTCTGGCAGGCATCAAAATCACCTGAAGTATCTCCGACATAAACCACATCCTGCAGATGATTGCGCTCCATCAGAAGACGGATGGATTCATTTTTTGGAACCTGTGTCTGACCAAAGCATAAAAAATCTTTGATATATTTTTCGAGTCCCATCGTTTTTAGAAAAACTTCGATATATCCACACTGGCAGTTGCTGACGATATAAAGGCCGGTTTTCTGAGAAAGGTTTTCCAGTGTCTGCGCAACATCTGGGTAAAGAACACCGTGATCGGTTTCAAGCAGCCGATTTTCATAGTTAAAGCAAAGATAGCCGATTCGGTCACGTTCTTCTTTTGGGCAGGAAGGAAAGAGTGCAAGCGTGATCTCATCCATTGTTTTTCCAAAAAGTGACTTAAGCCAATCTGCTGTAAGTGAGAGGGAAAAATCTGTATTCTCCTCTATCGCCTGATTCCAGGATCTGGCAACTGCTTCGGTTGAGTCCCAGAGTGTGCCGTCTACGTCAAATATAATACCATCCATGATTCAATCTCCTGTATCTGAAAAATTATTTAACAGATTAAGGATAGCACAAGGTGGATATCCGGGCAATGATCTGTAAAATATTTTATCGAAAAGTTACAGGTGATGTCGAAAAAATGCGAATTAGTAAGAAAGAAGAAAAGAAGTGTAAGATAGTAGAAACAGAAAAAACAAAAGAAATAAATGGGGGAAAGAAATGGCTGAGGGGAAAATCAGGATCAAAGATATTGCAAAAATAGCCGGAGTGAGTGCAACAACTGTATCGAATGTGATCCATGGAAGAACGGAAAAAGTATCAAGAAAGACGAGAAAAAGGATAGAGGAGATCCTGGATGAACAGGAATATGCCCCAAGCATGGGAGCACGTATCCTTTCCGGAAAATCTTCCGGGATGATTGCTGTAGTTGTTGGAAAAAGGCAGGAATGGGAGCAGGAGAGTGAAAAATTAGAAGAAATACTGCGTGAGATCGAGAAGAGTCTGGATGAGAGGGAATACTATATGCTGCTGCATTTTGTAAAAACAGCAGAAGAATTTGTACGATATGCGGCGGTATGGAAACTGGATGGGGTTATCTGTATCTGGCTCAATGAAGAGGCGTGTACAAGAATCCGACAGATGTGTGCAGTTCCGGTGGCTGCGATATACAGAACAGACCGGATTTACGGAAAAGCCGGTGAGGAAGTCGCAAGGTTTCTGTTTAAAAGAGAGAAACAGAGAATCTGGTTTCTGGATGGAACGGAAGAGTACGGAAAAGTGGTATGGCAGGGAATGCAGAAAATATTTTCAAAAAAAGGCTGCTGTCTTGAAGAAGAACAATATCTGGAAATTCCAAAAGACAGGGATCTGCGGAGAATGTTCTATAAAATCCGGCTGGCAGGGCTTGCTTTATCCGCAGATATGCTCGTATTTGCATCTGCCGTACAGGGAGCAGAGGCTGTCGGTTATCTGCATGATCTGGAAATCAAGGTGCCGGAGGAAATTGAAGTGATGGCAGTCGGAAAAGAAGAAACAGCACTCATTTGCCGACCGCAGCTGACAACAGTCGAATTTGACAAAAAACGATTTGTCCGACAGGCAATTGAAGAATTATATGTCCAGATGATAAAAGGATATATTTTGACAAAATCCGGAAAAATCAGTGTGAAAACGATAATTAGAGGTTCCTGTAATTGATAAAATCGAATTAAAGTGATAAAATTTTAGAAAGCTACTTGACAAAGGTGGTGTCAATTGCTACAATAAAAAAACAGAACGCACTCTGTTTTGTAAAGTAAAGGAGTATGTTATGAGAAAACAAGCTTATTCAATTTTGGTTTATAACAATCCGGGACTATTAAGCCGTATGGCAGGATTGTTCAGCAGACGGGGGTACAATATTGAAAGTATTACCGCAGGTACAACTGCAGATCCGAGATTTACAAGGATCACGATCGTAGCAAGTGGAGATGAACAGATTCTTTCACAGATCGAGAAGCAGGTTCGCAAGATGGAAGATGTGATCGAGATTAAGCCGTTAAATGACAGCAATTCAGTATGCAGAGAACTGGTTATGATCAAGGTTCGTGCAAATGCATCTGAAAGAGCAGAACTTATTTCACTGGCAGATATTTTCCGTGCGAAGATCGTTGATGTTGAAAAAGACTGTCTGATGATTGAACTGACGGGAACCGAATCAAAGCTGAAAGCGTTTATGGAGCTTCTGGACGGATATGAGATCCTGGAGCTGGCAAGAACCGGTATTACCGGACTGAAGCGCGGAAGCGATGATGTGATCATGTTTGATTAAAGCAGAGAGACGTTTTGAAAAGAGCGACGAGCTCGAAAGCGGCACCTTCAGGGATGCAGCAGTAGTTACATAAGAAAGCTAGGGGCATGGAGCCTTTAACTCTATAGAATTCAATAAGTCATAGGAGGAAATTAAAAATGGCAGCAAGAATTTTTTATCAGGAAGACTGTAATTTATCAGTATTAGAAGGACAGACAATAGCTATCATCGGATATGGTAGCCAGGGACATGCACATGCACTGAACCTGAAAGATTCAGGATGCAATGTCATTATCGGTCTCTACGAAGGAAGCAAATCATGGGCAAAAGCAGAAGCTCAGGGATTTGAAGTATATACAGCAGCAGAAGCTGCAAAGAAAGCTGATATCATCATGATCCTTATCAACGATGAACTTCAGGCTGATATGTATAAGAAAGACATCGAACCAAACCTTGAGGAAGGTAACATGCTGATGTTCGCACACGGATTCAACATCCACTTCGGATGCATCACACCTCCGGCATATGTAGATGTAACAATGATCGCTCCAAAAGCACCGGGACATACAGTAAGAAGCGAATATCAGGCAGGAAAAGGAACACCATGTCTGATCGCAGTAGAACAGGATTACACAGGAAAAGCCTGGGACAGAGCACTTGCTTACGGTCTTGCAATCGGTGGAGCAAGAGCAGGACTTCTTGAAACAACATATAGAGTAGAGACAGAAACAGACCTCTTCGGAGAACAGGCTGTACTTTGCGGTGGTGTATGTGCCCTTATGCAGACAGGTTTCGAAACACTTTGCGAAGCAGGATACGATCCAAGAAACGCATACTTCGAATGCATCCATGAAATGAAACTTATCGTAGACCTGATCTACCAGAGCGGATTCGCCGGAATGAGATACTCAATCTCCAACACAGCAGAATACGGTGATTACATCACAGGACCAAAGATCATCACAGAAGATACAAAGAAAGCAATGAAGAAGATCCTCTCAGACATCCAGGACGGAACATTCGCAAAAGAATTCCTTCTCGACATGTCACCGGCAGGACGTCAGGTACACTTCAAAGCAATGAGAAAGAAAGCCGCAGAACATCCATCAGAAGTAGTAGGAGAAGAAATCAGAAAACTCTACAGCTGGAATGGTGAAGATAAACTGATCAATAACTAAGCGATAGGCAACAAGCCGGTCAGCTAAGCGGAAATAGAAGGAGTCCCGGAAAAACATGCTCGCATGCTTTCCCGGGACTCCTTCTATTTCTGATTAGTTAGTTGGCGCCGCCAACGGTCGAACAAGCTCTGCTTGTGAGACTCTGACCGGCTTGTATGTAAATCATTCGACCCACAAACTCACAAACACACCCAGCGGAATCGCGCTATGCGCCAATTCCGCGTCCCCCCCAAAACAGAAGTCCCGTCAAACTACCCATCCAGCCAAACCGCGCTCCCGCGCCAGTTTGGCGTCACCTCTAAACAAAAGTCCCGTCAAACCAATAATTTTCATCTCCAGCATCTCACTTACCTAAGTCGAAAAAAATAAGATTATATTACTGTGAGCAGAGTGGATGAAGAATGGACAAAAGAAATTGTATGATATTATAAAAGACAGTTGTAAAACAGATTTTTCTGTCATTTTTTAGTGATATTATATAAATGAGGCGTAAAACTATAGTAAAGTTGCTTGAATTACTGTTTTTAACATTTTTTGCATAAAACTACAATATTGCTCTTTACAAAACGATACGCTTACATTATATAAAATAAAAACCGTTTTCTATCACAAATGTTCAATGATATATTTTAAATTGATTTGTCAAAAAAATAATAAAACAACAAAAAAGACTGAATATTATTCCTTGTATCAAGTAATATATTGATAATTATCCCATCTGTGATATAGTAAAGATAATAGGTGTCTTTATTGGAGAGGTGAATGAAATGAAAAATGATAAAAAAATGATATTTTTGAAGTTATTAAAGATGCACGAACGAACCCGATTCAACAAATAGAAACTATGGCCAGTGAACTGCATAAAACAGAACATATTTCTCCACTAGATGCTTGCAAATGCACTGGAAATTGTGGTGCTATGTAAATTATGCAAATATAAAGCGTATTAAAATGTAGATATTTAGTGCAAGTAAAGACACCTATCTTGTAAATTACGAATTTCAGTAAAGATATAATGAGAGGGATTAATTATGAGATTTAGTAGTTATAATATGGAAGGGAGAATTAAAAGTAAAACAAAATTTATAAATGAAGGAGTTGCTGAATGTTTTAATAGTGTAAAATATAATAATCATTATATGTTAAATAAGCATGACATAGATATTTTTGAAATATGAAATAATTATGATAGTTATGATAGAAATTATTCTAATTTTATTGCTTGCAAATTTTGCACTAAGTTGTTGGAACAAGGTGGAAAAGATAATTTCTTAAAACTTATTTATGAACAAACTATTTCGAAAGCTGAAGAAATTTATGGAAGTCTCTTATATGATATAAAAAATGAGGTGGAAAGGGAAATCTTATTAGGAATTGATTGTTAGGACGATGAAATGAGAAACGAAAAAAAGTACAATAAAAGTATTTATTTTACAATGGTATTTGTACAGACAATAATACATCTTGTTGTTTTGTCTGAGATATTTTTAAAGCTTTTTTTAATTGACCATATTGTATATGATGCTTCTTCTAAAATTATTATAATGGATTTTATTTGGATCATTATATTGTTTTTACTAGAAAACATCTTATATATATTTAAACAGGCTGCGAAAATATGGATTACAAAACAATATAAAGACGTAATGCCGGAAAAGATTATGCATGTCTGTCAAAAACTTTCTCTTCAATTTTTAGAACAGCAAAATATACAGGAAATAATAAAACGATCCGATTCATATTTTGAAAAATCATTGGAATATACGGATGCATTAGTCAGTTGGCTCAGACTTGTTTTGTCTTCTATCGTTTTAGTCTGGTTTATGAGAAATACTTCATTTTTCGCAATACTTGTTATGAGCATACTCGTTTTAGTTGCTTTTGTGATTAATTTACGGACAACAAAAAATACCTTTGGTTTTTGGAAACGATATATGGAGACAGCACGTCGGTTTAATTATCTTTCTGATTTACAAATTAAACGGGAATATGCTTATGAGCGCCGGATTTATGACACATCGAAGGCTATGGATGAACGATTTTCAAAAGAATTTGATCAGGCTGCCAGGATAAATCGAAAGAGTGGTCATACTCGGTTTCGTGGACAAATATTGCTCGAGAGTATTTTGATAGGAATTACAGTTTTTGTAATGTTTTATTTTGCTTTGCCGAATACAATGGAGTCGATTACACTCGGAACTTATACCGCAATCACGGAAACCATTGCAAGAATGCTAGAGGAACTTTCACGGTGTGCAGAAAGCGTATTTCCAATTCGGGAGTTTCATGGTCTTCGCACAGAATTAATCCGATTTGTAGAAAATGATTTTTTGGAAAAAGGGTCAGCGAATAACTTCAGGGCAGAATCACCCAGAGAAAATGTATTGTCTTTGGACAATTTACAGTTTCGTTATTATGAAAATAATGAAGATACTTTGAAAGGGATCTGCTTTACTTTTGAAAAGGGAAAACACTATGGTCTTGTTGGAGTAAATGGGGCTGGAAAGACGACACTTGCAAAACTGTTGCTTGATCTTTATAAACCGACAAATGGCAGAATCTATGATGGAACTGAGAAAAAGACAGCGCTATTTCAGGATTTTCAGGTTTATCCGGTAACTGTAAGGGAATATCTTTTGATGGGAAATGATTCGAATCTTTCGAATGCCAGAGTGTCAGAGGTACTGGACATGCTAGAATGTTCAAATCTGAAGCAGGGGCTTGACACACCACTTACACTTTTGACAGAAGAAGGAACATTACTTTCAAAAGGACAATTGCAAAGACTGGCAATTGCCAGAGCTTTTCTTTCGGAGGCAGATTTCATTCTTTTGGATGAACCGACAGCCAGTCTTGATCCTATTTCTGAACGGGAAGTATATAGATTGAGTGAACATATATTTCAAGAAAAGACAACGTTATTTATCACGCACCGTCTCGGCGCTGTCAGTCAGATGGATGAAATTCTTGTATTGGATCATGGTCAGTTGGTAGAGCATGGGTGTCATGAAGAACTGATGCGCAAAAATGGAGTTTATCGAAAACTTTATCAAACACAGAAGGAGATGTATGTGGATGAAATTTAACTGTAAGCATACGGTTGTGGCGAAATGTCTCAAACTGGGTGCAGAAATGATGCCAAAACATTTTGCAGGGATGATATTCGTCCACCTATTTCTGGCTGTACTTCCAGTATTTGGCATTCAGATCAGTCGCCGAATCTATCAGCTTGCCGAAAAGTCTGTATTGTCAGACTATCAGGTATTAACATTGCTTCTTCCGGTTTTGCTCTATGGAGCGTATTTGTTTCTGATGAAAAGCTACACCATTTACTATGAGCGTGTGATTGTTCAGTTCGGAGGATTGCTGGAATTTGAGAAGAAAACAAAATTGATACTTCATGAAAAATGTGGAAAAATTGCGATGCGTTATTATGAGATGCCGTCCTTCTATAACAGACTATGGGAAGCGAAAGTTGCAAGTATCAATGTATATCGGGTAGTCGAATGCGTGATTACTTTATCTGGTGCGGTGCTGTCAATTGTTCTTCTTTCTGGATATGCATCTATTATCCATTCGTCTTTTTTTCTTCTTATTGTACTGGCTGCCATTCCAGCACTTTTTGGAAATGTCAGTGAAGCAATTTTAAAAAGTCGCAGGCGTACACAATTAGCGGCTCTTGCAAAAGAAGAAAAGGACCGAAAAGAATGTACAACTGATATCCGCTACACAAAAGAGCGGATTGTATATGAAAGCAGTGATTTTCTTATTCAGAAATGGAAAACTTCTTCCAGAAAACTGCGTGAAAAAGAATATGAAGTGGAAATGCAGGTGTTAAAGATTCGTACTTTTTTGATGTTTTTAAATGTTGCTGCAACAGCAGGTGTCTATGTACTGGCCGGCTATTTGTTTTTCCAGAGAAAAATTGATTATCCAGCGTTCATGGTAGCAGTTTCTGCAACATTTCAGCTTCAGAATCAGTATGCACAGTTGTTTTCAGACTTGGGAGCTTTTTCGCAGTTTTGTCTAATGGTAAAACCATTTTTCCTGTTTCTGGATACAGAGAACGAAACACAAAGAATCGCATCAACGGGTAAAATTGCATTCCATCATGCAGGATTTACGTACCCGACGGGAAAAGAACCGGTGCTTCATGATTTGAATTTTACAATACATGCCGGAGAGAAAATCGCTATAGTGGGGGTGAATGGTGCTGGGAAAACAACGCTTTCTAAATTACTGGCAGGATTACTGGTAGTTACAGAAGGGAAAAATGAAGGTGTTCTCGCTGATACACCTTCTGTTATGTTTCAGGAATATCAGCAATATGCATTAACGTTGCTGGAAAATCTTGCTCCCCAGGAATTGGAATTAAAAAATCCAGTACTTGCAGAAGAGCTTCTTACAGAACTAAACCTCAGTCAGATTGCAAAAAATGAAATTCTTGGACGGGAGTTTGGAAAAGTAGATTTGTCGGGAGGGCAATGGCAGAAATTGGCGATGGCGAGAGCATTTTACCACGGAGGGACTTTCTTTTTATTGGACGAACCTACATCAGCCATTGATCCGCTATATGAAAAAGAATTAAATGATCTTATTTTCAGACGTATAGGAAATGACAGTACGCTTATCATTATTTCACATCGTCTTAGTATTGCAAAAATGGCTGACCGGGTACTGGTGCTGGATCATGGTACAATAGCAGAGCAGGGAAAACATGAAGAATTGTTAGCAAATTCAGATTCACTTTATCAAAAACTATGGAATGCACAACTAAGTTGGTACGGAGAATAGATTAGAAAAATTTTTAACTTGTTTCCTTTTCAAAACCTCACGAAATATACATATTGCACAACCCATCCCTCTGTGCTATACTAAAACCAGTCAAAACCACCAAAACAACTTAAAGGAGGAACTAGAAATGGATGAAAGACTGGAAGACCTTCGCTCCGCTAAAAACCCAAAGGCGCGAATTAAAATTTTAAAAGGACACTTTGCAACAAGTCATTCCCACATCAACACCTACATCGACATGTCAACGGTCAAATCCCGTCACAACAACGCCCGTGAAACTGCAAAAGTTCTTGCAGCAGCTTACCTTTCTAACACAACGGTAGATACCATCGTTTGCATGGAAGAGACAGAAGTGATCGGAACCTTCCTTGCCGAGCAGCTTGCCGATGAGAACCAGTACTCACTCAGCAAAGGAAACAACATTTCCATTATTACCCCGGAGATGTATCAGGACGGACAGATCCTGTTCCGTGATAACAAACAGAGAATGGTTGAGAACAAACAGGTTCTGATCCTTGCAGCGTCCATCACAACCGGTAAATCTGTCAAACAAGCAATCGAGTCTGTTCTCTACTACGGTGGAAGAGTCTGCGGAATCAGCGCAATTTTCAGTTCAGTCAACAAGATTGCAGGAATGGAAGTCAATACGATCTTCACAAGCAGTGATCTTCCGCATTACAGAGCATATTCTCCGGAAGATTGCCCGAAGTGCAGAGAAGGACAGCGGATCGAAGCTATCGTGAACAGCTACGGTTATTCTAAATTATAAGAGAAAATCATAAGACAAAAAAAGTCTGTACCGAATACAAGCAGCATTTCAGTACAGACTCTTTTTTGAAAGATTTATGAAAACAAAAAAGACAGCCACTGACGGGATGGCTGCCTTTTTATCATTCATTATTTATCTCGAAACCGGAATTAAGCAATTTCGTTAACAGCTTTTGTTAAACGAGAGATCTTTCTTGCGCAAGTATTTTTGTGGTAAACACCCTTGCTTCCTGCTTTGTTGATTACAGAGATTGCTTCTTTTAATGCAACCTTTGCAGCTTCAACGTCTTTCTTTTCAACAGCAGTTTCAACTTTCTTTACATAAGTTTTCACTTTAGATTTGATTGCTTTATTTCTAGCTGTCTTTGTCTCAGTTACTAAAATTCTCTTTTTTGCGGATTTAATATTAGCCATTTCCGACACCTCCAAATTATCATTTCATAAATTATATAATCATAATATTGAATTCGACGAAAAGTGACACGGAACATCCGTCGAACACACTTATTTATTTTAGGCGAAGAAAGATTGCTTGTCAATACATAATTCCAATTTTTTGCGAAAAACTAAGTGAATAAGACAGAAAATACAGAAATGGGAGAGGACTATGGTTGAAAAGTATAATATCAGGACGGATCTGGCGCTGGAAGAGAAGGAACGGTTTGAATCTGACCATGTTGAGGTCCAGGGTGTGATCTTGACGGAAGAGTATGATGAGGAAAATGAGATCCGCATCACGACCGTGAGGATTGAGACCGAAAACGGAGCAAAAGTGATGGGGAAACCGGTTGGCAGCTATATCACGATCGAGGCACCGGAAATGGCAGTTCCCGATGAAGGATATCATGAGGAGATTTCACAGCAGCTCCGGAAATTCATTGGAGAACTGCTTCCTAAAAGAAAGATGGGAAAGATCCTGGTGGTCGGTCTTGGCAACCGGCAGGTGACACCGGATGCACTTGGTCCTTATGTGGTAGACAACCTGCATATCACAAGGCATATTATTGAGGAGTACGGAAAGTATGCAACAGGGGAAGATGAGGTCTGGTCGGTCAGCGCGATCGTGCCGGGGGTTATGGGGCAGACCGGAATGGAGACTGTGGAGGTGATCCGGGGGGTGGTGGCAGAGACAAAACCGGATATCCTTCTGGTGATCGATGCGTTGGCAGCGAGAAATTCAAAAAGGCTGAACCGGACGATCCAGATTGCGGATACGGGAATCAATCCGGGATCCGGGGTGGGAAATCACCGAAATGCAATCACGGAAAAGACAGTCGGGATCCCGGTGATTGCAATCGGTGTGCCGACTGTAGTGGATGCGGCAACCATTGTAGGCGATACGATGGATAATCTGCTCAGTGCAGTGGAAGTATCTGAATCTTTAAAAGGCATGGCAAGTGTGATCAAAGGATACAGTCCTGCAGAAAAATATGAGCTGATTAAAGAACTGATCGCGCCACATTTAAATGGAATGTTTGTAACACCAAAAGATATTGATGAGACCGTCAGGCGAATCAGTTATACGATTTCGGAGGCACTGAATATGCTTTTTGCGGCTTCAGCGACATAATCAGGCAGTGAGCTGCATATATTATGTCAATATGACACAAAAGGTCCGGGGCAGGATCCAGTCTGGAAAGATATGGTTTTGCTACAGCGATCTTCAGAAACTGGCAGGGAGGCGCGCAGATGAAAAAAGAACAGAGAATTTGTGTGCTTCTTGCCATTATGATTTTGGGAATCTGGGGACTGGAAGCAAAAAGCAGCGGTTCACTGATCCCGAAGTCCTGGAAGATCAGGATGATCCAGAGCGTTCAGGAGAATGCGGAGCGGCTTTATATGCCGGGAGTTACATATACGGGAAAAAAACAAGGGAAAATCCGGGTGACGGAGGCTGTTGTCCACATGGCATCTGCCATGATTCCTCTTGGCAATTATGTGACTGAACGGGAGGCGGCAGAGCTTCTGACAGAAGATGAGGCTACCTATGCGATTCTTGCAAAAAAGCAGGCAGAAGAAGAAAATTCGGTGGATGAAAATGGACAGCTTATCGGGAAAGACAAAAGTGAAGAGACAAGGCAGGCGTCCGTACCGACGATGGATCTTTCGATGGAGCGGCTAAATGATTTTGAATATCTTGTGAGCAATTTTTATACGGTGGACAGCGTGACTTATATCAATCCTTCGGAATTGAACGCTTCGGAGCTGCTTGGAAAAGATTTGAGGATCAATCTGAGTACGGGCGGTTCGAAAATCCTGATCTATCACACCCATTCCCAGGAGACATTCGCAGATTCAGATAATGATCCGTCCACCTCAATTGTAGGGATCGGGCGTTATCTGACGGAGATTTTAAATAACAAATACAAGATTCCGACCATGCATCATGAGGGTGTATATGATCTGATCAATGGGAAACTGGACCGGAGCGAGGCCTATGAATTTGCCAAACCTGAGGTGGAACAGATCCTTGCGGAAAATCCGAGTATCGAAGTGGTGATCGATCTGCATAGAGACGGCGTGGCGGATACTACGCATCTGGTGACAGAGATAAATGGGAAACCGACGGCACAGATCATGTTTTTTAACGGACTGAGCCGGACGCGGGTAAACGGAGACCTTGCCGGAATGGCCAATCCATATTTGCAGGATAATCTTGCATTTTCCCTGCAGATGAAGATTGCGGCAGAAACAAAATATCCGGGATTTGCAAGGAGAAACTATCTTCGCGGCTATAAATACAATATGGATCTGATGCCGCGGATGCTTCTTATTGAAGCGGGCGCGCAGACCAACACGGTAGAGGAAATGCGAAATGCCATGGAGGTGCTGGCAGACCTTTTAAATAGTGTGCTGACCGGACAATAGAGGGAGTATTCTTATGACAGAATGGAAACTACAGAAGTTTAACGATATAAAATATGTTATAATGGCAGGAGAGGTCAATTTGGCTTGACAAGAGGATTGAAATTGAGATAGAATTTTTCTTACTGAATTGAAGAAACAGATCAGGGAATCCGGGAAATTGTAAGGAGGCTGCTGCCGCAGGATTTTACCTGGATATTTTAGGATAGATCATAAGAGGAGAGAAAGAAAATGGCAAAAAAGACTACATATGACGCGGAGAGTATTACCATTCTGGAAGGACTGGAAGCCGTCCGGAAAAGACCGGGAATGTATATTGGAAGCGTCAGTACCAAGGGGCTTAACCACCTGGTGTACGAAATTGTAGATAATGCGGTAGATGAGCATCTGGCAGGATTTTGTTCACAGATAGAGGTGACACTGGAAAAGGACGGTTCTGCAACGGTAACAGATAATGGACGCGGTGTGCCGGTAGGTATGCATGCAAAAGGAGTATCGGCGGCCAGAATCGTATATACCACCCTACATGCGGGAGGTAAGTTCGATGATTCGGCATACAAGACAAGTGGCGGTCTGCACGGAGTAGGTTCTTCGGTTGTTAATGCACTATCTACTTATATGGATGTAAAGATCAGCCGTGACGGTGCGGTCCACCACGACCGTTATGAGAGAGGAATTCCGGTGGTAGAACTGGAGGATGGGCTTCTTCCGGTGATCGGAAAGACCAAAAAGACCGGAACCTGTGTCAATTTTCTTCCGGATCCGACAATTTTCGAGAAGACGAGATTTAAAGAGGAAGAGATCAAGAGCCGACTGCATGAGACAGCCTACCTGAATCCGGAACTGACGATTATATTTACAGATAAAAGAAAGACACAGGAAGAGAGGATCGAGTATCATGAACCGGATGGGATCATTGGATTTATCAAGGATCTGAATTCCAAAAAAGAAGTGATCCACGATCCGGTTTACTATAAAGGAGAAGCAGAAGGTATCGAAGTGGAAGTTGCATTCCAGTATGTGAATGAATTTCATGAAAATGTACTAGGTTTCTGCAACAATATTTATAATGCGGAAGGGGGAACCCATCTGACCGGGTTCAAGACGACATTTACGACGATCATGAACCAGTATGCCCGTGAAATTGGTGTGTTAAAGGATAAGGATGCCAACTTTACCGGTGCGGATGTACGGAACGGAATGACGGCGATCGTATCGATCAAGCACCCGGATCCGAGATTTGAGGGACAGACCAAGACAAAGCTGGACAACCAGGATGCGGCAAAAGCGACCGGAAAGGTGACCAGTGATGAGATCCCGCGTTTCTTTGACCGGAATCTGGAGACACTGAAAAAGGTTCTTTCCTGTGCGGAAAAAGCAGCAAAGATCCGTAAGACCGAGGAAAAGGCAAAGACGAATCTTCTGACCAGGCAGAAATATTCTTTTGACAGTAACGGTAAGCTTGCCAACTGTGAGAGCAGGGATGCATCCAAATGTGAAATCTTCATCGTTGAGGGAGATTCTGCGGGAGGAAGCGCAAAGACTGCCCGCGACAGAATGTATCAGGCAATCCTGCCGATTCGTGGAAAGATCCTGAACGTGGAAAAAGCAAGCATCGATAAGGTTCTGGCAAATGCCGAGATCAAGACCATGATCAATGCATTCGGATGTGGATTTTCAGAGGGATACGGTAATGACTTTGATATCACAAAGCTGCGGTATGACAAGATTATCATCATGGCGGATGCGGATGTGGATGGAGCGCATATTTCCACACTGTTGCTGACCTTATTCTACCGGTTTATGCCGGAACTGATATACGAAGGTCATGTCTACGTGGCAATGCCGCCGCTTTATAAGGCAATGCCGAAAAAGGGAGAAGAAGAGTATCTTTACGATGATAAGGCACTGGAGAGATATAGAAAGACACATTCCGACTTTACCCTGCAGCGATACAAAGGTCTGGGTGAAATGGATGCAGAGCAGCTCTGGGAGACAACCCTCAACCCGGAAACTCGAATGATGAAACGGATCGAGATCGAGGATGCACGTATGGCATCCGGTGTAACAGAGATGCTGATGGGAACAGAAGTTCCGCCGCGCCGCGCATTTATTTATGAAAATGCGACAGAGGCAGAACTGGATATTTAAAAACAGATCGGAAAGGCATGGATTTTCAAAAGGGGAAAGTCTGTGTATCAGAAAACATAAACTAGAAGAGGTAAGAGAAAATGGAAGAGTCACAGATCATCCGGACGGAATATTCGGAGCTGATGAAAAAATCATATATTGACTATGCCATGAGTGTTATCATTTCCAGAGCCCTCCCGGATGTCAGGGATGGTTTGAAACCGGTACAGAGAAGAACACTCTATGACATGTATGAGCTGGGAATCCGTTATGACAGACCATACCGTAAATGTGCGCGTATTGTCGGGGATACCATGGGTAAATATCATCCACATGGAGACAGCTCGATCTATGAAGCGTTGGTTGTTATGGCACAGGAATTCAAAAAAGGAATGATCCTGGTAGATGGTCATGGAAACTTCGGCTCCATTGAAGGAGACGGGGCTGCAGCCATGCGTTATACTGAAGCAAGACTGGCGAAAATCACACAGGAGGCATATCTTGCCGATCTGGACAAAGATATCATTGATTTTGTACCGAATTTTGATGAGACAGAAAAAGAGCCGGCAGTTCTTCCGGTAAGAATTCCGAACCTTCTGCTGAACGGTGCGGAAGGGATCGCAGTTGGTATGGCAACCAGTATTCCGACACATAACCTGGGAGAGATTGTGGATGCGGTTAAGGCATACATGAAGAACAATGACATCACGACAAAACAGCTGATGAAGTACATCAAAGGACCGGATTTCCCGACAGGCGGGATTGTCGTCAATAAAGATGATCTGGCAGAAATTTATGAGACTGGAACCGGAAAGATCAAGATTCGTGGAAAAGTAGATGTGGAAGAGATAAAAGGCGGACGGAAGAAGATCGTCATTTCCGAAATCCCGTACACCATGATCGGAGCCGGAATCGGTAAATTTCTGAACGATGTCTGCAATCTGGTGGAGACAAAGAAGACCAGTGACATCGTAGACATTTCCAATCAGTCTTCCAAGGAAGGAATCCGTATTGTAATTGAAGTGAAGCGTGATGCAGATGTGGACAATCTGATCAACATGCTTTATAAAAAGACCAGACTGGAGGATACCTTTGGTGTCAATATGCTTGCGGTAGCCGATGGCAGACCGGAAGTACTGGGACTCAAACGTATCATCGAACATCATGTAGATTTCCAGTTTGAACTTGCAACCAGAAAATACAAGACGCTGCTGAAAAAAGAGCAGGATAAAAAAGAAATCCAGGAGGGTCTGATCAAGGCGTGTGACGTGATCGACCTGATCATTGAGATCCTGCGTGGAAGCTCGTCCATCAGGGATGCAAAAGAATGTCTGACAACAGGTGCGACAGAGAAGATCAAGTTTAAGTCGAAAAGATCTGAGAAGATGGCATCCATGCTCCGGTTTACCGACCGGCAGGCACAGGCAATTCTGGAGATGCGTCTGTACAAGCTGATCGGTCTGGAAATCGAGGCGCTGATGAAGGAGCATGAGACAACGCTTGCAAATATCGCAAAATATGAGGATATTCTGAATAATTATGATTCTATGGCGCAGGTGATCATTGATGATCTGGATGCGCTGAAAAAAGAATATGCCGTGAAGCGTAAAACGAAGATCGAGAATGCAGAAGAAGCTGTGTTTGAGGAAAATAAAGTACAGGAGCAGGAGGTTGTCCTTCTGATGGACCGCTTTGGTTATGCAAAGACGGTGGATGGATCCGTCTATGAACGTAACCGGGAAGCGGCAGATAAGGAGAATAAGTATATTCTGCGCTGCATGAATACCGGCAAGTTGTGTCTTTTTACATCGGATGGCAAGATGCATCAGATCAAAGTGATGGATCTCCCTTATGGAAAGTTCAGGGACAAAGGATTTCCAATCGACAATGTAAGTAATTTTGACAGTACAAAAGAAGAAATCGTATATCTGTGTGATGACAGAGAACTTTTTTTCTCAAAATTCCTGTTTGTCACGAAGCAGGGAATGATCAAAAAGGTGGCAGGAAGTGAATTCCAGGTAACTAAGCGGACAATCGCGGCAACGAAACTGCAGGATGAAGATGCACTGGTAAGTATCCGGCCGATCCGGGATGTGCAGGATGTAGTTCTGATGACGGAGAATGGATTTGTGCTCCGTTTCCCGGCGGAAGAAGTTTCGGAGAAGAAAAAGGGTGCAGTTGGTGTGCGCGGTATGAAATTACAGAAAAATGACAGCGTGGAAGAGGTATATCTGTTTGAAGAAGGAACGGAGAGCAAGGTGATCTTCCATGAAAAAGAAGTGACACTGAACCGTTTGAAACGGGCGAAAAGAGATGGAACAGGAACACGAATGAGAAAGTAGGTCGGTCATATGGCAACGGTAGGAATTGATCTTGGAACAACAAACAGTCTGGTAAGCGTGTGGCAGGATGATAAATGCACGTTGATTCCAAATAATCTGGGAGAATATTTAACACCGTCGGTAGTAGGAATTGATGAGAACGGTGAGATGCTGGTAGGGAGAACGGCGAAAGAGCGTCTGATCTCCCATCCGGAAAATACAGTGGCAAGTTTCAAGCGTTTTATGGGGACGGAGAAGACATTTATGCTTGGAAACAGGCGGTTTACAGCGGCAGATCTGTCGTCCATGGTCCTGCGTCAGCTGAAAGAAGATGCGGAAAAATACCTGGGTGAGCCGGTTGAAGAGGCAGTCATCAGTGTTCCGGCGTATTTTAATGATTTTCAGAGAAATGCGACGAAGATGGCAGGAGAGCTTGCCGGACTTACTGTGGAGCGTCTGGTCAATGAGCCGTCGGCGGCAGCACTTGCCTATCGCTTTGGAAAGACTAAGGAGGATCAGACCTTTCTGGTGTTTGATTTTGGCGGAGGAACTCTGGATATCTCGATCGTAGATGCATTTGACAGTGTGATCGAGATTGTGGCAGTTGCCGGAGACAATCATCTCGGTGGGGATGATGTGAACCGTGCAATTGCGGAAAAATTCCTAAGTGTCAATCGGATTGATGAAGGAAAGATCACTAATGAAGAAAGAGCCAGCCTGATCCGGGAGAGTGAGAAGCTGAAACGTACACTGACTGATGCGCCGGAGGGCGAGATGGAGGTTGTGATCGGCGGACAGATTTACCAGATGAAACTGGATGCGAAAGGACTTCTGGAGGTGTCTGCAAAGCTGCTGGAAGGAATCGGGATTCCGCTGAAACGGGCGATGAACGACAGTGGTTATGGATGGGAGGATATTGACGAGATCATTATGATCGGTGGATCCGGTAAGATGAAGATCGTGCAGAATTATCTGCAGTTTTTGAGCGGCAAAAGACCGCGGTGTGAGATCGATCCGGATGTTGCGGTTGCGGTCGGCGCCGGAATGTATGCCGGGATTAAGGAGCGGCAGCAGGCAGTGCGGGATGTACTTCTTACAGATATCTGTCCGTTTACACTCGGAACCGAGATCATTCACGGGGATCCGAAAGGACCGGCGATCATGTCTCCGATCATTGAGCGAAATTCGGTTCTTCCGATCAGCCGGGTGGAGCGATACTGGACGGTACATCAGTTCCAGGAATACTGTGATATCACGATTTTACAGGGCGAGCACCGATATGCAGACCAGAATCTGGAGCTCGGGCGTATCCGTGTGCCGGTGCCGCTGGCAAGAAGAGAGGATCAGAGGGAAGCGGTGGATGTCCGATTTACCTATGACATTAACGGAATTCTGGAAGTGGATGTGACCGTGGTGAGCACCAAGGAGCATTTCAGTAAGGTGATCGTCAACAAAGATATCCATCTGACACCAGAGCAGATTGAGGAAAGAAGAAAAGAGCTGCAGAAGATTAAGATCCATCCGAGAGAGCAGGAAAAGAACCGGCTTCTGCTGGAAAGAGGCGACCGTCTTTACGAAGAAAACACCGGAGAAATCCGAAAATATCTGGACAAGATCCTGGCAGATTTTTCAGTTGCATTAAATGCACAGGATCTGCGGACGATCGAGAAGGCGTATACAAGGACAAGTGAGCTTCTGGATATTGTGGAGAATACACCGAAGAGATCGGTGCCGGTCAAGATAGAAGCTTATCTGTATGATGAGTGGAGGAGGCAGCAGTGATGAATTGTTTTACGGTACTTGGGATTGAACCAACAACGGAAAAGAAAACGATAAAGCGGGCGTATGCGGCGAAGTCCCGGGAGTTCCACCCGGAAGAACACCCGGAGGAATTCCAGAGGATCCACGATGCCTATGAAGAGGCGCTTGCGTGGGCGGAGCGCAATGCGGGAAGAGAGGAAGAGCCACAGATGCCTGAAGAGCCGCGGCGGATGGAGATGGGAGCAGCGGAGCAGGAAAAAGCAGCGGAATCTGAAACATGGAATTATGCAGAGCCGGAGAGAAACCCGGAAGAGGCTTACATGGAAAATCCTCAGAAAGAAGATGTACAGTCAGAAGAATCTTCTGCGCAGTATGAAGAACTTCCTGTGCATTCTGACGAAGATTCTGAGGAAAGTTTCCGGGAAGAAGAGGCAGGAGAGCCACCTGTACAGTTAGAGGAAGATTTCCAGACATGGGACGGTGACTGGACCCGTCAGTTCCAGAATATGGCGGATGCTTCTGAGCGACAAGGCGCGGATGACCGTGAGGTCCGGAAAATCATGGAGCAGTGCATCAGTCTGTATTTGAATGAAAAGGAACGGAATAAGCTGTATCACTGGAAGGATATTTTGGAGGAACCGGCGTATAGAGAATATTTCCGAACAAAAACCTTTGTGGAATCCTGGTATCATTTTCTGGATACCCACCGGATGTTTGATGCGGCGATCTGGCAGTATTTTCAGTGGATTGATGGAAAATTATTTTCAGCTCTTGAAGCAGATGTGATGCCGTTTGCCTATCCGACACAAGAAGAAATCGAAAGAATGCCGCGGCAGGAGACACCGGAACAGACGCAGGAGAGGCGAACACCGGAGCCTGGTCCGGCACTTCCAAAGGTGAAAAAGGAGAAATCCAAAGCGGTGAAGGTACTCTTATATCTTGCGGCGCTTGCGGGAACCGGGATCGGCGGAATGATCCTTGGAATTATAGCAGGTACGATATTAGGGTAAGGAGGACGGAAGATGAAAAAGAAAAAATCCGGAAAAAGAATTTTTGCAATCGTTCTTCTTGTTGTGATTGGAATTGGCGGTTTTTACTTTGGATATGATATCGGAAGAATGGATCACGATGAGGAGAGAATTCGGGCAGAGCTGAAAAAGACGACTGCTGATTCAGAAATATCCATCCGCCCGGTTGCAAAGGGTGGTACTGGAAAAACGGAGATCGAAATCCTGACAGAATGTCTGGAGGATGCGAAGGACAGCCTGGAGAATCTGGAAAAATATAATGAACAGCTGCAGGCACTCGATGGAAAGACACCGGATACAGAAACTGTTGTTTTGATACAGGATCTGGATGATAAGAACGAAAAAGCATATGAAGTACTGAAAGATCTTACGGAAGACCCGGCGGGATACATCGCAGAAAAAGCGGCGGCGCGTGGCGAAGGTGATGAAGTCTGGGCAGATGACTGGGCAGCAGATATCCAGGTTGTAAAATGGCTGAAGGAGAACGACGGAAAGCGTCTTTACAAAGAGAATCAGGCATATATTTTAAAAATCCTTGCATTTCAGGAAAAGTAGTGCTATACTGTATGCAGTTACATAAGAAATCTGGCAGAAGAGTGGACGAAAGTTCACTCTTCTTTTTGCCAGTCATACAACCAAAATCGGACAGATTTTTGGAGCCTGATTAAGAAAGGAAGTTGCAGATTGTCAAAAAAAGAAGTATATGAACAGAAAACAGAAGAGATTCTGAACCCAATCGTGGAAAAGCATGGATTTGATCTCTGGGATGTAGAATATGTAAAAGAGGGCGGAAACTGGTACCTGCGTGCTTATATTGATAAGCCGGGAGGAATTATGGTCGATGACTGTGAGGTTGTAAGCCGGGAACTTTCAGACATTCTGGATGAGAAGGATTTTATCGATGAAGCGTATATTCTGGAAGTGAGTTCGCCGGGACTTGGCAGACCGCTGAAGAAAGAAAAAGACTTTGCAAGAAGCCTGGGAGAAGAAGTAGAGGTTCGTACTTACCGGGCAATCGACAGACAGAAAGAGTTTATTGGAATCTTAAAAGATTATGATAAAGATACAGTTACCATTGAATATGAAGACGGCGAGACGATGACATTTGATAAAGCAGACATCGCACTGATCCGTCTGGCGTTCGATTTCTAGTGACAGGAGGAAGAAGGAAATGAATACCGAATTATTAGAAGCACTTACAATTCTTGAAGAGGAAAAAGATATCAGCAGAGATACTCTGATGGATGCCATTGAGAATTCACTGATCAATGCATGTAAGAATCATTTCGGAAAAGCAGACAATATCAAAGTAATTATGGATAAGGAGACATGCGATTACACTCTGATCCAGGAGAAGACCGTTGTAGAAGAAGTAGAGGACAAAGTAGAACAGATCAGTCTTGCAGATGCGAAGATGATCGATCCTTCTTATGAGATCGGTGACATCGTACAGATCCCGGTTGAGTCCAAATCTTTCGGACGTATCGCAACACAGAATGCAAAGAACCTGATTCTTCAGAAGATCCGCGAAGAAGAAAGAAAAGTTGTATATGATCAGTACTTTGAAAAAGAAAAAGATATCGTGACAGGTGTGGTTCAGAGATATATTGGCAAGAATGTCAGTGTAAACCTTGGAAAAGCAGATGCGATCCTTACTGAGAATGAGCAGGTAAAAGGTGAGAAATTCGAGCCGACAGAGCGTATCAAACTTTACGTTGTAGAGGTGAAGAACACGACAAAAGGACCAAAGATCCTTGTATCAAGAACACATCCGGAACTGGTTAAGCGTCTTTTTGAGGCGGAAGTAACCGAGGTGCGTGATGGTATTGTAGAGATCAAGAGCATTGCAAGAGAAGCAGGTTCCCGTACCAAGATCGCAGTATGGTCTAACGACCCGGATGTAGATCCGGTTGGAGCATGCGTTGGTATGAACGGTGCCAGAGTCGGAGCCGTTGTAAATGAACTCCGCGGTGAAAAGATTGATATCATCAACTGGAGTGATAACCCGGCAATCCTGATCGAGAATGCACTCAGCCCGGCGAAGGTTATTTCTGTAATGGCTGATCCGGATGAGAGAACAGCAAGTGTAATTGTACCGGATTACCAGCTTTCACTTGCAATCGGTAAAGAAGGTCAGAATGCACGTCTTGCAGCAAGACTGACCGGATATAAGATCGATATCAAGAACGAAACACAGGCGATCGAGTCTGGCGAACTTCCGGCAGATTATATGAATATGGCTGAGAATTATGAAGATGATTATCAGGAGGAAGAGTATTCAGACGAAGAATATTCTGCTGATGAAGAATCAGAGGAAGAAGTAGCAGATGATCTTGATCTGTATGAAGAATAGACAGAGGTGATTATTTGAGTACGACCAAAAAGATCCCGATGCGTAAATGCGTGGGATGTCAGGAAATGAAGAATAAAAAAGAAATGCTGCGTGTTCTGAAAACAGCAGAAGGCGAATTCATTTTGGACGCAACCGGACGTAAGAACGGGCGCGGGGCATATCTGTGCTTTTCCGGAAAATGTTTGCAGGAAGCAATAAAGAATAAAGGACTGGAACGTTCTTTCAAACAGGCGATACCAAAAGAGATATACGAAAATCTGGAAAAGGAGCTGGAGCAGCTTGAACATGAATAGAGCATTATCGATGATCAGTCTGGCGGCCAAAGCCGGCAAGACAAAGAGCGGGGAATTCATGACAGAAAAAGAAGTCAAGGAAGGACGCGCGCATCTGGTGATTGTGGCAGACGACGCATCGGACAATACAAAAAAGAAATTTCAGAACATGTGTGATTTTTATAAAGTGCCAATATACTTTTTTGAAGATAAAGATACCCTGGGCCATGCGATGGGAAAAGAGTTCCGCGCTTCGCTTGCAGTAACAGATGCAGGGTTTGCAAAAGGAATCAGAAAACATCTGGATATGGAAGAAGGATAATAGGAACTGTATACAGGAGGTAGATTTATGGCAAAATTAAGAGTATATGAACTGGCAGAACAGATGAATAAGACAAACAAAGAAATACTCTCTATATTAAAAGATAAAGGAATTGAGGTGGCAAGTCATATGAGTACACTTTCAGATGAACAGATTGATGCAGTAAAAAGTGAAAAAACTTCTGAAGATACCCCGAAGAAGAAAAATATCGTTCAGGTTTTCAGACCGCAGAACTCACAGGGCGGCGGAAGAGGCCGTAATGGTCAGGGACGCCAGCAGGGCAGTCGAAACGGACAGCGCTCGCAAGGCATTGGAAATGGTCAGGGACGCCCACAGGGCAATGGAAACAGACAGGAACGCCCACAGAATGGTAACAGCCAGGGACGCCCTCAGGGAAATGGTCAGGGACGTCCGCAGAACGGAAACAGACAGGAACGCCCGCAGGGTAATGGAAATGGCCAGGGACGTCCGCAGAACGGAAACAGACAGGATCGTCCGCAGGGAGAAAACCGTGATAACAACAGACAGCGCAGAAATCCAAATGGGCCAAGAAACGGTCAGGATCAGAGACAGGGACGCCCGGGTGATGGAAGAAGAGATGGCGGATTCCAGAACCGCGGAGACAGAAGAGATAATCGAGATAACCGTGATAACAGAGACGGAAGAGAGATGCGTGATGGCGGACGCCGTGACGACAGAAGAAAATCCAGCCCGTCTATTCCGGCACCTGCAATCGCAGAACAGAAACCAAGCCGCAATAAACCAAAAGATGCGCACAAGAAGAAAGAATATAACAGAAATGAAGAGAACGAAGACAGACTGCAGAAAGGCAAAAAGGGCAAAAACAATAACGCTCAGCCGAAAATGGTAAAACCACAGCCAAAGAAAGAGGTTGTGGAGGAGCAGATCAAGCAGATCACAATTCCGGAAGTACTTACAATCCAGGAACTTGCAGATGCAATGAAGATCCAGCCATCTGTAATCGTTAAAAAACTCTTCATGCAGGGCAAGATTGTAACAGTCAACCAGGAAATTGATTACGAGACAGCTGAAGAAATCGCTCTGGAATTCGATGTGCTCTGTGAAAAAGAAGAAGTAGTCGATGTGATCGAAGAACTTCTGAAAGAAGACGAAGAAGACGAAAAGAAAATGAAGAAACGTCCGCCGGTAGTCTGCGTTATGGGACACGTTGACCACGGTAAAACCTCTCTTCTTGACAAGATCCGTGATACCCATGTCATCGCAGGAGAAGCAGGTGGAATCACACAGCATATCGGTGCTTCAGTTGTGGAAATCAACGGTGAGAAAATCACCTTCCTCGATACACCGGGACATGAAGCATTTACCGCAATGCGTATGCGTGGTGCAAATTCTACCGATATTGCAATCCTGGTTGTTGCAGCAGATGACGGTGTCATGCCGCAGACTGTAGAAGCGATCAACCATGCAAAGGCAGCAGGGATCGAGATCGTAGTTGCGATCAACAAGATCGACAAGCCAAGTGCCAATATCGACCGTGTAAAACAGGAACTGACCGAATATGAACTGATTCCGGAAGACTGGGGCGGAAGCACCATCTGTGTACCGGTATCTGCTCATACAGGAGAAGGAATCAAAGAGCTTCTGGAAATGGTTCTTCTTACCGCAGAAGTGATGGAACTGAAAGCAAATCCGAACCGCCGCGCAAGAGGTCTTGTAATTGAGGCTGAGCTTGACAAAGGAAAAGGACCGGTTGCAACCGTTCTTGTACAGAAGGGTACACTCCGTGTCGGAGATCCGATCGCAGCAGGTTCTGCATATGGTAAAGTACGTGCCATGATGGATGACCAGGGACGCCGTGTAAAAGAAGCAGGTCCTTCTATGCCGGTTGAGATCCTCGGTCTTAATGATGTGCCGAATGCAGGTGAAGTATTTGTTGGCTGCAAGAATGATAAAGATGCAAGAAGCTTTGCAGAGACATTCATCAGTCAGAACAAGATCAAGAAACTGGAAGAAACCAAGTCCAAGATGTCTCTGGATGATCTGTTCAACCAGATCCAGGAAGGCAACTTAAAAGAACTTGGAATCGTTGTAAAAGCAGACGTACAGGGATCTGTAGAAGCGATCAAGCAGAGCCTTGTCAAACTTTCCAATGAAGAAGTCGTTGTCAAGATCATCCATGGTGGTGTTGGTGCGATCAATGAATCTGACGTTACGCTTGCAGCAGCATCCAATGCGATCATTATCGGATTCAATGTACGTCCGGACGCAACTGCAAAGGAAACGGCAGAACGTGAAGGCGTTGATGTGAGACTGTACCGTGTCATCTACAATGCGATCGAAGACGTTGAATCAGCCATGAAGGGTATGCTTGAGCCTGTATTTGAAGAAAAGGTACTTGGCCATGCCGAAGTACGTCAGACATTCAAGGCTTCCGGAGTCGGAACAATTGCAGGATCTTATGTCCTTGACGGTACATTTGAACGTGACTGCCAGGCAAGAATCGTTCGTGACGGCGTTGTGATCTATGATGGAAAGCTTGCTTCATTAAAGCGTTTCAAAGATGATGTGAAGGAAGTTAAAGCCGGATATGAATGTGGTTTCGTATTTGAACGTTTCAACGATGTCAAAGAAGGAGACCAGGTAGAAGCATTCAAGATGGTGGAAGTTCCTAGATAAAGAAGGGTAGAAAATGAGAAAAAACAGCATTAAGAATACAAGAGTAAACGCAGAGGTGCAGCGTGAACTGAGTACTATTCTGCGTGGAGGGATCAAGGATCCGCGTGTTGCACCGATGACTTCGGTTGTAGCGGTAGAGGTTGCTCCGGATCTTAAAACCTGCAAAGCATATATCAGTGTCCTGGGCGATGAAAAAGCCCAGGCTGATACCCTGAAGGGATTACAGAGCGCAGAAGGCTATATCCGCCGCGAACTTGCTCATACACTGAATATGCGTAACACACCGGAGATCAAGTTCGTACTGGATCAGTCCATTGAATATGGTGTCCGGATGTCAAAGAAAATTGATGATGTAACAAGAGATTTACGGGAAGAGGATGATTAGTATGTTATTAGATGCAATTTCTAAAGCCGGGACGATCGCACTTGGCGGACATGTCCGCCCGGATGGGGACTGTGCAGGTTCCTGCATGGGATTGTATAACTATGTCAGAGAGAATTTTCCTGAAAAAGAGATCGATGTTTATCTGGAAGAGCTTCCGAATACGCTGAAGTTCATGAAAAATACAGATAAGATCCGGCATGAAGTGACGGAAGAAAAAACCTATGATCTGTTTATTGCACTGGATTGCGGGGATATGGGAAGACTTGGATTTTCGGCAGTCCTTTTCAAAAAAGCGGCAGTAAGATTCTGTGTAGATCATCATGTGAGCAACCAGAGTTTTGCAGATCAGAACTATATCATGCCAGATGCAAGCTCGACAAGTGAGCTGATCTACAATCTGCTGGATTATGGGAAGATGTCTGTGGAGACTGCCGAGTGCCTTTACACAGGAATGGTGCATGATACCGGTGTGTTCCGTTATTCCTGTACCCATCCGTCGACCATGCGCGCAGCAGCAGCACTGATGGAAAAAGGGATCGATTTTACAAAAATAATTACAGAGACTTTTGATGAAAAGACCTATGCACAGAACCAGATTCTGGGGCGTGCATTGTTGGAAAGCTTTCTTTTTATGGACGGAAGATGTATTGTATCTTACGTTACAAAAGAAGAGATGGATTTCTATCAGGTAAAAGCGAAACATCTGGATGGAATCGTAAGCCAGCTGAAACTCACAAAAGGTATCGATGTTGCAATTTTTATGTATGAGCTTGAACATGGAACCTTTAAGGTAAGTCTGCGATCCAGTGAAAAGATAGATGTAAGTGTAGTTGCAAGCTATTTTGGCGGCGGCGGACACGCAAGGGCAGCCGGATTCTCCATGACTGCCACACCACATGATATCATCAACAATCTGGCAAGAAGACTGGAACTTCAGTTTAACAGTGGGAGCGAAGCGGAATGATACATGGCGTGCTGAATGTATATAAAGAAAAAGGCTATACGTCCCATGATGTGGTTGCAAAGCTGCGTGGGATCGTAAAGCAGAAAAAGATTGGGCATACCGGAACCCTTGATCCGGATGCCGAAGGAGTACTTCCGGTCTGCTTTGGGAAAGCAACAAAGCTTTGTGACCTGCTGACAGATAAAGATAAAACCTATCAGGCGGTTCTTCTTCTCGGTCAGGTGACGGATACACAGGATACTTCCGGTCAGGTTCTGGAAAAACATAGCACAGAAGATCTGACTAATGAAAAAGTGGAAAATGTGATCCGCAGCTTTGAGGGAGAATACGATCAGATTCCGCCGATGTATTCGGCACTCAAAGTTAACGGGAAAAAGCTTTATGAGCTTGCCAGAGAGGGCAAAGAAGTAGAGCGGAAAGCACGAAGAATCACGATTCATGAGATCCGGATCCTGGAGATCAATCTTCCGGAGGTAAAACTGGAAGTGACCTGTTCAAAGGGAACGTATATCCGTACACTGTGTCATGATATCGGTCAGAAGCTTGGCTGTGGCGGATGCATGAAAGAGCTTTTGAGAACACGTGTAGAGCGGTTTGGACTTGAAGACAGTATCCGGCTCGGTGAAATTGCACAGCTTCAGAAAGAAGGGATTCTGGAGGAGAAGATCATCGCGATAGATGAAATGTTTCCAACGTATGCACAGGTCGTACTGCCACCAAAAACGGCCGCGGCAGTACGGAACGGGAATAGTTTCAGAAAAAGAGATATTTCACAGGAAACAGCATTAAAGGAGTATGAGAACGATGAGAGAGTCCGCGTGTACGATGAATCGCATCAGTTTATTGCGATTTACTGTTACTGCAGGAAAGACGATCTCTTCAAGATTGTAAAAATGTTTTTTGATGGAAATGAAAAAAAGTAATTAAAGAGGAAAGAACATGGACTATATCAGAGGGCTGGAAGCCTATCAGGATTCCAGAGAGGCAGCAATCACACTCGGCAAATTTGATGGAGTTCACAGAGGACATCAGAAGCTGATCAAAAAAGTATGTCAGCTGAAGGCGAAAAAAGGCGTTCGTTCTGTTGTGTTTGCATTTGATATGAATCCGCTTTATGAAAAGCTTGGAAAATCAAGAGAAGGGATCATGTCCAATGAGGAGCGCAGATGTCTTCTGGACGAGAAAGTAGATGTACTGCTGGAATGCCCGTTTTCCGAAGATGTTACAAGTATGTCGGCAGAGGATTTCATCCGGAAGATCCTGATTGAGAAAATTCATGCCCGGTATATTGTGATCGGAACGGATTTCCACTTTGGGCATGACAAGCGTGGTGATGCAAAAATGCTTGCAGAATATGCCGATGTGTATGGATATGAACTTTTTGTGATTGAAAAAGAGATGTACGGAAAACGGGAGATCAGCAGCAGCTATGTCAGGGAAGAGCTTCGGAAGGGAAATATGGAAGCTGTGAATGATATGCTGGGGTATGCATATACTGTACGGGGGAAAGTAGAGCATGGCAGGCAGCTGGGCAGAAAACTGGGATTTCCGACACTTAATGTACATCCGTCAAGGGATAAACTTCTTCCACCGAACGGAGTTTATCTGGATAGTGTGAGGATTGATGGAATCTGGTACAACGGAATCGGTAATGTCGGGTTTAAGCCAACGGTATCCGATGAGAACCGGATGCTGATCGAGAGCAATCTGCTGGATTACAGTGGTGATGCCTACGGAAAAGAGGTAGAGATCCAGCTTTATCATTTTAAGAGACCGGAGCAGAAGTTTGAATCGGTAGAAATGATGAAGGCTCAGATCGATCAGGATATTGCTTACGCAAAAGAATTTTTCCGTTATCATCATAAGAAATAACAGAGCCGGTGAAAAAGCTCTGGAAATGCGGTTATTTACAGGCAGCCTGTGAACAGGAATATGAAAACCTGCCAGATGCGGGAAAGATAAAATCCTTCTTGACAGGATTCGGGGCATATGGTACACTAGGCAAGTATGAAAAACCGATGTTCGGCAGATGGAATCTCCAACCACTGCTTAATATCAGGCAATTAACAGTATATTTAGGAGGTAGTGACAAATGATCACAAAAGAAATGAAAGAACAGATTATCAAAGAATACGGAAGAACAGAAGGAGATACAGGATCTCCGGAAGTACAGGTAGCTCTTCTTACAGCAAGAATCAATGATCTTACAGATCACTTCAAAGCTAATCCGAAGGATCACCACTCAAGAAGAGGACTTCTTAAGATGGTTGGACAGAGAAGAGGACTTCTTGCATACCTTAAGAAGAATGACATTGAAAGATATCGTTCACTGATCGAAAGATTAGGTTTAAGAAAGTAAGACGTATTTTACAGGGAGCGAAAGGCATCAGCTGGATGTCTTCGCTCCCTGTTTGTTTACGCAAACAATGAGCCGAACCGGTACAACATGCATCATCCATGCCAATCAGCATAGTGATTGACATGGGAGTGACCAATAACCGTGTTTTGCCACATTTTAAAGTTAGTTATATAGAATCTTGCAAGAGATGTAAGGATATGATATAATACAAAAGATTGTGGGTAGAGATTGCGTCCGAGACCACTGAAAAGTATATTTTGAGGAGTGTATTTTTCAGTAGTTTCGGAGATTTTACCCGTCAGATAAACAGATAAAAAAGGAGAACATTTATGTACAAAAAGTTTGAAATGGAACTTGCAGGCCGTACACTCCGCGTAGATGTTGGAAGAGTTGCCAAACAGGCGAACGGCGCAGTACTTATGCATTATGGTGATACAGTTGTGCTTTCAACAGCAACTGCATCCGACAAACCAAGAGAAGGAATTGACTTCTTCCCGCTCAGCGTTGAATACAATGAGAAGCTTTATGCAGTAGGAAAGATCCCGGGAGGATTTAACAAGAGAGAAGGAAAGGCATCAGAAAATGCTGTTCTTACCTGCCGTGTGATCGACCGTCCGATGAGACCGCTTTTCCCGAAGGATTACAGAAATGATGTAACTTTGGAGAACTTGGTTCTCTCTGTTGAACAGGACTGCTCACCGGAGCTTACTGCTATGCTTGGATCAGCGATTGCAACTGCTATTTCTGATATCCCGTTCGATGGTCCGACAGCTTCTACCCAGGTAGGACTTGTTGACGGAGAACTGGTATTCAATCCAACCGCAGAGCAGAAAGAAAAGTCTGACCTTGCACTGACTGTTGCATCTACAAGAGAAAAGGTAATCATGATTGAAGCCGGAGCAAATGAAGTACCGGAAGCTAAGATGCTCGAAGCCATCTTCGCGGCGCATGAAGTGAATCAGAAAGTCATCGCATTCATCGACCAGATCGTTGCAGAATGTGGAAAACCAAAACATGATTATGTAAGCTTTGCAGTACCGGAAGAACTCTTTGAAGCGATTCAGAAGATCGTAACACCGGAAGAGATGGAAGTTGCAGTATTCACAGATGACAAGCAGACAAGAGAAGAAAATATCCGTAAGATCACAGAAAAGCTGGAAGAAGCTTTTGCTGATAACGAAGAATGGCTTGCCAAACTTGGTGAAGCTGTATATCAGTACCAGAAGAAGGTTGTCCGCAAGATGATCCTCAAAGACCACAAGCGTCCGGACGGTCGTGCAATCGAAGAAATCCGTCCACTTGCCGCAGAAATTGACCTGATCCCGAGAGTACATGGTTCTGCTATGTTTACACGTGGACAGACACAGATCTGTACCATCACCACACTGGCTCCGCTTTCAGAAGCACAGAAGGTAGACGGACTGGATGAATCTGAGACATCCAAGAGATATATGCATCACTATAACTTCCCGTCATACTCTGTAGGTGAGACAAGACCTTCCAGAGGACCGGGACGTCGTGAGATCGGACATGGAGCCCTTGCTGAGAGAGCACTGGTACCGGTACTTCCGTCAGAGGAAGAATTCCCGTATGCGATCCGTACCGTATCTGAGACATTTGAATCTAACGGTTCTACTTCTCAGGCAAGTGTATGTGCATCTTCTATGTCACTTATGGCAGCAGGTGTACCAATCAAATCTGCAGTTGCAGGTATCTCATGTGGTCTGGTAACAGGTGCTACTGACGATGATTATCTGGTACTTACAGATATCCAGGGACTGGAAGATTTCTTCGGAGATATGGACTTCAAGGTAGCAGGTACACATAAAGGTATCACAGCGATCCAGATGGATATTAAGATCCACGGACTGACAAGACCGATCATCGAAGAAGCAATTGCACGTACAAGAAAAGCAAGAGTTTACATTCTGGATGAAGTTATGGCTAAGACAATCGCTGAGCCAAGAGCACAGGTTGGCAAGTATGCACCGAAGATCATTCAGATGAATATTGATCCGGCTAAGATCGGTGAAGTTGTAGGTCAGAGAGGAAAGACCATCAACGCAATCATCGAAAAGACAGGCGTTAAGATTGATATCACAGATGAAGGAAGCGTATCTATCTGTGGCGTAGATGCAGACAGCATGGAACAGGCAAGAAAGATGATCGCTACCATCGTAACAGACTTCGAGGCAGGAATGGTTCTTGAAGGTGATGTTGTAAGCATCAAAGAATTCGGCGCATTCATCGAATTTGCACCGGGCAAAGAAGGAATGGTACACATTTCCAAAATCGCTAAGCAGAGAATCGATCATGTAGAAGATGTTCTTTCTATCGGAGATCACGTCAAAGTGGTTTGCCTTGGAAAAGACAAGATGGGACGTTTGAGCTTCAGCATCAAAGATGTTGCAGAATAAAGTTTTATAAAATCAGAAGGACTTTACCAGTATCGGTAGAGTCCTTTTTATTTCATAGGAAATTCCGAAGGAACTTCCTATGAAACAAAATCAGTTCTATTTTTCTCCTGCTTTCCATATACATTCTTTAAAGAGAGGTGGACAAGATGAGAAGAGAAAAGAAAGATCAAATTCTGGCGGTGCTTCCGGAGAAAATCCGAGGAATCCTGTTGAATCATGGACTGGATTTTGAGAAGATCCAGGAAATCCGGCTTCGGGAAGAGCAGCCGCTTGCAGTGAAAAAAGAGGGAAAGGAAGAACTTTTTACCCATCGGGTGACAAAAGAAGAACTGCGTGAAACGATGGAATATGTATCCAATTATTCCCTGTATGCCTATGAAAATGAACTGCGCCAGGGGTTTCTGACGATTGAAGGAGGGCATCGGGTCGGAATTTCCGGGAAAATTATTTCGGAAAAGGAACAGATCCGGAATTTTCAGTATATTACATCGATCAATATCCGAATCTGCCATGAGATTACAGGTTGTGCGAATAAGCTGTTTCCTGTGATCCTTGAAAAAGGAAGACTTTGCCATACCATGATCATTTCCCCACCAGGTGGAGGAAAGACTACACTTTTGCGGGATCTGGTGCGGCAGATTTCGGATGGGAACCGCTGGGTGGAAGGAAGAAATGTGGGTGTAGTGGATGAACGTTCAGAGATTGGAGGATGCTACCGTGGCGTGCCACAGAACCAGCTTGGGATGCGGACAGATATTCTGGACAACTGCCCGAAAGCAGAAGGAATGATGATGCTGGTGCGGTCCATGGCGCCGGAGGTGATCGCGGCAGATGAGATCGGGACAGCGAAGGATGTAGAGGCGATAGAGTACGCCATGCACTGTGGGGCAACCATGCTGACGACGGTGCATGGTTCTGGTATGGATGAGATCCGTGAAAAGCCACTGGTCAGCAATCTGGTAAAGGAAAGATGCTTTGCCAGATATGTTGTGATGAAATCCGGGAAACATGTAGGAGAAATTGAAGGGATTTATAACGAACGGGGAGAAAAACTGTGTATCTGAAAATGGTCGGATGCCTGGGAATTGTGGCGGCGACATCCGGCTATGGATACAGCAGGGGAATGGAATATCAAAGGCAGATCACGGATACCGGAGAGCTGCAAAGAGTGATAAGGCAGCTTGCGGGAGAAATGGAGTATACTTATGCACCACTCGCCCAGGTATGCGCTTCTGTTTCCCGAAGATGCAGTCAGAACTACAGGATCTGGTTGGAACATCTGGCAAAAGAATTGGAGATGCCGTCAAGAAGTCTTGCAATAATCTGGGAGAGGTGCTGCGAAAGTGATCTTGAATGTCTGCTCCTTGGCAGGGAGGAAAGGGTACGTCTGCATGAGCTTGGGATGCAGCTTGGCAGCCTGGATAAGAAGCAGGAAACGCAGATTTTCTTGCAGTATGCAGAATTTCTGGAAGAAAAAAGAGGCGGTCTTTTAAAAGAAATTCAGGAAAAACGGAGGCTTTGCAATCTGCTGGGTGTTACAGCAGGGCTTTTCCTGACAATTTTGATTCTGTAAATAGGAGCGAAACATGAGTGTAAATCTGATATTTAAAATTGCGGCAGTCGGGATTCTGGTTTCTGTCCTGGGACAGGTGCTGAAACACAGCGGAAGAGAAGAACAGGCATTTCTCACAAGCCTTGCAGGACTGCTTCTGGTTTTATTCTGGATCCTTCCTTATATTTCAGATCTGTTTGACGATATCAGACGGCTCTTTGCTCTGTAAAGGAGGGAAAAGATGAGTATCCTTAAGGCAGCCTGCATCGGGATTGCAGGAACTTTCCTGGCATTACAATTTCAAAATACCAGAAAAGAGTATGGGATCTATCTGGGGATTGCGGTCAGCATTTTCCTTTTTCTCGGAATGAGCCGGAATCTGTCGGTGATCCGGGAAACTTTGGAATTGGTTGGCAGCTTTGTAAAGATCGATGCGGTATATCTGACGGCAATGCTGAAAATCCTGGGTGTGACCTATCTGGCGGAATTTGCGGCAGCAATCTGCAAGGATGCCGGTTATCAGACGATCGCCGGGCAGATCGAGGTCTTTGCAAGGCTCAGTATACTTGCAATAGGAATGCCGATATTAAAAGCACTGCTTCTTGCAATCCGCGAACTTGGACAGTAAAAGGGAAGAAAAATGAAACATTATTTTCAGAAATATGGCATAGCATGCATGATCGGACTTGTAATCTTCGTACTGATACTGCCGGTACAGGTATTTGCGGCAGGGGAAGATTCCTCTTCGGAAAACAGCCGGACAGAAGATAATATGACAGAAACGGATCTGGAAAAAACACAGGAGGAAACAGAGCAGAAAATCTGGGAGCTGACAGAGATAAAGGATCTGGATACGGCAATCCGGAAACTGTTCCCGGAAGAAAAACTGCATTTTCAGGATCTTGTTGAGTCTGTGATCCGGCAGGATGAGAACCTGTCTGCCGGACAGATCAGAAACTTTGTGACGGATCAGTTTTTCTATGTGCTGAAGGTCAATAAACCGGTGCTTGCATCTATCATTTTTCTGGTGCTGATCGCAGCGGTTTTTTCCAACTTTTCGGAAGTGTTTCAGAACTGCCAGATCTCACAGACCGCCTTTTTTCTGGTATACCTGTCTGTGATTACAGTCGGCATACGGAATTTTCAGGCAGCAGCCGTAGAGGTACAGCATGGACTCGAAAATCTGATCCTCTTTATGCGAGTACTCTGTCCTGTCTACTTTGTCTGTATGGCAGTCGCAGTGGGAAGTATTTCTGCGATCGCATTTTATAATCTGGCGCTTTTCCTGATTTTTCTTGTGGAACTTGTGATTTTGAAATGGATCGTTCCGTTGATCCAGATCGCACTTCTGATGGAAATCTTGAACAATCTGACGGAGGAGGAATTTCTTTCTAAGGCAGCGGAACTTTTGCGACTTGTAATCGGATGGAGCCTGAAAAGTCTGCTTGCCCTGGTGACGGGGATCGGGTTTATCGAGCGGATAATCAGTCCGGCGGCAGATCAGGTGAAAAGGAGTGTCTGGACAAAGGGCGTGAGAATGATTCCGGGAATCGGTGATGTAGTCAGCGGGACAAGCGAAGTCGTGCTTGGAAGTGCGGTCCTTTTAAAAAATGGAGTTGGAATTGCAGGGGCACTGCTTGTAACGGGAGTTGTGATGATCCCGGTCATCAATATGGGAATTCTGACGCTTCTTTACAAAGGAACGGCGGCACTTATCCAGCCGGTGTCTGATAAACGGATCGTGGAGGCCATCAGTTTTACCGGGGAAGGTTATCATATGCTGCTAAAGACGGTGCTTGCGACGGCGGTCCTGTTTCTGGTGACACTTGCAGTTGCGGCATCGGCAGCTTCGTAGGAGGGATAAAATGATACAGCTGGTTTACAGGTGGATGCAGAATCTCGCCGTTTATATGATTCTTGTAACCGCATTTTTGCAGGCACTTCCAGAGAATAGCTACCGAAAATATGTCCGTTTTTTCTGCGGACTTCTTCTGACAGTTCTGCTTGCCCAGCCGGTTCTGGATCTTATGGGGGAAGCCGGACAGGTAACGGAGCTGTATCGGACGGCGGAGTATGAGCAGATGATAAAAGAGATGGAGTATGCGGCGGATTTGCTCGAAAAGGGCGGTGAATGAAGATGTTTGAAATCCGTAAAATAAAAAAAGACAAGTGGTTGATCATATTGCTTGTCGGACTGCTTCTGGTTGTGATCGCGATGCCTGTTTCCGATATAAAATCAGACCAGACACAGGATGAACAGCAGGTGCAGAAGGCGGAAAATGCATCGGAGGATACTTATACAGATGCACTGGAAACACGGCTGGAAAATGCACTTGCAAAAGTAGAAGGAGTTGGAAATGTAAAGGTGATGATCACTCTGGCTTCTTCCTCGGAAAAGGTAGTGGAAAAGGATCAGGAGATGACAAGTGAGGTGCAGGAAGGGGAGAGCGGAGGAAAAAATACAAGTTCTTCAGAGACGGCAGTTTATGCAAACGGAAATGGAGAAGAAACGCCATATGTGAAACAGGAATTAAGTCCCCGGATAGAAGGTGTTCTCGTAATTGCAGATGGCGGAGATAATGCCATCGTGATTGAAAATATCACAGAGGCTGTGCAGGCATTATTCGGAGTAGACACGCATAAGATAAAAGTAATGAAGCATAACTAAAAAAGAATCTTATAGGAGGAAGGCTAGTGAAAAAAGTATTTAAGAAAAATCAGATTGTGATTGCGGTTCTTGCGGTGATGATCGCTGCGGCAGGATATCTGAACTATTCCGGAAAAATTTTTGGCTCGAAAAACAAAACAGCAGAGACGGGAAGCGAGATGGCAAATAAGGAACTTCTGGATATTTCGGATCAGGACACAGGAGGTGACAGCTCCCTCCAGACAGCGGATAACGATCAGGTGGACGGAAATCCGGGAGAGGCGGTGCTGACAAATGGATCGGTCAGTGCGCTTGTAGCACAGGCAAAAGTGAACCGGGAGCAGGTGCGGGCAAAAAACAAAGAAACCCTGCAGGCGATCATTGATAATGCAGATATCGCAGAAGACCAGAAAGCAGATGCAGTTGCGCAGATGGTGGAGATGACACAGCGCGCCGAACAGGAGGTCGCAATTGAGACTCTGCTTGCCAGCAAAGGCTTTCAGGATGCGGTGGTAAGTCTTACCGAAGAATCCGCAGATGTGGTCGTTGATGTGGCGGATCTGTCGGATGCAAAACGGGCACAGATCGAGGATATTGTCACACGCAAAGCAGAGGTAAATGCTGCAAATGTGGTGATCACACCGATCCATGAAAGTACAAATACGAGTGAATCAGGGGATTGATATTATAGCAAAAATACCATATAATAAGAGTTTGAGTGACATTGAGAAAATAGTAGGAGTAGAATAACATGGCAGATTTTACGAATGAGATAAAGAAAAGAAGAACATTTGCGATCATTTCCCATCCGGATGCAGGTAAGACTACCCTGACAGAGAAGTTTCTGTTATATGGTGGGGCAATCAATCAGGCAGGTTCTGTAAAAGGAAAGGCAACAGCGAAACATGCGGTTTCAGACTGGATGGAGATTGAAAAAGAAAGAGGTATTTCGGTAACATCTTCTGTCCTGCAGTTCCAGTATGACGGTTATTGCATCAATATTCTGGATACACCGGGACATCAGGATTTCTCGGAAGATACTTATCGTACTCTTATGGCGGCCGATTCGGCGGTTATGGTGATCGATGGATCAAAAGGTGTGGAGGCACAGACAAGAAAGCTGTTCAAAGTCTGCGTCATGCGTCATATTCCGATTTTTACATTTATCAATAAAATGGATCGTGAAGCGATGGATACCTTTGAATTACTGGATGATATTGAAAAGGAACTGGGGATCGCTACCTGTCCGATCAACTGGCCGATCGGTTCCGGAAAAGAATTCCGCGGCGTATTTGACCGGAACAGCAGAGAACTGGAGATTTTCTCAGATACCAAGAAAGGAACCTCGATCGGGGAAGTTGAGAAGGTTTCCATCGACAGTGAGGAAGCAAAGAGCATCGTAAGTGAAGCACAGTTCGCACAGCTGGAAGAAGAGATTGAGCTTCTGGACGGAGCGAGTGCGGAATTTGACCAGGAGATGGTCAGCAAAGGAGAACTCTCTCCGGTATTTTTCGGATCAGCTCTGACCAACTTCGGTGTGGAGACCTTTCTTCAGCATTTCCTTAAAATGACGACTTCGCCGCTTCCGAGAATGTCCGACAAAGGATTGATCGATCCGATGAAAGAAGAAGATTTCTCCGCATTTGTGTTTAAGATTCAGGCAAATATGAATAAGGCACACCGGGACAGAATCGCATTTATGCGTATCTGTTCCGGTGAGTTCAAGGCAGGCATGGATGTCTTCCATATCCAGGGAGGCAGGAAAGTCCGTCTGTCACAGCCACAGCAGATGATGGCGAGTGAACGCCACATGATCGATACTGCTTATGGTGGAGACATCATCGGTGTATTTGATCCTGGTATCTTCTCCATTGGAGATACACTGACCAATTCAGCGGAAAAATTTGCATACGAAGGAATTCCGACTTTCGCACCGGAACATTTTGCCAGAGTACGCCAGGTGGATACGATGAAGAGAAAGCAGTTCATCAAGGGAATCAACGAGATCGCGCAGGAAGGCGCGATCCAGATTTTCCAGGAATTCAACACCGGTATGGAAGAGATCATCGTCGGTGTAGTCGGTGTCCTGCAATTTGATGTATTAAAATACCGTCTGGAAAATGAATATAACGTGGAGATCCGTCTGGAACCACTTCCATACGAACATATCCGCTGGATCGAGAATGAAGAAATCAATATGGACAAGCTGGTCGGCACATCCGATATGAAGAAGATCAAGGACCTGAAAGACAGACCGCTTCTTCTGTTTGTCAACAGCTGGAGCATCCGTATGGTGCTGGAACGAAACGAAGGACTGAAACTTTCCGAATTCGGACGTTCCTAAAAAACTTTCCAATAAGGATCTTTTATGTTACAATGAACGCATAGCGACGAGCGCAGGACTGGGTGGAAAATGATCGGCTGCTTGCAGACGGATCATTTTCAAGCCAGGACTATGTGAGTGCAACGAACATCGAGGAACCGAAAGGTTCCGAGATGAGCGCGAGGAGCGTAAAAAAAACGCAGGAGTGGGTGGAAAATGATCGGCTGCTCGCAGACGAATCACTTTCAGCCCAGACCTATGTGAGTGCAACGAACATCGAGGAACCGAAAGGTTCCGAGATGAGCGCGAGGAGCGTAAAAAAAGCGCAGTGCTGGGTGGGAAATGATCGGCTGCATGCAGACGAATCATTTTCAAGCCAGACCTATGTGAGTGCAACGAACATCGAGGAACCAAAGGTTCCGAGATGAGCGCGAGGAGCGGAAGAACCGCAGACAGGAGGACTTATAATGAGTAAAGAAGAGAGAAATACCTATAAGATAGAATCAGATGAGAACCTCGGAGAAGTACAGATTGCTGATGAAGTAGTTGCAATTATCGCAGGACTTGCAGCAATGGAGGTAGAGGGGGTATCTTCCATGGCAGGAAATGCAACCAGAGAACTGATCGCAAAGCTTGGAATGAAGAGCCTTTCCAAAGGAGTAAAGGTAGACGTGCTGGAAGGTATCGTTACCGTATCCCTTGCCCTGAACCTCAAATATGGTAGCAGTATCAAAGATACTACTTTAAAGGTACAGGAAAAAGTAAAGGCAGCAATCGAGAATATGACAGGTCTTACCGTTGCAGACGTAAACATCCGTGTTGCAGGTGTGGACATGCCGGAAGAAGAATAATTGGAGAGAGAACATGCGAAGAAGTAAAGTCAGAGAACATATATTTAAAATGCTCTTCAGCATCGGATTTGATGCGGCTGATGCAGACGAACAGATCGAACTGTATCTGGAACAGGTAGAAGAAGCAAGTGAGGAAGAACGCGGATATATGCGCAAAAAGGTCAAAGATATCGCAGCACACGAAGAAGAAATCGATGCGATGATCAATGAACATACAACCGGTTGGAAAACCGGACGTATGAATAAAGTGGATCTTTCTGTTCTTCGTCTTGCCGTATATGAGATGAAGTGGGATGACGAAGTGCCGGTCAAAGTAGCGATCAATGAAGCAGTTGAGCTGGCAAAGAATTTTTCAGGAGATGAGGGACCGGCATTTGTCAACGGTGTACTCGGAAAGCTTGCATAAGAATCAGAAATCATGCGAAATGTATATACTGTAAAACAGGTCAATGCGTACATTAAGAATATGTTTACGCAAGACTTTATGTTGAATCGAATTTATATCAAAGGGGAAGTGTCAAACTGTAAGTACCATACTTCAGGACATCTGTACTTTTCACTGAAAGATGAGTCCGGAACGATTGCCTGTGTTATGTTTGCCGGGCAGCGCAGCGGGCTTTCTTTTCGTATGCAGGAAGGGCAGCAGGTAATCGTGCTTGGAAGCGTCAGCGTCTATGAAAGAGATGGCAGATATCAGGTTTATGCAAAGGAGATCGTACTGGATGGTGCGGGACTTCTTTATGAAAAATTTATAAAGCTCAAAAAAGAGCTGGAAGAAATGGGAATGTTTGCGCCGGAATATAAAAAGCCGATTCCGAAATATGTGCGGACAGTTGGTGTTGTAACGGCACCAACCGGAGCGGCAGTGCGCGATATTATCAACATTACCAGGCGGAGAAATCCATATGTGCAGATTCTTCTGTATCCGGCACTGGTACAGGGGGATGGCGCATCTGAAAGTGTGGTACGGGGAATCCGTGCACTGGAGGAAGCTAAGGTTGATGTGATGATCGTTGGCAGAGGCGGGGGGTCTATTGAAGATCTGTGGGCATTTAACGAGGAAAATGTAGCGCGCGCAGTTTTTGAATGCAGTGTACCGGTTATTTCGGCAGTAGGACATGAGACGGACACGACGATCATAGATTATGTAGCGGATCTTCGTGCACCGACGCCTTCTGCTGCGGCAGAGCTTGCAATCTGTAATTACCGGGAACTTCTGGAAATGATCCGGACAGAACGGGAAAGGATGCACCGAAGTATGAGGAGAAAGCTGGAGGTTGCATCACTTCATACAGCGCGGTATGCAGAAAAATTTCGTTACTTAAGTCCGTCAGGGAAACTTAAGTCCATGCGCCAGCAGCTTGCAGACTATGAGGAGCAGATCCCAAAAGCCATGCATCAGCGGTTGGAACAGGAACAGGAGAGGACTCGGAAAGTGCAGGAGATGCTGCCGCTTCTGATGGAGCGGAATCTGCGGGAAAGCCGTCAGCAGCTTGCAATCCGGATCGAACGGATGAAGGGACTTTCTCCGCTTGCCAAGCTGAACCAGGGCTTTTCCTATGTACAGGGATCGGAAGGGACCGTAAAGAAAGTAGCGGATGTAAAAAAAGGAGACTGGCTTCGGATTCATGTGACAGACGGGCAGATCGAGGCACAGGTAACAGATACCAAGAAGGAGTAGGAAAATGGCAGATAAGAAAAACGAGATTGCAGAAGAAATGCCGGAAGAATCTCTGGAAGAGCTTTTTGCAAAGCTGGATCAGGTGGCAAAAGAGCTGGAATCGGGAGATACTTCGCTGGAAGAGTCCTTCGGACTGTATCAGAAGGGCATGGAAATGCTGAAGCTTTGTAATGAGAAGATTGATACAGTAGAGAAAAAAGTGCAGGTGCTGGAAGAGAATGGAGAAATACATGACTTTTAAAGAAGAAATGAAAGAAAGAACAGAAGTGATTGAAAAGCTTCTTGTAAAATATCTGCCGAAAGCAGAAGGTTACCAGAGCCAGATCATGGAGGCGATGGAGTACAGTGTGATGGCAGGCGGAAAGAGACTCCGCCCAATGCTGATGCAGGAGACATACCGCCTTTTCGGAGGAGAAGGAAAAGAAATCGAGCCGTTTATGGCAGCAATGGAGATGATCCATACTTATTCCCTGGTGCACGATGATCTGCCGGCAATGGACAATGACGAGTACCGTAGAGGAAGAAAGACAACGCATATTGTATACGGGGAAGCAATGGGAATTCTTGCCGGGGATGCACTTCTGAACTATGCGTTTGAGACGGCGGTAAAGGCATTTGAAATCGCACCTGAAAAGAGTCTCCTGATTGGAAAAGCTTTAAAAATCCTTGCAGAAAAAGCCGGTATTTACGGGATGATAGGTGGTCAGGTCGTGGATGTGGCTTCCTGCGGTGTGGGACTTGATGAAGGCATGCTGAACTTTATCTATGAACTGAAAACCGGAGCGCTGATCGAAAGTTCGATGATGATCGGGGCACTTCTTGCAGGTGCAGAGGATGCAGAGCTTGAGAAAGTGCAGAAGATCGCATCGGATGTGGGGATTGCTTTCCAGATCCAGGATGACATCCTGGATGTGACAAGTACTACAGAAGAGCTTGGCAAACCGGTCCACAGCGATGAAAAGAATGAAAAAACAACCTATGTTACATTAAAAGGTCTGGAAAAAGCAACCAGAGATGTGGAAGTTATTTCACAGGAAGCACTGGAGCTGCTTTCCGGACTGGACAGAGAAAATGCGTATCTGACACAGCTGATACGGGAACTGATACACAGGAAAAAATAAGCGGGGTGGATGAAGTGTATCTGGAGCAGATTCACGAAGCGAATGATATTAAAAAATTAAATGAACGGGAACTGGCAGGGCTTGCAGAAGAAATCCGTACTTTTCTTGTTGAGAAGATCAGCAAGACAGGAGGGCATCTTGCGTCCAATCTGGGTGTGGTAGAGCTTACCATGGCAATGCATCTCAGTTTTCAGCTTCCGGAGGATAAGATGATCTGGGATGTAGGGCATCAGTCTTATACGCATAAGATTCTGACCGGAAGGAAAGAAGGATTTGATGGTTTGAGAAAATACGGCGGTATGAGTGGTTTCCCGAAGAGGAAAGAAAGTGACTGTGATGCCTTTGATACCGGTCATAGCTCCACTTCGATTTCGGCCGGACTTGGATATGCCAGAGGGAGGGATATCCTGGGACAGGATTATTCCGTGATCTCTGTTATCGGTGATGGATCACTGACCGGAGGAATGGCTTATGAAGCACTGAATAATGCTGCGGAGATGAAGACGAATTTCATCATCGTACTCAACGATAACCATATGTCTATTTCCAAAAATGTCGGTGGAATGTCCAGTTATCTCGGGGAGCTGCGCACTGCCCAGGCCTATACCGACCTGAAGGATACCGTGGAAAATGTACTTGGCAGTATTCCGTTTGGCGGTGAAAAGATGGTGCGGCATATTAAGCGCACCAAGAGCAGCATCAAGCAGCTTTTGGTTCCGGGAATGTTCTTTGAAGATATGGGAATCAAGTATTTAGGACCGGTGGACGGGCATGACCTGAAGGCGCTGCGCCGTGCGTTTACCGAGGCAAAAAGGGTAAAAGGACCGGTGCTTGTCCATGTACTGACGAAAAAGGGGAAAGGGTATCTCCCGGCAGAAGAAAACCCTTCCCGTTTCCATGGAACAGGTCCGTTTGATATCCAGACAGGAGAGCCGATTTCCAAAAGTGGAAAGGATTCCTGCACAGATGTGTTTTCCAAGGTTATGCTGGATCTGGCAAAAAAAGATGACAGACTGGTAGCAATCACGGCGGCAATGGAAGACGGTACCGGCCTGGCAGCATTTCACAGATACTATCCGGACCGCTTTTTTGATGTGGGGATCGCAGAGGGACATGGCGTGACCTTTGCGGCAGGACTTGCTGCGGCAGGACTGCATCCGGTATTTGCTGTATATTCTTCGTTTTTACAGAGAGGATTTGACCAGATGATCCATGATGTCTGTCTGCAGAAGCTTCCGGTCGTATTTGCTGTGGACAGGGCAGGACTTGTGGGAAGCGACGGGGAGACCCATCAGGGGATCTTTGATCTTTCTTATCTGTCAATGATTCCGAATATGACCGTCCTTTCTCCGAAAAATAAATGGGAACTGGCGGACATGGTGCGGTTTGCGGTGAGACTTGGAGCACCGGCAGCAGTGCGCTATCCAAGAGGCAGCGCATTTGACGGATTCCGTGAATACAGAGCACCGATCGAGTATGGAAAGAGTGAGCCGGTCTATGAAGAAGAGGATATTGCGATCATCAGTGTCGGACATATGTTTGAGCAGGCAGTTCAGGTTCGGAAGCGTTTGAAAGAGATTGGATATAACTGTACCTTGATCAATGCCCGGTTTGTAAAACCGGTGGATGAGGAGATGCTCCGGAAACTGACGGTGGAACACCGGCTGATCGTGACACTGGAAGAGAATATTCGCAGAGGCGGATTCGGAGAATTTGTGACTGCTTATCTGGCAGGTCTTGAGACAGACGCAGAGGTTCTGAATCTGGCACTGCCGGATGACTATATCGAACACGGAAGTGTAGACCTACTTCGCAGTGAGGTGATGCTGGATATTGAATCCTGCGTGGCCAGGATTATCACTGCATATATAGCAGAAGAGAGCAGGAGGGATTGATAGAGAATGAAAGAACGGTTGGATGTATTACTTGTAAAGAGAAATCTGGCATCCTCCAGAGAAAAGGCAAAAGCGATCATCATGTCCGGCAATGTATTCGTGGACGGGCAGAGAGAGGATAAAGCGGGAACTTCCTTTTCGGAAGAGGTTAAGATCGAAGTCCGTGGACATGCACTTCCGTATGTCAGCCGCGGAGGACTTAAGCTGGAAAAGGCGATGAAGAATTTTGATGTATCCATGGAAGGAAAGGTATGTACCGATGTGGGATCTTCGACAGGAGGATTTACAGACTGCATGCTGCAAAATGGAGCAGTCAAGGTGTTTGCCATCGATGTGGGACATGGTCAGCTGGACTGGAAATTACGTCAGGATGAAAGAGTGGTCTGCATGGAAAAGACCAACATCCGTTATGTACAGCCGGAAGATCTGGGAGAACCGATTGATTTTTCATCAATTGATGTTTCTTTTATTTCGCTGACGAAGGTACTTCTCCCAATCCGCAATTACCTGAAAGAGAACGGAGAGATCGTTGCGTTGATCAAGCCACAGTTTGAAGCCGGACGTGAGAAGGTTGGGAAAAAAGGTGTGGTAAGGGAAAAGAGTACCCATATCGAGGTCATCGAAAAAGTAACCGATTATGCAGTATCGATCGGCTTTGAAGTAGCAGCACTTGAATTTTCACCGATCAAAGGACCGGAAGGGAATATCGAGTATCTGGTACATCTGAAAAAAAGGCCGGAGGAAGAGGCAAGGATTGTGGAGAGCGTAGACATTCGGGGGACTGTCGATGCTGCTTTTGACACACTTGCAAAAAAGGATCCGGCTGAGGAGAAGAAATAAAAAGACATGGAAAAGTTTTACATTATCACGAATGATATGAAGGATGCAAATCGGAAGATCACCGTGAAAATCAAAAAATGCATTGAATCCTACGGGAAGAAATGTTATCTGGAAGAGCAGCCGGAAGAAGGAAATTTTTCAAAGATCAAGATTCCAAAGGATATTGATTGTGTGTTGACGGTAGGCGGAGACGGAACCTTTATCCAGGCATCCAGACGTCTGTTCGGGCGGGAGCTTCCGATGCTTGGAATCAATATGGGCACCCTTGGCTATCTGACCGAGGTAGAGGTGCAGAATGTAGAAGAGGCTGTAAAACAGCTCGTAGAGGGCAATTATACGATTGAAGAGAGGATGATGCTGTATGGATCCGCTGCATACCGCAATGTAAGGGATGTGGCACTCAATGATATTGTCATGACGAGATCCGGCAGCATGAAGATTGTTCATTTTAATCTCTATGTTAACGGAGAGTTTCTGAACTCCTATGATGCGGACGGATTGATCGTGTCCACACCAACGGGTTCTACTGCGTACAATCTGTCTGCAGGAGGACCGATCGTGGAGCCGACAGCGTCATTGATCGTTGTGACACCGATCTGCTCGCATGCACTCAATTCCCGCAGTATTGTTTTCGCGGACAAAGATGAGATCGTGATCGAGATTGGTGCAAAACGGGAAAATCAGATCGAGGAAGCAGTGATTGCATATGATGGTGCGGATGAAGTCCCGCTTCATACCGGTGACCGGATCCGGATCAAAAAGGCGTGGGAGACAGCGAAAATCGTAAAACTCAGCAAAGTGAGCTTTCTGGAAACATTACGTGAAAAGATGAAAGGAAACTAGAAGATGAAAGTAAACCGACATGCCAAAATTGTAGAATTGATCAACAAATATCAGATTGAGACACAGGATGAGCTTGCCGAGTATCTGAATGAAGCGGGATTTAAAGTGACGCAGGCAACGGTATCCAGAGACATCCGCGACTTAAAGCTCACCAAGGTTCCGGCAGAAAACGGCAGGCAGAAATATGCGGTACTCCAGAGTGCACAGAACGGAATGACTGAAAAATATGTGCGCATTTTGCGGGATGGATTCAGCTCTATGGATATGGCTCAGAACATTCTGGTACTGAAAACGGTATCCGGTATGGCGATGGCGGTGGCTGCGGCACTGGATGCGATGAACTGGAATGAGATTGTTGGCTGTATTGCCGGGGATGATACGATCATGTGCGCTGTGCGGACCGTGGATGATACGATTCTACTGATGGAAAAGATCAAGAAACTACTGGAACAATAGACAGGAGAAAGAATGTTACAAAATTTGCATGTAAAAAATCTGGCGCTAATCGATGAGGCGGAAGTGGATTTCTCTGGTGGACTCAATATCCTGACCGGGGAAACCGGTGCCGGAAAATCAATTATCCTGGGGAGTGTCAGTCTTGCCCTGGGCGGAAGATATTCAGCAGATATGCTTCGTAAGGGAGCCGATAAGGGACTTGTAGAACTGACCTTTTATGTGGAAAATCCGGAAACGGTACGGAAGCTGGAAGAGATGGATCTTTCGCCGGACGGAGGGCAGATCATTATCACCAGACGGTTTAACGGAAACCGAAGTGTGAGCCGGATCAATGGAGAGACTGTGACACTGGGGCGGCTAAAGGAAGCAGCCCAGGTTCTGATCGATATTCACGGACAGCATGAGCATCAGTCACTGTTATATAAAAAAAATCATCTGGCAATTCTGGATGCATTTGCAAAAGAAGCCGGAGAATGGAAGAAAAAAGTGGCGGATTCATACAGGGAATACCGCCGGCTGGAAAAAGAACTTAAGGAAGCCGATAAAGACGAGGCTGAGAGAGCCAAAGAGATTTCTTTTCTTGAATTTGAGATTGATGAGATTGAAAATGCAGGAATCACTGCGGCAGAATGCCAGTCGGTAGAAGAAGATTACCGGCGGATGATGCAGGGGAAAAGAATCGCAGAGAATCTGGAAGAGGCGTATCTGTATACAGCAGGAGAAGGCGGTATAAGTGCGGCAGAAGCGATCGGACGGGCAGTACGTGCGGCAGCTGTGGCGGCAGAACATGATGACAAATCGAGAGAACTGTATGAACAGCTGGTCGAAGTGGAGAATCTGATCGGGGATTCCGGGCGCGAGCTTCGCTGTTATCTGGACAGTCTTTCCTTTGAACCGGAACAGTTCTATGAGACGGAGAGCCGGCTGAATCAGATCAATCATCTGAAGGTCAAATACGGAGATTCGGCAGAGGCAATCCTGCAGCATAAGGCGGATGACGAGGAGCGCCTCCTGATTTTAAAAAATTATGATGAATATTTAAATGAATTAAAGGGAAAACTGAAAAAATCAGAGGAACGTCTGCAAAAAGAATGCGAGGGTCTGTCGAAGATCCGTAAAAAAGAGGCAAAGCTTTTGCAGGCAAAGATCGCAGAAGGACTTCAGGATCTGAATTTCCTGGATGTCTGCTTTGAAATTCGGTTTTCAAAAACCTCCGGGTACACAGTAGAAGGAACGGATGAGGTGGAATTTATGATCTCCATGAATCCGGGTGAACCGACAAGACCGCTTGCAACTGTGGCATCCGGCGGTGAACTTTCCCGCATCATGCTTGCAATCAAGGCAGTCATGGCGGATAAAGATGAGATCGAGACACTGATCTTTGATGAAATCGATGTGGGGATCAGCGGTCGTACCGCACAGAAGGTTTCCGAGAAGATGTGCCTGATCGGCAGGAAACATCAGGTGATCTGCATTACGCATCTGGCACAGATTGCTGCAATGGCAGATACTCATTACCTGATTGAAAAACGGGTGGAAGATCAGATGACAAAGACCAAGATCCGGCAGCTTGACGGGGAAGAATCTGTGCAGGAGCTGGGAAGGATCCTTGGAGGCGCAAAGATTACGGATGCGGTGCTGGAAAACGCACGGGAGATGAAAATTCTGGCATCCGGTTTGAAAAAATAAGATTGAGCACATACTAGAGGCAGGAGAAAAAATCCTGCCTTATTTTTTGCGGAATTTTAGGGAGGAAAAAGGGGTGTGTAATGTCGGTTAGAAGTTATCGAAAAATGTTAAGTGTGTTATTAGCGGTAATTGTGGTTATAGGAGGCGGCTATTGCTACAGGGAATGGCGGGCTGAGAAAGCGGAGAGGGAGGCTTCGGTCAGTGAACTTTCGGGAAACCTTCTGATTCCGGGAGGGATGCCGGTTGGGATCTATATGGAGACGGATGGCGTGATGGTGCTGGGGACGCAGGAAATTAAGGGGAAAGATGGGATCGGTGTGAATCCGGCGAAGCATCTGGTGAAGGAGGGAGATTATATTGTCGGAGTTGATTCTGACAGTATTTATAATAAATCTGAGCTTATCGAACGGGTTAAAAAATTATCGAATAAGTCCGTCATCTTACACATTCGTCGAAAAAAAGTGTATATTGATGTACAACTTCATCCGACAAAAGATGAAGGCGGGGCATATAAACTTGGAATCTGGGTGCGTGATAACGCGCAGGGACTCGGCACAATCACTTTTCTGAATGCGGATAGTGAATACGGTGCGTTGGGACATGGAATACATGATGTAGATACCGGCAAACTGATCGAAATGTCAACGGGAAGATTATATGATACCAGCATTCAGAATATTAAAAAAGGTGAGAACGGAAATCCTGGAGGGATGGAAGGGATCATTGTCTACAATCATTACAATATTTTAGGTTCGATTACTACAAACACAGAGACAGGGATTTATGGGAAATTAGACAGGATTGAGAGAATATTTGACAGCAAAGAAGCTTATCCGGCTGTGGCAAAGGAAGAAATTCAGGTCGGAAAGGCGTATATCCGCTGTGCGGTAAGCGGAAAGACAGAAGATTATACAGTCAGAATCACAAAAGTTGACCTGGATGCCAGGGAGGTGAATAAGGGGATTGAAATTCAGGTTACTGACAAACGGTTACTTAAACTGACCGGTGGGATTGTGCAGGGAATGAGTGGAAGCCCCATCATGCAGAATGGAAAGATTATAGGCGCAGTAACACATGTTTTCGTACAGGATGCGACAAAAGGATACGGAATATTTATCGAAAACATGCTGGAAAATCTGAAAAAAGATTGAAATATGCGAACCTTGTCAGATTTCTGCGACACCATTTGCTTGTATTCGCAGAATACAGAAGGTTATAATAGGTTACATTCCAGTGCAAATTGTCACTTTAAGGAGGGGAAAGGCTTTATGGAAAAACTGAATGTAGCGATTGCTGACGATAACGAAAGAATGTTGAATTTACTAGGAGAAATTGTAGAAAGTGATAAAGATCTCAAACTGGTGGGAAAAGCCAGGAACGGAGAAGATATTTATCACATTATAAGATATAAACAGCCTGACGTTGTACTTCTTGACCTGATTATGCCGAAAATGGATGGAATCAGTGTGATGGAAATGATAGGCGCAGATAAAACAGTAAAGAAACAGCCGAATTTTATTATTGTAACTGCGATTGGACAGGAGAGGATCACGGAAGATGCCTTCGAAAAAGGAGCAGCCTACTACATCCTGAAACCATTTCGCAATGAAACAATCCTTCAGCGGATCAAAAGCTCCGGACATGCGGAAAAGAGTGTAGCGCCTTACACAGATTATACCGTATATGCGGAACCTTCTGAGGAGGACCTGGAAACACAGGTGACAGAACTGCTCCATGAAATCGGAATCCCGGCACATATAAAAGGGTATCATTATCTGAGGGATTCCATTCTGATGGCGGTTGACGATATGGAAGTTTTAAATGCGATCACAAAGATCCTGTATCCGACAGTCGCGAAAAAGAACCAGACCACATCGAGCCGTGTTGAACGGGCGATCCGCCATGCGATCGAGGTTGCATGGAGCAGGGGAAAGCTGGATACCTTAGAAGCTCTTTTCGGTTACACAGTAAGTAACGGGAAAGGAAAACCGACCAATTCTGAATTTATTGCTCTGGTCGCAGACACGATCAGACTGAAATCAAAGCGCAGATAATTCTTTTCAAACGGATGAAATTGCGGTATAATTATAAATAAGCCGCGAGAGTAAGGAGGGTGTTAAATGAAAAAAGTATTATTTGTGTCATCTGAATCAGTTCCGTTTATCAAAACAGGAGGATTAGCCGATGTAGTGGGATCACTACCAAAATATTTTGATAAGAACAAATACGATGTACGTGTTATGCTTCCAAAGTATATGTGCATGAAAGACGAATGGAAAGATAAACTTTCTTATAGACTTCATTTCTATATGGATCTGAACTGGAGACAGCAGTATGTAGGGCTTCTTGAACTTCAGTACGAAGGAATCACTTTTTATTTCATAGACAATGAATATTATTTTAATGGTTCGAAGCCATATGGTGATATTGCATACGATATTGAGAAGTTTGCATTCTTTTCAAAAGCAGCCTTAAGTGCATTGCCACTTCTGGATTTCAGACCGGATATCATTCACTGTCATGACTGGCAGACCGGGCTTGTTCCGATTTATCTGGATAATTTCCGCTATAACAATGAGTTTTTCCGTGGAATCAAGACTGTGATCACCATACATAACCTCAAATTCCAGGGTATCTGGGATAAGAAGACGGTTATGGATATCACCGGACTTCCGGCATACTATTTCTCACCGGATAAGCTGGAAGCATATGACAATGCCAACTATCTGAAAGGCGGAATTGTCTACGCTGACCGTGTGACAACGGTAAGCAGCAGTTACGCGGAAGAGATCAAGACACCGTTTTACGGGGAGAAGCTGGAAGGACTGATGCAGGCAAGAGCAAACTGCCTGTCAGGAATTGTCAATGGTATTGATTATGGTGATTTTAATCCGGCAACAGATACCAACATTGCAAGAACTTACTCTGTCGAAAACTTCCGCAAGGAGAAAGTGAAAAATAAAATGGCGCTGCAGGAAGAACTCGGACTGGAGAGAGATCCGCACCGTATGATGATCGGTATCGTATCCAGACTGACTGACCAGAAGGGCTTTGACCTGATCGACTGTGTGATGGATGAACTTTGCCAGGATGCGGTTCAGATCGTCGTACTCGGTACCGGAGATGAGAGATACGAGAACATGTTCCGTCATTTCGCATGGAAGTATCCGGATAAGGTATCTGCACAGATCTATTATTCAGAGCCGATGTCTCACAAGATCTATGCATCCTGTGATGCATTCCTGATGCCGTCATTATTTGAACCATGTGGACTGAGCCAGCTGATGAGTCTGAGATATGGTACGGTGCCGATCGTAAGAGAGACAGGCGGACTCAAAGATACTGTAGAAGCTTACAACGAATACGAGAAGACCGGAACCGGATTCAGCTTCACCAATTACAATGCGCATGAGATGCTTGCAACTGTAAGATATGCAGAACAGATTTACTATGACAAGAAGCGTGACTGGAACAAGATTGTAGAGCGTGGTATGGAAAAAGACTTCTCATGGAAGAATTCAGCCAAGCTTTACGAAGAACTTTACGAAAATATGTAAAATGCATTCTGGTAATTTACCGGAAAATATGGTATCATGAAATGAAAAAATTTACAGAGGAGAAACATTCGTTATGAGGATTATAGACAAAATTAAAGCAGACGGAGTACATATTTCCTTTGAAGTGTTTCCACCGAAGACGGATGCGGGCTTTGAATCCGTGTTAAAAGCAACGGATGGGATCGCAGAACTTACCCCGTCATTTATTAGTGTTACCTATGGAGCCGGTGGTGGAACCAGTAAGAATACGGTTAAGATTGCAAGTCATATCAAGAATGACCTGAAGATTCCGGCACTTGCACATCTGACTTGTGTATCCTCAACCAAGGAAGAGGTACATAAGGTTATCGGACAGCTTCAGAAAGAAGGGATTGAGAATATCCTTGCACTCAGAGGAGATATCCCGCAGGATGGACAGTTTCCGCTTCCGGGACAGTATTCTCATGCCTGTGAACTGATCGAAGACATCAAAAAAATGGGAGACTTCTGCATCGGAGCTGCATGCTATCCGGAAGGACATGTAGAGATGGAACACAAGAAAGATGATATCCGTTATCTCAAAGAAAAGGTAGATTGTGGAGTGGATTTTATTACCACACAGATGTTTTTCAATAATGATATTTTCTATAATTTCCTGTATCGTATCCGTGAACAGGGAATCATGATACCGGTGCTTCCGGGAATCATGCCGATCACAACGAAAAAGCAGCTCGCAAGAAGCTGTGCCCTTTCAGGAACTGCTGTTCCGCAGAGATTCCGTGCGATCGTAGATTATTTTGGAGATGATCCGGCAGCGATGAAGCAGGCGGGAATTGCATATGCGACCGACCAGATCATTGACCTGATCGCAAATGGAGTCCGCAATATCCACGTATATTCGATGAATAAACCGGAAGTAGCTGCTGCAATCATGCAGAACCTTTCAGAAATCGTAAAATAAAGGAACATAAGAAAGATGACAGATGCCAGAACGAAAGAAGCAATTCGTTATCTGGGATATGGAAGACATGCGGTAGATGAACAGACGCTTGCGCTGATCGATGTTTCCTTCGGGGAGCTCGATCAGACTACGCAGGCAAAATCCGTCTATCGCATTTTTGACTGTAAAGTTACAGGAGAAGACCAGGTGACGATCGGAAAAATGAATATTAAAAGCAGAAGTCTCGGAAAGAATCTCAGAGGCTGCAAAGAGGCAGTTGTATTTGGCGCAACACTCGGTACCAGTGTCGATATACTGATGAAACGTTATTCACTGACAGATATGGCGAAATCTGTTGTATTGCAGGCATGCGCAGCTGCATATCTGGAGGAGTACTGTGACGATCTGCAGCTTTCGATCGGAGAAGAGTTAAAAGCACAGAATAAATGGCTCAGACCGAGATTTAGTCCGGGATACGGTGATTTTGATATCCATCATCAGGACGATATCTTACGGATGCTGGATACGGCAAAGAAGATCGGACTTACCATGACAGACAGCTATATGCTCACACCGACAAAATCGGTGACTGCAATCATTGGGATCAGTGATACGCAGGAAAAATGCCACATCAAAGGCTGCGAAGTGTGTGAGAAGAAGGACTGCATTTACAGAAGAAATTAAGGAGCGTAGGGCATGAATATCAGAGAACGTTTGGGAAAAGAACTTTTATTTTTAGATGGAGGAATGGGAACTCTTCTGCAGGCAGAAGGACTTGCACCGGGAGAACTTCCGGAGACCTGGAACATCGAACATCCGGAAAAGGTGGAAGCGATTCACCGCAGATATTACGAAGCAGGAAGTGATGTGGTTCTTGCAAATACCTTTGGCGCTAATGTCTGCAAATTTCATGATGACAGATATACGGTTGAAGAAGTGATCCGCGCAGGGATTGCAAATGCAAAAAGAGCAGGAGAGCAGATTGGAAAAGAGACTTATGTGGCACTGGATATGGGACCGACCGGAAAGCTATTAAAACCAATGGGAGATCTGGATTTTGATGATGCTTATGAAGCATTTGCAGAAGCCGTCCGCTATGGAGAAAAGTACGGTGCAGACCTGATCCATATCGAGACCATGAGTGACACCTATGAAGTAAAGGCAGCCATTCTTGCAGCAAAAGAAAATTCTTCTCTTCCGGTATTTGTAACCATGATCTTTGATGAAAGAGGAAAGCTTCTGACAGGCGGGGATGTCCCTTCTGTTGTGGCAATGCTGGAAGGACTCCGCGTAGATGCACTGGGGCTGAACTGTGGACTTGGGCCGAAACAGATGCTTCCAATCCTGAACGATTTAAGAAGATATACCTCCCTTCCGATCATTGTGAAGCCAAATGCCGGACTTCCGAAGCAGAAGAACGGGGAAACGTATTACGATGTAGAGCCGGATGAGTTTGCCCGGATCATGCAGGAGGTTGTAAAAGGAGGAGCCTGTGTGATCGGCGGATGCTGCGGAACGACACCGGAGCATATTAAAAAGCTGGTAGAAGAATGCAAAGATCTTCCGCTGCGCGAGATCGAGAAAAAGCATGATACGATCGTATCTTCTTATGGACAGGCTGTGATCCTGGATGATATGCCGCGTATCATCGGAGAAAGAATCAACCCGACCGGAAAGAAAAAATTCAAAGAAGCACTGAAAAATGAAGATATGGACTACATTCTGAAAGAAGCGATCACGCAGCAGGATAAGGGCGCGCACATTCTGGATGTCAATGTAGGACTTCCGGATATTGATGAAGTTGCCATGATGGAAAAAGTTGTAAAAGAACTGCAGAGCGTGACCAGTCTTCCACTTCAGATTGACACAGTAGATGGAAAGGCTATGGAACGTGCAATGCGTATCTACAATGGAAAGCCGATGATCAACTCTGTAAACGGAAAGCAGGTTTCTATGGACGAAGTCTTTCCTCTGATCCGGAAATATGGCGGTGTGGTTGTCGGACTGACCATTGATGAAGAGGGGATTCCGAAGGATGCAGAAGGCCGTGTGCGTGTTGCAGGTAAGATCATCAACGAAGCAGCCAAATACGGAATCGACAAGAAAGATATCGTGATCGATGTGCTGACCATGACCATCAGTTCGGAAAAGGACGGGGCAAAGGTTACCCTGGAAGCATTGAAGAGAGTACGGGAAGAATTCGGGGTCAGAACCGTTCTTGGAGTATCGAATATTTCTTTTGGACTTCCAAGGCGCCCGATCGTCAACAGCTATTTCTATGCGATGGCAATGCAGAACGGACTGACGGCAGGAATCATCAATCCATCTTCAGAAGATATGATGAAAGCTTATCGTTCTTATAATGCACTGATGGGCTTTGATGAAAATTGTACGAATTATATCAGTACTTATGCGGGAACCACAGAGACGGTGACAGTCCAGGCATCGCAGGCAGCTGCAGCAACCGGAAATGCACCAAAAGCTGCAGGCGTTGAGATGACACTCAAATATGCGATCGAGAGAGGGCTGAAAGAAGAGGCGCATCATATCACCCGTGACCTGATCGGTACGAGGGAACCGCTGGATATCATCCAGGAGGAACTGATCCCGGCACTCAATGTAGTCGGTGAAGGTTTTGAAAAGGGAACCGTCTTCCTTCCGCAGCTTCTGATGAGTGCGGATGCTGCGAAGATTGCCTTTGCGGTTATCAAGGATGTGCTTGCTTCATCCGGACAGGAAGAAGAAAAGAAGGAGAAGATCATCCTTGCTACCGTAAAAGGTGATATCCATGATATCGGAAAGAATATAGTGAAAGTTCTTCTTGAAAATTATGGTTTTGATGTGATCGATCTCGGAAAGGATGTGCCGCCGGAGGCAATCGTAGAAAAAGCAGTTGAGGAGAATGTCACTTTGGTAGGCCTAAGTGCGCTGATGACCACAACTGTAGTCAGCATGGAAGAGACGATCAAACTCTTAAGAGAGAAAAAACCGGACTGCAAAGTCATGGTAGGCGGGGCTGTTCTGAACCAGGATTACGCGGATATGATCGGGGCAGATTTCTATGGAAAAGATGCCATGCAGTCCGTACACTATGCGCAGAAATTTTTTGGCATGGTGGAGTAGGAACTGCAAGGCAGATACAAAAGGTCGAAATTGTATGTGAAAATGCTAAAAAAGTTTGGAAAATTTTTTTGTATATGCTATAATATGCATAAATCAAGGAGAAAAGAAAATGATAGCATGGGAGGCATGACAAGATGGCATTTTTTTCAACACTGATCTCTACGGTATTGAAGATGCTCTTTATCGGAGTGTTTGCAGTCGGAGGGGTTTTTGCAGGCAAGAAGCTTCGCGAAAGAAAAGACGCAAAGAATTCAGAGACTAAGTAGAATGGAAAAAAGAAGGAATCGCAGAAAATGCGGTTCCTTTTTAAATTCCATTATATTGACAAGCCATCAAAATCTCTTTATAATTAGAATTTAGCTGATAGAAGCGAGGAGGATAAAGATGAAAGCTTACGGAGTTAACGAACTTAGACGCATGTTTCTTGACTTTTTTGAGAGCAAAGGTCATTTAAAAATGAAAAGCTTTTCGCTGGTGCCGCACAATGATAACAGCCTTCTGCTGATCAATTCAGGAATGGCACCGCTGAAACCATATTTTACAGGACAGGAGATCCCACCGAGACGCCGTGTGACAACCTGTCAGAAATGTATCCGTACAGGAGATATCGAGAACGTAGGAAAGACTGCACGTCACGGTACTTTCTTTGAAATGCTTGGTAACTTCTCATTCGGTGATTACTTTAAGACAGAAGCGATCCACTGGTCATGGGAATTCCTGACAGAAGTGGTTGGACTGGATCCGGATCGTCTGTACCCGTCCGTATATGAAGACGATGATGAGGCATGGAAGATCTGGAACGAAGAGATTGGTATTGCACCGGAGAGAATTTTCCGTTTCGGAAAAGAAGACAACTTCTGGGAGCATGGATCAGGTCCGTGCGGTCCGTGTTCAGAGATTTACTATGACCGTGGAGAAAAATACGGATGCGGTAAACCGGGATGTACAGTAGGCTGCGAATGTGACCGTTATATGGAGATCTGGAACAACGTATTTTCACAGTTCGACAATGATGGACATGGAAACTACAGCGAACTGAAGCAGAAGAATATTGATACCGGTATGGGACTTGAGAGACTTGCATGTATCGTACAGGATGTAGACTCTATGTTCGATATTGATACTTTAAAAGCACTGCGTGACCAGGTATGTGAGATCGCAGGAGTATCTTATGGAGATAATGAAAGCACAGACGTATCTCTGCGTGTAATCACAGACCATGTGCGTTCTGTATCTTTCATGATCTCTGATGGTATTATGCCGTCTAATGAAGGAAGAGGATATGTTCTTCGCCGTCTTCTCCGCCGTGCATGCCGTCACGGAAGACTTCTGAACATTGCACCGGGATTCCTTACAGATCTTGCTGCAACTGTGATCGAAGGCTCTAAAGACGGATATCCGGAGCTGGAAGAAAAGAAAGACTTTATCATGAATGTCATCCGCAAGGAAGAAGAGCAGTTTGAGAAGACCATCGACCAGGGGCTTGTCATTCTGAATGAGATGAAAGAAAAGATGGCAGAAGAAGGAACAAAGACTCTTTCCGGAGAAGATGCGTTCAAATTATATGATACCTATGGATTCCCGATCGATCTTACCAAAGAGATCCTGGAAGAAGAAGGTATAGATATTGATGAAGAGGGATTTAAAGCTGCAATGGAAGTTCAGCGCCAGACTGCAAGAAAAGCACGTAAGGCAACGAACTACATGGGAGCAGATGCAACCGTATACGAATCCATTGATCCGTCTGTAACTTCTAAGTTTGTCGGATACGAGCATCTGGAATATGAATCGAAGATTACGGTACTTACCACAGAAGATGAGATCGTAGACGCTCTTTCTGACGGTGAGAGAGGAACCATCTTTGTAGATGAGACTCCGTTCTACGCAACAAGCGGTGGACAGGAAGCCGACCACGGTGTGATCAAATGCGGTGACGGTGAATTTGTTGTGGAAGATGTGAAGAAGATGCTTGGTGGCAAGATCGGTCATATCGGTTATATGGCAAAGGGTATGATGAAGGTTGGAGATCAGGTTACTCTGACCGTTGATTCGCAGAGACGTGTGCTTTGTGCAAGAAACCACAGTGCGACCCATTTGCTTCAGAAAGCACTCCGTACCGTACTTGGTACACATGTAGAACAGTCCGGATCTTATGTAGACGACAAGAGACTTCGTTTCGATTTCTCTCATTTCTCGGCAATGACACCGGAAGAACTGCAGAAAGTAGAAGATATGGTAAATGAAAGCATTTCTAGATCTCTGCCGGTTGTCATTAAGAACATGCCGATCGAAGAAGCAAGAAAGACCGGAGCACAGGCTCTGTTCGGTGAGAAATATGGTGATATCGTCCGTGTTGTAAATATGGGAGATTACTCTATTGAGTTCTGCGGTGGTACACATGTTGCCAATACAAGCGAGATCGGAGCATTCAAGATCCTGTCTGAAAGTGGTGTGGCAGCAGGGGTACGCCGTATCGAAGCACTTACATCCAAAGGACTGATGGATTATTATGGAGAACTGGAACAGTTGCTTCATGAAGCAGCCAAGCTCCTGAAAGCAACTCCGGATACTGTGTCTGAGAAGATCGCACACCTTCAGGCTGAGAACAAAGAACTTCACAGTGAAGTAGAAAGCCTGAAGAGCAAGCTCGCAAAAGATGCCATGGGTGATGTGATGGATCAGGTAGAAGAAGTAGCCGGCGTAAAAGTGATTGCTGTCAGCGTAGAAGATATGGACATGAACGGACTGCGTGACCTTGGAGACCAGCTCAAGGAGAAGATCGGAGAAGGCGTGGTCGTGATCGCATCCAGCGCGAACGGCAAGGTAAGCCTGATGGCTACAGCAACAGATGAAGCAATGAAGAAGGGTGCTCACGCAGGCAACCTGATCAAGGCAATCGCTTCCTGTGTAGGTGGTGGCGGCGGTGGACGTCCGAACATGGCACAGGCTGGCGGAAAGAACCCGGCTGGAATCCCGGATGCCCTTGCAAAAGTCAAAGAGGTACTGGCAGAACAGATAAAATAATGCCGGAAAATGACAGATTTATGCATATTTTTCCTATTTTTCAAAAAATTCTTGACTGAGATGAAAAATATGATATAATCTAATGTAGTGCAATAAATATACCCGAACAGTCGTATGATGCACAATACCAGGCTGGAGGGGAGGTTAGGTGTGAGACTATGTCAAATGTAATCGTTAAAGAAAACGAAACGTTAGATAGTGCTTTACGCAGATTCAAAAGAAACTGTGCCAAAGCAGGAATTCAGCAGGAGATTCGCAAAAGAGAACATTACGAAAAACCAAGCGTTAGACGTAAAAAGAAATCTGAAGCTGCTAGAAAACGTAAATATAACTAATATGTGCAGAACAATAATGGAGGGTTTATGATTCATAAACCCTCCATTTTTACAGGAAAATTTTATGTGGTGGAATAGGATAATATTTGGAATAGATGGATATGAGGTTGTGATGTGGTTTCTGACTTACAGCATGATGGGATGGCTGGTGGAATCCATCTATATGTCATTTTGTAATCATAAGATTACGAACAGGGGATTTGCAAAAGGTCCGTTTTGCCCGATCTACGGGTTTGGTGCTCTTACGGTGTTTTTTATATTACGTCCGTATAGCGACAATAGTATACTGCTGTTTTTCCTGGGATCGTTTCTTGCAACGACGTTGGAATTTCTGACGGCACTTGTGATGAAGCGCATTTTCGGTGAGATCTGGTGGGATTACCATGAGAAGCCATTTAACTACAGGGGGATCATCTGTCTGGAGAGTTCGATCGCATGGGGATTCTATACGTTGTTCCTTTTTATGTTCCTGCAGAACATAGTTGCAGCGTTTGTTGCCATGATACCGGTTCGTGCAGGGCGTGCAATTGGCAATCTGATCCTGATTGGATACATTATGGATTTTTCTGCGACAATTTATCGCCAGAAGAAAGAGAATCTTCAGGAAAGCACGGATGAGGAACAAATACAGCAGATTGAACAAGCAAAAGACAAAATGAAAGATAATTTTTTGACATAATTGTTGTTGACAAAACCATAGACTGTGGTCTATACTGTGTCTTGTAAACGACAAGGACGTCATGTACAGTTAGTACATGGCGTCTTTTTGTTTAGCGGTAAATTCCGAAGGGATTTCCTGCTAAACAAAAGGCACATTCTTTTACACATTTTTATTCGAAGTCCGGAACGAATAGCATGAAGTAGTATATGATCAAAAGAAGGAAAGCGAGGAGATTCTTATGAAACTCAAAGACACAGGACTCACAGCAGAAGAATTAAAGGACATTGTAAAAAAATATATGGTAGAAACCTATGCAAGATATGATTTTATCGCAGAACGTGCAGAAGGTATGTATCTCTACGATGAAAAAGGGGTAGCTTACCTCGACTTTTATGGCGGAGTTGCCGTAAATACACCAGGTAACAGAAATCCGAAGGTTGTCGCAGCAGTAAAAGACCAGCTTGATGACATCATGCATACATTCAATTACCCATACACAATTCCACAGGCACTTCTCGCAAAGAAGATCTGTGACACGATCGGAATGGATAAGATTTTCTTCCAGAACTCAGGAACAGAAGCCAACGAATGTATGATCAAGATGGCAAGAAAATACGGTGTTGAAAAATATGGCCCGGAACATTACCATATCGTAACAGCAATCAATGGTTTCCACGGAAGAACATACGGAGCACTTTCCGCAACAGGACAGCCGGATAACGCATGCCAGCTTGGATTCAAACCGATGCTTCCGGGATTCTCCTACGCAGAATATAACAACCTTGAAGATTTCAAGTCAAAAGTAACAGATAACACGATCGCGATCATGATCGAGCCGGTACAGGGCGAAGGTGGTGTACATCCGGCAACACAGGAATTTATCGAAGGACTTCGTAAACTCTGTGATGAAAGAGGTATGCTTCTCCTTCTCGATGAAGTACAGACCGGATGGGGACGTACAGGATCTCCAATGGCATTCATGGGATATGGTGTAAAACCTGACTGTGTAACGATGGCAAAAGCTATGGGAGGCGGAATGCCGATCGGTGCATGCTGCGCAAGCGAAGAAGTAGCTGCAGTATTTACATCAGGAACACATGGCTCTACATACGGTGGACATCCACTTGCATGTGCCGCATCTCTTGCTTCCATTTCTGAAATCCTCGACAGAGATTTAAGTGGAAATGCAAAAGTAATGGGTGAATACATGAAAGAAAAACTTGCAGAGCTTCCACATGTAAAAGAAGCAAGAGGAAAAGGACTTCTGGTAGGATGCGAATACGATATTCCGATCGCTCTTGAAGTAAAATGGGCATGCTTCAGAAGAAGACTTCTGATCACAGCGATCGGCGACAGCGTAAACCGTATGATTCCGCCACTGATCCTTGCAAAAGAACACGTAGATCAGGCAATCGAGATCATGAGAGATGCAATCAACGAAGTTGCTGCAAAATATGAGGTAGATCAGAAGACTGCATAGTATAGACATTCCTCCGACTTATTGATATAATTGTATAAAAAATAGAGTACCGGCACAGAAATCCCCCAGTTTCTGTGCCGGTTTTTGAGGTGAAAAATATGTTAGAAAGAATGCAGCTTTTTCCGCTGAATTTTTATAAAAAAGCGAAATTTAACGGAAGTATGGGAAAAATGAACTATCGCCTGGCGAAAGAAGAAAAAAAGACCGATGAGGAAAATTCAGAAACGATTCTTGTCGGAAGTATCTGGGAGGGACCGTTTATTTATGATAAGATTCCACAGGAAAAGATCACAAAGAGAGAATTCCCATTTGCAGAAGAAGGAATCTGTCAGGCAATGGACTGGTTCAATGAGGAAGGCGAAAAAATGAACCGGGAAGTGTAAAGAAAGGTTCTATTTTCCTGTCAGAAGGCTTATTTATATAATATCGATGGATGGAAAAAAGGAGTCTTATGATGCGCAAATTTCTGGCAGGTCTGCTTGGCATGGTTCTGTGCGTGCAGACCGTATATGGGATCCCGGTCCGGGCGGCAGATGTTTTCGAGCCGGGAGAAAGACCGAAAGCTATGCAGGATGTGATCCGGCAGGAGGATTCGGAGCAGACGAACAGAGACAATTCGGGCAATCTGACCGGTCTGGAACTATCTGCTGAGTCCGCAGTTATTATGGAAGCTTCCGGAGGTCAAGTTCTCTTAGAAAAAAATGCGGATGAGAAAAAGCCCCCGGCGAGTGTGACAAAGGTTATGACGCTGCTTCTGATCTTTGATGCACTGGCAGACGGAACGATCACGCCGGATACCGAAGTCACAACTTCTGAGTACGCTGCATCGATGGGCGGATCCCAGGTATTTCTGGAAGCTGGTGAGAAGCAGACTGTGGATACAATGATCAAGTGCATTGCTGTGGCAAGTGCCAATGATGCCTGCGTGGCGATGGCAGAAAAGATTGCCGGGAGTGAACCGGCTTTTGTGGAAAAGATGAATCAGAGATCGGCAGGACTTGGAATGACGAATACCCAATTTGTCAACTGTAATGGACTGGACACGGAAGGGCATCTGACGACAGCGAGAGATATTGCACTGATGTCACGGGAACTGATCACGAAGTATCCACAGATCGAGGACTACTCAACGATCTGGATGGAAAATATTACCCACACTACGGCAAAGGGCAGCAGTGAATTCGGACTGAGTAATACCAACAAACTGATCCGGCAGTATGAATACGCAACCGGACTGAAGACCGGATCCACAAGCGGTGCGAAGTTCTGCCTGTCTGCAACGGCAAGAAAAGACGGGGTCAATATGATTGCGGTTGTGATGGCAGAGCCGGATTCTAAGACACGGATAAAGGATGCCATTGCCATGTTAAACTATGGCTTTGGGAAATGCAGTATTTACCAGGATGAAAAGGCACTGGAAAAAATTGTGTATGCCGAAGTGAAACATGGAATGCAGGAGAAGGCAAAGGGAGAGACGCTGGAGGGCTTCCGGTATGTGGATACCAGTGGATCAGATCTGTCTGCCGTGGAAAAAGAGGTACAGATACAGAAACAGACTGCCCCGGTAAAGAAAGGCGACCAGATCGGAGAAGTCATTTACCGGCTGAATGAGAAAACCATCGGAAGCGTTCCGGTTTATGCGACAGAAGGTGTCGGGGAGTTGACATTTGGGGGCGCATTCCTTAAAATTCTGGAAGAAATGATGGTATAACGAAAGAGGGAAGAGATGAAGGCAACAGGGATTATCGTATTGATACTGGTGATTTTTGCAGCAGCAGTTCTTGCAGAAGTATGGCGGGAGCTGCACTGCTTCAAGATTACAAGATACCGGATCAGAACCAGTAAAATAAAGGGAGATGCCGGAAAAGTACGGATTGCTTTCTTAAGTGATCTGCATAATCATGTCTATGGAAAAGAGAATGAGGAGCTGCTTTTGGCGATCAGGGAAGCAAAGCCGGATCTGATACTGGCAGGCGGCGATATGCTGGTCGGGAAAGCCGGAAGAGACTGGACAGCGGCAGCGGATTTGATGAAAAAACTTCCACAGATCGCACCGGTCTGGTGCTGTAATGGCAATCATGAGCAGAGAATGCATGAGCAGCAGGAGATTTACGGCAAAGAATATGGATATTATGAGAATGAACTGAAAAAGGCAGGGATTCATGTCCTGGTGAATGGATCAGAAGAGATCCCGGTAAACGGGATGAAGCTGCGCTTATATGGGATGGAGATTCCATTTGGATGCTATAAAAAAGGATGGAAGGTGCGTCCGCTTACGACTGGCGAGATGGAAGAACGGATTGGCAGTGCAGAGACGGACGCATACTGCATTTTAATGGCACATCATCCGCTTTATGCAGAAACCTACTGGAAGTGGGGAGCAGACCTGGTGCTGTCCGGACATTTACATGGCGGGATTGCCAGACTTCCACTGCTTGGCGGTGTGATCAGTCCGCAGTTCCGTCTGTTTCCACGCTACAGCGGGGACTGTTATGAAAAAGACGGGAAATATATTGTGGTCAGCAAAGGGCTCGGAACCCACACGATCAATTTCCGCTTCTGGAATCCGGCAGAGTTAGTCGTACTTGATATCATCCCGGCTTTCCTGTATAATAAATAAGGTTATCGACAATTTGACTGGAAAGGATATCTATGGGAAAAGGAATACCGGTAAAGCTGCAGGTTTTTGAGGGACCTCTGGATCTGCTCTTACATTTGATCGATAAAAATAAAATAGACATCTACGATATTCCGATCGTAGAGATCACCAACCAGTATATGGAATATATCCAGGCGATGGACAGAGCAGACCTGAATGTCATGAGTGAATTTCTGGTCATGGCGGCGACACTTCTGGACATCAAATGCAAGATGCTTCTTCCAAAGGAAGTCAATGAAGAGGGCGAGGAAGAAGATCCGCGTCAGGAACTGGTAGAGCAGCTTTTGCAGTACAAGATGTACAAATACATGTCTTATGAACTGCGTGACCGCCAGGTGGACGGAGAAAAGCTGTTCTATAAGGGAGCGACCATTCCGGATGAAGTAAAGGAATACGAAGAACCGGTAGATCTGGATACGCTTCTTGACGGGCTGACCCTGACGAAGCTGAATGATATTTTTCAGGATATCCTGAAAAGACAGGCAGATAAGACGGATCCGATCCGAAGTAAGTTCGGCAAGATCGAGAAAGAAGAGGTTACGCTTCCGGAGAAACTGGAATATGTTTATGAGTATGCAAAGGTACATCACAGATTCAGTTTCCGGGATCTCCTGAAAAAGCAGGCATCCAAGGTACAGATCATTGTCACCTTCCTGGCGGTGCTGGAGCTGATGAAGACAGGAGAGATACAGGTATATCAGGAACATACGTTTGATGATATCATCATTACATCGGACGAGGGACTGCGGCAAGGAGTATAGAAGAAAATGAGAACAAAACAGTTGGAGAGTATCATAGAGGCAATCCTGTTCACTATGGGAGATTCGGTCGAGGTGAGTAAGATCGCATCCGCGATCGAGCAGGATGTGCCGACGACGGAGAAACTTATCCATAATATGATGGACAAGTATCAGAAAGAGGAGCGTGGCATCCGGATCATCGAACTGGATCATGCATATCAGCTCTGTAGCAAACCGGAGATGTATGAGTATCTGATCCGGATCGCAAAGCAGCCGAAAAAGTATGTCCTGACAGATGTCATGCTGGAGACGCTTTCAATTATTGCTTACCGTCAGCCGATCACCAAGCTGGAGATTGAGAAGATTCGCGGAGTCAAATCGGATCATGCGGTAAACAAGCTGATCGAGTACAATCTGGTCTGCGAGCTTGGGCGCCTTGATGCACCGGGACGTCCGCTGCTTTTTGGAACAACCGAAGAATTTCTGCGCAGATTCAGTGTGCAGTCTTTAGATGATCTCCCGGGCATTGAACCGGAGAAGCTGGAGACATTCAAAGAAGAAGCGGAAGATGAGGCACAGATCCGGCTGAATATTTAAAATAGAATCCATAGTATAAACGCCCGTCCCTGTTCATAAAATGGAACAGAAAAGAGCAGGAGGGAGACCGGGGCGCATGAAAAAGAAAGAAAAGAAGAGGAATGGAATACCGGCACGGACCAGAAGAGGGATTCTGGCAGCGTGCATGGTATTCTTTTTTAGTTTGCAGATTTTTCAAGGAAAGATGCTATGGAGAGAATCCACAGGAGAAAGTCCGGGTAAGGTCTTATCTGGGAAAGTGCCTGCGGAAGAAAATGAACGGACACAGATAATGGAGACTACGCAGCAAAAGGAACCGGTCTCGGATGCGCAGACTGCACAGGAAAAAGAAACCCGTGAGCAGGAAAGGGAGCAGCTTCTTACCCGGCTCTATGCCCGTTCCGCTGCGCTGGTGGATGCGGACAGCGGCAGGGTCCTGCTCGGAAAAGAAGAGCATGTAATGCGCCCGATGGCAAGTACAACGAAGATCATGACCTGCATTCTTGCGCTGGAAAAGGGAAATCCGAAGGACCTGGTGACAGCCTCTGCAAATGCGGTCGCACAGCCGAAGGTTCATCTGGGAATGCACGAAGGGGAAGCGTTTTATCTGGGGGATCTTCTATATTCCCTGATGCTGGAATCCCATAATGATTCTGCAGTGGCGATCGCGGAACACCTTGCAGGATCCGTTCCGCAATTTGCCGGGTGGATGAATGAAAAGGCAGAAGAGATCGGATGCACTGAGGCACATTTTGTTACGCCAAACGGATTGGATGGAGAGGATGTGGGCGGTGTGCACAGCATTTCAGCTGCAGATCTGGCAAAAATCATGAGCTACTGTGTCCTGCGTTCTCCCAAAGCTGCAGAATTTCTTGCGATCACGCAAATGCCTGTATACAGTTTTTCTGATGCTGAGGGAAAGGGAAATTTTAGCTGCAGCAACCACAATGCATTTCTTCAGATGATGGATGGCGCGATTTCCGGGAAAACAGGGTTTACCGGGGATGCCGGATACTGCTATGTAGGGGCTTTGCAGAGTGAGGGCCGCACATTTGTAGTGGCACTGCTTGCCTGTGGCTGGCCAAACAACAAGAATTATAAATGGACAGATACCAGAAAACTGATGGAGTACGGAATGGCACATTATCGTTATGCTGAGGTGTGGAAAATACCGGAGCTTTCGAAAATACCCGTGGAAAACAGTGTTTCCAAAAATGGTTTGTTTGGAAAAACAGCAGTGGAAGTGGAAATCAAAGGAAAAGAAAGTCCGGGTAAGATTCTGGTCGGAGATGATGATGTGGCAGAAGAAAAGACAGAAGTACCGGAAAAACTGGATGCGCCGGTGAAAAGCGGAACACCGGTCGGACAGATCACGTATCTCTTAAACGGGGAGAAATGGGGGAGCTGCCAGGCTGTTGTAAAAGAAACAGTCAGACGGAGAACATTTACCTGGATAGCCATGAAAATGTGTGAAATGTTTTATCAATTTAATTTTTAAAACACGAGAAGAATAAAATAGATCAAGAAAATTGCTTAAATTCATCAATGGACTTTCGCGATAAGATATGTTAGCATTAGCTAGACAACAAAATAAGACAAGAAAGTTGACGGATATTTGTGAAAAGTCAGGAATTAGGCAAATTGTGTGATTTTTATGAAAAATTTCTTGTTTTTTCATATGAACAGAAGAAAAAGCAGATGCCGCCCTTTCCAATTAAATAAAAGGAGAGAAACAAAATGGAAAATTGTAAAAAATACGAGAGACAATATTTTATGCCTCCGAAATTTGAATATGATTGGGTGAAAAAAGATTATGTAGACGCACCGCCGATCTGGTGCAGCGTTGACCTGCGTGATGGAAACCAGGCACTGATTGAGCCGATGAGTCTGGATGAAAAGCTGGAATTCTTCCAGTTATTGGTCGATGTGGGATTCAAAGAGATCGAAGTCGGATTCCCGGCAGCATCTGAGACAGAGTACCAGTTCATGCGTACCCTGATCGAAAAAGACATGATCCCGGATGACGTGACTGTCCAGGTACTGACACAGGCAAGAGAGCACATCATCAAACGTACCTTCGAAGCTGTACAGGGAGCACCACATGCTGTGATCCACGTGTACAACTCAACCTCTGTTGCACAGAGAGAACAGGTTTTCAAAAAAGACAAAGAACAGGTAAAACAAATCGCCATCGACGGAGCAAAGCTGTTGAAACAGCTTGCTGATCAGACAGAAGGAAATTTTACTTTCGAGTACAGTCCGGAAAGCTTTTCAGGAACAGAGGTGGACTATGCAGTGGATGTCTGCAATGCAGTACTGGATGTATGGCAGCCGACAAAAGACAAAAAAGTAATCATCAACATTCCGACAACCGTAGAAAACGCAATGCCGCATGTATTTGCAGGACAGGTAGAATATGTAGATAAGAATCTGAAATACCGTGATGGCGTGGTACTCAGCCTTCACCCACACAACGACCGTGGATGCGGCGTGGCAACTGCTGAAATGGGTATTCTTGCAGGTGCAGACCGTATCGAAGGAACCTTATTTGGAAATGGAGAACGTACCGGTAACGTGGATATCGTGACACTGGCACTCAATATGTTCTCGCAGGGTGTAGATCCGGGACTGGATTTCACTGACATTCCAAAGATCCGTGAAATCTACGAACGCCTGACCAGAATGCATGTCTATGAAAGACAGCCATATGCAGGAGATCTGGTATTTACCGCATTTTCCGGTTCCCATCAGGATGCCATCGCAAAAGGTATGGCATGGCGTGAAGCGGAAGAAAGAGATCACTGGACCGTACCGTATCTGCCGATCGATCCGAAGGACATCGGAAGAACTTACGATAAAGATGTTATCCGTATCAACAGTCAGTCAGGAAAAGGCGGTGTAAGCTACATTTTGAAACAGAACTTTGGCATCAGCGTTCCGAAAGAAATGCGTGAAGAAGTCGGCTACATGGTAAAAGATGTATCCGATAAAGCACACAAGGAGCTGACTCCGGACTGGGTATACCACATTTTTGAAGATCATTATGTAAATTACAAAGGAATCTTCTCTATCGATGAATGCCACTTCAAACAGGAAGATGGTATTATAGCAGATGCAACCATTTCCCATGCAAATGGAAAACGTGTGGTAACAGCAGGCGGTAACGGACGTCTTGACGCAGTCAGCAATGCGATCAAACAGTACTTTGGTATCAGCTATGAACTGAGCTTCTACGAAGAACATTCCCTGACACGTGGTTCTTCTTCCAAGGCATGTGCTTATGTAGGTGTCATCTGCAATGGAAAGACCTACTGGGGAGTCGGAATTGATGCCGATATCATCAAAGCTTCTATTGAGGCATTGACAGTTGCTGTCAATAAGATTGATGAACTGAAGAATGTGAATGAATGTAAAGATGAAAGAATGGTAGAGATCATGAACTATATCCAGGCAAATTATCTGGATGTATCTTTAGATGATCTGGCAGAAAAATTCTTCCTGTCTAAACCGTATCTTTCTAAATATATCAAAGAAAAATCCGGAATGACTTTCGGGGATATTGTCAAAAAAGTCAGAATGAAAAAGGCACGTGCCCTGTTAAAGAGCAGCAGCATGACCGTTGAAAATATTGCACTGACCGTTGGATATCAGAATGTAGAGCATTTCAACAGACTTTTCAAGAAGGCGTACAATATCACACCGGTACAGTTCCGCAACCAGAAATAAATAATACATAAAAATGACGAAAAAAGGGCGCAAAAAACGGAAAAAAGACGTTTTTGCGTTCTTTTTTGTCAATGTTTATGAATGTGAACAAAAATTCATATTTACAGACGAAAATATTGACAAAGTTAACAAAAAAAAGTAAGATACTTGTATGTTCAAAATAAAAAACAAAAGTTAAAAATTATGAAAAAAGGAGGAGTGAAGACATTTGAGGATGGGGAAATAATTAACGATTGTTTTTTGTTGAATGAATACAAAAGGTTATTTTGGAGGGAAAAATAATGAACGAACATGATGAGGCGTTAAGAAAACAAACCGCCTTTTTAGGACAGCCAAAGGGTGTGGGAACCCTGAGTTTTATGCAGCTTTGTAATTCTTTTGCAAACTATGCGATGAGTGCGGTACTGATTTACTACTTATACGCAAATGCACCGGAAGGACTTGGATTCAGCAAGGCAAATGCAGCACAGCTGATCTCTTTATATTCAACAGTTGTCGTACTGACAGGTATCGTCGGAAGCTTTGTCTGCGACCGTATCTTAGGATGCCGGAAGTCTTTATTTATAGCAAGATCACTTTCATTTATTGGATATGTATGCCTTGCATTACCACTTGGCGTTCCTGGCTATGGAATCGCTATGGGATGTCTGGCAATCGGACCGATGTTCGGTGGCAGATGTCTGGATGCTCTTCTTGGAAAATTCTATGATGAATCCGATGGAAGACGTGACAGCGCTTACACGATTTCTTATGTAATTTCCAACATTGGTGCAGCAGCTCCGGTACTTTCCGGTGCAATCGCAGCAGCACTCGGATACCATGTAGCATTCGCGGCATGTGCAGTCCTTGCATTCCTGGGTATCGTTGTATATGCAGTTACATACAAACCGTTCTTCGGTAATATCGGTATTGAACCGGATGATCCGCTTCCGGATGATAAGAAACGTTCTTTCATCACAAAGATGATCATTGTACTTGTTATCTGCGCAGTTGTTCTTGCAACGCTTTTTGCAACAGGAACATTAAGTATTTCTGTATTCTCAAATGTAATCAGTACTGTATCGATCATTATCCCGATCGTATACCTGGTAGTTATTTACAAAAGTAAAAAGACAGAGCCACATGAGAAGAAGAAAATCCTCTGCCTGGTTCCGCCATTCATCTGTAACGCAGTTACCCTGCTGATCTGGACACAGACAATTTCAATCCTTGCAATCTTCTATGAAGAAAAGGTTAACCGTGTACTGTTCGGAATTGAAGTGCCTGCAGCATCTATGCAGACAATCCCAGCAGTATTTGCAGTTATCATCGGAAGTATCCTGACAGCAGTATGGACAAAACTCGGAAAGAAACAGCCATACGGAACCACAAAGATGGGTATCGGAACAATCTTCTGGGGACTTGGAGCTTTAATCATTGCACTCCTCTATGTAATCTATCCTGGAGATGCAAAAGTCAGTGCATGGTGGATCGTATTATTCTATGCAATCCTGATGCTTGGTGAAGGATTTACCTGCCCGATCGGTTACTCAATCACGGCTGTTGCAGCACCGAAGGCATTCATGACACAGATGATGACAATCTGGTCAATGTCACAGTCTACAGGAGCTGCTCTTAACACGCTGCTCACAAACTTCTACAAAGAAGGAAGCGAAATTCCGTTCTTCGTAGCAATCGGTTTGGGTGTATGTGCAGTCGGTGCGGTTGTAGCAATTTTCAGTAAAAAGCTTGCAGTCGGAATGGGACTGGACAAGAACGCAGAAGCATAAAAGATTAGGAAATAAGTTTATGTTTCAGGAGGATGAAAAATAAATGTCAGAGAATTGTAATTATGCACCGGTCGAAAAAGTCATTCTGATCGATGACAGAAGAATTGAGATTTATTGGGGCGAACAGATGCGCCGTGCTGATAATGAAAACGATTATCTGGTAAAATACAAAGGGGAAGTACAGGAACTGGTACACTGGACCAGTGATATGACATGGGATTATGGTACGGTATACCAGAAAGAATCCATGCGTACCACACTTTCCCTGGTTCATCCGGTTGATCCGGAATGTGCAGGAGAGGTTACCGTACAGGTTGTCGGAAAGCTGACTGATGTAAAAGACAGACCGGCAGACAATGAAAAGGTCTACCAGACCGTGTATCAGCCATATTATGTAGTCCGCAAAAAAGGAACCTCCGGCATTGTAGTAAAAGCCGGAGAAAAAACAACACCGGCTGTAGTGGATAAAGCACTTGCAATTATTGATATGATGCTTGAAAAGATCCCGGAAGTAGCAGAAGAGCTCGTCCGCAGAGGCGCAGAGGTATCTGTGTTCGGACTGCTTGAGAATGCATATGATGTCCCGGAACACAGAATGGGATATCTGCTTGCAACCCGCCACGTGGCAGGTTACGGCGGTGAGATGACGAATCCGGCATCCTCTATTTCAGAGGCAAATGTAATCCGTCTCAGAACCGGAAGATATGCAACCAGTTATCCAAATGAGATGATCCTTGTGCATGAATTCGGACATGCGATCCATCTGGTTGGAATGAATGGTCTGAAAGACCAGACGCTTGCAGACATGATCCGGAAAGTATATCAGCATGCCAGCGACAATGGTTTGTGGCCGGACACTTATGCGATCAGCAATTACGAAGAGTATTTTGCAACCTTAAGTACTGTCTGGTTCAATGTCATGCAGGAAGGTGTTGACGGACGATGGGATGGTATCCGCGGACCGGTCAACACAAGAGAGGAACTGAAGGTCTATGATCCGGAAGGATATGAGCTGATGAAGCACATTTATCCGGAGAAGACACTTCCGGAACCTTGGCATTATAATGTAAACATCTATGATATTGATGGAAAACCATACAAATCATATGATGAAAATATGAAATTCAACTTGGATTTCATTCAGTAGGAGATGGAACAATGAATACACGCATACAGAAAATTGTAGATGCTGTAAAGAAAAATGGTCATGACGGAATTGTGATCAGCAAAGGCAGCGACATCAAGTATCTGACCGGCTTTACCGGAGAATATGGAGTTGCAGTCCTGCTTCTGACAGAACAGAAAAACTATTTTGTAACCGACGGACGGTTTGAATTCCAGGCCGCACAGGAAACAGAAGGATTTGAAGTTGTTGTCTACGGTGAAGGACTGAATTACTTCAGCCAGACCGGTAAATTGGCGGCAGAAGCAGGGGTAAAACAGTGTGCAATCTGTGGAGCAGATCTTACGTTTGATGATTATCAGGATCTGGTAAGTCAGGCGCCTGATACCAAATTCGTTTCCGAAGGGTCTTATGTAGAACCTTTACGTGCGATCAAGACACCGGAAGAAATCGAGACGATCGAACAGGCATGCCGGATTTCAGAGAGATCTTTCTATGCACTGCTTGATGTGATCAAACCGGGCGTTACAGAGATCGATATTGCAAATGAACTGGAATATCAGTTCAGAAGCCGTGGCGGCTCCGGATTCTGCTTCGAGACGATCGTAGCATCTGGTCCGGATAACGGAGCAAACTGTCATGCGACAGCATCCGATAGAAAAATCCAGCTTGGTGATTTTGTGACGATTGATTTCGGGACTTATTATCACGGATACTGCTCGGATATTACCCGTACTGTTGCAGTAGGGAAAGCCAAAAATCCGGAGCTTTACAAGATGTTTGACGTAGTCAGAAAAGCAAAGGATGCTGGTCAGAACAGCCTGAAACCGGGAATGGTTATGGGCGAGCTCAGAGATATCATCGTGAAGGTAGTAGAAGATGCAGGCTATCATATTCCACATGGTCCGGGACACAACTTCGGACTGGATATTCATGAACAGCCGTATATCTGTACCGGCAGTAAAGTGACCCTTCAGCCGGGAATGGTTCATACGATCGAACCTGGAATTTACATTCCGGGAATCGGCGGTGTCCGTCAGGAAGATGATTTCCTGATCACAGAAGATGGATACCGCAGAATTACAAATATTACAGACGCTCTGATCACACTGTAATAAAAATGTTGTCATCCTAAAAAAGTATAAAGAATTGAGGAAATCCTTATCTGGTGGTTTGCCGGATAAGGGTTTTCTTTTTTTGCGGGGACGGTCTGCGAGGGGGGGGAGGTAGTGGGGCAGATTTAGAAAAATATGGGGGGTGAAGTCCATTGTGCAAAACATTGCGATGAGCCTCTGAAAGCGAAAATTGTGTCAGCAGAGGCTTCCACAATTTTTGAGTCTCATCTCCATTGCACAATAAGTGCCTTCACCCCTATATTTTTTTAAATCTGCCGCGGTAATCTTTGGATGCAGACCTGGGAATCACAAAATTTTAATATTGATTGTTAAACGATGTTGTGAGTAAAATGAAAAGTGTAAGTGTATCCGTATAAAGTTTTGGACGTAAAACGGATTAAAAAATGTAAAATATTTAACAGATTCTGTGGAAAACGGTTGCGTCGGTTTGAAAAAACAAGTATAATACACTTCAAAATGGTTGCACTTTAAAATATTAAAGAATGAATGCGACGAGAGAGAGGCAGCATGAAAGGGCTGCGTGTATTTGAAAAAATAAAGGAATAAAAGAGGGACCAAGGGATGATTATCAGTACGAAATATCTGATTACAGGAGATGGAAAGACCGTTCTTACGGATAAGGCAGTCTATATTGGAGAGGACGGCAAGATCGGAAAAATCGCACCAAAAGAAGAGCTGCTGAAGGAATTTCCGCAGGAGGAAGTTAAGGAATATGGTGATGCGACACTTCTTCCGGGACTTATGGATATGCATGCGCATCTTGCATACGGCTATTCCCAGCCAGACAGCTTTAATTATGGGACACAGCTGATCATGTTATATGCGTTGCAGCATGCGCAGGCTGCATTTGAAAGAGGGATCACCACGGTGCGGGATATGTCTTCAGCACATGGTGTATGCAAGAATCTGAAACTGGCAGAAAAGAAGGGATTTATCGTGATCCCGAGAATCGTGCATACGGATACCGGAATCTGCATGACGGGCGGACATGCCTGGGATGAAGTCGAGGAAGCGGACGGTCCGTGGGCAATCCGTAAAGAAATCCGTAAGCAGGTTCGCGATGGTGCGGAATGGGTGAAGATCCTGACCACCAACCGCGAATCGTATCCGGAGCTTACCCAGGAAGAACTGGATGCGGCGGTGGATGAATGCCACAGAAGAGGAATCAAGTGTGGCGTGCATGCCGGAACCAATCCGGGGATCCAGATGTGTATTGATGCCGGATTTGACACGATCGAACATGGAACTTTTATGACGCTGGATCATGCAAAGCAGATGGCAGAAAAAGGTATTGCCTGGACACCGACTATCATGGCATATACTTATCTCTATGAACTGTGCAAGGAAAATATCGAGAAGAATGGCGATGCACCGGTCAGTGATCCGGTCATGCAAAAAGAGATGGAAAATTATGAATTCTTTGAACCGGCATACAAAGCGTACCGGGATCATTTTAAAGAATTTTATGATACGGGTGTGACGGTTCTTGCCGGCACCGATATGGTGATGTATCATTCTCCGCTCTTACCGCTTCCGAGAGAACTGCAATATATGGTGGAATACGGAATTACACCGGTGCAGGCAGTACAGGTGGCAACTTCCAATCCGGCAAAGGTTCTGGGTGTGGAAAAAGAACGCGGACTTGTTGCCGAAGGACTGGATGCAGATCTTCTGGTAGTTGGCGGTGACTTAAGCAAGGATATCACCAGATTAAAAGATGTAAAATTTGTTACACTTGGCGGAAAAAGAGTCTTTGAAGACGGCATCCGTTATGTCGGAACAGGGAATATGTTTATGTAAAAAAAAGGCTTCTGCGTTGCAGAGGCTTTTTTACACGTGAAAATTACTTGTCGAAAATTTAACAAAATAAGAGAAAACTTATCAAAAACAGTTGCGTATTGCATAGAAAGCAAGTATAATATACACGGCAGAAAATTTGATTTAATTATTAAATTTATAAAAATGGAGGGCTAGATTTATGAGCAACACAACATCATCAAACCCGGCGAGCTTAAGAATTGCCAATTTGCTCGATGAGGGAAGCTTTGTTGAAATCGGTGGACAGGTAACTGCAAGAGCAACAGATTTCAACATGCAGGAGAAAAAAGCTCCGACAGATGGCGTCATCACAGGTTACGGTGTGATCGATGGAAACCTGGTATATGTATACAGCCAGGACGCATCTGTACTGAACGGAACCATCGGTGAGATGCACGCAAAGAAGATTGCGAACATTTATGATATGGCAATGAAGATGGGCGCACCGGTGATCGGTCTGATTGACTGCGCAGGACTTCGTCTTCAGGAAGCAACTGACGCACTGAACGCATTCGGAAGCTTCTATTACAAACAGGCTATGGCTTCTGGCGTAATTCCACAGATCACAGCAGTATTCGGTAATTGCGGTGGTGGACTGGCAGCGGCAGCAGCACTTTCTGATTTTACATTCATGGCAGAGAACGGAAAATTATTCGTAAACTCTCCGAACACCATTCCGGGCAACACCGCGGACAAATGCGATACAGCAAGCGCAAAATTCCAGAGTGAAGAATCCGGAATCGTTGACGGCGTAGGAAGCGAAGAAGAAATTCTTGGCGAGATCCGCTCACTCGTAGCAATTCTTCCGGCTAACAACGAAGACAACGATGCATATGATGAATGCACAGATGATCTGAACAGAGTATGTGCAGATCTTGAGAATGCAGCAGAAGATGCAGCACTTGCTCTTTCTATGATCTCTGACAATGGTGTATTCATTGAGACAAAGAAAGCTTATGCAAAAGATATGGTAACAGGATTCATCCGCCTGAACGGAATGACAGTAGGTGCTGTTGCCAACCGCTCAAAAGTATACGATGAAGAAGGCAACACAGCAGAAGAATTCGACGGCACACTCTCAGCAATGGGATGCAAGAAAGCAGCAGCTTTCGTTAAATTCTGTGATGCATTCGGAATTCCGGTACTCACACTTACAAACGTAAAGGGACTCAAGGCAACTGCATGCTCAGAAAAGAACCTTGCAAGAGAGATGGCAGCTCTCACTTATGCATTTGCAGATGCAACTGTACCAAAAGTCAATGTGATCACAGGTAAAGCATTCGGAAGTGCATATGTGACAATGAACAGCAAAGCAATCGGAGCAGACATGGTATACGCATGGCCGGAAGCTGAGATCGGAATGATGGCAGCAGACATGGCTGCGAAGATCATGTACACAGATGCAGATGCAGATACATTAAAAGCAAAGACAGAAGAATACAAAGAACTTCAGTCAAGCCCGCTTTCCGCAGCTGGAAGAGGATATGTAGATACCATCATCGAACCGGCAGATACCAGAAAATATGTGATCGGTGCATTTGAGATGTTGTTTACAAAAAGGGAAGAAAGACCATCCAAAAAACACGGAACAATTTAGCGAGGTGAAGCAAAGTGAAGAAAAAGATTAGTTTAGTAGTCGCAGTTCTGGTACTTGTGCTCGGCCTTGCAGGCTGCGGAAATGCCAAGACCGTCAGCTATGACAAAGATACACTGAGCCAGTCTTGTGATGCTGTTTTTGATGTCATTGAGAGCGGATCCATCACAAGCGACCAGATCACAGAGATGTCAGACTGGAATCAGGGATATCTGATGGCACAGTTTGAAAGCCAGACCGGTGTGCAGATGGAAGCAGACACTTTCGCAACTGCACTGGAAGGATGGAAAGCATCCCTGGAAGAATGCGGCGATTATGAAAGCCATAAAGACTATGAATTCGAGGCATCTTCTACAGGTGTTACGGTAACTGCACCGGCAACATTTTCTGACAGAAGTGCAGACCTGGAATTCGTATTCGATGAGAATATGACTCTGGAATCATTTACAGTCAATGCTCATTACGGCATGAGCGAAATCCTTGAAAAAGCGGGACTTAACACATTACTTGGTATGGGAACTGTATTCGTAATGCTTATTTTCATGAGCTTTATCATTTCCCTGATCAAATACGTTCCTGCATTACTTAACGGTACATCCAAGAAGAAAAAAGAAGAAGCTCCGAAGGCAGCACCGGCTCCGGCAGTGGCAGCAGCTGTAGAAGAAGCAGAAGAAATGGATGATACCGAACTTGTTGCAGTTATCGCAGCAGCGATCGCAGCAGCAGAAGGAACTACTACAGACGGATTTGTAGTACGTTCTATCAAGAGAAGAAAATCAAACAAATGGAATGCATAGTGCGAATAGAATCAGGAGGATTTAAAGATGAAAAACTATACAATCACAGTTAACGGCAACGTATATGATGTTACAGTAGAAGAAAACGGAAACGGAGCAGCTGCAGCACCAGTAGCAGCACCAAAGGCAGCTCCGAAAGCAGCACCGAAGGCAGCTCCAAAAGCAGCAGCCGGAGCTGGAAGCATCAAGGTAGAAGCAGGTGCAGCCGGAAAAGTATTTAAGATCGAAGCAAGCGTAGGACAGAAAGTATCCCGCGGTGATGCAGTTCTTATCGTAGAAGCAATGAAGATGGAAATTCCTGTTGTAGCTCCGGAAGACGGAACAGTTGCAAGTATCGATGTAGCAGTAGGTGATGCAGTAGAAGCAGGACAGACACTGGCTACATTGAACTAAGGAGCAACATCCTTTTGAAAAACAGGAGGTTATAACATGGAATATATCACTAACACACTGGGAAACCTCGTGCAGCAGACTGCGTTCCTCAACCTGACTTGGGGTAACTACATTATGATCGCAGTTGCATGTTTTTTCCTTTATCTTGCAATCAAGCATGGGTTTGAACCGCTTCTGCTTGTACCGATTGCATTTGGTATGCTCCTGGTAAATATTTACCCGGATATCATGCTTCATGCAGAAGATTCGGCTAACGGAACGGGCGGACTTTTGTATTACTTCTTCCAGCTGGATGAGTGGTCTATTCTCCCGTCACTTATTTTCATGGGTGTCGGTGCGATGACTGACTTCGGACCGCTCATTGCCAACCCGGCGAGCTTCCTCCTCGGTGCGGCAGCACAGTTTGGTATTTTCGCAGCTTATCTTGGCGCGATGGCTCTTGGTTTCTCTGATAAGGCAGCAGCTGCTATCTCCATCATCGGTGGAGCAGATGGACCGACATCCATCTTCCTTGCAGGTAAGCTCCAGCAGACGGCTCTGATGGGACCAATCGCCGTGGCGGCGTACTCGTACATGTCACTGGTTCCGATCATCCAGCCGCCGATCATGAAGCTTCTCACAACAGAGAAGGAAAGAAAGATTAAAATGGGACAGCTTCGTCCGGTTACACAGCTTGAGAAAATCCTGTTCCCGATCATCGTAACCATCGTTGTATGTATGATTCTTCCGACAACAGCTCCTCTGGTAGGTATGCTGATGCTTGGTAACCTGTTCAAAGAATCCGGTGTTGTAAGACAGCTGACAGAGACCGCATCCAACGCAATGATGTACATCGTAGTTATCCTGCTTGGTACATCTGTAGGTGCTACTACAAGTGCAGAGGCATTCTTAAATGTCAGCACACTTAAGATCGTACTACTTGGTCTGATCGCATTCGCATTCGGTACCGCAGCAGGTGTCCTGTTTGGAAAACTGATGTGCGTAGCCACACATGGCAAGGTAAATCCGCTGATTGGTTCAGCCGGAGTATCTGCCGTACCTATGGCAGCCCGTGTATCTCAGAAAGTAGGAGCGGAAGCAGATCCGACCAACTTCCTTCTGATGCATGCAATGGGACCGAACGTAGCCGGAGTTATCGGAACAGCCGTAGCAGCCGGAACATTTATGGCTATTTTCGGAGTAATGTAGCAACAGGAAGCGATTTGCTTGCTTGCAAGGGCAAATCGCGGTTGCTATCGAAATGTCAGACTGTGCCATCAGGCACAGAAGGAAACCGTCAGGTTTCCTTAGCGCTGCGAGCAGCGCGTATCTGACAGTGAGATAACAATCCTGGAGCTTAATAAACCTTATAATAATTGGAGGAAGATATAATGGCAGCAATTGAAAAGAAACCGATTAAGATTACGGAAACAGTTCTGCGTGATGCGCATCAGTCCCTGATCGCAACAAGACTTACCACAGAACAGATGCTTCCGATCGTAGATAAAATGGACAAAGTCGGATACCATTCCGTAGAGTGCTGGGGCGGAGCTACATTTGATGCATCCCTTCGTTTCCTGCATGAAGATCCATGGTCAAGACTTCGTAAATTCCGTGACGGATTCAAGAACACCAAACTTCAGATGCTCTTCCGTGGACAGAACATCCTTGGATACCGTCCATACGCAGATGATGTAGTAGAATACTTCGTTAAAAAATCTGTTGCAAACGGAATCGATATCATTCGTATTTTTGACTGTCTGAATGACCTTAGAAACCTTCAGACAGCAGTAAAAGCAGCTAACGCTGAGAAAGCAGAAGCACAGATCGCGCTTTCTTACACACTTGGAGATGCTTACACCTTGGATTATTGGGTAGACATCGCAAAGAGAATCGAAGATATGGGTGCAAACTCTATCTGTATCAAAGATATGGCAGGTCTTCTTCTTCCGTACAAGGCAACAGAACTTGTCGGAGCATTAAAAGAAGCTGTTGATATCCCGATCCAGCTGCATACACATTACACATCAGGTGTTGCTTCAATGACATACTTAAAAGCAGTTGAAGCCGGTGTAGACGTGATCGATACCGCTATTTCACCGTTCGCACTTGGAACTTCTCAGCCGGCAACAGAAGTTATGGTTGAGACATTCAAGGGAACACCTTATGATACAGGATTTGACCAGAGTCTTCTGGCTGAGATCGCTGATTACTTCCGTCCGATCCGTGACGAAGCACTTGACAGCGGACTTCTCAATCCGAAGAACCTTGGTGTTAACATCAAGACTCTTCTGTACCAGGTACCGGGTGGAATGCTTTCCAACCTTACTTCCCAGCTCAAAGAGCAGGGAGCAGAAGACAAGTTCTACGACGTACTTGAAGAAGTACCGAGAGTTCGTAAAGACCTTGGTGAACCACCGCTGGTTACTCCGTCATCACAGATCGTTGGTACACAGGCAGTATTCAATGTCCTGATGGGCGAACGCTACAAGATGGCAACAAAAGAGACGAAAGACATCCTGAGCGGAAAATACGGTGCAACTGTTAAACCGTTCAACCCGGATGTTGTTAAGAAAGTACTCGGAGACAATCCGGAAGTTATCACATGCCGTCCGGCAGACCTGATCCCGGATGAACTTGCTACTCTTGAAAAAGAGATGGAACAGTACAAAGAGCAGGATGAAGACGTACTCAGCTACGCACTCTTCCCGCAGGTAGCTACAGACTTCTTCAAATACCGCGAGGCACAGGAGAAGAAAGTAGATGCTACAATTGCAAAAGACGGAAGTTATCCGGTATAATAACGACGAACTGACGAAAGCTGTTACAGACAGTATTTTGTGAGCAAAACGTAACCTCAGGAGCCATAAAATTCGAGTTGAATTTTATGGCTCTTTTGCTTATAATAAAAAGGGTTGTGACCTTATTTATAATAGAAGTAAATGATTTTATAAAAAGGCACGTTTCTTATTTGGAGGCAAATTGTGAGCACAAAAAATGAGTTACTGATTAGAATTGATGAGAGATATCCGAAGTTCAGCAAAGGACAGAAGCGGCTTGCGGATTACATCAAAGAAAATTATGATAAAGCAGCCTTCCTGACGGCTGCAAAGATGGGAGAGGCAGTCGGTGTCAGCGAATCAACGGTTGTCCGTTTCGCAACACAGCTTGGATATAAAGGCTATCCCGAATTCCAGAAAGCACTGGGAGAACTGGTGCGTACTAAGCTGAATTCGATCCAGCGTATGGAAGTGACCTACGGACGGATCGACCGGAGCGAGATCCTGGCGACGGTTCTGCAGTCTGATATCGAGAAGATCAAGCAGACATTGGAATCCGTGGACAATCATGCATTTGAGCTGGCGGTGGATACGATCCTTGCGGCAAAAAAGGTTTATGTGATCGGAATCCGAAGCTGTGCACCGCTGGCAAAATTCCTGACTTTTTATCTGAATCTGATCTGTGAGGATGTGGTAGAGGTCGATACCAACAGTTCCAGCGAGATTTTTGAGCAGCTGATCCGGATCGGGGAAGAAGATGTGATCATCGGGATCAGTTTTCCGCGATATTCCATGCGTACTTTAAAAGCACTGGAATTTGCCAGCAACCGGAAAGCAAAGGTAATAACCTTGACCGACAGTGTGAATTCACCGATGAATCTCTATTCCTCCTGCAATCTGATCGCCAAGAGTGATATGGCATCTATCGTAGATTCCCTGGTTGCACCGCTCAGTGTGATCAATGCACTGGTGGTTGCGCTCTGCATGAAGAAGCAGGATGATGTCATCGAGACGCTGGAGACACTGGAGGACATCTGGGACGAATATCAGGTTTATTCCAGAGATGAGCTGGAGCCTGTAGAAGATGAGGTAAGGATCAAATGAGTAAAGTACTGATCGTAGGGGGCGGAGCTGCCGGTATGTTCGCATCGATCTTTGCGGCGAAAAATGGCAATGAAGTCCACGTATTTGAGAAAAATGAAAAACTTGGAAAGAAGCTTTTTATCACGGGAAAAGGCAGATGCAACGTCACCAATGCCTGTGACGTGGATGAACTTTTCCAGAATATGGTATCCAATGAGAAATTCATGTACAGCAGTTTTTACGGATTTACCAACCAGGATGTGATGGATTTCTTTGAAAATGCAGGATTGCGTCTGAAGACAGAGCGTGGCAACCGTGTATTTCCGCAGTCGGATCATTCTTCGGATGTTATCCGCACACTGGAGCTGGAAATGAAACGAAATGGAGTGCACATCCATCTTTATTCCAATGTAGAAAAGGTTGTGGCAGAGGATGGAAGATTTTCCTATCTTGTCATGGCAGATGGAAGCAAAGAAGAAGGGGATGCCTGCATTATCGCAACCGGCGGCGTCAGCTATCAGACAACAGGTTCCACCGGAGATGGCTATCGCTTTGCAGAAGCGATGGGACACAAGATCACCGAACCTGCACCTTCCCTGGTTCCGATGAATGTCAGAGAAGAGTACATTCCGGCACTGATGGGGCTTTCCCTCCGGAATGTCCAGGCAACGGTCTATGACGGAAAGAAAGAGCTGTACAGTGATTTCGGAGAAATGTTATTCACCCACTTTGGAGTAAGCGGACCACTGATCATCAGTGCGAGTGCCTATGTAGGTAAAATTCTGCAGAAAAAGCATGAGTTAAAGCTGGTCATCGACCTGAAGCCGGCACTTTCCGAAGAGCAGCTGGATGCGAGAGTGTTGCGGGAATTTGATGCAAACCATAATAAACAGTTTAAAAATGCAGTTACCGGACTGTTTCCGGCAAAATTACTTCCGGTCATGATCCACTTAAGCGACATTGATCCGGAGAAGAAGGTCAATGTGATCACAAAAGAAGAGCGGATGAATTTCGTCCATCTGATCAAGCATTTCACTGTGACACTGACCGGGCTTCGGGATTTCAAAGAGGCAATTATTACACGGGGCGGCGTAAAAGTCAAAGAAGTCAATCCGTCTACGATGGAGTCAAAGCTGGTACAGGGACTGTATTTTGCAGGGGAAGTGCTGGATCTGGATGCACTGACCGGTGGATTCAATCTACAGATCGCATGGTCGACTGCATATGCGGCAGGAAGTAATATCTGGTAGTTTTTGGATTATAGATATCTCACAGCAATCCAGAGATGGCGTAAACAGGAAAATGTGAGTGAAACAGGGAGGATATAAAATGGGATATAATATCGCAATTGACGGACCGGCAGGTGCCGGAAAGAGCACGATCGCAAAACTGGTTGCAAAGGAACTGGGATTCATCTATGTAGATACCGGGGCAATGTACCGCGGACTTGCCGTACATTTTCTGAAAAAGGGGATCGTACCGGGAGAAGTAGAGAAGATCGAGGCAGCATGCGAGGATGCAAAGGTAGAGCTTGGTTATGAAAATGGTGTGCAGCAAGTCTATTTGAATGGAGAAAACATCACTTCACAGCTTCGTGAGGAAGCGGTTGGAAATATGGCATCCGTAAGCTCGGCAGTACCGGCAGTCCGTGCAAAGCTTCTGGATCTGCAGAGGAATCTTGCAAAAGAAAAAGATGTCGTTATGGATGGAAGAGATATCGGAACCAATGTACTTCCGAATGCGGACGTTAAAGTGTATCTGACTGCAAGTGTAGAATGCCGCGCAATGCGCCGGTTCAAAGAACTGGAAGGAAAAGGAGAAGCCTGTGATTTTGAACAGATCAGGCAGGATATCCAGGAAAGAGACGAGCGCGATATGACAAGAGAGATCGCACCACTTAAGCAGGCAGAAGATGCAACTCTGATCGACAGCTCTGAGATGGGAATTGACGATGTGGTGAAGGCAATTATTGCACTGACAAAGTAGAAAATCTGTCAGAAATCAGATTGCAGCAGCAAAAAAAGGTGATTGTTGTATGGAAAGGGTAAAAATCTATAATTGAAAATACAATAATCGATAAATAATTAAAAAGTCATTAGTTTTTAGGAAAAAAAGTACACAAAACTAATGACTTTTTTTGTGCGGAAAGTCGATAAAATGTCGAAAAAGAGAATTGTACATGGAGATTGCTTTACCTTTTATACGAAATATGTTATAAATATTAGAAAAGAAAAATTACGCAAGTAATGTTTAAGAGGGTTGGGTTCACTTATGTACAGAAAGAAAACTTCCAGTTGGTTAAAACACTGGGATTTTATTTTGTTAGATTTAATATTGTTGGAATTATCTTATTTACTTGCTCACTGGTTATATCATGGGACTGCATATTACAGAGAAGCACCGCTTTACCGGAATGTGTTTTTTGCGATAGCGGCGATCGATCTGGTTGTGGGACTGATGATGGGAAGTTACAAGGGCATCTTAAGAAGAGGGTACTGGTTGGAGACTAAGGCAGTCGCAAAGCACGCAATCATCGTGACCGTGTGTGTGATTGCTTATTTGTTTGCAATGAAAGAGTCGAGCAATTACTCACGAGTTGTTATATTTGCATTCCCAATCATATCGATCTGCGTATTATATATAGGAAGGATTTTGTTGAAAAAATGGCTTTCCAAGCACAGAGGCCCTGCATCAGGGAAAAGAGCGATCCTTCTGATTGGTGGAAAAAAGAATTATAGAGAAATTGTGGAGGCATTTACCAGCAATCCCTACAGTGAGTTTCATGTAATGGGAATTGGAATTATTGATGCAAAAGAAAATGAAATTCCAAATTATCATGGATTCCCGGTATTTTGTGGAGAGGGTGCGATTGAAGATTTTGCACAGTTGAACTGGGTGGATGAAGCACTTTTCAGCATTCCGACAGAGCTTGCGCTTCCGGATAAAATGATCAAAAATTTCGGTATCATGGGAATTACCATACATATCAAGCTGGCAAGAGTTGCGGATGATTCTTCCAACCAGATTGTGGAAAAGCTGGAAGGATATACGGTGCTTTCAACCAGCATCAATATGGTAAGCGCCGGTCAGCTGATCTTCAAAAGGACGATGGATATCTGCGGAGGACTGGTTGGAATGCTACTGACAGGTATCATTTTTGTCTTTGTAGCACCAATCATTTATATTAAGTCACCGGGACCGATTTTCTTCAAACAGGTGCGAATCGGAAAAAATGGCAAAAAATTCAACATTTACAAATTCCGAAGCATGTATATGGATGCAGAAGAGCGGAAGAAAGAGCTGATGGCACAGAACGATATCAAAGATGGTATGATGTTCAAGATGGATAATGATCCACGTATCATCAAGGGAATCGGTAATTTTATTCGTGATTACTCTCTGGATGAATTTCCACAGTTCTGGAATGTACTCATAGGTGACATGAGCCTTGTGGGAACCAGACCGCCAACAGTGGACGAGTGGGAGAAATACGAGATGCATCACCGCTCCAGACTGGCATTCAAGCCGGGACTTACCGGTATGTGGCAAGTCAGCGGAAGAAGTAATATCACAGACTTTGAAGAAGTTGTAAGACTGGATACCGAGTATATTAAAAAGTGGAATCCGGGGTTGGATATTAAGATTCTTTTTAAGACCGTGGCTGTTGTGCTGGGGAAGGTTGGATCGAAGTAGAATTGTTGTAAAAGGTCAATAAAAAGCATACGAAATGCTGAAAAGGCTACTTCTTTTAAGTATGTAGAGTGCAGGAATGTCTACTCAACAAAAGTACATAGATATAAAGGAGCAGAGGGGACAATATTGGTTGGAGAACATTATGAAAGATAAATTTGCAGTGTCCATGTTCGGACAAAAAAGACTGTCCCGTGAGGGCGGGATAGAGATTGTTGTAAAAGAACTGTGCACCAGAATGGCACGAGATGGATGTCAGGTTACCTGTTACAACAGATCTGGTCATCACGTGAGTGGTGCAGAGTATGACAATAAAATTGAATATGATGGAATCCGACAGAAATTTGTTCCAACTATTGAAGGAAAAGGTCTTGCAGCGGTGAGTTCCTCTTTCTTTGCGGCTCTGTACAGTGCTTTTGGAAAATATGATGTGGTACATATCCATGCAGAAGGTCCAGCTTTTTTTTCATGGCTTCCAAAGATGTTTGGAAAGAGGGTTGTGGTTACCATTCATGGTATAGACTGGCAACGGGAAAAATGGAAGTCAGGATTTGGCTCTAAATTCATCCGTCAGGGTGAAAAGAATGCTGTAAAATATGCAGATGAAATCATCGTTTTGAGTAAAGGTGTTCAGGATTATTTCAGAGATACCTATGGCAGGGAGACACATTTCGTTCCGAATGGAGTGAACAGACCAGAAACTCGAGAAGCTGGTTTAATAACAGAAAAATTTGGACTGACGAAAGATTCCTACATATTATTTCTTGGTCGACTGGTACCGGAAAAAGGTATCAGGTATTTGGTTGAAGCGTTCAAGGATGTCAAAACAGATAAAAAGCTGGTCATCGCAGGCGGTTCCAGTGATACAGATTCCTTTATGAAGGAATTGAAAGAACTGGCGAAGGGTGACGATCGGATTCTCTTTACCGGATTTGTGCAGGGAGCGATGCTGGATGAATTATACAGCAACGCTTACATCTATACGCTGCCGTCTGATCTGGAAGGAATGCCATTAAGTCTTCTGGAAGCCATGAGTTATGGAAATGCTTGTCTGGTATCTGATATACCGGAATGTACCGAGGTGGTAGAAGATAAAGCAATCATATTCCGAAAATCCAATATCAAGGACCTGACAGAAAAACTGCAGGACGCATGCGATGATATTCGGAAGGTAGGAAAGTTAAAAGAACAGGCAGCCGACTTTATCTGTGCAAAATACAACTGGGATGAAGTAGTGGATAAAACACTTGCATTGTATGGGGAGAAGAGCCGATGAGAGTATTAATAATAAATAAATTTTTATATCCGAATGGCGGATCGGAGACGTACATATTTAAGCTGGGTGAGGCACTGAAGCAGCATGGACACGAGGTTCAGTACTTCGGAATGGAGCATGAAGGCCGCTGCGTGGGCAACCGAGTCAATGCTTATACATCAGATATGGACTTCCACGGTGGCAGCAAACTGAGCAAGCTGACCTACCCGATCAAGACCATCTACAGCAAGGAAGCAAGAGAAAAATTAAGACTAGTACTAGACGACTTCAAGCCGGATGTCTGTCACCTGAACAATTTTAACTACCAGCTGACACCTTCCATCATTCTGGAAATCGTGAAGTGGCGTAAGGAGACCGGAAGGGATTGTAAGATCATCTTCACGGCACATGACTACCAGTTGGTCTGCCCGAACCACATGCTGAACAATCCGAACACCCACCAGAACTGTGAGAAGTGCCTCGGCGGCCATTTTGTGAACTGCATGAAAGGAAAGTGCATCCACGGTTCCACGGCGAAATCTGCCATCGGCATGATAGAGGCTGAGTTCTGGAAGTGGAAGGGTACCTACAAGTACATTGACACTATGATCTGCTGCTCTGAGTTCATGAAGAGCAAGATGGACAGCAACCCGCTGTTTGCGACGAAGACCGAGGCAATGCACAACTTCATCGATAAGGTGGAGTGGAAGGAAACGGAAAAGAAGGACTACGTCCTTTACTTCGGCCGCTTCTCGGAGGAGAAGGGTATCGGCACGCTCATCAAGGTCTGTAAAGAACTGCCGGATGTGCAGTTCATCTTCGCCGGTACTGGCCCGCTGGAAGAGACAGTAAATGGTATTAAGAACATCAAGAACGTTGGCTTCCAGAAAGGCGAGGTACTGGAGAAGCTGATCCGTGAGGCACGGTTCTCCATTTATCCTTCTGAGTGGTATGAGAACTGCCCGTTCTCTGTGATGGAATCCCAGATGTATGGCACACCGGTGCTGGGAGCGAACATCGGCGGTATTCCGGAGTTGATTCAGGTCGGCAAGACCGGCGAGCTGTTTGAGAGCGGTAATGGCGAAGACCTGAAGAAGAAGGTCGAGAAGCTCTGGGGTGATAAGAAGCTGTGTGAACAGTATAGCAAGAACTGCAAGGACATCAGCTTCGATACCATCGATGAGTATTACGAGAAAATTATGAAAGTTTATAGATAAAAAGAGAGATAGAGGTATTAGAAAAATGGCTAACAATAACGAAAAGAAACTGAATGGTACGGTTATCGTCACTTACCGCTGCAATGCTCGTTGCTCCATGTGCAACCGTTATAAGGCACCTTCCAAGCCGGAAGAAGAAATCAGCATTGAAACCATCAAGAAGCTGCCGAAGATGTACTTTACCAACATCACCGGTGGTGAGCCGTTCATCCGTACCGACCTGAAGGATATCGTGCGTGAACTGTACAAGAAGTCTGACCGTATCGTTATTTCCACGAACGGTTTCTTCACAGATCGTATCGTTGATTTGTGTAAGGAGTTCCCTCAAATCGGTATTCGTATCTCTATCGAGGGTCTGGAGCAGACCAACAATGAGATTCGTGGCCTGCAGAACGGCTACCAGCGTGGTTACGGCACACTGAAGAAGCTGCGTGAAATGGGCATGAAGGATGTCGGTTTTGGTATGACCGTTCAGGACAAGAACGCTCCTGACCTGGTGCCTCTGTACAAAATCTCCGATGAGATGGGCATGGAGTTTGCTACGGCTTCTCTGCATAACAGCTTCTACTTTGTTGAAGCAAAGAACATCATCCACGACCGTCCGATGGTCGCAAAGAACTTCGAGAATCTGGTCAATGAACTGCTCCGTAGCAACAGCCCGAAGAAGTGGTTCCGTGCTTACTTCAACCACGGCCTGATCAACTACATCTACGGCCAGAAGCGTCTGCTGCCTTGCGACATGAGTTTTGATACCTTCTTCATCGACCCGTATGGCGATGTTATGCCTTGCAATGGCACCAAGGACAAAGAGGTCATGGGCAACCTGAACAACCAGACTTGGGATGAGCTGTGGAATAGCCCGGAGGCCGAGAAGGTTCGTGCAAAGGTTCGTTGCTGCGACCGTGACTGCTGGATGATCGGCAGCGTAAGTCCTGCGATGCACAAGTACATCTGGAAGCCGGCTACCTGGGTTCTGGTTCACAAGTTTAAGGCTCTGTTCACTAAGCATCCGTACAGCATGTACGAGCTGAAAATCTGCCGCGATTATCGTGATGGCAAAGTTACCAAAGAGGATCTGGATAAGTGCAGCACCTGCGATATGAATTGTGTGATTAACAACGGTCTGAGTGAGGCAAGTAAAGAGCAGCTGAAGCATAAAACCGGCGAGGAAATCGTGGATGCTGATATCGCACAGCAGATGGAGAATAAATAAGGAAAACAATAACTATGATGATAACAGTTTTAACCCCTACCTTTAATCGTGGGGCGATTACAAAGCCTCTGGAATTCACTGCAAAAGCAAACTGTAAAAGATTTTGAGTGGCTTGTAGTTGATGACGGAAGTACTGATGGTACGAAAGATCTAATTACTCAGTTACAAGAAAAAAGCGATTTTCCAATACGATATATCTATAAGAGTAATGGTGGAAAACACACTGCTTTAAATGCAGGAATACAGACCATTTGCAGCGAACTTATCTTTATAGTTGATTCGGATGACTGTGTGACAGATGATGCGGTTGAGTCAATACTGAAGATTCACAAGAAATACAGGTCACAGAATAATATCTGTGGATACGCATTTCTTAGAGCATTCCCCGATGGTAAAGTCAATGGCAAGAAGTTTGATGTAGATGAAAAATAGGTTCCTATATTGACGTGCGTGTAAACGGTGATGACACTGGCGCAGATAAAGCAGAAGTGTTCAAAACACATTGTTTAAAGGAATTCCCTTTTCACGAATATTCGAATGAGAAATTCCTTGGGGAAGATCTTGTTTGGGTTAGAATGGCTAGAAAATATGAGATGGTACATATTAATAAAGCCATTTATGTCGGAAATTATCTTGAAGATGGATTAACTAATAATCGGCGTAAGCATAATATTGCATCGCCGATAGGATGTATGCATCGAGCAGAGGAATTCATGGAGTCCGACTTAAAGACAAGATATAGAATCAAGGGTGGACTACAGTATATTGTATATGGGAGATTTGCGGGAGTCAAGGTTGTCGATTTGATTCGCAAATCAAGACATAAAGTTCTTGTAACAGTGTGCACACCGGGTGGATTGTTCTTGCATTCACGATGGAGTAAAGCACAGTAATTCGATTGATTAAGTGCCTAAATGTCTTCTGTCAGTAGATGATGGGAGATATTTAATGAAAGTACTTGTTATTAATCCGATTATGTACACATCGGAAACAAAAAATATAAAAAGAGCTGCATCAATAAAAGACACAATGATGTATGATTTTTGCTTGGCTTTCCATGAAATGGGTCATTCTATAACGCTGGTTGGAGGAGAACCGTTCAAGCCGACAAAAAGTGAAACATATCCATTTGAGGTACTGTGGTGGGAGTGCAAGTGTCAAAAAGTCTGCATGCCGCACTGCTTGCCGTTTATGCCGGAAACGTATCGGTATGTAAAACAACATCGCGCTGAGTACGATTTAATTATTACAAGCGAAGTATTCTCGCTGAATTCGTTGATGGCATATCGAGCTGCACCGGACAAGACGATTATCTGGCACGAACTTGCAAAGCATAATGCCATTATGAAGAAAATTCCTTCAAAGATTTGGTACGGAGTTATAGCAAGGATCTTCATGCGAAACGCAAAGGTTGTTGCACGCTCAGTAGAGGCAAGGAATTTTGTGAAGAAATACTGCGTGAACACGGATGTAAATGTAATCGATCATGGTGTCAACCTCGATAAGTTTAAAGCATCTACTGAGAAAGATAACAGTTTTGTGGTTTGTTCGCAACTGATTGAGCGAAAGAAAATCGATGGAATCCTTGAAAAGTTTGCCAAGTATCTGGATCAGTACAATTCCACATGCCAGTTATTCATTATAGGCGAAGGAAAGTTGAAAGAAAAACTTCAGAGGATGGCACAGACCTTGGAAATTGCTCCAAATGTAATTTTCACAGGAAAGATGACACACGATGAACTACTCCCGATTCTGTCTAAGTCAAAGGCGTTGCTCGTTAATACGGTGAAAGACAACAATATGATTTCCATCGTAGAAGCGATTGCGGTTGGAACGCCTATTGTCACAACAGACGTTCCGCTAAATTCTACCTATATCAAAGATTATCAACTTGGCATTGCGAAGAAACAGTGGGATGAATCCGATTTGAATGATGTGGCTTCTAACAGTGAAATGTATATTGAAAACTGCATGAAATACAGATACAAACTTTCTACAAAACAAAGGGTAGAACAATTTTTGGAGATAGAAAGAGAAAGGCTTGACGATGGAAAAAAGTAAAAAACAATATTTTAATGAAATAAATATAATGCGTGGAATGGCTGTGCTTTGCGTCGTCATTGGACATTCTTTTAATCCGACAGAAACACCGACTATTTTGGGCTTTATAAAAAGTTTTGTTTATTGTTTTCATATGCCAGCTTTTTTCTTTATTAGTGGATTTCTTGAAGGCGAGAAAAGACGTAGCATTAGCGAAAAGAAACAAGCAATTGTAAAAAAAGCTAAGCGGCTGATGGTGCCGTATTTCTTTTTAACAGTTGTCACTGCATTGCTTAAGCTATTATTTGGAGCATTTGCAAGGAATCCACTTAATTATTCTACTCTTGCAGTAGATGTTTTAATTGGAAGAAACAATCCGAATGGTGGTCTTTGGTTTCTGTATGCTTTGTTTGTTATTTCTATTTTTGGAATTTTATTCGATAGCGTGAGTCGTACAGTTTTAGCGGGTGTTATGTTTGTAGTATATGTGTTAAACACAGTTGTCTTCAAACAATCTGGCTATATCGTGGGATTTTTCTTCAGCTATGCATGGATTTATTTTGCAGGAAGTATTGCAAGAAAATACCTTTATGAAAAAATAAAGAATTCCGAACTTCTGATGTCAGTAAAAGGAATAGTGATGATAGCGGTTGTTTCCGCAGGGTATATGATGCTTGCGTTTGTTAGAATCTATAGGTTTCAGTATTGGATTTTGGCAACCGCAGTAACCGTTATTGGTGTATTTCTGCTTTTTGTTATTGCCGTGCAGATTGAACATTACCATTGTGGAGAAAAGTTATGGATGCTGCTAGGTGATTATGGAATGGATATATATATGATTGGGTATTATGTGCAGCAAGCGATTTTTGTTGTATGTGGCAAAATCTTAGGATTTGATTATTTAGTATATGCTTGGATGATGCTGATTTTTGGATTGATTGCTCCAATTTTTCTGTCTAAATATGTCGTTAGAAAAAATCATATGCTTTCAACACTGATTCTTGGGAGGTGAAATGATGAATTATCTTATTTCTGCATATAGCGTGAATCCTTATAAGGGATCTGAGGATAGTATTGGCTGGAATTGGGTTTTACAGTATGAGAAAAACTATAAAAAAGGCGATAGAATAATCCTTCTTACCAAGAAATTCAATGAGAAGGACACGAGAAGAGGTCTCAAAGAATTTAATATACAACATGTTGAATTGGTTATTGTAGATGTTCCTGACGCACTTAACTGGTTCAGAGAAAAGCATTCCGCTTTTCATCATATGTATTATATTTTATGGCAGCATTGGGCATGGCTTTGGGTTAAACATTCAGGAATCCGTTTTGATGTAATCCATCATGTTACTATGAATGATTACAGGATTCCAAGTGAGATGTATAAGGCTAAAGGTGCAAAGGTGATTTGGGGACCAATGGGTGGTGCACAGGTCACACCTAAGTCATTGAAGGTCTATGAAAAAAATCAATTTGCTGCTGCATTTAGAGAATTTGTTAATAAAAGCTGTTCATGGAATCCATTTTATAGAAATGCCATCAAACAGTATAAGGCTATTTACTGTATTAATAAGGAAACACAAATTCAAATAGAAAAAATAGTTGGTAAAAGCGTAGAATTGCTGCCAGAATTGGCTCTGAGAGAAGAGTATAGAAATATAGATTATTATAAACGGAATAATCAAACTTGCAAAATAGTTTTTGTCGGAAGGTTAATCGGAAAAAAAGGAATTGCATTTTTAGTCGATGCTTTAAGTTATATGCCAAATGATCTGTCTTGGGAATTGGATATATATGGAGATGGAGCAGATCGAGAAAGTATTGAAAAGAAAATAGAAAATAGTGCTGTGGCAAATTATATAAACCTATTGGGAAATAGACCTTTGAATCAAATTTCGGAAGCTTATAAGACAGCGGATATTTTTGTTCTTCCTAGCTTGAGAGAAACAAGTGGTAATGTATTACTGGAAGCAATGGCATATGCAGTTCCCATTGTAGCGTTTGATACTAGCTTTAGCTCTATGCTAAAGGAACATGATTGTGGTATTTTTATAGATACAAACCAAAATATAGAAGAAATAAAGCAAGACTTTTGTTGTGCATTAACTAGACTGATTAAAGATGCTGGGTTGAGAGAACGCCTCGGGTTGAATGGAAAGGACTTTGCAAATGCAAACTTGACTTGGGAACAAAAATTCAAACATATATATGCGAGATGAAACCAAGTAATAAAGGAGGGTGCGTATGAAAATATATAAAAGCACAGTTTTTCCATTAATAGTGATATTGTCTTTAATATCTGCTGTATTTTTAGTAGACTATGTTCCGATTTTGCAATACGCAGATGAGCTTGTGACAATTCTACTGTTGCCATATATGGTCTTAGGAACAATTAAAAGATGCGCATACATAGATAAGTGTATTCGAAATATAATTTTTCTTTTTGTATTAATAGGGCTGATCGGAATTGCTAGTACAGTCCTAAATAAAGTGCAGCCAGACAAGTTTGCAGTCTGTTTAGACATACTTACCTTGTCGAAAATTATTGTCTGCCCCATAGGAATGTATTTTTTATTGAATGAACACAATAGTGAAGAGATAATTAGAATATTAACACCTATGGCAAAGTTCTTCCTTTGGAGTGGACTGGCTTGTGCACTTGTTTCGCAATTTTTAAATATTGGAATGACAGAGTATGAGAGAAATGGCATCAAATCGTTTTACTTTATAGTTGGTTTTCAGCACTTGTTTTCAATTTTAGTTCTTTGCGCTTTGTTGATTATTTTGTCGAGAAAATATGATTTGAGGTACATTCTAATTGCAATAGTTCAAATGATACTCACCTTAAAAGGACCGTCAATTATTTGGTCAGTAACGATTCTGTTTATATTATACTATTTTAAAAGGGATCGAGAAAAGATTGGTAAATGGGTGTATGTTGTGCTACTGCTGTTTTGCATTATTTTCGGACAATTTCAGATACAAAACTATTTTCTAAATGACACAGCACCTAGACTTGTTCTTTTAAATTATGGATTAAAAACGGCGTTAGCGTATTTTCCATTGGGTAGTGGTTTTGCGACGTATGGAAGTCCTGTTGCAGCAAGTTACTACTCGCCGTTATATCAGCTCTATGGGTTTAATAATAAGTATGGAATGAGTAAAACCGATACCTCTTTTTTAAATGATAATTATTGGCCCACTATAATTGGACAGTTCGGTTTTTTGGGCTTGATTATAGCACTTATAATATTTGTGAACTTTTTTTATTTTGTAATGAAATCGAATTTAAGGAAAGAATTAAAAGCAGTAACAATTTCTTGTTTGTTATTTATTGCAATTCATTCTTTGGGGTCATCTATTTTTACAACAAATGCGACGCTTATATTATTTATAATTATGGTTGTAATAATCAAAATGTATGATACAGAGGTAGAGGAAGGAAGATAATGTCGAAATATTTATATTTAATAAAAAATATAGGTGTACTAACCTTAAGTAACTTGGGAAGTAAGATCCTGGCTTTCCTATTAATTCCTCTGTATACGAGTGTTTTGTCTACAGAGCAATACGGTGTATTCGATTTAGCTCAAACAACTGTATCGCTTTGTATACCTATCTTGTCTATCAATATCAGCAGTGCAGCTTTGAGGTTTGCGTTGGATAAGGATAAAGATAAAAAGGATGTATTTAGCGTTGGTATTCTGTACATATTATTTGCTATTATCATATTTTCGAGCGCCTTTATCTGCAATAAATATGTAGGCGCTCTAAATATATTTGTCGACTATACTGGAATTATTATTTTAATGTTTTCAAGTAACATCCTTTACGATTACTTGTCTCAGTATTGCAGAGGTATAGAAAAAATAACTGATATTGCGATTGCTGGCATTATAAGTTCTGTAACGTTATTGGGATCAAATATTATATTTCTTCTTCTCATCAAAGCAGGTTTAGAAGGATATATGTTTGCATATTGCTTGTCTAATATAATTCCATCATTCTATTTGATTTTAAAACTGAAATTATGGAGTTATTGGAGAAAGCCAAATAATAAAAGAAATCTTCAGAAGGAAATGACAGATTACAGCAAACCTCTAGTTGTTGATACGATTTCTTGGTGGATTAATAATGCTTCAGATAGATATATTGTAATGGCATTTTGTGGAGCATCGATAACTGGTATTTATTCTGTTTCATATAAAATACCTTCCGTACTAAATCTTTTTCAAAATATATTTAATCAAGCGTGGTTATTGTCAGCAGTAAAAGAGAATGATGAAACTAAGACTACAGATTTTTATGAAAATGTATATAAAATTTACAATACAGGTATGACTGTTGTTTGTTCAGGGTTACTTGTTTTTAATAAATTGATTGCGAAGATATTGTTTGCAAATGATTTTTATAATGCTTGGAAGTTTGCTCCATTTCTAATGATTTCTGTGGTGTTCGGTGGAATGTGTGGTCTACTGGGGGGGATGTTTGCAGCAGTGAAGCAATCTAGAATTAATGCGATGTCTTCATTTTCAGGGGCATGTATCAATATTATGCTGAATATTCCACTAACATTTTTCTTTAATGCATTGGGCGCTTCATTTGCTACGCTAATGTCTTATTTTACAGTTTGGCTTATTAGACTTTATAAATCCTATAAACTGTTTGAATTTACTGTTGAAATAAAAAAAGACGCTCTCAACTATTTTGTACTATTACTGCAAGCGGTAGTGCAAATTGCTGGGCTAAGCTTGTTGAGAGAGACTTTCATTGAAATTATATTATTTGTATTAGTGTTATATTTTTCTAGGAATAATTTTATGTTACTGTTAAATAAATTGCTTAAAAGGTAAAATGAGGTGTAGGTGTGGACAGTCAAAAAATAAAGAGAGCTCTACAGGAAGGAAATCTGAAATATAGGATAGTTACGGAAATTCTTAATTTATTCGGGTATTCTAACAGAAACATTGCAGGACTTGAAATAAAAAATAAGGTCTATCAATATTTAGATAAGAACTATAGTCGTAAGATAGGTGAATTCTTATATAAAAAAGCGGAAGAATGTGACGCTAGTGGAGATAAATATATTTGGATCTGCTGGTTTCAAGGAATGGAAAATGCTCCGGAATTAGTTAAAAGATGTTATGCGTCGGTTAAACGGAATATGCCGGATAAAGAGATAATTGTCATCACAAAGGAAAACATGGATCAGTATGTTGACTTCCCGGAACATATTCTAAAAAAATGGAAGAGGGGATTAATTACTGATACGAAAATGTCGGATTTTCTTAGGATGGAGTTGCTGATTCGCTACGGCGGTCTTTGGATGGATAGCACCATTTTTCTATCTGGGCCAATTCCTGATTGGGTCTATGAAAAAGATATTTTCATGTATGCTATTGATGATTCTGAGGATATAACTAGAGTTTATAATAATTATTTTATATATTCCAAAAGAGATTATCCGATTCTTAAAACTTTGAGGGACATTAATTATTACTATTGGGAAAAAGAAAATAAAGTAAGAGACTATTTCCAATGGCACTTATTTACAACACTGGTAATTCCGTACTATAAAGATTTGTTTGAAGACATAGTGTTTATGCCAGATGCAATTTCGCACATGCTTGGAAAAGTCTTCTTTAAAAAATATGAAAAGGGCTATTGGGAAACACTGAAAAAAATAACTCCAATCCATAAGTTATCAAATAAATACCTTATTCCAAAAGATTATTCACAAACATATTATGAGATGTTTAAGAAGGGGAAATTATAATGGAAGGGGGGAAAATAAATAATCGTAATTCTAATATAGATATGATTAGAATTGTTGCAATGTTGCTGGTAGTTGCATTACATTGCATGGATTACGGCGGTTTTATAAAATTGAGCGAAGCCAATCTGTTTCTTTCTCTATTTGTGTCACTTAATCATACAATTTCGATTTGTGCTGTTAATTGTTTTGCCTTGATTTCGGGCTACCTATTAACAGATGGTAAAAAGCGTTGGAATAAATTAGCAGGCTTGTGGGTGGAAGTTTGCTTTTATTCCGCTTTCTTTGCAGTGCTGTTCAATATTGTATTCCCCCAAAAAGTTACATTACTATCTGTGTGCAAAAGCTTCTTTCCGATATCAACAAACCAATATTGGTATTTCACGGCTTATGTGGGGCTATTCTTTTTAATGCCTACTCTCAATGCAATTGTTACATCTTGTTCTGAACAGGAATTTAAAAAGGATATATTTAATGTTGTTTTGTTGTTTTCGCTTTATGCTTTTTTTATAAAGGATGATATTTTTTTCTTGAATCGAGGCTTTTCAGTATGGTGGCTTGCGATAGTATATATACTTGGTGCTGGAATCAAGAAATATAGAATGGAAGAAAGATTTAGTAGACAGACGTTACAGCTCCTTTTGATTAGTGATGTATTGATTACATCTGTGCTAAAACTACTGATGCAGAAATATGGGATAAATATATGGGGACGATTGTACTCTTATAATGCACCGAATATCATTTTTATGGCAGTTGTTCTTTTTATGTTGTTTCTGAAAATTGATTTTAAAAATTTTTTGCTTAAGGAAAAGGAACTTAGAATACTTTCATCTGCGACATTTGGTGTTTATTTAATCCATAATAATAACTACTTTAACGACTTGGTATTTAAAAATATATTCATTAATGTTCCGACTGACAATGTAATAATATTTATTTTATGCTTTTATTTTTCTATTGCTTCTGTTTACGCTACGTGTACAGTGATAGAATTACTAAGAATTAGATTTTTCTGTGCTATAAAAGGATGCTTCGTTTTGGCTTCCAAGACAAAGAGCAATTTGCTGGATAATTAAGGCGAATTTATCGTGATTGTTAGCATATAGTGCTCAAACCTAACTTTGGTCAATTTACCGGTATTAAAAATCGGTCGTATCGAGAAATAATCATCAAAAATTAATTGAAATTAGAGTAAAAATGTGAAAACAAGAAAAGAGGAAGAAATTATGAACACAACATTACTTATCATGGCGGCCGGAATCGGTAGCCGATTTGGAACAGGAATAAAACAGTTGGAACCAGTCGATGATGCAAACCATATCATCATGGACTACTCAATCCATGATGCGATTGAGGCTGGCTTCAACCATGTGGTATTTATTATCCGTAAGGATATCGAGAAGGAGTTCAAGGAGGTTATTGGTGATCGAATTGCCGCTATTTGCTCCTCTCACAATGTAACTGTAGATTACGCTTTTCAGGATATCAACGATATTCCGGGAGAAATTCCGGCAGGCCGGACAAAGCCGTGGGGAACCGGTCAGGCTGTGCTTGCAGCGAAGGACGTGATTAAAACTCCGTTTATTGTGATCAATGCAGATGATTACTATGGCAAGGAAGGCTTCAAGGCTGTTCATGAGTATCTGGTGAATGGCGGCAAGTCCTGCATGGCTGGTTTCGTTCTGAAGAACACGCTGTCTGATAATGGCGGTGTGACTCGCGGTATCTGCAAGATGGATGAGGATAACAACTTGACTGAGGTTGTGGAGACCAAGAACATTGTAAAGACTGCAAATGGAGCAGAGGCAGACGGTGTGGTTGTTGATGTGAATTCTCTGGTATCCATGAATATGTGGGGCTTGACTCCTGATTTTCTGGATGTACTGGAAGAAGGCTTCAAAGAGTTCTTTGAGAAAGAAGTTCCGGGCAATCCGCTGAAAGCAGAGTATCTGATCCCTATCTTCATCGGCGAACTGCTGGAGCAGGGAAAGATGTCAGTGAAGGTTCTGAAAACCAATGATACATGGTATGGTATGACCTACCATGAAGATGTCGCAGCAGTAAAGGGCAGTTTCAAGGAGATGCTGGAGAACGGCGTGTACAAGGCTGACCTGTTCAGTGATCTGTAAACAGCGATGAAAGAAACGATTGATTTACTCGGAAAGATCATCACAAACATCCTGACTGCTCTCTATGAGCCATTTGGATTTTCACTCCTGCTTTCCTTCCTTGCCATGTTTTTCTACCTGTATGCGTATGAATCTTCCGCAGCAGGTAAAGGATGGAAGAGTGCCATAGTGACATGGTATCAGAAATTCAAAGAGAGTGTATTCTTTCGGAAGCTGTTCCTATTGGCGTTCGTGACTTCACTTATTCTATTCCGAACTCTGTTAAATCGCGATTTGTGGATGAATCCATTATCCAAAGTCATGGGCGGTTGGGGGATCTGGGAGACCGTGAATGGTGAACAGCAACTGACCACCGAGTGCATCGAGAACGTAATCATGATGGTACCGTTTTCAGCGGTAGCGATGTGGACATTCGAAGAAAAGTTGGAGAAAGGCTGGAAGAAGAAACTGTGGCAAAGCGGTAAGATAGCAGTTATCTTTTCTGTAAGTATTGAGACGCTACAATTATTGCTTCGCTTGGGTACATTCCAGCTATCAGACATCTTCTATAACACAGTCGGCGGAGTGCTAGGCGGCGTGTGTTGCTGTGGAATCATGAAGGTAAGAAAGCGTCTGTAAAACTGAATGAAATTGTGATATACAGGGAGCGAAAGCTCCCTGTGCTGCTCGAATGAATCACACACCTCTTTGTGGTGAGCAGCAGGCAACGATCTTATGATCGGCGAAGATGTGATGTGAAATACGTTAAAATCGTTTTTTGAAATGCAAGCGAGATAGAGGAGGTGCTTACAATATGTTTGCGACTTTTAAGATGGCTTTACCAGATATGAATGAAACGATTTGGAAACAATACTATGAAAAGGGATTGGCAGTATACAGTACGCACAAACAAAAAATAAAGGAGTCCTTGGATAAATATCTTTCAGTCGATGGAGAACTGAAGGCATCGGAAATCGAAAAAGATTGGTTTCCATCCTTTAAAGCAGATGTGTTTTTATCCCATTCACATAAAGACGAAAAGGATGTTATTGCATTCGCAGGATTATTAAGTGATATTGGTTTGAAGGTTTTTATTGACTCTTGTGTTTGGGGGTATTCAGACGATCTTCTAAGGCAAATTGATAATGAATATTGCGTATCAAAAACAAACCCAGATGGTTCGATTGACTCTTATAATTATCAAAAAAGAAATCAGTCTACAGCTCATGTTCACATGATGTTAAACGGTGCATTAATGAAGATGATGGACAGTACAGAGTGCTTGATTTTTCTTGACACACCGAATTCTTTAAAAGCAAAAGATGTGTCTAATGGTACAACTAATTCAGGATGGATATATAGTGAATTATTGATGTCAAAACTTCTACGGAGGTTAGATCCGATTAGAAAGAGCATGAATTTTGCTTTAAACGAATCGGTAAGACATGATGGACTTTCTGTAGAGTATGATGCAGATATTACACATTTGATAATTATATCGCTAAATGATATTATTCATGCAACGAGAGACGGTAAGTATTTAGGCAAGGGTGTTTTAGATCATCTTTATTTTGACAAGGGACTTTGTAAGGAAAATTAATTATGCCAGAAAAGAAAATTAAGCATCTTGAGATGATTGAAGTCATTATTGAAAGAATGGCTAAAAATTCATTCCAGTTAAAAGGATGGTCGATGACATTGATTGCCCTTGTTGGGGCGATTTCAGCACAAGGGTCGGATAAAAAGTTTATTTTGCTTGCATTTATTCCGATTTTGGGATTTTGGGCATTAGATTCTTTTTATTTGCAACAGGAACGAAAATATAAACAATTGTATAAAAACGTTGCAGAAAAGGACGAGGCTCAGATAGATTTCAACTTGGATACAAGCAAAGCAACTGGAACGACAGAAGAAATGAAACGGCTTTGTATATGTAGTTGTTTCTTCTCAATAACAGAATTGTGCTTTTATCCAATAATTGCTGTGGCACTTATTATCCTAGTGATTGTGCTTAAGGTATTTTAACATTCGAAAGATAGAGAAATGAGGTCTACATATTATGCCCAGAACCAAAGGAAGCAAGAATCGCGTCAAGACCGACCTTTGATGCACAGATTGCAAAGCTGCAGAAGGACAAAGCTCTCTTAGAAGAGGGTGTAGTCAAGACGGTCGCTCAGATCGAGGAGCTAAAGATAGACATTAAGTCTATGCGTGAATCGCTGAAGTCGCAGAGAGCTGAGGTCAAGCAGGTCGAAAAGGAAATCACCAAGCTCGAAGCGAAGAAGGCAAAGGCAGATGCTAAAGCCGCTGAAGAAGCTAAGAAGACCGAAGCAGAGAGTGTGGTTAAGAGATTATTAGCCAGCGGCATGAGTGCGGATGAAATCCTCGAAAAACTGAAATAAACAAGAACCCAAGAAAAAAGGAAATGCCGTGTGGACAAATTGAACTTCAGAAGTTCACACGGTATATTTTGCGGTTTGATATATAGTTTATAACGAAAATAAAAATGAGAATTAAAGAAACGGAGTGAAGAAAAAAATGAACTTATCTAAAATACACCACATCGCAGTTATCGTATCTAACTACGAAACAGCAAAGGATTTCTATGTGAACAAGCTGGGATTCTCTGTTATCAGAGAGAACTACCGTCCAGAGCGTAAGGACTGGAAGCTGGATCTTCGTGTCAATGAGCACACAGAGTTGGAGATTTTCGCTGAGGAAAACCCGCCGAAGCGTGTGAACCGCCCGGAAGCCTGCGGTCTGCGTCATCTTGCTTTCTGTGTAGAGAGTGTGGAGCAGACAGTGAATGAGCTGGCAGAGGTAGGGATTGAATGTGAGCCGATTCGTGTTGACGATTATACCGGCAAGAAGATGACTTTCTTCCATGATCCGGATGGTCTGCCGCTGGAGCTGCATGAGTAAAATGAAGAAAACAAGAAAACCAGGCGGTGGCCGAAAGAAGCTGAAGCCAGAGTACGATGCCGGGAAAAATCTGAAAGAGCAGATGGAAAGTGCTGTGGCACTTTATGATTCTGAGATGTCCTTGCAGGCCATCGGCGAAGAACTGGGATTAAATCCAATCAAAGTAAGAAAGCTGCTCATCACGGCCGGTGTGTATGAATCGGAAGTGGCGGAGAAGGTGCAAGCTACCTTTCAAGAATACCGTGAAACACAAGACTACAAAACCTCCATACTCTCAACTGCAAACACTCTGAAACTTTCCAAAGCCTCTGTCACCTCGTACCTGCCATATCGGAAAGGTGTGTACTTCACAAGCACAGCAGAAAAAGGGAAGATCAGTGTCGGAGCAGAGCGGCAGCGGAGATATAGAGCAATGAAGCGGTGGAGGGATGAGCCAACAGAAGAAAACTTCTGGGATGTGGTTCTGACCTATACTGGAGTAAAATTTAAGACCTACTCCGGGTTGCCATTCTCTTACGAAATTAAAAAAGGCAGGAACGGCGAGTACACAAAAGAACTGTGGATTGACCGCCGGGAGAAGAGTAAGAGTTTGGCATGGAGTTCAGTACTGCTGGCACTGAAGAATATTAAAGAAGAAGTAGTAGAGAGACCCAAAGCTCTGGGCGATATTCGAGGCGTGACCTACATATACGGAATGTTCTATCGGTTCGGTCTGATTGATGTGCCGGACAAGGTAAAGGAGAAGATGGGTCATCCGAAAAACCGCAAAAAACAGGTTGCTATGTACAGAAGTGTGCGGTAATATGTGCCGTAACTGAGGATGTGAATCTCAGTTGGGAGGGATGGCAGCATTATAGAAAAATTGAAGGAAATGCTGGAGGAGTGCATGAAGAAAACGGAGCCGGAGTATTATCCGCCGGTGGAGAACCTGCTGGATCTGATCTACGAGCATTACACGGAGAACAACCCGGCAGGGAACAGTGTGCTGTTTCTATGATATGTAAGCCTTGAAAAAATAGCACTCGGAGAAGTCAGTTGCAAAGTATTGTTGATTTCCGGGTGCTATCGTTAAATATTTTATTTTATATGTGATTGATATAATGCATATGCGCTCAAAGAAAATCCATCATCAATTTTCCCCTGACGAATCCAATCATCCATTTTATTGACAGGAATTTCTATAATCTGTTTAATCCCTTCGTGAATTAGCTGGTTTTGCTGAAAAGATTTGATTTCTACCAAATATACATCAACCCTGTTGCCTGTAAGTCCGCTGTCAGAAATTACGTTTCCGAGCAGAATTGGCTCATTGACGATGGTTGCGCCGATTTCTTCTTTTAGCTCTCTTGCCGCATTTTCGGATGAAGTTGAATTATCCTCTGAAAATCCTCTTGGAAAACTATACTGCATTTTTCTTGGTGCGTGTCGATACTGATTTAACAATAAAAAGTTATTTTTGTATTTCGGTATCATAACAACCCCGTTTTTCCCGTTTGGTGAAACAATTCGTTCGTAAGGAAAGAACTTTTTCGGAGCTTCAGAATTACTGCTTTTTATAGGATCTACAATCAGTGTATTGAAATTACTCTGATATACGACTCCGAATTTATAGCCATATAATTCTTCTAACTGCATCAGATTTTTTGTTATTGATTCATCATTCACATCTGCAATCGGATAGATCGAAGAATTTTTAAATAAATCTGCATGAGTCCCATTCTTTTGGTATTTTATGTATTTTTTTAGTTCAGGTGAAAGGACTAATGAAATAGGAACCGATTTATTTCTTTTTTCACCGGCCGCAATGTCTGCCATCCTGTGTAGCGAGCCGCTATTTTGAACTTGGGTAAAGCTTTCAGCTGTTCAAATTCTTTAAAATACATTGTTTCATCTAATAAATATTTTTCATCAGCAAGATTCCCATCATGCCAGTCTTGGTTTAAACGATTTAAAAAGTCAGAACGAAAAGTTGTTTTTTCACCGCTGAAATTTTCGGACAATTCATTTACATCATAATGCTTTGTAACATTACATATACTTAGCTCGCAGGCGTAATTATAGCAGATATTGATAATTGCCTCTGCATATTGATATGGAGTTTTGCATTTGGATGCATCTTCTTTGAATTTTTGCTTTATTTTATGTAAATAAACAGATCGGTCGTTGTTACCATTTTGATAACATGAGAGATTCTTTATAATATGGATCGCTTTATCCCATAATGGATCTTGTGGATTTTCAAATTCTGTTACAAATGTAATAATATTTTGCATTTTTAGTTTTTTATATTCTTCGGGAGCTTTCGGAGGAATATAAATATCGTGTAATGCGCTCAAACGTAGTACGGTTGAGAGCAGCCAATATAATTTTTGCAATATATTACGCATTTCCTGTACGACAGATTCTTTTGAATGGTTGACAGCTTCTTCATCGAATAAAGAACTTTGTTTTAAAATTTTCTTTTTTTTCTGAGTTCCTTCTGAGTTTTCCGGGCTTGTGGTTTCATCGTCTACAAGCTCTTCAAATAGTTCGATCAGCTCTTTTTCGGAGCGATTTGTACCTGTAGAATACTCAAATATTTCAGAAAGATCGGAATATAATAAACTTCGTTTGATTAAGGACAGAAGTCTTCTTTGAGAAGATTTTACAGGCAGGGCAGAATAGATAAATTGTTTTTCTGATTCAACAGAGTTGATCAAATACTGGGATAAACTTCGTATATCACCATACTGGGATATACGGATTGCACCATTTTCAAAAAGTCTGATAAAATATTTCTGGTATTCGGAATCTTTTAATAAACTAAAAAATCCTCTGGAATCCACTAATTGATTATAGGTCAGCACGACAATATTTCCGTTGTTGACAATTTCGTTATATAAAGCTTTTTGCCCGGCTATTATTTCTTCATCTGTTTTTCTTACTGAATCGAGTTCAAATAAATATACATATTCCCTCATAGAGTAGTCCTTTCTGCTTATCAGTTATTTTTAAGTATCTGATATACATAATTTTCGGCTATAATCTTCGGTGTGTCAACTTAAATATTGTTGGGATGGATATTCTGTTTGGAAAATGAGAAAATGGGAGAAGTAAGAGCGTTTACCATTGATAATTGGAAAATATAGAATAGAATGATATAATTCATAAGGATTTGAATTTCAGATATTTGTTAGAAAGAGAAGGAAAAAGCTATGTCGATTAAAGAACGAGAGGAGTTTTTATTTCAAAAATTAAGAGAAAAAGATGCCAGTATTGTAGCCGATGGAGTGATCTGTGAGCAGGAATTTTTAAATGCCAGATATAAGATTGTATATATCTTAAAAGAAGTAAATGGCGGAAAAAGCTGGGACCTGCGGGATTTTGTTTATGAAGGTGGAAGACCACAGACATGGGATAATATTGCACGCTGGACGGAAGGAATTCTGTCCTGGGAAAAAGAATTTCCGTGGTCTGAGATGGAGATGGACAATGAACAGAGACGCTTGAGGGAGTTGAAGAAAATAGCAGCGGTCAATTTGAAGAAAACTTCTGGTGGACATACTTCAAATAATGGTGAAATTTACAGGGCAGCAGTTGATCATCATGACATTATCAAGGAGCAGATTGATTTGTATAAAGCAGACTTTATTATTTGCTGTGGCACGGAGTATGCTTTTATGGATGCATGTTATAAGGACAGAGAGATTGACTGGAAAATGACTTCAAGGGGAATCTGGTATTTCAGAGATGGCAAATCTGTTGTCATCTCATTTTCGCATCCGGAAGCAAGAGTGAAAGATGCGTATTTGTTTTATGCACTGACGGATGCGGTGAAGGAGATTATGCGTTGTGAAAAGTTTGAAGAACAACTATAAGGAGTATAAGAAAAAAGAAAAAGCCTTTTGTGGCGGTTTGGTGTGATAAAAGTGCCGGAAAATACAGTGAAGAAAATGGAGATCAGATGAGAAGAGGAAAATGGATTATTTTCGGAATGTTAGTAGCTTTGCTTGCAGGATGTTCTGGAAAGAAAACAGCAGAAACTTCTGCGGATGCAAAAAATGCGGAAAGTACAGATGAGAAAAATACGCTTGATTTTGTAGATGCACACGGAGAGCATTATACGGTAGAAATCAATGAAGCAGTTGCGAAGAATCCGTATGATAAAGCACTTTTTGTAAAAAATGAAAATAAGATCAGCTATGAGGATAAGAAATATACTTCAAGGCTGGGCGTAGATGTATCTGTTTTTCAGGGAGATATTGACTGGGAGCAGGTGAAAGCAGCAGGCTATGAGTTCGCAATTTTGCGGATCGGATATCGTGGCTATGGTGAAGAAGGTACGTTAAATGCAGACGAGAAGTTTGAACAGAATATGGAAAATGCCCGAAGAGCTGGAATAGATGTGGGTGTTTATTTTTTCTCGCAGGCGGTAAATGAAGAAGAGGCAAAGGAAGAGGCTGATTTTGTTCTGGAACATTTGAAAGGGCAGGAGCTTCAGATGCCGGTTGTGTACGATCCAGAGCATATTCTGGAAGACGAAGCACGGACGGATGGTGTAACGGGAGAACAATTTACCCAAAATGCGAAGGTATTTTGTAAAGAAATAGAAGAAGCGGGATATGATGCCATGATTTACAGCAATATGCTGTGGGAAGCGTATGAACTGGATCTGGAAAAGCTGTTGGATTATCCGGTCTGGTATGCAGATTATGAAGAACTTCCGCAGACGCCGTATAGGTTCAGTATGTGGCAGTATTCCAGTACAGGAAGTGTGCCGGGGATTGAAGGAAATGTGGATCTGAATATCCAACTGCTAAAAAAATAAAAAATTTATAGTTGTAATCTTGTGGTCGGCGAAAAAATATAGTATAATCGAAAAAAGAACATATGTTCTCGTGAAAAGTGTTAGGAGGTGCGGCGAATGCCGGAGCAGACACGCAGTTATGTAGCAATTGATCTGAAATCTTTCTATGCTTCGGTGGAGTGCAAGGAACGGAATTTGGATCCGCTTACGACGAATCTGGTTGTAGCCGATCCGGAGAGGACAACGAAGACGATCTGTCTTGCTGTTTCTCCTGCGCTGAAAGCATATGGGATTCCGGGAAGGGCAAGACTTTTTGAGGTTGTCCGGAAGGTGAAGGAGATCAACGGCGAGCGAAAGCGGAAAAATGGAGGACATGAATTTACCGGGCAATCCTGTGACACCGGGGAATTAAAGGCAGACCGAAGCTTTGCACTGGATTATATCACGGCGGTTCCGAGGATGGCACTCTATATGAAGTACAGCACCCGGATTTATGACATTTACCTGAAGTATGTTGCACCGGAAGACATACATGTCTATTCAATCGATGAGGTTTTTATGGATGTTACCGATTATCTGCATACTTACCGGCTGACACCGGAAGAACTTGCAGGAAAGATAATGCGGGAAATCTATGAGCAGACTGGGATTACGGCGACAGCTGGAATTGGTACGAATCTGTATCTGGCGAAGATTGCGATGGATATTATGGCAAAGCATAGCGAACCGGATGAGAATGGTTTCCGGTTTGCAAGTCTGGATGAGATGAGTTATCGCAGATCTTTGTGGAACCACAGACCGCTTACAGATTTCTGGCGTGTGGGAAGAGGCTATGCGAAAAAGCTGGAACAATGTGGATTGTATACCATGGGAGATATTGCCAGATGCTCGGTTGGAAAAGAGAATGAATTTTATAACGAAGAGCTTTTGTATAAAATGTTCGGTGTGAATGCAGAACTTCTGATCGATCATGCCTGGGGCTGGGAACCGTGTACGATTGCAGATGTAAAAGCGTATCAACCGGAGCATAACAGTGTTGGCGCAGGCCAGGTACTACATTGTCCGTATGATGCCCAAAAGGCGAAAATTGTGGTTAAAGAGATGCTGGACCTTTTGACACTTGATCTTGTAGAAAAGCATCTGGTTACGGATCAGATCGTGCTGACTGTCGGATATGATATCGAGAATCTGACAAGTGGAAAAGGTTATACAGGGGAGGTGACAGTGGACCGGTATGGAAGAAAGATTCCAAAGCATGCACATGGAACAGCGAATCTACGAGAGTATACAGCTTCTGCGAGAATGATAACGGATGCGGTGATGAAACTGTATGACCGGATTGTGAATTCGCATTTAATGGTGCGGCGGATTTCGATGGCAGCGAATCACGTATTGGATGAAAAGAAAGCGGCAGATAAGACAGAATTCCGGCAACTGGATCTGTTTACTGATTTTACCGGAGGCAATGAAAAGAAGCAGCAGGATGAGAAGCTTGAACGGGAGAAGAAGATGCAGGAGGCAGTGCTTTCGATTAAGAAGAAGTATGGGAAGAATGCAATTCTGAAGGGACTTAATTTTCAGGAAGGAGCCACTACCAAAGCGCGGAATGAGCAGATCGGAGGACATAAGGCATGACAGGATACGAGGATATCATTCATTTAGCGCATCATGTATCGGTCAGACATCCGCAGATGTCAAGGGAGGACAGAGCGGCGCAGTTTGCCCCGTTTGCAGCGCTGACCGGACATAAAGATGCAATCAGGGAGACCGAAAGACTGACCGAGCGGAAACGCAGACTCAGTGAGGATTGCAGACAGATACTGGATCTGTATTTACGGGAAGTATGCCAGAGTCAGGAACCACGGGAAGTGGATTTTGAATATTTTGTACCGGATCAGAAAAAGGAAGGTGGCTCCTACCAGAAAAAGTCCGGATGTATCCGGAGGATTGACACCTATCTGAATGAAATCGTATTACAGAGCGGGGACCGGATTCCGCTTGACGAAATCGTAGACATTGATGGAGTGATTGCCGCGGTTGACGAAGTGTGATAGAATAAATTTTATAATTTCATGGACAAATGCCCATAAATTTAGAAAAGATACAGAAAACCAGGTAGGGAGAATATAGAAAATGAAACCAGTTTACGAAAGATTCATCGAAAATCCGGATTTTACGAAACCGGATTTTGTCGAGTTGATAAAATGCGCAGAAGATCCGGAGGCAGTCCGGAGACTGAAAGAGGAAGCAGTCCGTATCCGGGAGATTTATTACGGGAAAAAGGTATTTACCAGAGGGCTGATCGAATATACCAATTATTGTAAGAATGACTGCTATTACTGCGGAATCCGTAAGAGTAATACGAATGCAAAGCGCTACCGTCTGACAGAGGATGAGATCATGGCATGCTGTGAAAATGGGTATGAGCTTGGATTCCGGACATTTGTGCTACAGGGCGGAGAAGATGCTTATTATACGGATGACCGGATGGTGGCGATTATTAAAAAAATCAAGGAGGCATATCCGGAATGTGCACTGACTTTGTCTATCGGAGAAAAGTCTTATGAGAGTTACAAGAGATTTCGGGAAGCTGGAGCAGACCGGTATCTGCTTCGCCATGAAACGGCGAATGAGGAGCATTACCGGAAGCTACATCCGGAGAAAATGAGTCTCGCAGTCCGGAAGAATTGTCTGTATGATCTGAAGAAGCTTGGTTATCAGGTGGGGGCTGGCATGATGGTTGGTTCACCTTATCAGACGACAGAAGATCTGGCAGAAGACCTGGTATTCTTGAAAGAATTGCAGCCGGAGATGGTGGGAATCGGACCGTTTATCCCACATCATGATACGCAGTTTGCAAAAGAACCGGCAGGAAGTGTGGAGATGACACTGTTTTTGCTCGCTGTGATCCGGATTCTGCTGCCGAAGGTACTTCTTCCGGCGACAACAGCACTTGGGACGATGGATCCGCTTGGAAGAGAGAAAGGGCTGCAGGCAGGAGCCAATGTCGTGATGCCGAACCTTTCTCCGGTGAAGAACCGGAAGCAGTATGAGCTGTATGACAACAAGATCTGTACCGGTGAAGAGGCAGCAGAATGTCGCGGATGTATGGGGAGACGAGTAGCAAGTGTTGGATATGAGCTGGTGACAGAGCGTGGGGATGCAGTGTAGAATCGAACGGATTTTCTGTAAAAAATCACTAAAATCCTATTTCTGATTTTAGACAGATATTACAAAGAAGAAAATTTATTTTGAAAAATTAAAAGGAATTCGGAGAAAGAAAACATTTTTCGATACATTTCGGTGGATTTCGCAAGCTGTCAAACCGGTATTTTCAGTAGCAAAAGAATCTCCCTTTTTACCACTAGGAAAGCACACCGCAGATATGCTACTATATAGAAGTCGACAATACTTATACGCGTAAGAACAGGAGGAACTTGATTTAGCCGTTTCTAATAAAAGACCGCAAGCCTTTCTTGTAACATGCGGTATCAGAAATAGAATATTTTATTTTGAAGCATATGGAAATTGTATATAGATAACCATATATACAAACCGAACACCGGGGAATGGAACCGTAAAAGGTTTCGTTCCCCGGTGTTTGGTTGGAGAATGAAAGGTATCGTTTGAATTTATGGGTGAATTTTTGTTTCAGGCTTCTGTTTCAGGCTTCTGAATTTTATCCCTACCGAAATTTTCAGTTTTATGGTATGATGAAAAAGTATGTAATCATTGCAGAAAAAGTCGTTTATGATAAAAATATGAGGATTACATGAAAGAGGAAGCTAGCCTGGAAAAGGTCTTGTTTCCGATTCCAGATTTTGGGAGGAATATAATTTGAGTAAGAAAAATGAGTATCAGGGACATCTGATCCGTGAGGTTTACCCGGATTCAATTGCCGAGGCGATGGAGATCGAGCCGGGAGATGTCCTTCTACGAATAAACAACCAGAAAATAGAGGACGTTTTTGATTATCGTTACATGATCAAGGATGAGTATGTAGAAGTGCTGATCCGCAAGCCGGACGGGGAAGAATGGCTTCTGGAGATCGAGAAAGAGTATGATGATGACCTTGGCGTAGAATTTGAAAATGGTCTGATGAGCGACTACCGTTCCTGCAGCAACAAGTGTATTTTCTGTTTTATCGACCAGATGCCGCCGGGAATGCGTGAGACCTTGTATTTTAAAGATGATGATTCCCGTCTGTCTTTCCTGCAGGGCAATTATATTACCCTGACGAATATGAAGCAGAAAGATGTGGACCGTATTATCGAGATGCAGCTTGCGCCGATCAATATTTCTGTGCAGACAACGAACCCGGAGCTGCGCTGCAAGATGCTCCACAATCGTTTCGCCGGAGAAAAGCTGAAATTCCTGGATGATCTGTATGCCGGACATGTGGAGATGAATGGGCAGATCGTACTGTGTAAGGGAGTTAATGATAAGGATGAGCTGAAGCGTTCTATCGAAGATCTGATGAAGTATCTGCCGTTTATGCGGAGTGTGTCAGTGGTTCCGGCAGGACTTTCCAAATACAGGGAGGGACTTTATCCACTGGAGCTTTTTGATAAAGAAGAAGCGGAAGAGGTCATTGATCTGATCGAGAGCTATCAGAAGAAGGCGTATGACGAGTTTGGACTTCATTTTATCCATGCAAGTGACGAGTGGTATATCCTTGCAGAGCGGGATTTCCCAGAGGAAGGACGTTATGACGGATATATCCAGCTGGAAAATGGTGTTGGCATGATGCGGCTTCTACGGGATGAATTTTACCATGCCTTTGAAGAGCTTCAGGAAAGTGAAGAATATCCAAAGTTAAAAGAAGGGATCGCACGGACATTTACCATTGCGACTGCAAAGCTTGCGTATCCGACAATTCAGGAATTTGCAGACAGGATCACGGAAGCATTTCCAAAAGTAAAGATCACGGTTGCCTGCATCCGGAATGATTTCTTTGGTGAGACGATCACCGTATCCGGTCTGATTACCGGACAGGATCTGGTGGCACAGTTAAAAGAGAGAAAAGAAGCAGGAGAGGATCTGGGAGATACTCTGCAGATTCCGATCAATATGCTGCGAAGCGGAGAAGAGGTCTTTCTGGATGATCTGACGGTGCAGGACGTGGAAGCGGCACTTGGCATGACGGTGAAGGCAGTGGAGTCCGGTGGTAAGGATTTTCTTGACGCGGCACTGAATTTGGATTATCATACAGAACGAAACAATGAGAATTTTGTATACATTAAAGCATACGACAGAGAGGATGAGTAACTTGAAATTTTCAAAACAGATGTCAGAATCAATTAAACTTGGTGTGATCCTTGCGATTGCCGGTGGATTTATGGATGCCTATTCCTATATGTGCAGAGGAAAAGTATTTGCCAATGCACAAACCGGAAATATTCTGCTTCTTGGAATCAATATTTCAGAGAGAAACTGGCATATGGCACTCCACTATCTGGTTCCGGTGCTGGCATTTGCCATTGGAATCGCCCTTGCGGATCTGGTGAAAATACGGACGAAAGATCTGACACTTCTGCACTGGAGACAGATTTCGGTATTCTGTGAGGCAGTGATCCTGCTGAGTGTCAGCTTTATCCCACAGGATTTTAATCTGGTGGCGAATGCACTCACGTCCCTTGCGTGTGGGATTCAGGTGGAAAGCTTCCGCAAAATCCATGGAAACGGAATTGCAACCACCATGTGCATCGGAAACTTACGAAGTGCGACCCAGCATATGTGCAGTTATGCGAACACGAAGGATAAAGAGTATATCAAGAAAGGACTTTTGTACTATGGAATCATCTTCTTCTTTGTGATCGGTGCAGTTATCGGAAATGCCTGTGTGGAAATGTTTGCTGAAAAGGCACTTCTGATCGCTTCTGCAATTCTGGCAGTTGCTTTTGTGATGATGTTTGTTGATGGAGAAAAAGAACAATGCAAATAAAGCCGATCGCGTATATAAGATCTGATTTTGTGGAGAAATTCGGGATTCCGAGACAGAGTAATCTTGCGGATACCCGGGCAGAAATCCATTTTCTGCCGGAATATCAGAATGCGGATGCACTGCGGGAAATCGAGGCGTATGATTATCTGTGGCTGATCTGGGAATTTTCGGAATCTATCCGGGATACCTGGAGCCCGACGGTACGTCCACCGCGGCTTGGTGGTAACAGACGGGTGGGAGTTTTTGCCACCCGTTCTCCATTTCGCCCGAATCCGATCGGACTTTCTTCCGTAAAGCTTATTGGGGTGGAATTCCGGGAAAAAGAAGGCCCGGTGCTGATCATGGAAGGTGCGGATCTTCTGGATATGACGCCAATCTACGATATCAAGCCCTACCTTCCATACGTGGATAGCCACCCGGAGGCAAAAGGCGGTTTCGCGGAAGAAAAGAAAGATTATAAATTGGATGTGAATTTCCCGGAAATGTATTTGGAACAGATTCCGGCTGAAAAAAGAGCAGCACTGATTCAGATCCTGGAGCAGGATCCGAGACCTTCTTATCAAAAGGATCCAGTCCGGATTTACGGCATGGCTTACGCGGGAATGGAAATTCATTTCCGGGTAGACAAAGAAACACTTTATGTGACGGAGGTAGAAAGGTTATGAAAATCTATCTGGCGCCAATGGAGGGCATTACAGGTGAGGTATACCGCAGGGCGTATCACACCTTTTTTGAACCAATGGATAAATATTTTACACCATTTTTAAATCCAAATCCGAAAGGCAAATTCAGCAGACAGGAATGGAATGAGATCCTTCCGGAGAATAATGAGGGCATGTATACCGTTCCGCAGATCCTGACCAACCGCGCCGAGGATTTCATCCGCCTGGCCCGGCAGTTGAAAGAATTCGGATATGAAGAAGTCAATCTGAATCTCGGCTGCCCCTCCAAAACAGTCGTCAACCGGAAAAGGGGATCCGGTTTTTTGTTTTATCCCGATGAACTGAATCATTTCCTTGCCGAAGTTTTCGATCAACTCGATATGAAAATCTCTATCAAAACAAGAAGCGGTAAATATGATCAGGAAGAGTTCGAAGAGCTTCTGGATATCTATAACCAATATCCTCTGGAAGAACTGATCCTTCATCCAAGAGTCCAGCAGGATTACTACAAAAACAAACCCGACTGGACCACTTTTGCCTACGCCTGCCGGAACAGCAAAAATCCTCTGGTCTATAATGGAGACATTTTTTGTGCGGAAAATTACCAAATCTTCCACCAAAAATTTCCCGAAACAGAATGCATCATGCTCGGAAGAGGAATTCTGATGAACCCATTTCTTCCGGCAGTTATAAAAGGGAAAGATTCATTTGACATTGCGAAGCTTGCTGCATTTTGCGATCATCTTCTTGATGCCTATATCGAAAAATCTCCAGAAGAAAAAAACGCAGTAGTCAAAATGAAAGAACTCTGGTGGTATCTCGGCAAAAACTTTCAAAACAGCGAAGAATATCTGACACAAATCCGCAAAAGCCAGACCATCCGGGAATACCGGATGGCGGTTGAATGTTTATTGAAAGAGTGTGAGTATGACTAATGTATAATTTGCGGGATTGAATGTTGACTCTTGTGTTCGATGCGCGAATTGCTTGTGATTATTAAGAGAATCAAGTATAATATATTCTATAAAACTTTGATGGGAGGAATTTGCATGGGCAGTTATCTGAATCCGGGAAATTTTTCGTTTAAAGGAAGTCTTCGCTCTAAAATATATGTAGATAAAAGCAAATTGATTGCAAAAACAAACGAAGTTCTTTGTACAGAACAGAAGTATATCTGCGTGAGCCGACCAAGAAGATTTGGTAAATCCATGGCGGCAAATATGCTCGCAGCATATTATGCCCGAAGTGAAAATACAGAAGAATTATTTCAGAATCTTGTAATTAGTAAAGACGTCTCATACAAAGAAAATTTGAATCAATATGATGTGATCAAAATTAATATGCAGGAATTTTTGAGTATGGCAGGAACGATGGAAGACATGCTCGGAATGCTTAAAAATTATCTGATTTCAGATTTTGCGGAAACATATCCAGAGGTACGTTTTCGAGATGAAAAGAATCTGATTCAGGTGATGAAAGATGTGTTTTCCTATACCAGATGTCCTTTTGTAATTCTGATTGATGAGTGGGATTGCCTGTTTCGGGAATACAAGCAAGATAAAGAAGCACAAAAAAAGTATTTGGATTTTTTACGCGTATGGCTGAAAGATAAAGATTATGTTGCAATGGCTTATATGACTGGTATTCTTCCAATTAAAAAATATGGTTCACATTCTGCCTTGAATATGTTTACTGAATATTCTATGACTGATCCAGGTGATTTTGCAGAATATTTTGGGTTTACAGAACAGGAAGTGCTTGAACTTTGTGAAAAGTATGAAATGAGTTTTGAGGAAGCTAAGATCTGGTATGACGGGTATCAGTTGGTTGTTCATCGGAAAGAAAAAGATGAGTGCTATTCTATGTACAGCCCGAAGTCTGTTGTAGAAGCTATGTTGCGTCACAAATTTGGAACTTATTGGAATCAGACGGAAACATATGAAGCATTAAAAATTTATATCCAGATGGATATGGATGGATTAAAAGATTCTGTGGTTCGAATGCTTGCGAGTGAGTCTGTTTCAATCAATATTGGAACATTCAGCAATGATATGACTACATTTGCAACAAAAGATGATGTATTGACATTACTGGTGCATCTGGGTTATTTGACTTATAGCGTTATAGATAGAACTGTGAGAATTCCGAATAAAGAGGTAGCACAGGAATATGTCAACGCAATCAGTACGATGAACTGGTATGGCGTGATGGAGTCACTGGAAGCTTCCCGTAAATTGTTGGAAGAATTGTGGGCAATGGATGAAGATGCCGTTGCAGCTGGAATTGAAAAGGCGCACGAAGAAATTTCTATTCTTCAATATAATGATGAAAATTCACTTAGTTGTACGATTAATCTCGCATTTTACTTTGCACGTGAATATTATACGATAGTACGAGAGATGCCAGCGGGAAAAGGATATGCGGACATTTGTATGATTCCGAGAAAAGAGCATTTGGATAAGCCGGCAGTAGTAATTGAATTGAAATGGGACAAGAGTACAGTTGGTGCTTTGGAGCAAATCAAAGAAAAGAATTATGGAAGTGCCTTAAAAGAATATCAAGGAAAGCTTTTATTGGTTGGTATTAATTATAATAGGAAAACGAAGAAGCATGAATGCGCGATAGAGGTTATGGAAAAATAAAATGATAAATAAGTTGATGTCGTGAAATTTGCATCAGCTTATTTTTTTGGTAAATATGCATAAAAATCCAGGCGTTAGCTTTGACTAAGATTCACAAAAATCTGAAAAACATTAGAATTTAAACTAATTTTCTGATAAAATAAAGAAGTAGAGATTCGGCAAGTTTAAGAAAGAAGGAAGAAAATGTACGAAGTAGGAGATTTGATTGTTTATGGCCGGACAGGAATTTGTGAAGTGACTGAAATTACGACGCTGAAAATGGATGGAGTGCCGAAGGACAAACTGTATTATATTCTGAGACCGGTACGTGAAAAGCGTGGAAAAGTATTTACACCGGTAGACAATGAAAAAATTGTCATGCGAAGAGTCATTTCCAAAGAAGAAGCAGAAGAATTGATCCGTGAGATTCCACAGATCGAAGGACTCTGGATCGGAAGCGAGAAGCAGAGAGAGGAAAAGTACAAGGAATGCATGAAAAGCTGCAAATGTGCAGAATGGGTGCGGATCATCAAGACCCTTTATCAGCGGAAGATGTCCCGCCTGAAGCAGGGAAAGAAGATCACGGCGACTGACGAGCGTTATCTGAGGATGGCAGAAGGCAACCTGTATTCGGAGCTTTCCATAGCACTTGGAATTCCGGAGAGCGGAATGGAAGACTATATCATGAATCAAATAAATGAGACAGAGGAACCGGTGCTTTGCTGATGCAAGGAACCGGTTCTTCCGGGTATAATGGATGTGAAAAAAATGGTGGTAGCAGCGAAAAAGGGTGATTTTACAGAACATTTGCCACTTCCTGTTTTTTGTGAAAAATGGGTTCTTCAAATAGAGATCATTCTATGCTATACTGTTTTAGATAAAACAAAAAATGAGGTGTAATCATGGATAAAGAATTAGAACTTGTGGAGCATAAAGCTTCAATCCTGATAGATGCATTACCATATATCAGAGACTTTAATCAGAAGACAGTAGTTATCGAGTACGGATGTGCCGAGTGGCTCAGCGGAGTGGAAGAGCAGAGACTGATGCAGGATATCGTTCTTTTAAAGAGCGTTGGTATGCGTCCGATCGTGGTACATGCTACCCGTATGGGACTGGACAAATTCCGTGAAAATAAGCGGATTGCCAAGCTCCTTGAACTCTGTGGAGTCAAGGCAATCGGTATCTGCGGCGTGGATACAGAGACGATTGGTCTGATGCTGGACAATGATTATATTCCGGTCATCGTGCCAAATGATATCGACAACGAAAGCGAATATATTGATCCAAGAGAGACTGCACTTGAGATTGCAGAGAAGATGCAGGCGGACAAGCTGGTTTATCTGTCAAAATATCCTGGAATCTACAAAGACGAAGAGAGAAAAGATATTTATTATAAGATTACCGTCCCGGAAGTAGAAAAACTGCGCAAAGAACGTAATTTCCCGAAAGAATTTGACGAGATCATCGGCTATGGTCTTCAGGCATCAAAAAATGGTGTCAACCGTGTACATATTCTGGACGGAAGAATCCGTCACGTTCTTCTGATCGAATTCTTCAGTGTAAACGGAGCCGGAACGATCTTCATTGAAACAGAAGCAAAATTATATCTTCACGAACTTGGCAAATAGGAGACGGTTCGATGAAGAGAATGACAGGAAAGAATACACTGATGCTCTTTTTGACCGCATTTATCTGGGGAACAGCTTTTGTAGCACAGAGCGTGGGGATGGATTATATCGGGCCCTTTACATTTACCTGTGTACGCTCTTTGATCGGTGGGATTTTTCTGATTCCATGTATCTGTTTTCTGGACAAATGGCGTGCGAAAAATGACGGAGTAGAAAGACAGAAAAAAGCAGATAGGAAAGAAGAAAAAAAGAATGTCATCCTGGGTGGAATCTGTTGTGGACTGGCACTTTGTGTGGCAAGTAACCTGCAGCAGATCGGAATACAGTACACAACGGTAGGAAAAGCCGGATTTATTACAGCACTTTATATCGTGCTTGTGCCGATCTTTGGAATTTTTCTGAAAAAGAAAGCCGGAGTGAGAATCTGGATAAGCGTGGCAATTTCTGTCGCAGGCTTGTATTTGCTGTGTATTACCGATAAGCTGGTACTTGCAAAAGGAGACATTCTGGTATTGCTATGTGCAGTTGTATTTACCATCCACATTCTGGTGATCGATTATTTTTCACCAAAAGCAGACAGTGTGCGGATCGCCTGCACCCAGTTCTTTATAACCGGAGTTTTGTCGGCAATTCCAATGTTTTTATTTGAAACACCACGGCTGTCAGATATTTTCGCAGCAGCAGTACCGGTACTTTATGCCGGAGTTCTCTCAAGTGGTGTAGCCTATACCCTCCAGATCGTGGCACAAAAAGATGCCGATCCAACCGTGGCATCCCTGATCCTCAGTCTGGAGTCCGTATTCTCTGTCCTCGGAGGCTGGGTGATATTAGGTCAGAAACTAAGTATCCGAGAAATAGCAGGATGCATTCTGATGTTCAGCGCCATCATCCTCGCCCAGTTGCCAGGAAAGCCGGAAAATAAAGAAGCTTAGCTCTAATCAATTGTAGAAATTGTAGTGTCAAAGCAAAACCGATCAGTGAGCCAAAGCTACCGCTTTCCGTTCATTACATTGAGCACACGCCAAAACATTCAAATCAGGGAAAACCAGCAGAATGTACAAATGATTTTATTTCAATTCCAATTGTTGTGCAATGGAGAGAAGACTCAAAAATCATTGAAGCCATTGCTGAAAATGATTTTCGCTTTCAGAGGCTTCTCGGAATGGTTTGCACAACGGAAGTGAAATAAAATCATTTGTACATTCTGCGTCAATCCCTCAATCCATAAAATTTTTGCGCTACCCACCCTCAATGTAATAAACTTAGAACTTCCATTTTAAACTCAGGTATGCTATACTAAACCCAGGTATGCGAAAGTATCTTAAAAACCAAGAGACAGGAGCAAAGACAGATGAAAAGAGTTCTTTTAAAATTAAGCGGAGAAGCACTTGCAGGAGACAAAAAGACAGGTTTTGATGAGGCAACATGCATTGGCGTTGCAAAGCAGGTAAAGCAGATCGTAGATCAGGGAATCCAGGTTGCAATCGTAACCGGAGGCGGTAATTTCTGGAGAGGAAGAACCAGTGAGACGATCGACCGTACCAAAGCTGACCAGATTGGAATGCTTGCAACGGTGATGAACTGCATCTATGTATCCGATATTTTCAGACATGTAGGCATGAAGACAGAGGTTTTCACTCCATTTGTCTGTGGAGCATTCACTTCCCTGTTTTCAAAAGATGCAGCAGTGGAAGCACTGAACGAAGGAAAAGTAATCTTTTTCGCAGGTGGCACAGGACATCCGTATTTTTCAACAGATACAGGAGCTGTTCTCCGTGCAATTGAGATTGAAGCAGATGCAATGCTTCTTGCAAAAGCAATTGACGGAATCTATGACAGCGATCCGAAGGTGAATCCGGAAGCGAAGAAGTATGATGAGATTTCTATTCAGGAAATCATCGATAAGAAGCTTATGGCAGTAGATCTGACCGCATCGATCATGTGCCTTGAGAATAAGATGCCGATGCTGGTATTCGGACTGAACGAAGAGAACAGTATCGTAGAGACAATGAGCGGTAATTTTAACGGAACAAAGGTGACTGTATAAGCAGCACCCATTAAGGGAGGATAACATATGAACGAAAAATTAAAAATATACGATGAAAAGATGAAGAAAACCATCCATGCACTGGATACAGAGCTTGCTTCTATCCGTGCAGGACGTGCAAACCCGAATATTCTGAACAAATTAACGGTAGAATATTATGGAACACCGACACCGATCCAGCAGGTAGCGAACATTTCTGTTCCGGAAGCACGTATGATCCAGATTCAGCCATGGGAAAAGAAGATCATCAAAGATATTGAGAAAGCAATCCTGATGTCTGATATCGGAATCAATCCAACAAACGATGGTACTGTTATCCGTCTGGTATTCCCGGAACTGACAGAGGAACGAAGAAAAGAACTGGTGAAAGATGTTAAGAAAAAAGGAGAAGCATCCAAGGTTGCAGTCCGTAACATCCGCCGTGATGGAAATGATGCATTCAAGAAGCTGAAAGGCACAGACGTTTCAGAGGATGAAATTCAGGATCTTGAAGATCAGATCCAGAAGCTGACTGACAAATACATCAAGGAAGTTGATGCAGCAGTCGATGCAAAGTCAAAAGAAGTTATGACAGTATAAGAAGGAAAGATAAGGGGCGGCGAGATGTTTGGCGCCTCTTTTCCTTTTTTATATCAGCAAATTTAGTATCAATCAAGAGAGGGTTAAAAGATGAATGTACCGCAGCATATAGCCATTATCCTTGACGGTAACGGACGATGGGCGAAAGCAAAGGGAATGCCGAGAAACTACGGGCATGTGCAAGGCAGCAAGAATGTGGAAAAGATCTGTGAGGCTGCTTATAAGATGGGTGTCAAATATCTGACGGTCTATGCGTTTTCCACAGAGAACTGGAGTCGACCGAAGAGTGAAGTGGATGCACTGATGAAGCTTCTTCGCAACTATATGAAAACCTGTCTGAAGACGGCGGAAAAGAACCGGATGCGTGTCCGTGTGATTGGAGATAAGACAGGTCTGGATGAAGATATCCGTACCAGAATTAAGGAACTGGAAGAGGCATCAAAAAATAATGACGGACTGAATTTCCAGATTGCGATCAATTATGGAAGCAGAGATGAGATGATCCGTGCCATGCGAAAAATGACAAAAGACTGTGCAGATGGCAGATTTGCACCGGAAGAGATTACAGAAGAACTGTTTGAAGGATATCTGGATACACATGGGATTCCGGATCCGGATCTTCTGATCCGTACCAGCGGAGAACTCAGACTTTCCAATTATTTGTTATGGCAGCTTGCTTATACAGAATTTTATTTTACAGATGTTCCGTGGCCGGATTTTTCAAAAGAAGAATTAGAAAAAGCAATTGAGCAATATAATAGCAGAGACAGAAGATACGGCGGAATCAAGGAGGACGAAGAAAATGTTTAAGACAAGATTACTCAGCGGAATTGTACTGGTTATCATTGCATTTGCAACGATCTTCCTTGGTGGGGATGTATTGTTTGCAACACTTCTGATCATCAGTCTGATCGGAGTTTCCGAGCTTTACAAGGTTGTAAAGATTGAGAAAGCACCACTCGGAATCGTAGGCTATATAGGTGTAGTTGTATATTATTTTCTGATCCGTGCACAGAAAAAAGAAGATCTGATGATGTTTGCAATCATTTTGCTGATCTTTGTAATGGCAGTTTATGTATTTGCCTTTCCGAAATATGTGTCTGAACAGGTAATGACTGCGTACTTTGGCGTATTTTATGTGGCGATTATGTTATCCTATATTTATCAGACACGTCTGTTGAAAGACGGACTTTTCCTCGTGGGACTTGTATTTTTATGTTCCTGGGGATGTGATACCTGTGCGTACTGTGTGGGTGTACTGATCGGAAAGCATAAGATGGCACCGAAGCTCAGCCCGAAGAAATCCATAGAGGGCGGAATCGGTGGACTTGCAGGCGCAGCACTTCTCGGCGCGCTTTACGCTCTTGCAATCAATAAATGGGGTGGTGCTTCGGCAGGAGTCGGCGAATATGCGCTGATCTGTTTTGTTGGTGGAATCATTTCCATGATCGGGGATCTTGCAGCATCTGCGATCAAGAGAAATCATGAGATCAAGGATTACGGAAAACTGATTCCGGGACACGGTGGAATCCTGGACCGTTTCGACAGCGTGATCTTCACAGCTCCGGTGATTTATTATCTGGCAGTTGCACTGATGTAATCTGACAGGAGGTTTCAAATGAAAAAAATAGCAATATTAGGTTCAACAGGTTCGATCGGAACCCAGACACTTGAGGTGATCCGTGAGAACAAAGATATCGAAGTGACAGGGCTTGCGGCAGGGACAAATGTGGATCTTCTGGAAAAACAGATCCGGGAATTCCAGCCAAAACTTGTGGCAATGTGGACAGAAGAGAAGGCAAAGGAACTGAAAAGCCGGATCCGGGATCTGGATGTAAAGGTTGTTTCCGGAATGGATGGACTTCTGGAGATTGCCACGATGGAGGAAAGTGAGATCCTTGTGACGGCGATCGTGGGTATGATCGGTATCCGTCCGACAATTGCAGCGATCAAAGCCGGAAAGGATATTGCCCTTGCAAATAAAGAGACACTGGTTACGGCAGGGCATATCATTATGCCGCTTGCAAAGGAATGTGGTGTGAAGATCCTTCCGGTGGACAGTGAACACAGTGCCATTTTCCAGTCTCTGCAGGGAAGCCATGGAAAGAATGAATTGAAGAAGATCTTGCTTACGGCATCCGGTGGCCCGTTCCGTGGAAAGAAGCAGGAGGATCTTCTGAATATCCGTGTGGAAGATGCTTTAAAGCATCCGAACTGGGCGATGGGACGTAAGATTACGATCGATTCTTCGACCATGGTCAATAAAGGACTGGAAGTGATGGAAGCCAGATGGCTTTTTAATGTGGATATTGATGATGTGCAGGTGGTTGTACAGCCGCAGAGTGTGATCCATTCTATGGTAGAGTATGTGGACGGAGCCGTGATCGCACAGCTTGGTACTCCGGATATGAAGCTGCCGATCCAGTATGCACTTTATTATCCGGAAAGAAGATTTCTTCCGGGAGAACGTGTGGATTTCTGGAGTATCGGACACCTTGATTTTGAAAAGCCGGATATGGATACCTTCTACGGGCTTGCACTTGCTTACGAGGCAGGGCGATGCGGTGGAACACTTCCAACGGTATTTAACGCAGCAAATGAACTTGCAGTCAGCCAGTTCCTGAACCGGGAGATTAAATATCTGGAAATTACAGAGATTATCGAAGACTGCATGAAAGCACATAAGACAATTGCGAATCCGACTGTGGAACAGATTCTGGACACAGAGCAGGAAACGTATGACAGAATCAGAAGCAGGAGGTAGCAAATGGGAATCGTACTGGCGATTTTACTTTTTGGATTCATCGTATTTTTCCATGAACTGGGACATTTTCTTCTGGCGAGGATTAATGGAATCAATGTGTATGAATTCTGGATCGGAATGGGGCCGACACTGGCACACAAAAAGATCGGAAATACAGACTACTGTCTGAAAATACTGCCGATCGGCGGTGCGTGTGTGATGGGGGAAGATGAGAAAGAGGATCTGTCAGAGGGAAGCTTCAACAGCAAATCGCCGTGGCGCAGGATCTCGGTCATTGCCGCAGGTCCGGTATTTAACTTTATTCTTGCCTTTATTGGTGCATTCATTATTATCTGCTTTGTCGGTGTAGACAAACCGGTCATAGGAACGGTAAATGCAGGAACGCCTGCAGCTGAGGCAGGGCTTCAGGCAGGGGATGAGATTGTAAAGATCAATGATAAGAACATCCATATTTTCAAGGATATTTCTACTTACAATCAGTTTCATCAGGGACAGACGATGAAGATTGTATACAAAAGAAATGGCGAAAAAAATACGGTTTCCGTTACCCCGGAGAAGAATGACAGTGGATATTATCTGATTGGAATTACGAGCAGCAATTATGTTAAAACCAATGTATTTGAGACTGCCGCATACAGTGCGTATAATGTTAAATACTGGATCAATCTGACGATTGATAGTTTGAAACAGCTTGTGACAGGACGGATCGGAGTGGATCAGTTATCTGGACCGGTGGGCGTTGTGAGCGCGGTGGATACCACGTATAAGGAAAGCAAATCTGGTGGAGCACTGTTGATTTTCCTGAATCTTCTGCAGATGACGATCCTGCTTTCAGCGAACCTTGGAGTGATGAATTTACTTCCGCTTCCGGCACTGGATGGAGGCCGTCTGGTATTTCTGATCGTGGAAGTGATCCGCGGAAAGCGGGTGCCTCCGGAAAAAGAAGGGTATGTACATCTGGCAGGAATGGCACTTCTTCTTTGCCTGATGGTATTTGTGATGTATAATGATATCCGGAGAATCTTCTTTTAGGGATATTGGAAAATTTTACGAAGCACTTCGATTGGCTGCAATTGAGGTGCTTTGTGTTAGGTGCATCAGTGGATGCATATTTTGATGGAAATTATTTTACAGAAAGAAGGGTGGAAAGATGCGTGAGCAGCTTACAGAAAGTGATGTAAAGAAAATTGAAGAGGAAATCCAGCATCGCAAGCATGTGATCCGTAAGGAAGCCATTGAAGCGGTCAAGGAAGCGCGTGCGCAGGGAGATTTAAGTGAGAACTTTGAATACCATGCAGCAAAAAAATATAAGAACCAGAATGAAAGCCGGATCCGGTATCTGGAAAGAATGCTGAAAAATGCGGAGATTGTATCCGATACTTCCGAAGAAGGTGTTGCCGGAATCAATAACCGTGTGACCGTATATTTTCCGGAGGATGACGAGGAAGAAACCTATAAGCTGGTTACTTCGATTCGTGGGAATTCAATTCATAATTATATCAGTACCGAATCTCCGATCGGAAAGGCAATCTTCGGGCATAAAGCAGGAGAGACTGTGAAGGTGAAGGTTAGCGATGATTATTCGTATGAGCTTGTGATACGGAAGATTGAAGATACGACGGATGATGAGGAGGATAAGATCCGGGCGTTTTAGTTTGAAGGTGGGAGCAGAGTATGTGAGCAAGGGAGCAGAAATTTCCCAAAAGCAATGTCAATGAGAAGAATAAAAACGGATCATGAGATTCCAGGCTCCATACAAAATCCCAGCCCCTGATATAGTCGCAAGGATATAGACCAGAATTGCAGAATTATTTCCATAGAGTTTACCAATTTTCACAAAGAAAATCTGTTCCATCCGGTAATCTGGATTAATGTAGAAAAGATTAATTTCACCAAAGGGATCCAGAATATGGTTCAGATATTCTGCGATGAGAGCAAACAGAATATAAAGCAAAGTGATACGGGGAAAAGAAGGCAGCAGACGGCGTGAAGATGTGCGAGTCGGCTGTCTTTTATTGCGTTTGGTGTATGAGATACAATTTTCTGACGATAATTTCTGTACCAGAAATATACCGGACAGGCTTCCTGTGACAATTAGTAAAATATGCCAGAGATAGGAGTGAACTGTCAGGATCAGAAGCGGATAATGCATTCCACTGGTATCGAAAAAAACGGCAATTCCACCGAGAAGATTATAGGTGGAAAGGAAGCCGAGGATGGTATTTCTGGCAGGTTCTGTGTGAAAAAATGGGTAGAGAACCAGCAGATACATCGGGAGGCTGCAGAGCTGGAATGGGAAGTACCACAGGTTGTAGTGCCCATTATTCATGACGAAGGTCAGGAGTAATTGTTTTATGATTTCACTGGTAAGCAGAAAAATGCCAATGAAGAATAAAACTTTTTCTATACAGTGTAGTGAAAATTTTTTTATCATATGGGCTCCTCAAAATTTTGTTTTATAGGTGTAGTATACGCTGCAATAAAGTTTGTTACAAGATTTTATGGGGAATTTGACCAGTTATTCATAGAAAAGTTCTGAAAAAATATAGAAAAATACCATGATAAAACATAGTTAGAATTGACTGACCTATAGGCGTGGAGATATAATTAAAAATAATGATGCAGACGGAGTGGAAGATTCCTATCTGAATGCTGAATGGAGATAATTTTATACAAGAGACTTTGACGGCAAGGTAGATCCGAGCGGGAAACAGTTGGTGATATACGAAGATGTATAGTGGGACTCGTCTACCGTTTTGGGAGGCGGGTTTTTTGTGTATACGATAAATTGCCTGCTTGGTTATAGAAAGGAAAAAGGATTATGTTAAAGGTTGCAATTTATGGAAAGGGCGGTATTGGAAAGTCTACGATTACGTCCAACCTGGCGGCAGCATTTGCGGCGATGGGAAAGAAAGTAATCCAGATTGGATGTGATCCGAAGGCAGATTCTACGATCAATCTGCTTGGCGGCGAGCCGCTCAGACCGGTGATGAATTATATGAGAGAAGAGGATGAAGAACCGGAGGAGCTTTCAGATATTGCAAAAGAAGGCTATGGTGGTGTGCTCTGCATTGAAACAGGTGGACCGACACCGGGACTTGGATGCGCGGGGCGCGGGATTATTGCCACATTCCAGCTGTTAGAAGATTTGCAGTTATTTGAAACATATAAGCCGGATGTTGTACTTTATGACGTTCTTGGTGACGTGGTATGCGGTGGCTTTGCAGCACCGATCCGGGAAGGGTACGCCGAAAAGGTTCTGATCGTAACTTCCGGAGAAAAGATGGCACTTTATGCAGCAAATAATATTTCAAGTGCGGTGAGGAATTTTGAGGACAGAAGCTATGCCAGAGTTTTCGGTATTGTACTGAACCACAGGAATGTGGAAAATGAGACGGAAAAAGTACAGGCATTTTCCGAAAAAAGCGGGATCCCGATCGTCGGGGAAATCCCGAGAAGTGATGAGATCATCCGCTATGAGGATCAGGGAATGACGGTGATCGAAGGGGACAAAGATTCCGCGATCAGTAAGAGATTTTTTGATCTGGCAGAGTTATTACTGAAGAGTGAGGAATAGAAGGTATGGCAAAAGAAGCATATTATTGTACCGTAAAAGAATTAAATAAACTGGGAAGAGATGCGATTCCGGCACAGCTCCGGTCGAATACACACCTGATTTACAGCTCACCGGCAACGCTTGCATTTAACTCACCGGGAGCAGAAGGATTCGGAGTAAAAAGAGCGGGACTTGCTGTGCCGGATTCGATCATGCTGATCGTGGCACCGGGCTGCTGTGGACGAAATACTTCGCTTATCAGTTCTATGAGGGAATATGATAACCGTTTTTTCTATCTGATGATGGACGAGACCGATATCGTAACGGGACGTCATTTGAAAAAGATTCCGAAGGCAGTAGAAGAAATCTGCAATTGCTGTGAAAAGAGACCGTCCGTTGTGATGATCTGTATTACCTGTGTAGATGCTCTTCTTGGGACGGACATGGAGCGTGTGTGCAGAAAAGCGGAAGAAAGAGCCGGACTTCCGGTTCGACCATGCTACATGTACGCGCTGACAAGAGAAGGAAGAAAGCCGCCGATGGTGCATGTACGTCAGTCTTTATACTCCCTTCTGGAGCCAAAGAAGAAAAAAGGAAATGTGGTGAACCTGCTTGGATTTTTCTCGCCGCTGATCGATGAGTGTGAGCTGTATGATCTTTTGCACAGCGCAGGAGTTAAGACCATCCATGAAATCTCCAGATGCAAGGACTATGAGGAATATCAGACCATGTCTGAGGCAAATTTTAATCTGGTACTTCACCCGGAAGCCAGATTTGCGGCAGAGGATTTTCATAACCGTCTGCAGATTCCGTTTATTGAACTCAGGAGACTCTACCAGACAGACAAGATCGCCAACCAGTATCAGGCATTTGGGAAAGTGCTTGGGGTGACATTTTCTGATGAAGTTTATCGTGAAAAAGCGGAAGAAACCGTGGCGAAATTCAAAGAGAAACGGCCGGATGCAAGCTTTGCGATCGGGGAATGCATGAACGGAGATCCATTTGAAATGGCACTTGCGATGATCAAATATGGATTTAAGGTGCCGGAAATCTATGGAACACTGACAGCAGAGAACTTTATTTACCTGAACCAGTTATCCCAGCTCAGCCCGGAGACGAAGGTATTTTCCAATATGGAACCGACCATGCTGTACTACGATCCGGAAAAGAGCGGCGTGAATATGACCATTGGAAAAGATGCGGGATACTATCATCCGGATCAGCCGAATGTGATCTGGAATCAGGACAGACAGCCTTATGGTTATGCAGGTGTGACACGGTTGTTTGAAACCCTTTTGGAGGTGTAGCATGAGAGGACTTAGAAAATATCTGACACCATTTGCACCGGATCAGTCGGGTGCAGTGTCTGTGTTATATGAACTTGGCGGAATCATCGTCATCTGCGACGCGGGAGGATGCACAGGAAATGTCTGCGGTTTTGATGAGCCGAGATGGTTTGAACGGAAAAGTGCAGTATTCAGTGCAGGGCTTCGTGATATGGATGCAATCCTTGGAAGAGATGACCGTCTGGTCGCAAAGCTGGTCGATGCAGCTGATAAGATTGATGCGAATTTTGCGGCGATTGTCGGCACTCCGGTTCCGGCTGTGATCGGAACGGATTACCAGGCACTGAAAAGAATGTGTGAAAAAAAGACCGACCTTCCGATTCTTGCCATTGATACAGACGGAATGGAGCTTTACGATAAAGGGGAAGAAAAAGCGTATCTTGCATTATTTACTGCATTTGCAAAGGAAAAATATGAGGTATGCAAAGAAAAAGTCGGTATCCTTGGAATGACGCCACAGGATGTAAGCGATCTGAAAGCAGCAGATAAAGTAAGAGAGGAATTGAAAAAAGAAGGAAAAGAAGCCATTTGCTATGGAATGGGCGATGGGCTTGAGGCAGTAGAAAGGGCATCGGAAGTTGGCAAAAATATTGTTGTATCTGCGGCAGCACTGGAAGCAGCCAAATATTTGGAAAAGACCTTTGGTACGCCGTATGAGATCGGTTATCCGGCAGCAGGTGAGTTGGTTCCGAATCTGGACTATCAGGGAAAGAAGATCCTTGTGGTACACCAGCAGGTGATGGCGGAAGCAATCCGGCAGGAAATTCTTAAAAGAGAGAATTCGGCAGAGGTGCAGACAGCAACCTGGTTTATGAGGAAAAAAGAGCTTGCCTGTCCGCAGGATGTGTCGTTGCGTGAGGAAGATGATTATATCGATCTTGTGAAAAATGGTGGATTTGATATCATTTTCGCAGATGCATGTATGGAAAAAATGGTTCCGGATTTTCAGGGAATCTTCGTAAATACAAGACATTTTGCAGTGTCAGGGAGACTGTGTGAATAAATGAAAAATGAAGTGACAAAACAGATCCGCGTCTATGGGATCGTGCAAGGCGTAGGATTTCGTCCGACTGTGAGCAGGCATGCGGCTACGCATCAGATCCGGGGCAGCGTGTCCAATAAAGGTCCGTATGTGGAAATCTTTGCGCAGGGACCGGAAGAGGCAGTGGATGGATTTATCTCGGATATTGAGAATAAGCCGCCGAAGCGGGCAGCAATTTTGAAAATGAATATTGAGCCGGTAGAAGAAGCAGAAGACTTTACGGAGTTTGCAATCATTGAAAGTGAAAAGACGAAAGGTGAGATTTTTGTCTCACCGGATATTGCAATTTGTGATGAATGCAAGGAAGAAATGTTTGATCCGAAGAACCGTAGATATCTGCATCCATTTATCAACTGTACCTGCTGTGGACCAAGACTTACGATCCTGGATGCCCTTCCGTATGACCGGGAGCGCACCAGCATGAAAGAATTTCCGATGTGTCCGGATTGCGCAAAAGAATATCATGATCCGGCAACCCGGAGATACGATGCACAGCCAGTCTGTTGTAACGAGTGTGGTCCGGAGGTCTACCTGATCGGCAGAGAAGAACGCGGAAGAGATGCAATCATTTACACCAGACGGACCATTGCAGAAGGCGGAATTGTGGCGATTAAGGGGATTGGAGGTTTCCACCTGTGCTGCGATGCGACTAATGAAGAGGCGGTGAAGCGCCTCAGAGAACTGAAAAAACGTCCGGCGAAACCATTTGCAGTTATGGCAAAAGATCTGGAATCTGTGAAAAGAGAATGCCTGATCAGTGAAGAACAGGAAAAAATTCTGACCGGACATCAAAAACCAATCCTGCTTCTGGACAAAAAAGAAGATGGTGAAGAAACACTTTGCGAAAGTATTGCACCTGGTAATCCAAAGGTTGGAGTAATGTTGCCGTATGCACCGGTACAGCTTCTGCTCTTTACCTATGATGATGGAATCCGGATGCCGTCTTTTTTGGTTATGACCAGTGGAAATACATCCGGTGCACCGATCTGCAGGGAGGACAAAGAAGCGATTCAGGAGCTTTCCCGTCTGTGCGACTGTATGCTTTCCCACAACCGGAAAATCCGGATCCGTGCCGATGATTCAGTGATGGATTCTTATAAAAATGAGCCATATATGATCCGCAGATCCAGAGGCTATGCGCCACTTCCGACCATGGTTCAGATGTCGTGGAAAGGGCAGGTACTTGCCACTGGAGGAGAACTGAAAAATACATTCTGTATCGGTGTGGACGGCAGATTTTACCCGTCCCCTTATGTGGGAGATCTGGAAGATCTGCGCACCGTGGAAGCTTTAAAAGAAACGATCGGCAGAATGGAAACACTTCTGGAGGTAGAACCAAAGGTTGTGGCATGCGATCTGCATCCGAAATACAATGCGACAGTTGTTGCGGAAGAACTTGGACTTCCGGTTCTGAAGATACAGCACCATTTTGCACATATTCTGTCCTGTATGGCAGAAAATGACTGCGAAGATCCGGTGATCGGCGTTTCCTTTGACGGAACCGGATATGGAACGGATGGGACCATCTGGGGTGGAGAAATTCTTCGTTGTGATTACAATGGATTTGAAAGACTTGGCAGCATTAAGTCATTCTGGCAGGTAGGTGGAGATCTTTCTGCAAAAGAAGGCTGGCGAATTGCCGGTTCTCTTCTCTATGAAGAATTGCAGGATAAAGAAAAAACGGTCGAATGGATGAAGAAACTGGAGCTTTGCACCGAACCGGAGGCAAAAGTACTGGTGACAATGACCGGACGACACTTGAATGCTGTTCGATCTACCAGTGCCGGCCGTCTCTTTGATGGAGTCAGTGCTATCCTCGGAATCCGGAAAAAATCCACTTTCGAGGGAGAAGCATCTACGGCATTAGAGTTCGCAGCAGAAGCTTACGAAAAAACAATGCAGCATCCATACGAACCCCTCATGCTTAAGCCATTTACAGAAACGGCAGAAGACCGCCTGATTCTAAATACCGGCGAATTAGTCAAAAACCTCGCAAAAAAACGTCTCGCCGGGGAAGATGCCGGAAAACTTGCATACGAGTTCCACCAGGAACTTGCAAGACAGATCATATCCGCAGCCCTCACAGCAAGTCATCAGACCGGAATCCGGAAAGCTGCCCTAAGCGGTGGAGTTTTCCAGAACCGCTTACTACTACGGCTGGTAGAAGAAGGTCTGATTAAGCAAGGTCTCATCACCCTGCACCATCACCTCATTCCACCAAATGACGGAGGATTGTCACTTGGTCAGGCAGCCTACGCAATGGCATATTTACAGAAGCATGAGATAAAATAAAACCAGACATAAAAATATTTTAAACAGAGTTAATCTAAAAACTATTACAAATTACAATAAAAGAGGAAAAGGACCACCAGGAACAAACAAATCAGGAATTGACAACAAGGCACTGCCTTGTCAATTCCCCCTTTGTCAACACGTTAAATTTTAGGAAGCGCCAGCAGGGAGAGAAAACAATTGGGACCGGCTGCATTTGCAGGAGCCCGAGCGTTCTCTTGGAAACTGCAGTGTTGCGTTATTTACAGAAATCCATCTGTTTGAGCGAAGCGAGTTATGGATTTCTGTAAATGCTCTTAGCAACACGAAGCCTTCCTAGAGAACACCGGACTCCGAAACCGCAGCCGGTCCCAATTGTTTTCTCTCCCTGCGTCCCTTCCAAAAAAAAGGAGGAATTACCCACATGTGTGTTGGATTATCAGCAAAAGTTGTAAAAATCAGTAACGGAACCGCCGTCGTTGACGCAGGCGGTGCAAAAAGAGAGGTTTCATCCAAGCTCCTGGAGAATCTGGAACCAGGTGATTACGTCATGGTCCACGCCGGAGTTGCGATCGCAAAGATCACCGATGAAGATGAAAGCGAGACCGATCAGCTTATGGAGGAACTGCTGTAATGGAAGAACAAAAGAAACGAACAGCCAGAGAGATCATAGAAAATTATGACGGACCGGCAGTGCGGATCATGGAAGTATGCGGAACCCATACCCATGAAATTTTCCGTCTGGGGATCCGAAAACTTTTGCCAAAGCAGGTAGAACTGATCTCAGGACCGGGATGCCCGGTCTGCGTAACACCGGTCAGCTTCATTGATGAAGCAATTTATCTGGCGTTGGAGAAGCAGGTGACGATCTGTACATTTGGTGATCTGGTCCGCGTACCGGGAAGTCAGATGAGCCTTGCCGGAGCAAGAGAAAAAGGAGCAAAGATCCATATCGTTTATTCACCGGCAGATGCGGAAAAATATGCGAAAGATCATCCGGAAGAACAGGTGACATTTTTATCCGTTGGGTTTGAGACAACGACACCTGCAGGATGCCTTTCGGTTAAACAGGCAAAGGAAGATGAAATTTCCAATTATTCTCTTCTGGTTGCCAATAAGACGATGCCGGGAGCTTACGAGGCACTCAAAGGCAGTGCGGATGTATTTTTATATCCGGGACACGTTAATGCAATCACGGGGACCGAACTTTGTGAGGAACTGGTAAAAGAAGGAGTCAGCGGTGTGGTAGCAGGATTTACGGCAAAAGAACTGCTCACAGCACTTGCGGTCGCACTGGTACGCTTCCAGGAAGGAAAGCCGTTCTTCGTAAACTGCTATCCGAGAGTTGTCACCAGAGAAGGAAGCCGTGAGGCACAGAGGCTGGTGAATGAACTGATGGAAGGATGCGACAGCGAGTGGAGAGGTCTTGGAATCATTCCGGGATCCGGTATGCAGCTGAGAGAAGAATGGGAAGCATACGATGCCAGAAAGAAATACAATATGCCAAAGATCGAAGGAAAAGCAAATCCGGCATGCCGCTGCGGAGATGTACTGCAGGGAAAATGCAAACCGTCCGACTGCAAGGTGTTTGGCAAGGTATGTACACCGCAGCACCCGGTAGGAGCCTGCATGGTATCCGGCGAAGGCGCATGCTCGGCTTACTATATGTATGATACCAGGGGATAAAAGTGCGGAACAATCCGGTATCAGGGAAACAAAGGAATGGAACACCGGAACAATCCGGTATCATATATACGGAAACGATTAGGAGAGAAGGAAGTTAAAAATGGAAAATAAAATGGACAACCAGACAGTAACTATGGCACACGGAGCCGGCGGAAAGCAGACTTCAGAGCTGATCGATAAAGTATTTGCAGCACATTTTGCCAATCCGGATCTGACTGCGGATGATGCGGCAGTTCTTACACCACCAGTCGGAAAGATGGCAGTATCTACGGATGGATTTATTGTATCTCCGGCATTCTTCCCAGGAGGAAATATCGGAAAGCTTTCCATCTGCGGAACAGTTAATGACCTTGCATGTATGGGAGCAAAACCACTTTATCTGACTTGTGCATTTGTAATTGAAGAAGGATTTCCGATGGAAAAACTGGAAGAGATCGCAGCAGCAATGGAGAAAACGGCAAAAGAAGCCGGTGTCCGTATTGTATCCGGAGATACCAAGGTAGCAGGAAAGGGACAGGTAGACGGTGTATTTATCACAACAACCGGAATGGGACAGATCGAGAACGGCGTAAAAGTCGGAGGAGAACTGGCACAGCCGGGAGACGCGATCATTGTGACCGGAGATGTGGGACGTCATGGTTGTACGATCCTTCTTGCAAGAGAAGACTTCGGAATCGAAGCGGATGTGACCAGTGACTGTGCACCACTATGGCATACTGTGGAAGAAGTGATAAATGCAACACATGATCTGCATGTCATCCGTGATGCGACAAGAGGTGGAGTTGGAACAGTACTTTATGAGATTGCGGGACAAAGTAATGTTGGAATCCGTCTGAATGCTGAAAAAGTTCCGGTTGCACCGGAAGTGAAGGGAGTCTGCGGAATGCTTGGACTGGAGCCACTTTACCTTGCATGCGAAGGAAGAATGGTCATTATGGCACCAAAAGCAGAGGCAGAAAAGATTGTAGAAGTACTGCACAAATGTCCATATTCACAGAATGCGGCAATTATCGGAGAAGTAACTGCAGAGCAGCCGGGGAAAGTAGTCTTGACTACAGAAATCGGAACGCAGGCACTTCTTCCACAGCCGGGCGGAGAATTGCTGCCACGTATCTGCTAAACAATCTGAAATGCGGAATCGGTGACATTTCAAAAAGAAAGGAGACTTTTCATGGACACCAGAGTAGCAGTCATTTCAATTATTGTGGAGAATCCTGCCGCGATTGAGGAACTGAACCATTACCTGCATGAAGCAGGAGAGTATATCATTGGAAGAATGGGAATTCCGTACCGGGAGAAGGGAATTAATATCATCAGCATCGCCATTGATGCACCGCAAGATATGATCAGTGCTTTGTCAGGGAAGATCGGGCGTCTGAATGGGGTATCCACAAAAACGGCGTACTCGAACGTCATTACGAAAGCGGAGGAAAAAGCGGAATGAAAAAGATAGCAGTGTACGGAAAAGGCGGGATCGGAAAATCCACAACTGTATCCAATCTTGCGGTGGCACTTGCCGAAAAAGGATACAAGGTCATGCAGATCGGCTGTGATCCGAAGGCGGATTCGACCATCCAGCTCCGACACGGAAAGGAGATTCCAACCGTACTGGAAATGTTCCAACAGAAGAAACAGAATCTAAAACTGGAAGATATGGTTACGGTTGGCTATGCAGGTGTGGTCTGTGTAGAAGCAGGTGGACCGACACCGGGACTTGGATGTGCAGGACGCGGGATTATCACCGCCCTTGAGAAGCTGGAAGAAACCGGTGCTTATGAGACCTACCAGCCGGATATCGTGTTATATGATGTACTTGGTGATGTAGTCTGTGGTGGCTTTTCCATGCCAATGCGAAAAGGCTATGCGGATCAGGTATTCATCATCACATCCGGTGAAAATATGGCGATCCATGCCGGGGCCAATATTGCAATGGCAGTAGAGAATTTCAGGAACCGGGGATATGCTTCCCTTGGCGGTATTATTTTAAATAAAAGAGAGGTTCCGAGAGAGGAAGAAAAGGTGCGGGAGCTTGCAGGGGATTTTCACACGCAGATCATTGGACAGCTTGATCGGAGCGAACTTGTGATGGAAGCAGAAGAAGCCGGCAAGGTTCTGCTGGAATACGCACCGGATTCTCAGATGGCAGAGGAATACCGGAAGCTGGCAGATCAGATCCTTGCAGTGTGCGGAGAGGAGAGACCATGTTAAAACGGGTAGGACATCCGGTGGATGAAAAAGGCGCGGCAGTAGCCATTAAGGATGCCACATTTCCGGTTCCATTTGCACCGGGGCTTGAATTTAACTCGCCGGTTCACGGCAACTGGAACATCGTACATACCGGAATGCTGATGCCGGAGGCAAGACAGATCTATGTCTGTGCAGATAACTGCATGCGAGGTGTGGTGCTGACAGCGGCGGAAATGAATGCGGCTGACCGGTTTTCCTTTGTGATCGTAAAAGAAGAGAATCTGTTAAATGGAAATCTGGAGGACATCACCATCGAAGGCGTGACGGATGTGCTGAATAAGTTGGAAGAAAAACCGAAAGCAGTTCTTTTATTTACCGTCTGTCTGCATCATTTTTTGGGATGCGATCTGGAACGGGTGTATCAGGAACTGGAAGAGAGGTTCCCAAAGATTACATTTATCCGCTGTTATATGGATCCGATCATGCAGAAGCATGGACCGACACCGGATCAGAAGCTGAGAAAAGCGATTTATGAACCACTTCCAAAGCGAAAAGCAGATGAAAAAGCCGTGAGTTTTCTCGGCAGTGATTTCGTACTGGAAAAAAATGCAGATCTGAAACGAATCGTCCGGGCACATCAGGGAATCTTCCGGGAACTGCCGGGATGTAAAAGCTGGGAAGACTATCTGGCACTTTCCGAAGGGAAACTTTTTATATCTTCTTACCCACCATCTAAGTATGGTGCGGAAGCGCTTTCAGAGCGTCTGAAACGGCCATACCTGTATCTGCCGGGCAGCTTTGATTATGAAGAGATCACAGCACAGCTGGAAAATTTCTGCCAGGCAATGGGCTATGGAAAGCTCGAGGAAACGATTTCAGTAGAAGAGGAAATTGCTGCCTGTGAAAAGGCACTGGAAAAGGCGCATGAGGTGATCGGAGACACTGCGGTTGCCATTGATTATCTGTACCATCCACGTCCACTGGGACTTGCAAAGCTTCTGCTTACTCATGGCTTCCGGGTAATACGGATCTATCTGGATTCCATCAGTCCGGAAGAAAAAGTAGAATTTGAGTGGCTGAAGGAGCATGCACCGGATCTGCAGTTGTTTGCAACGATCCAGGTGAAAATGCGTGTGCTTCCGAGAACATCGGATGAAAAAATACTGGCGATCGGACAGAAGGCGGCGTGGTTTACAGGAAGTCCGTATTTTGTCAACATGGTACAGGGCGGCGGTCTTTACGGATTTGACGGGATCCGTAGGACGGCAGAGTTTATGGTCGAAGCATTTACCGAAGAAAAAGACACGGAAGATCTGGTTGTGCGAAAAGGATGGGGGTGTGAAAGCTGTATATGAGACAATCTTATCGAATCATACCAATTTATACAGCGGATGTATCCGGTGTGTGTTCTGCACTTTATGAGCTTGGCGGCATGACAGTCATGCACGACCCGTCCGGATGCAATTCGACCTACAACACTCACGATGAGATCCGCTGGTACGATCAGGACAGTCTGATCTATATTTCCGGTCTGACAGAAATTGATGCGATTATGGGAAATGATGAAAAATTTCTGGATGATATCAAAGAGGCAGCAAGGGAGCTGCATCCGAAATTTATTGCCCTTGCAGGATCCCCAATTCCGTATATGAATGGAACCGATTTTCCGGCACTGGCACAGGTACTGGAAGAAGAAACCGGGATTCCTGCATTTGCAGTACCGACGAACGGAATGCATGATTATGTGTATGGGGCAGGAATTGCATTAGAGGAGATCGCGAAAAGATTTACCGGGGAAAAGACAGGACGGATTCAGGCACGCACCGTCAATCTGCTTGGTGTGACACCACTGGACTTTGGACCGGTATCTCATGTAAAGGTGCTGAAAGAGAACCTGAAAGCCTGTGGATGGAAGGTGCTGTCTACCTGGGCAATGGGAGATGAACTGGATGCATTTTTGCAGGCAGGAGAAGCAGAGGTGAATCTGGTGGTATCTTCGGTCGGGCTTCGTGCGGCGAAAGTGCTGGAAGAAAAGTTCGGAACCCCGTATGTGGTTGGAACGCCGATTGGTTCTTATACAGAGCGGATTGCGAAAGCACTGGAAGAAAAAGAGCAGATGCCATATCTGAAGAATCGGATGCAGGGTGAAATTGAAGAAATCATGGAGCAGAAGGGAAACAGAAATCCGGCATCGGGAGAAGAAATAAAGAAGCCTGAAGCGGCAGGCAGACAAAAGAAAGTGACTCTGATCGGAGAACCGGTGACCATGGAATCTCTGGCAGCAGGGATCGAACAGAAATATGGCTGTCCGGTGGAAGTTCTCTGCCCGCTGGAAAAAACAGAAGGTCTGCTTTGCAGACAGGACAGATGGATCTGTGGGGAAGAAGAGATGGAAGAAGCATTGAGAGATGCAGAAATCATTGTAGCGGATCCATTGTATCAGCCAATCTGTCCGAAGCATTGTATGTTTTATGAACTGCCGCATATTGCATTTTCCGGAAGAATTTATCTGAAAAGGCTTCTGGTGCTGGGACAACTGATTTAGATGCGGTAAAAATGGATCAAATTCTCACAAAAGAGATTGATCCATTTTTTGTTTCCGTTTTTTCTATAACAGGAAATTGCATTTCCTGTTATTAAAAGGTCTCCGGCAGGTTTCAAAATATTGTCATGATCAATTTTGTGACAGAAAAATTAAATAAAGCATTAAAAACAGTATCTTTTTTGCAAAAGAACTGATATAATTTATAACAAATCATTTAATTATGAGAGGATGTTTGTGGTTTTAGAAATCATATTATGGATAATAAGGTTCTTTTTCGGAGCTGGCATCTTCAGCTTCTTACATATTGTCATCGATAAATTAACATACGGGAAAAGCGCAATATGTGCAAAGAGCAAGAGGATTGCAAGATATTTCTTAGTGGAATTAACAGGTGGAGTATCCATGACCGGTTGTGCGATTGTATATGGTTGCGGGAAAATGGGTGTGATTTCACTAAGAGGCGCAGTTTTTTTTATATATTTGGGAATACTGTTTGTGATTGCCTTGGTTGACTGGCATATACAGATGATTTATGATCGATTTCATATTATGATCTTGATACTTGCGGTTTTGGACTTTATGCTTTATCCGGAGATGGGAATTGTTACAAGACTGACCGGTATGGGAATCATATCAGTGCCGATGCTGGTGCTGGCACTTGCAATTCCAGGGGCTTTTGGAGGCGGAGATATCAAGCTGATGTCGGTAAGCGGATTGCTTATTGGTGGCGCGTCAATGATATGTGCAATGTGTATTGGGATTATAACAGGAGGTGCTTATGTGACACTGATGCTGGTACGAAAGAGGCTGAATAAAACAGATCAGTTTGCGTTTGGACCATTTCTTGCGTTTGGACTTGCAACTGCAATTTTTCTGGGAGATAAGATGGCAGTGTGGTATCTGCAGTTTGGGGCGGTATAGGCAGAAAATGATATGCTACCCTCATATAGGACAATGAAATATAAAAGTCCTATATGGGGGTATTTT
>OLSO01000024.1_pt1 | contig 174828 bp, 178 predicted proteins | sample 1672441 | NCBI WGS metagenome assembly OLSO01 (sample SAMEA3136686, study PRJEB25190) | human gut metagenome | biome: human gut; feature: human-associated habitat; material: faeces | place: Austria | collected 2013 | reverse complement strand
ATTCTTGAAACCATGTAAATTTATCTTCTTTAGAATAATATACAGAAATCTTATTAAAGGTCCTACGAATACTACGATAAAATCTATCATTATCAATAACACTAGAAGGAAGTTGCATAACCTTAATCATGTATTGTAGAACAATTTCATCATGATTTCTTTTCGGACTTAAATTACCAAAAATTAAATCAATAGCATTATCAAAATCAATAATAGTTATCAAAGATCCATATGATTTTATTACTCTTGTATAAGAATCTATATGGAAGAAATTTGCCTTTAGTAAGTTTACTCCTAAAGCTTTACAAATAATAATTAGAGCTTCATCATATTTATCTAACTTTACTTTATATAAGTTTTTAGTTAGAATATTTCTATTGTTAAACATCTTTTTAATAAACTTAAACATATCTATAAAATAGAAAATGCCTCCAAGATAGGAGGCTATTAGAGTGCCCTCGACAGGATTTGAACCTGCACCTTACTATTACTTCAGACCGCTTTCTAAGAGCGGCATGTCTGCCAGTTCCATCACGAGGGCAAATAGAGAGTAAATCTCTCTATTATTCTTCCAAAAATTCAGGATCTCCAATCTGAGGAGTTACTGTAGGAGATAGATTTTGAACTTCGTATTCGATAATTTGATCTTTAATATCCTTTGCAGAATAATTATCCTGAATTAGAAATACGATATGTTCTACTTGTGATTGAGACAAAGTTCCACTATATTTAATAGTTTCTGCATCATCACTTCTAACTAAGATATCACAATGTCTAGAATCAGAATTTAACCAATTCTTATTTGAAGAATTAACTTCTTCCGTGTAATCTACATTTACTTGTACTACTTTCATATTATATTTTTCTTAAAATGCATTTGAAGTGTGTTATTAGTTTACTCATGTTATTTTAAATTTGCGGAGAGTACTAGATTCGAACTAGTGGCACCTTTTTGAGGTACGTCGTCTTAGCAGGACGATGGGTTAAGCCAACTCCCCCAACTCTCCAAAATAAGTTCTAATATAGAACTTATTACAAATCCATTATTTTTAAGATTACCTTAATGAAAGACTCTATATTTGAATGAGAAGTATTAAGCTCATCAAACTCTTTCTTATGTTCTAATACACCTATCATAAAATAGTCAAACATACTACCAGTAACAACTCTTAATGCCTCTTCACTCAAGAGATTTCTTAAAGGAGTATCTCGAGTAAGATGAATAGTACTAAAGTCTAAACTACTTGCATAACGAGAGATATTAATACATAAAGAAGTTAGAACAATATTTTCAGGATCTGCGTACCTTTTTACTAAGTCTTCAGTTAAAACTAGTGGAAGTAAAGTCCCGTCACAAAATTTTACAAGCGAAAATAATGTAAAAGGGACACAAAACATATTTCCACTATCTGGCTCTCTGTAAATTTGATTAGGAAGTGGAAAATAAGCTAACCCTTGAGGGCTTAAACAGCCTGAAAATACAAACTTGTTAATTTTTTTACTATAATCAAGCTCCAAGTAAACATACTTATACTTATCGTGATTAGTTTCATACCAACCACTTTTAGCTAAAGTGTTTATGTCTGTCATTTTGTATATATTGTTTTAAAAGTATAATTCTTTCAATTATTTTGTTGTGATTAAATGCCCATTTATAGTTGTTTAATTTTCTTATATCAATCCATTTAACCTCTTCAACTTCATTATCTTCGCCTCCAATAGGTTTAACTTGAGAAAGTAATTTATAAGGTACTAAAGCAGTATATCTAAGAGTAATATTTTGCTTATTAGCCTTTGGACTTGTTTCAACCTCTACAAATTTAGGAACTTCAGGAGTAATTATATATCCTGTTTCTTCCATAACCTCTCTGCAAACGGCATCTTCTCCAGTTTCATCAAAGTCTATATAACCACAAGGACAATTCCAATATCCTTGAAAATCAGGAGTTCCAGTACCACGTTTATTTGCTAAAACACATAAGTTTCCAAATTTATCTCTAGAAAATAGAAACATAGCAACTGCACAAGACCTTGAAATCCAGTATTTTTGATTATCTTCTTTTGAAGTTACTTGAAAATTTTTCATTACTTGCAATTTTTATTATTTTGTGCCCCCGTGAGGATTCGAACCTCATTAGTCTGAGACGCGAAATTTACAGTTTCGTGCAGATCTCCAACTCTGCTGCGTGGGCATACCTTTTTAATTCCAGTTGCCTTTAATATGAGTCTCTTTAAGAGGTGGAATTAATAAATAAAGTCCATATTTTAAAAGTCTAATATCCCAAGGATATAAAGAAATTACAAATGTACCTTTACGCTCTGTTGATTTAAAGTACCAACGTAATCCCTCTCTATGACTATAAACAACATGTTGAATAAAATTTTTCATAATTTTTAAATAAAGAAAGAATATTTTCTCTACCTACAGGATTTGCAGATTGACTTGCAAATAATGGAAGTTTCTTTCCTTCATCAATACAACGATTTACAATATATTTAGCTATATCGTAACCACTTTCTTCTTCTCCTAAATCGTGATCAAGACAAATTGCATCAGGCCAGTCTTTTTCAAGAAATTGTATTGCTTCTTGATAAGATTGTGCCCATATTACAAGACAATTTCGGCCAATTGGACTAAAATTTAACCAATCATCTTCCATTGGATTACGAGCATCATCTACCCAAAGAAGTGTTTTCATAGTTATAACTGTTTAGTTTTTCCACAACTAATACATTTACTGTATGTAGTGCAAGCTAAATTAGCCATTCCAAGAGAAATTAAGGTAGAAAAAATTCTTGCTACACCAGAAGCCCCATAACCATCTTCTGTCCAAATTATATGAACTGTTTCTTTGTCACATTCTGGACAATATGTTTTAATAGTCTTCATTTAGATTACAATGACATTTAGGATTATGAACAACTGCTACACCATGACCTTTAGTAAAACTAATATAATCATGTCCTTCAAATTTAAATTTATGTGCAGTACCAAGATAGTATCCATCTTCAGATATTATAGTTTCTGATTTAGGATCAATTACAGCATTACAACTAACTGTAATTAAACAAATTAGACAAAGTAAAAATTTCATATTTTATTTTTTAAACCAGTTAATTGTTTTATCAATTGGATCTTTAAGTACATTTCGATAAAAACATAAATTAAAAAGTTTGAAATACTCTTTAAAGGTATTATGATTTGAAGGATATCTGTACCAAAGTTCAGGTTTACTTACATTTTCTATAGTTATATCAAGTTCAGTATTGCATCTAATGGATTCTATATTAACTTCTTTTAAAAACTTATAGAAAATTTGTTTATCTTCTGTAGAACCAAAGGCATTAAGATGATTCGCAAAAGTATTTATTTTTATAAGTCTTGTAGCAGTCTTTTCATAGTATATAATTGCTATTAGTTCATGTAAAGCTACTAAGGATATAATAAGTACAATTAACATTATTGTAAGGATTTAATAATTTCTACTGCAACTTTACCATCATATCTTCCTTTATATTCTTCTGAAAGATATTTCATAATTTTTGACATATTATTACCTGCAGTTAATTGTGAACCAATAAGAGCAGTTAATTCTTCCTTCGTAAGAGGTTGAGGTAAATAGCTTTCAAGAAAAGCATTTTCTTCATTTAGAGTATTAAGTTGATCAACTCTATCCACCGAACATTCACTAATAGTCTGTTTATTATCTTTATACATTTTCTGTATAACATCCATAACTTGACTACAAGAAGGATCTTTACTAATTTGTTCACACTCTCCAATGATAGTATTTAACAAATTATAAATTACCTTATTATCTCGCTTAATTTGCTTAAGCTCTTTTAATTTCTTTAATGTCACCATATTTTTTAATTCTTGCAATATTATTAATTCCAGCTATATGATGATTACAACAATCTACTGAAAATTTTTCAGTAATATTTTCTATGTAATAACTCCATGCGGGACCAATTACAATGGCATTTCTATCACTTTGATTAACAAATATAAATATTTGAGCATCAGTAAATGCCTGTCCTCCTATCCCACCTAATCCGCAAGTTGTATCAGGAAAAGTTTGAGTAAAAGAAATAACACTATCATATTGAAATATTATATATCCATACTCCTCTAATAGTTCTTTACAAAATTCTTTAAAAGTCATTATTTCATTAACTTACTGCCCCTTGGAGCACATTTTTCACAATAAGGACATATCCACCCTGTACTTAAATATTTAGCAGGTTTTCCACAACTTATACATGTATGATAAGAAATATCTTCATACTTATTAATTATAGTCTGTATTTCTTCTGGAGCTCCTGCATCATACCAACGAAGAGAACCGTACTTCTCTTTAATCTGCATAATTCTATAATTATATAAATAATTATGCTTTTTAAGAGCTTGTTTTATTTCTTTACACATTTGAATGCCAAATGCTTTTCTCCAACCAATTGGCATACTATTAAGTTCTGTATAAGTTGGAATAAAACAAATTTTAGGAATTATATTTTCGTAAATATAGTTTAGAATAGTATAGATCTTGACACTTTTGGTATCAGCTACAAATTCTAACTTCTTATAACTAAATCCATAATTAGTATTAGTAACTTCCTTTTTATGTATATGATAATATAAAACAGGTATATTATTGAAGGTTGATTTACTTACAGTAATTCCTGAAATCTTAAAATTATCACCCACATACTTTTGTATATTGAAATCATAAGGTTCTTTCAATATATCACTATAAAATCTTAAAATAGTATTATTACGTATAAGCCTTGCTTTAAAATTGTATTTATCCTTGAAGATTACTTGCTTTGTAATAGTAGTACATTCTTGAGGATCTTTATAAAACTTATAAGCTAAACTGATATCATAATAAGACTTACTATAGTATTTGTATACTAAATTAGACATCCATCTTATATAAACTGTATGTTCATCTGAAAATCTATTTCTTGGATATAAGAATGGGAATCTTATACACAAATATATTGCATTAAAAATTTTAGATAAGGATTTCATGTTTTTAAAATTTATTAGAGTGGGTAATTACTTTTTATAACGATACTTTCTAGTACTATTTTTATTTCTGGAGCCAAAATGTTCTGTCATAGCATGATGATTAGGACATAAAACCTGAAGATTTTGCTCTTTATTATTAGTTGCATCTCCATCTATATGATGAATTTGCAAAATAGATAATCCAGTATAAGGATTAATAAAATTGCATCCACACCCTGGAATTTCACAAGTATAGTTAGCCTTCTCTAATAAATATCGCCTTAGACGATCTGACATTCCATCTTCTCCTGACATTCCTGATTCTTTACCTTCCTTCCAATTCCTAATATACTCCTTGTACTTAAAATTAGCATAACAAGTGTTATTACAAAATGTAGCAGAAGATGCAATTTCTTTTCCACATGCAAGACATCTTTTTGTTACCTTCTTTAGAGCGTTATTATATTTATTAGCACAAGATCTATTACAAAATTTTTTTCTATATTTTTCTTTGCCAGAGATTTCTTCACCACAATATAAACAATGATTAGGTTTCTTTTTCTTACTTTCTAATCATTCTTTTCAATCAACACCTATTGATTTTAAATCTCGTTTTACTTTTTCAGAATTTGTATAATTTGCCTTTCCGTAAATAATTCTGGCAATATCGCTTAAAGATGTACAAGTATTTAGTAATTCTTTATCCATATTATTTATTTTTGAGCGGATAGTCGGATTCAAACCGACGGCATCGATCTTGGAAGGATCGCGTTCTATCCCTGAACTATACCCGCAAAAAGAGGATTTAATCCTCTAAACTATTCTTTTATGTACTGCACTATTTTGAGCAATTTCTCGACAATCAGAAATGAAAATTGCAACTCGTTCCTTATATTCCCAAGCAAATATGCTATCAATTTGATCTAATTTAAAAAACAAATATGCCATCACTTCTTTACTCCATTGAGAAAATGAATCTAATTGCTTATAAGTTTTAACAGATTCTGCACAACATCTTAACTTACGCAACTCTTTTTCATATATAGAGTTATATAACTTATCGATCTTAGTCATTTTAGTATTTTTATTTTAAGGATTATATAGATTATTCCAGTTATCATCAATGACTCAAATAAATATCCAAGAGAAATTAAACTACCTAAAGCTGCTAATACCCAAACTAATACAGCTGTAGTTAGATGACGAATATCATCAATTCCATTCTTAAATATTATACCTGCGCCAATAAAACCAACTCCAGAAGCAATTTGTGCAGCAACTCTAGATGGATCTCCACCTATTTTAATTGAAATATATGTAAAAACAAAAGAACCTAACATAATTAATATACAGGTTCTAATTCCAATTATTTTAGATTTAAATTGTCGTTCATATCCTATAAGAGCTCCACATACTAAAACTGCAATTAGACCTGTAATAAAAGTGAACATTAGACTTCTATATTTTTAAATATATTATACAATGATAAGAAAAAAGTATAGAATATAAATAGTATATTCATTCCAGGAATAAAAAGGAATAAACAAAGACTACTATCACCATCACTATCCCTAAACTTATCGTTCCAATATTCAAATATTTTTCCAATAGTAATTCTTTCTTTATGACTTACTTTATAAGCAAAAATAAAGAGAAAAGCGTTAATAAATACAGGAATAATATAACATAAAATAATAACAAAAAGAGTATACATACTATCGAATTTTTATATTGCTCATTAAGTTTATAAAAAATATAATAAATCCTGCTAATAATATAAAAATATTAGCGAGAGGAACCCAAGTAAAAATTACTAAAGGATTTCCATCAGCTGCATCATAATATTCATACATATCTCCTATTGTTTTTTTCCACAATCAGTGCGCTTTTTTCCAAAAGATATAATCCAATAGATATGAATTAAAAAATATAGGAAGCAAAATAAAAATAAAATGAAAATAATAATTATCATTATTTATACTGTTTTACGTTTTCTATATACGTTTTCTGTTCTTCACCTGTAGGACCAATCATTAAGTTAAACTTTGTTGTTGCACATGAGCTTAACAATGTTAATATCAAAATTAGGATTATTTTCTTTATATTTTTCATTTTCAAATCCAAAATCGTTAAGTTTTTCAACCATTTTTCTAAAAATAGTTATATCAGTAATTTTTGATTCAATAATTTCAAATTGTTCTGTATCAAAAATACCATATACTCGCATATAATCCTCACGATCTTTTGCTCTACAGTAAAATATAATTGCAGTTTCATCGTGATTATAGTCAACTGGACTTACAATTATTTTCACTTGTAATCCTAATTAAATTAATACAATTTCTAATACCTTATCTAAAGTATCTATATCAATATCAGGATAAGCTGTTAATATTTCCTCTCTAACCTGTTGTTCCCATCGACTATCGATAAGATCAGATCATCCATTTTGTTCTAAAAGTAACAAAATATCCTTTACTTTACTTTCCATCCAATAGTATTTATAAAAACTTGTGTAACTAAATCAAGATTCATCATGATTTGTTCATGTACATCTAATTTAATTTCTCTTTTAGTTACAGGCCATCCTTTAACAATCATTTCATATTCACATCGAGACCAGAATTGATATAAAGATTTACTTCTAACAAATTCTTTAATATCATCAAAAGACTTAAATTTAGATTTATCTTTTTCTTCTTTCCATTCTCTTACAAAATATGGAATAACATTATATTCTTCTATTGTTTGTGTATTAAAATTCCATATAAGTACGTTAAATATATTTCTCATAACTTTAAAATTTTGTGTAGCGAGTCTCGGATTTGAACCGAGGTCTAGAGCTTATGAAACTCTCGAGGTAACCATCTTCTCCAACTCGCTTAGAGGTAGAAGCAGGACTCAAACCTGCGATCGTGGTGTTGCAGACCACTGCCTTATCAACTTGGCTATTCTACCAATCGTATTCTATAGATATTATTCATATCATATTGTATAGTTAATTCGTCTACAATCCTTTTTGCTTCCATAAGACCCATAGTCATCTTATGATCAAGATTTTTAATAAAAATTCTATCTTTTATTTCTTTAACTTTCATTAATTTCTCATTTGGAGGAAATTTTAAAAGAATAAAAAATAGGCTTCTTGCAAGATAGTTTATTACTACATGTGGAGTAGATACATCTCCCTCACTATATAATGTAATAGTTTTAACTAAAAAATTTGAAGGTATAATCATAATTTTCAATTTAAGGGATGTATATAGGATTCGAACCTATGCCCTTCTGGCACCACCTGCCAGAGCTCTACCACTGAGCTAATACATCCACTAATAAAAATAAGTATTAAGCATATCTATTATTAAGATTTACAGGCAGTGCACGTGTTACCAAACTTAATAAGGAAGACGATAGTGCGGAACTGAAATGAGTCGAACATTTACCTCTGGATTTTCAGTCCAGCGAGCGCACCTAGCACACCGCAGTTCCAAAAATCCTAGTATTTCTACTAGGATTAGATTCATAGCAGGGCTCTTCAGCCCCGAAAACTTTTTTCTTTAACGTCTGATTTATAAGCTCTTAACAGATTACAGTACTCTTTCTGTATAGAATCCTAGTCTACAGAAAAATTGTGGACCGTAGGGTAATCGAAACCCTGTTTTCTGGTTGCAAACCAGATGTAATAGCCACTATACTAACAGCCCTAATTATATAAGCACACTCTTAAGGATTCGAACCCCAAAGAACAGTTTTGGAGACTGTCATGTTACCAATTACACCAAAGGTGCTTATTTAAACAAATAAATTCGATAGTCTAATTTAATATAACGTACTCTAATACCATCTTTTCGTTCTTTAGGACTACATAAAAACTTATGGCAAAGACGTCTATTATATGTGTGAAGTAAACAACCTTTATTTTTAATAAAACTTACAGAACACGAGCTATTGTTTTTCTCACCTAAAACAGTTTGAAATAATAGATAACTATTATTTGGAATTTTTATAATTTGAGAAACTCTATATTCTATTGACATAAACTCTATAATCTACTTTAATATACCTAACTCGAAGACCATCTGCTCTATTTATACATTTAAAATCACTACAAGCCTTTCCTGTAAAAGCACATGGCTTTCCAACAGAAGATTCATAACAAAATCTTTTCTCAGGTTTTCCTTCAGGTACACATTGAATAATTAAAGTTTTATATCTAATTATTCTCCAATATTTTAATACAATAGGTCTTTGCATATAATTTAAGCTTAACTGCGGAAGATGAGGGACTCGAACCCCCACGCCGTTTTAAGCGACCTACACTTTTCAAGAGTGCTGCCATTAGTCCAACTTGGCTTAATCTTCCTTGTTTTAACACAAAAAGTTAATAAATTTGTAACAAATTATTTGTTATTAAGTTTAATATTAGCGGGAGCAGTAGGAATTGAACCCACGTTACCAAAATTAACAGTTTTGTGCTTAAACCACTCAGCCATACTCCCTTATATTTTACATTCTATCATAAGAAGCTTCTAAAAATACACGATAAGAAACTCTCCAAAAATAATATTTAAGACAACTTTTATTAAAAGCAGGTAAAAACAAAATACAATAATTGGTTGACTTATAGCATTGATTATTACTACAATAGTTTCGTTTTAGAGATCTAACTGCTTGTATACAACACTTTATTTCAGGAAAATATTTAATCTGCATAGATCCTATATTTAATTATATTATAACGTCTATTACTACATCCTCCAAATTTCTCATTAAAAATCTCACATCCATTTAAATTATGATGATATTCAAATCCATAACATTTTTTATTAGGAGTAATATGGCATAAATAACCTCTTATTATAAATTGTATGTACTTATTTTCAAAACGTTTTATCATTTATGATTCAGACTTAAAAATTGTGTGAGCCTACAGGGACTCGAACCCTGACAACTACATTAAAAGTGTAGGATACTAACCGATTATATTATAAGCTCTTCCCAAGGATTGCACTCCTCTTTATTTACTATTTACAAAAATTCTATGTAAAAGTCTAATATGTATAAAATTTTTATGTTCTTTATTATTTGAAGCCGTACATTTTAAATTTACACGTTCTTCAAAAGTAAGATTTACTTTAATAAAACATACGTGTTCTGTTTTATCTCCTAAACAAGAATATCCACATCTTTTTTGTTTACAAGGATATTCCTCTTCAAGACTAACAGTTACTGTTTGTAAATATTTTCCTGGTATAAATTTCCAAATCTTATATTCTTTCATAATTTTCTCTTTTAGTACCTACAGAAGGACTTGAACCTTCAACCGCTTCCTTATCAGAGAAGTACGCTAACCAATTGCGCCATGTAGGTATTTAGTAGAAGTTATTATTATTTTAACTAATCTACTATATCGTAAGTATTCTTCTATCTCTCTAGGAAGCTGGATCTACCTAATTTTGAGAGAAATACTTCTTAATTCTTATAGCTTGGGGTTTATAAGATAAGGTCTAACCATTTGTCCAGATTCGTATGTTTAAAGAATACTTTTGGTGTCCGAGGAGATTCAAACTCCCGATCTCAAGTGCCACAAACTTGCGCTTTAATCAACTAAGCTACGGACAACATATAGATTAATGTTCCCATGGATGTTTTTTATCAAAAAATCCAGTTTCTTTAATGTAACTACCTATAAATAGGCCAATTATTATAGGAACATAAAATCCAGCGAATACTATGTACCATTTATCTCCAACAGTCCATGGTTCTCCATCATCTGTTCCAATAACAATAAATGCACAAAGTAACCAATAAATCAATATCCAAAATATCATTAGAATCCAATTTTACGTCTAGTCTTGTGTTCATAAGACTGAGCATCAAGATTATAAATATCTGCAAGAGTCATACCCTTACTTGCTTCAGGTTTGCCTAATTCTTTAAGTATTCTATTAGTCTTTTCTAAAGAGAGTTCGTCAAACTTATATTTTGCAGCAAGTCGACCTTTTCGCATCAATGCTTTGTCAATACTTGTATCAGGACTATTAAATGTAGCAATAAACTTAATATTTAAAATATCTGAATAAATACCATCAGTCATATTAAGAATATTACTAATGCCGTTTGTAAATACATTTTCAGAACGATCTTTAAGAAGCTGTTCACAATCCTCAAGAATAATTACTGAATTCTTATGATCAAGAATAAAGTTTAAGAATACAGGATCAGATAAGCTATTCATCATAGAGTTATTAATAATAATAAATTGTTTATTAAAATTATTAACTAAATGACGAATCATATAAGTTTTACCAGTACCTTGGGTTCCATGAAGAATAACTAAACCAGACTTTGGACTGTTTAAGAAGTCAGAGATATCTTTATAAACAGGTTTGAAATCATCGTTATAGTGTTTATCAAGATCAACATTAACATCTCTAATCTTACATTCAGTTAAACCATAATCCTGACCATCAAAAGTAACTAAGTTAACCTTTGTTGTAGAAACTACTTTTTCTGAACATTCTTCAAATAAAGATTTAATATCCTCTATAAAGTTACCTATAAGTGCTTTATCGCAAAAATAGATTAACATTCTAGAAGAATAATAGCTTAATGCACATTTATATTCCTCACAAATTCCACTGAATTGTAAAGCAGTAGGTTGACTTACATAAAATGGGCGATCTAATTCTTCAAGTACTTCTTCAGAAACTTCAGGTTTAACTCCGATTACATTATCTTCCCATATACAGAAATTAGCGAACTTTTCTTTAAATCTTTTTAAGAATTTATTTTCGTTTAGTTTCTTCTGTTCAAGGTTACAAATTACTGATACGCAGTTTGGATACTGTTTATATTTATCTACTAACCAGAGTGTTGGAAGAAAGTTTCCAGAATTTTTATTTACATGATCTAGTGTTATCATCTTATATATATATTAGTTATTAGTATGGTAGGTGGGCTTCGCTCCCACGTGCTCCACATCCCAAATGTGGCGAGATAAACTTGACTCCTCTACTACCATATAAAACTATCCTTTATTCAAGGATAGCAGTTAATTTTGCAAGAACACTTTCGTTCTTTTTGCAGATTGCTTCAAGTACTTCTTTCTCGGTTTGAGCAGCTTTGATTTCCTCTTCTTTAGCAGCAATACTAGCTTTTGCCTGAGTATTAACTGCATTAAGTCCATCAATTGCTGTTTTAAAAGCATTTAAAACATTGTCTACTTTCTTTGACAGATCTGCGGATGTTGTACCCTTTGAATTAAACATGTTTAATAATTTTAAAAGTTAATATTGTGAGAGAGTATTTACATACCCCCCCCCAATAATAGAGGCCCCTAACGGTTACGATCCGTTCTCTTCAGGTTACAAAACTGATATTTTTCCAAATAAACTAAGGGGCCATTAAAATAAAGTTCTTAATCGTGCTTACAGCAAACGTCTTTACACACGAATAACAAGCTCTCCCAAATAGGGTATATTTGCAGCTAATAATTAAGAACTTCGCGGTCTTAACGAGAATCGAACTCGTGTCTCCAGCGTGACAAGCTGGAAGGATAACCACTACCCTATAAGACCATTATTTATAAAGTTATTCTATATTTAATACGTATATATACTCTACTTGGACAAGGATAAAAAGAACAATCTGAACTATATTGAAAACAACAAGGCAATCGCTTCTCAGAGAAACAACTATTCCCTTCCTTACATATTTGTATATATTTCTTCTCACTAAGAAAATAAATCTTTTTTAATTCAAACATTAAAAAATCTTGAATAATTAATTTTCTAATAAAAGTCTATAATTGCGAATAATTAAATTTCTGAAAAAGGTTGGACCCCATACCCAGTTTTGAGTATTTGTAAGATAAACTACATCTTTAGGTTCAGACTTTAAAGTATGAATTTGATCTGCATATTTTAGCATTTCGCTATCTACAAAAGGATACACTGTTCTATTATCTTTCAAAACTTCTTTACTTGCAATTACTATTTTATCTCCTTTTAATAATTGATGCTTAGCAAAACATTTCATATATCTTATATATTTAAAGTTAATCCCACCACTCTAACATATAATTATATCTAATTTTATTATATAAATAAAGTGCTTTTCGTTGTCTTAATATGTCTTTCATAAGATTTTGGCTCCGCCCTTTAAAAGCAATATTTTTAAACCGAAATCTAGAAGCATTGCTTATATTTACATATTTAGTAAGCTTAAATTTCATAGAATCTAATGCATCATCGTATTCTATAGCAGAATCTTCTTCTTGAATAATATCAATAAGTTTAATACATATAGATATCCAGCGAATATCGCTAGTATGATCTGTATGAGGCTCATCTTTAAAAGATTTAAGCATTAATTGTAACTTAAATCTTTCTAAATCAAGAAGATATCCATAATCAAATTGATAATCTGCTACTAATATTTTTCTATAAGTATAGACATTTCTAAAGAAGTTCTTAATTTTATACCACCACTCTTTCATATATTTAAAATTTAGTTGATCCGCCCCGAATCGAACGGGGATTCTAAGATCCAAAATCTTATGTAATAAACCCTTATACTACGGATCAATCAGTCTGATTTCATCAGAAAAGTGTACAAATATAAGGACAAAAATTAATATATCCAAATATTTATACACTTATTTTTAAAAAATTATTACAATAAAATTCTATAGTTACGGATAATTAGCTTATGAACAAAAAGACTTGAGTATGTATACCAGTTATGTTTAATTTCAAAGTGCAAATCTTTTTTGCTATACCAACCTATAACCTTAGAAACTGTTAAGAATTTATTACAGTCTTCAGTCATTGCTGGAATAAATTTAGGACCTATAGGAACATTTAAACCTGTAAGTTCTTCAACGGCATTTTTATCATACCAGTCTTTAGATTTTACTAATACTTTATCATTTTCCTTTAATTGATTTCAGTATTCTTGATTAGAATGCAATTTTTTCATCATAATAATCAATATTATGCTCAGAATTGATTTCTACTTTTTCACTACCGACGTAGACAACAAATGTAGTTCCTTCTTCTATAGCTTTATTATAAATTTCAGAAAGTTCCTTTTTATTCTTAATACTACAGATATGATTATCTTCAGTATCATAGACTTCGTAGTCTATAGAAAATACTCCAAAGAGATCGCTTCCTATAAAACCCCCAAGAAATTCTTCAGCTTCATAGAAAACAGTTTCTGCAGAACTTTCTTCCTCATCAGTTTCTGCAAGAGCGGCTCGCATTGTTTCCGTATTATGTTCCTTTCGAGATATGTGAACAATACACTTATCTAATTCAGGGAATTTCACCGTTACAATATAAAACTCCTCCTTTTCTTCTTCATTAATATTTTTAAAGAACTTCTGTTCTATTTCAAAATCTGCAGGGTTTTCGATAAGAGGATTTTCATCATCGTGCATCCAAGTAAGTCCTTGTTCAGAATGAAGTTTGTTAATTACTGCCGTTACCTGTTCCTGAGTTTTACAGTGAATTACGTCAAAATACTGTACTATCATAGTTGTTTTAAGATAATTTACATTTTATTTATTCTTTGGTTTCGATATCTATCTACTTACAACACCACCACGTGAAGGTAGAATAAAGGTGTCATAGGAGAGCATATGCTCTCCATAGCACTTAGTCTTGCATTTCAATAAGTTCATCTACTTTCTTCTCAACGCGATCAATACCAGTAATTTCGCGAATCGATTCAGCAAATTTAACTTCAGGAGTTTCAGTCATATCTTTCTTCTGAGCAAGACCTACTTGACGCAGATAAGATTCAACTGCTACTTTGATATACTGAGGTAATACAACCTTAGTATCATCCATAAAGATCATATCACTCTTTACAGATTCTACAATCTCAGCCATGAATGCAGGCGCAATATTCGAATCTCGAATCTGCTTACATACTGCAGAGAAATCTCCCTGAAGAGTATAATCTCCTACAAAAGAACGCTCAATGAACTCTTTAGCAGTAGCTTCATCTAAAGCACCTAAAGAGATAACTTTGCCAATACGCTTACCACGCAGGAAAGTAGGCTCAATAAGTTCAAGATGATTAGTAGTAAACAGAGTAATTACATTCATACCCTTAGTATCACCACCATCAAGAGTATTAAGAATATCCTGCATAGCAGCATCTCGTTTACCACGAGTTACCTGATCGATATCCTCAACAAAGATAACAACTCCATGCCCAGTTCCGTCGATTACTTTACAAAGACGAATAGTCTCAGCAAGTAATGTAGGATCTTTCAGATATACACTTACCCAATTATTCTGAATAGCTTCCTGAATAAGCTTAAAAGCCAAAAGGGTCTTACCCGTCCCATAAGGGCCTTCAAATAACGCGCCATACTTCAGAGGAATTCCTCGTTCAGTACATTTTTCAGGATACTTGATACGAGATTTAAGAGGACGTAATCCGAGAGCAGTATCTTCAGAAAGAACCATCATTTCACGGTCAATATTTGACAGATCCATGATAAGAGGATTGTTAAGATCAGAGATCTCTAATGCCTGACTCTTATAAATAGAATCAGTTGCAAGAAGTTCTTTTGTCCGATCGATAATGTCATCCATCAGAGTTGTAAATCTGAACTGACACTTACCTTTGATATAGAGATGGTGATCGTTACCATTGTAAGAGATAGAAATAACACTTCCTTCTCCTAAATCCGCAAGTTCAATATCTCCATACGGAACTTTAACACGACGTCCATCAGCAAGGATAACTTCAATCGTATTAACAGTATCATCACCTCCTGAAGGGTTATCGTTTTTAGCTGCTGATACAATTCCAAAAACTTCTTGGATTGCACGATTCAGCTGATAAACTCCATCATTCATAAAACACAAGATCTTATGATTGAATGTACCCATACGCTTCGACTGCTTAATCTCGTTTTCAACAAAATTTAAAGCATCTGAATAACGCATGCGAGGATCAGACATTACCTGAATAAATTTCTCTTTTTGCTCCTGCTCATACTTAGAAACAGTACTTCGCATTACGCTTTTAACTCCTACAGGATTTCCCATTTTTAATTTTATTTATATTTTTTATTACAGTTTGACAATATTCTTTAGTTGTAGTTAAACAACCAAATGTAACAAAATGTTCTTCTTTTGTTATAGTAAGAGATTTTTCCTCAATTTTTTCTCTTGAGAAAGGACTATCATATAATCTTTTTAATAAAGAATATTTTACAGCAGTGTTCTTACAGAAAATTGTATCTTTTTCTTCAATGTAGATTACAGGATATCCTTCAACTTCTCCTACAATATGTTCTTTAAGATCCATATTTTTATTAGAAGTCTACATAATAATCGACTAAATCATCCATAAAGTAGGATGCAGGACGATTGGTTATTTCTGCCAATATTTCATACTGTTCAGGAGTATAGTCAGTTACTCCTAAGATTTGTCTAGCTTGTTCAGGAGTGATGTCTAAGCTAGTAGATTTAGTGTGATTTTCGAAAATTATAAGTTTATAATGCATAGTGTGTAAAAAATTAAACGTCCGTATCTTGAATGACAAGAGTTTATCATTGCTTTTTATCTCCATATCTTAAATATGTGTAAACTACTAAAAATATAACGATAATAGTTAGACATAGAAATGAAGATATGAATACTATATTTGTTAATGAAAATTCAAATAATATACTAATATAATATAACTGATGTAACTTACAAAGACATAATATATTATCAGTCTATGATAGATACAAAACTTAAATGTTAGTGAGAGTATAAGTAATCCAATTGCAATTAAAAGATCAGTAATTGAACTGATCAACCCAATCAACAAAGAACTAACTACAAAATATTCAGCTAGTAATAATATTAAAATTTTAACTGCAAGAAGTACAGGAGCTAACCTAATAAAAATTATGCTAAGTTTTCTTAACATTATAATATGATGTTAAGTAATAAAATTACTACAAATAACATAACAAAATATGTAATTAGAGTAAATATCCTCGATAAACATCCATATTTCGTGCAAATGTCATATGATGTCAACTTATCCATATTCTATAATCTATTTTATGAAAATATGTCTTAGGAAAAATTGCACCATATTCAAAGTCATTAGTAATCAGTTTAAACTCTGGATTCGAAAGTAGTGACGCTTTTGAATGAGATCCTGAACGATCCCATAACAGAAATCGAGAATGACCAACAACAATACAATCTTTATTTAATCTAGAATGCTTATATGTTCCAACAACAGTACAAATTCTATTGTTAATTTCTTTAAAAAACAAATCTTGAGTATTTATTTGAACAAGGTTCATTATTAATTTTCGATAATAGTAACTATTATACCATTTTTAATGATTGCAGAAAATCCAGGATGCTTATCTAAAGGAATTTTTCCATCACCCAAAGTTTTAGCCAATTTTTTAAACGTATCTGTTAGAATTTCAGATTGAATGTCTTCAATTTTTTGGCCTTGAACTCTTTCTAAATAACGCAATACCGCATGTTCTGAAACAATTAATTCCTCATTAATAGTTAATGATTCTATTAAATCTTTAACTTTACTAATGTTCTTTTGAATTGCGTTGAGTTCGATATTCTTTTCCCTAATAATAGATTTACAAGTAGCTAAATCAGATTCTAATCTAGCAAGTTGACTTTCTAATCCTTTTAATGTATGCGAATTATTCATAAATACTTTTTAATTAGTGGAGCTGACGCGAATCGAACGCGTGTCTCCTAATTCTCCTAATATCAACTTATTACGTGTGTTAGTTTTGTTTTAATTGGAACTACCCAATAGGGGTACCCAAAGGTGACCCATCCACCAGCTCATTTTTAAGGAACGAAGCCAAACCTTGAAAGGAAGTGTTGTTCTCGCCAGTTTAAGAGTGACGAACCTCCCATTGATTTACGCAGCCATTAAAGCTACTCCTTCAATGTCGCCAAACAGCGCCGTCTCAACCTTGTTGATAATGCGCGAAAAAATGTTATTTGCGTTTATTGTTTGAATCTGTTTTACGAGTATGAATCAAACTCGACACGATTGATATTACTTGACATTAGGATCAAATACCTAGCAGCCCCGAGCAGGGAGGAATTAACCATCACCTCCCTAGTAGGATTCTTTTTTAAACTTGTAGAACTCCAAGCTTGTAGTCTAGAGTATCCCTACTCTAATTATAACGGAGATTAGTGTGAAAACACTAACCGCGGCTATTATCTCACGATGGAGACTACATAGCATGTTCTTTATTTCTGCGGAACCTAACATGAAAAAACCGACCGAATCGCCCCGTATTCTCGATAGGCTCAAGATCCTTGTTTAATGTCCTAGGAAAGACGATAGGGATACTTCAGATACGCGTGAAGTTACCTGAACATCGCGGAGGACTATTCTTTATAGGGCTTCAATAGTCAACTTACCAAACTTTTTAGATTAGTTTTAACTCACTCAGTCTTAAGTATCACTGAGTTACATACCCTTACATAAGTCGAAGGAAAACTACCCATTTTCTATACCGCAGGAGTCAGCAGGTATATAAAGAAATAGTCATAGGACTAAATCCTAACAGAGGCAAAAGTAAAAACAATGACCATGACGAAATACTTCTCAAAGCTAAAAACAAAGTCAATTATATTTATATTTGAAGTATTTCACAAGTTTGTACAATACTAATAATGCTTAGCATACATGTGCTTTACTAGAGCAAGTGTTTGTCTATATTTGTATTATCCGCAACACGCGTATAACACACAATATATCTTGTAGGATTTAGTCCTATGTAAAAGATAGAGTATACTGATGAAAATACAGTATAGCATCTATCTACCTATTAGAGAGAACTTAAGAAATCATAAGTATCTTTCAGTTCATTCGGAATTATAATCCGAAGTTTACCAATTTTACTTATTTCCTCGTTTTTCCAGGTTGTAAACTGCTTATTCAAGAGTTCTATCTCGTTTGAATATTGTTTGAATTTAACTGCAGTTTCAGTATCAAGTTTTGCAGTTTCTTCTGCAACACGTTGATCAATAGAACCCTTAATAGCGTTGAGGCTTGCTTCAACAGCACGATGCTGTTTTTGTAACTCAAAGTAGAGTTCTTCAACTTCCTCTTGTTTTACAGATGCAACATGACGATAAACTTTATCATCTTCTACTAACGCAGGATTTGATATTGCATCAAACAGTTTTTCACGTGCTTCATGAATGGCTCCACGAGGATGGATCTGCTTACCAATAATAGCTGCTTCCGCACCAAGAGTGTAATAACGATTACGCTCTTTGATGTCTAACTCTCCTAAGATATCTTCAAAAGAAGGATACTTAGGATTAGTAGGATATTCAGGAAGAGTAATATTTTCCTGCTCGCACCAATCCTTAAAAGAAAGCTCTTTTACAGCACGATGCTCAGCTTCTTTTGCCTTGATTGCCTCTCGCATATATGCAATAAATGCGTTAATTTCAGCAATTTTTCTGATTTCTTCCTTTAAAGAAAGTACTTCTGCAGAATTTAATCCTTGCGAGAGAGTGATGCGGTTGTCTGCACTTAATGTTTCTACAGTCGTAGTAATAAATCGAATGTTATCAAGACGACTATGTGCAGATGCAACATATTCTTTACCTATATTGCAGAGATGATTTGCAGAAGTAGCAGTAATACCATCTGCTGCAAAAAAGACTTTATTCTTTTCAGTCATATGTTTAGTATTTTTCTATTTGTTTGTATAAAAGATATATAATAATTGCAATAAGAATCATAATATATCCAACACCTAACCAAATAGACGCTTTAAACATTATATATCCTATTAAAACAATTATTAAAAGAAAGAGTAGCAATACAATTGCTAATAGTACTAAAATGTTGAGGGCTCTCATATTAAAGATCTTTATAATCGCAATACTTAATCTTTGTAATAATTCTCTTACCTCTGCGATTTAATAGACCACAAGGTGCTTTAAGTACAAGACCCTCAGCAATATAGTCTTTATTTTCTGCAATTAAAAACTTGAAACCTGCTTTTACAAAATCCTCAGCTTCTTTAATAGTCATATAACCTACTAAAGGAACAATTTTAAGATTAAGCTTTTTAGCAATATCTTCACATGCTTCTCGAGTTAACCAAAGAGATTCACCTGTAGATGTAAGAATTCTTACATCAAATAAAATGAAATCACAATGATCTTTAATATAGTTTCCACCTTTCTGAATCTTTAAACCATACCCTTCTCCAAAGATTTCTACTTTTTCAGGATAAACAGTTTCTCCTGTTTCTGTTTGTACTCCGAAAGCTTTATATAAGAGATCAAACTGAAACAATTCCTCCATTCGCTTATGTAAGTGAGTGGGAATGCTTGCATTTTCAGTTTTCCCACGAACTTCAATCATTCTGAAACCTGGATGAAAACAACAAGACATATTAGTTCCATCAATCTTTTCAGTAGCTTCCCATTTAAGATCTTTAAGAACTTCAAACTCAGGCTCCGAATATTCCCCAAGAATTATCGGTTTCTTAGGCTTTGTCATGTCTCTTTTGTAGAGAGTGTTGATTTTTTGATAATAACTGCTCATATCTAACTTATTTCTTCTATTCCATATTTTTCAATGAACTCTATATTTCGAGTACACATTCCTTTAATTGTTGCTATATGATGAGAAAGATTTCCAGAAGTTACTTTAGTACAAACTTCAGATATACCTATGAAATTATGATAAAACATAGTTTCTCCTTGTTCTTTCTTTATTTTATCCGCCCAATTAGATGCTAAGAAACGAATTGAATTGATTTCATGAGAACAATTGCCCGTCGTTACTTTATCACATTTATTTTTGAGAGCTTCAAACCAATGAATTATATCTTCTTTTGTTATCATTTTCTAATTTTAAAAAAGCTAGATGTATATCTCTTCCTATCTTCCTTAATTCGAGCCAATGCTGGTGTGCTAACAGATACCTTCTCCAAATCTTAGACAGTCTTTTAATAGGTATTTGCGACATAGCTGCCCATTCTTTTTCAGGTAAAGATGGAAAGAACTCAAATTCAGTACAAATACAAACCCATTGACCATTTTCTTTTCTCTGATCACTTAACAAGTACCATTTATTATCTATATAGATATAGTCTTTATAGTGTCCTTGTTTATTTCCTCGAATATAATAATATCCTTCAGGAGTATTAGACCAGTTAATAGGTTTTTCTACTTCATTTTCAGGTAAAGAAAATCTCCACAACGTTTCTTCTGATTTTCTAAGTGATCTATATTTTACTTTACTCATACTAAATTATTCTTGTGCCCATCCTGAGTCTCGCTCTCAGTTCCCCTGTATTACCAGGTCCTATCTAACATCTTACTTTCATCTTTCGTTCGCGACCTCCAGATTATCCTCGAAGTATGTCTCCTTCATGTACTAGAACTAAATATACGGTACACTATTTCTTCAATAAGAATTAAGACGATGGGCAAGTTTTAAAAATGTGGGCCCTGTCGGGCTTGAACCGACCTGGAACCAAACTACTCTTTCAACTGTTTATGAGACAGAGGAGCTAAGGGCCCTAAAATAAGTACTATTCTTCGTTTTGAGACTTAACATACTCTGATACTCAGTTCTGATACCTCTCGGGAGCTTTAACGCGTATTAGGAAGACGAACCCTCATCGCTCGGCTTTCGCTTAGTACTTATAAAATAATCCTATCTCTTACTTAGTCATTGATAGGATAAACAAACTCTCAAGTATGCAAGTATCTGCCCATTCTTATACTTCTTCTTTTCAAACACAGCCTGTACTCCATAGAGCCATCGGCCACTAAAGATTACCTTTAAGAATGTTAAAATATATTACTAAAACGAAGCAGAATTCACTAAGTCTTTTACTTAAGCATGAAAGTCTGTAAATGTTAACTATTAATAAAGATGAGACTCGAACTCACATTTGTTTTTGAAACATCACATACATAAGTACAGCTAGATTAGCCTTTTCACCTAACTAAGGAATTTAAAGTTCCTAGCGTAATCCATTCCGCCACATTATTAATAGTTAGAGTTAAAAATTACCTATTCCCACGCTTTCCAATGGGTAAACAATAACAGCCTGTACGCCTACAGGAGAATCTACACTTTACGATCATGTAGTTTAATTCAAGTTCATGAGTATGAGTCATTCTATCTGGTATCATTTAATCAACAAAATTCAACACTTGTGGAATCAAGTTTTAGTCGCGTTTTCTGCATAATACTTATTGCGTAAGCATTAGAGGCTCTGCTTTCTCCTAACGAATTCGTTTGAAAATAGGTAAAAAATAGAGCCTACACCTCCGATCAAAGAGATGTAGGCAATGTTTATCGTCCTTTTAGAACTTCATAGTTTTAGTATGGGTTCCTTCTCTTATACATGGTTTTTCCATATATTTAATAGAGAAAACTGTAATGTTCTATTACAGGGACTACACCTTTGGTGAAGCAGGTAGGATTTTCTGCCTAACGGCGATAAGTACGGGGAAAGTATGCTGCATTGTGGCGAACCTTTCGGAACACCCGTACATAGACAGTTTTACCTTCATTATCCTTTACAGGATTTCCCTCCTCATCGAGAAGAACTTCTTTAAAAGCCATCGTAATAGCCTTCATGTTCATTTTTGCCATCGTTTCTTTTTATTTAATGAATGATATTTTTATTCTAATTCCTTTTCAACTAAGTAATCAAAAACTTGTTCTAACTGTTCTTTAGTTAAATCGTTACACCGACTCACTTCAACTCCAAGAATAGAAGTAAGAGTTATGTCTTTATTACTATCAAGTGCATCAAGAACATAATAGTACATCCTTTCATTTACAACTGCACCACTTGCAAGTTGTTTACCTCTAAACTTTAACATATTCTTAAACATTATACTGTTAAATTAGAACAGAAGAGAGGAATCGAACCCCTATTTTAACCTTATCGGTGTTACGTTCTACCATTGAACTACTTCTGTTTGTTGGGAGGATTGCCGTAGGCTCCTCCCTAGCCTTAAAGAACTTAATTCGACATCTTATCTACAAGATCCGATACCATCTTAAGTCCCATCGCATCCATGGCAGTGCCACCACTATTAGCGTTACCGCCTGCCATAACTACACGAGGAAGCTCAAGTTTTGACAAAGCTTCAGCTACACCGATCTTTGTTTGCATCTCGATAGTAGCTTTTTCCTTCGGGCTCAAGCCTGCACGTACTAATGCTGCTTGACGGAATGCTTCTGCATCACCTTCAGCTTTCACTTTCTTTGCATTCTCCATTGCTTCCTTAGCAGCAAGAGCAGCTACTTCGTAAGCTTGTTGAGCCTTAGTAACTTCAACAGCCTTCACTTTTTCCTGCTCCCACTTTGCAGTCATTGCAGCGGCTTTTCCAAGTTCCTCTGCTTTGATTGCATCCTGCTGAGCTGCAGCTGCTTGAGCTTTTGCAGTCTGGATGTCCATGTTTGCTTTCTGCTGTTGTGCAATCTGCTTCTTAACCGTTTCAGAGTAGTCAATCTTAGAGACTGCTACCTGACCGATCTCCAATCCATAGTAAGCAAACGGCGAAGATTCGCTACGCTTATAACCTCCTGCAGAGAGAGAGTCGGGGATAAGAGTTGCAATATTGACAATTTTCTTGTCTCCTGTAATTGCATCCATAATCTCAACACGCTTTACAGCAGTTTTGTAGACGCCATTATTGAGCTGATCAGTGATATACTCAATAAGATCATTCTTCTTTTCAGCGTAAGATTCGAATGCCGACATAAGAGGACCTGACGCATAAATAACTTTTGTTACAGTAGGCCGAACGAGGTCGTTAATAAGCCTATCCATACCATTGTAATCCGTCTGGATACGAGACAGATACTTCGGATCAGTAGGTAATTTAACTCGGAGTGAGCCATATACCATACCATCCGATGCATCGTTAAAGATAACGGGGATGGGACTTCCCATCTGGTTACCTGAATCGTTATCCGATCCGAACCAGAGCTGCTGGGTCTTGTAATAAGTCGTCGTCTTACCCCACCACTGCCAGTGGAAGCCAGGCGTCGTCCAATACTCCATGTTACCCGTAAAGGGGTACTGATTGACCACAATAGTTTCGTTCTTCACATCCTCTCCAATCTTACCGAGAGACACAACGCAGAAAACTGCGAACACTGCCACGAAGACAGCAATAATCTTTTTTAAATTCATATGATTTTATAAAAGTGATTAATGTTTCCTTTTGTTTTTAAAACAATCTATTAATAATATCAATAAACAGATTGCAAGAATTGTAAATAGAGGTGTCATATATTTTTACCTCTTAATGAAATAATAGAAAGGTATAATAGCCTTCCATGTTATCTTACGATTAGTTATTTTCCATACATCTAACAGTTGAAAAATAACTGCAGTGTAATAGAAAATAAACAAGAATCCTAAGAGAACAATTGCAAATCTAAAGAACCACATAGTTTAATCGTCATCTTGGAGTACTAGCAATACTAGAATTATTATTAATGCTATTTCCATTAGGTTGATAAATTTTGATTGTTTGAGGGCGTACATCAATGATTAATGTATCACGACGATGTGTAAGATTGCTATTAACTACCTTTTCTAAAGAATCTACTTTATATTCAAAATAGTTAATCTCTTTTGTAAACTTATCAGTCCAATCTTGAGTAATCCTACCTTGAACTCCGAAGAAAGCAAAATTTACTATAAAGACAAAACCTATTATAATAAATATTGCAAGTGTTCGTAGACTTTTGTTTTCCATAGATTAATACTGACAAGGACATTCAGGAGAATGAAGTAAAAACTTTTCTCCATAATTTGTAATATACTTATGTCCATGATACATGAATTCATAGTATTCACAAACATATCCTCCGTTCTCTGAATAGACTTTAAAAGAAGTTGCAGTAACTTTTTTGGATTTCTGAGAATTGTTGTGGTCTACTTCACAACAAGATACTGCAAATACACATAATGCGAGTACAATAAGTAACTTTTTCATATTTTTGTTGTAATTATTTTTAAAGTAAAGAGATAGACTGTACGTTCGGATCATCTAAAATGTGACCTCACAATGGTTACAACCCTACAGCTAGGTACTGTCGCCATATATTCTTTCGAATCTTCAGACTTTGCCACCTATCTCTATTATTTTCTAGAACCTATAATACCGATCAAAGTATTATAGGTAAAATGATTAAATATACCAGTTGGATAAATTCCAATTACGAGTTTATTGCACCAACTCTTTTCAACCTATTATCATCCGTGTGCAACCTTAGATACTTCAGTACAGGTATATTTAATCAATAAGAGCAGATATTCATTTGGCTATCAATCATATGACCTCTCATATGCAATTGACTGCTACATCAAACATTCGTAGTTACAGCTACTAATAGTTTCTATTTTCCCAAACATCATTTAATCTGTACATTGCTTGACGTCTGTTTGCTCTTATAAACTACTAAGTGTAAGTTTCCTTGCGACAACTTAATCTTTTCGTTTTTCATTGTGACTATGATAGGCTCCGCCCCTACTCTACTGACCTTCTGTGGCCAGTCGTTTACTGCATTCGTCTCTTAGTCAACCACCTTAACATAGTAAATACTATTACGACCTTCATCAACTACGACCTTCATCAACTCCAGGTTAGATCAGAAGGATTTAAAAAGTTAGAGGTACTTACGTATGCAACTTCCCTCCGCCCGATACTAGGATCTCTTATGATCTGCTAGCCGTTGCAGCCTCTGCCAAGGCATCTCTGTTTCACACAATAAATTGGCAGATCTATCGTGTTTATCAGATCGTTCAACATATCTAAGTTATATATGTGACTTTAAAAACTAGAGTTTACGACACTCTAGAAACGATTCACTTTAAGCAATCTGAAACTTATTCATCTGGGTTTATGGAAACTATGCCCACCAGAAGTAAAATACAGACTATTTCCTGGATTGTGCGCCACTCTCGCGATATCCTTGTCTTTAATTCCCACTCAATTGCGGTTTAATCCTATTACTTAAATTATGTTAACCCTCTTAAGTCTGTAGGCTATTTTTCTTGAGCTTCAATAGCATTATCATCAATGAACTCATCTACTAAAGATTGCCCAATATCATTCGTCTCAATATCTTCCATACTTAAGCGTATTTAGTACAAGATATAATTGTTATTTTACTTAGAGAATAATTTTGTGCTTTTTGTATTGCTTCCTCATCAGAAGTTGCAATGACAAAAGCAAAACTTTGAACTGGTAAATTATCCTCGTTATAAAAATAATATTCTACACAATATTTACTCCCTACCATTTTTAGTTGTAATTTGAATGGCTCTATATACACTATAAATAATAAGAAGTGTATTGATAATGGGAGTCAATAAGATAATAAATTCTCCTGTCGTAAATAAGTTAAAAATTTGCGACTTGAAAAGCTCTCGATCTTTAAAATATACTGCAATTATCATTATTACAATAACTACGAGAGTTACTTTATATATAAACCAAAACATAATTTTAATTTTTTAATCTTGGATGTGAAACGGGATTCGAACCCGCGACCTATAGCAATCCTACCACTCTACCAACTGAGCTATTCACATCTTTTCACTAACCTTCTTACTATATGTTTTACTGCAACAACATCATAATAGTATCCGTTAGCGTCCCAAATAGGTTGCAGCCTATTTTCGATCTTCTAACTTTTTAAGAACCTTCTTGAGTTCTCCTAAATTAAGGTTAGAAACTCCTGCATGTCCCTTTTGTGTTAGAAGTAATCCTTTTATTCCAAAAACTGCAGCAGTATTAATATAAATTTTATTTTCTGTATACAATCCTGGAACACTAATAGTTTCTTCACCCTTATTTCCCTGTTCCGCAAATTCTATAAGTTCCTTTACAGATAAAATTGCAGAACTCTTTCCATATCCTATTGCAAAATAAATAGGATTATCAAAACGATTATCTGTATTGATACTGAAATAATACAAAGTATCAGATTTTTCAACATCATAATACAGTTGACTGTATCCTGGACGTATTGACATTACCTTTTCAGGTTGTCGATTCCTTGATGTAACATTGAGTTGTGCAAAAACAGTATTAGCAATAAAAATTGCTAAAAGAAATAAAATAACTTTCTTCATATTTAAATATCACTAAATAAAAATCTGTATCTCTTATTTGGTCATTGATACAGTTCGAACTCTCAAGTATGCAAGTATTTCTATTGCTACCCCTTTATCATCCTTAGATGCCCTGTTGAACTTATCCGAATTTCTATGAACTTAATCATATGCAGGGGTACATGGGAGAAATTTCACCAAATCTTTTACTGAAGCCTGAAAGCATACGTAATTTTATTCAGTTACCTGGGTTTCTACTTCTGCAGAAGTCTCTTCTTCCTTCTTCGGGAAGTGAGTAATCTCCTTTACAGTGATATTCCTCGTAATCTTATCCTTGATGTAGATTTTCTGAACACGAGTACGTGTTCGATAATCCTCACGTTTTGCAGCTTCGAGTGCCTGAATACGAAGCATGCGTCTTACCTGTCCAATCGTTGACATCTTCTTTCTTTGTTTTAGTTATAGATTCGAGATTTGAGTGTTGCAATCTCACGCTCCATGCGTGCGATTTCTTGATCGTAGGGAGTAGTTTTTCCCGTAATCAAATTCCTTTTGTCTTCACCTGCTTTTTTGAAAGCTTCATACGTAACTTCCAGGCGAGCAAGAGCACCTTTGCGACGGACATTCAGTCCAGGTTTTCCACCCTTCATACTGTTAATTTATTTAGTTATTAATTATAGATACAACTTCCTACATTATTCTGTAAAGACTTTTTCGTATAAACAACAAGTCATTAACAAATCATACAATCTGTTAATGTAGATGTGAAGAACTTGATTTGTATCTGTATTTACAACAAAGCCTTTAATTTGAACAATACGAAAGGGAATTCCTTTAATGAGTACAGCTTTATTAGAAGCTGTTGTAATACAAGAAATAATCATAGTTAATTAACCCATCTGATTTTTATACGAGGATTTTCCAAAGGATCATAAAAGATACTTCGAATCTGACCTTTATAGTGATTCATTACTTCAATACAGTAGTTATCGAATACTTCAGTAGGAATCTTTTGCATACCTGCTTCTACTCGATAAATATTATCGAGTGAATCAAGTTCATGCATTACAGATATTGTAATCTGATTACGTTCGAACTCAGAAATAGGAGCTACTTTAGATACTTTTACTCCATCCTGAGGAAACTCTGTAATAGTTACTACTTGATCTTTAGGTTTAGAAACAAGTAATAAACAGGAAGTCAGAATAATTCCCATGAAGAGAATTAATCCTATAGCTTTACCTAAATTATTCATTTTCTTAAAGTTGTTATGGCGAGGCTGAAATAGTGACCATCACCGACCTACGTTCATACAAGGACGCTAGGCGACCCTTGTTAATCACACCTTCGAGTGGTAGTAGGCATAGAGTAAACTCTATTAACGTGCCGATTAACAAATAAAAACCAGAAATTATCGCAACAGAGCACTATATGCAAGTTCCCACTCCTTACGATTCTCAACGCTCGGAACCTGAAGATTACCGATACGTTTGAGATACGTTTGAATATTAGGAATCTTGTTCCAGACATGATAGAAAGCGAGAACAATATCTCGTCGAAGGACGATCTTATTGTTCAACTTTTCTGCGATCTGAATGAGAGCAGCAGCTTTCTTACATGCTTCCATGTACTCTTCGTTAGAGATCTCTAAGAGACCGTTATTGAACTTTCTCGAAGAGTGCGAACCCTTGATCAGCTGAATAGCTGCCTTGAATTCGAACTCAGGGAAAGCTTTCGTGAAATCCTGGAGCTGCTGATAGCCATGAAGACCTTTTTCCAGATAAGCTTTCATGTAGTCAGTGATTACCCAGTTTGCATGTCCTGCATTGAACTTGATTGCGAGATTCAGAGGAGATGCATCCGAGTTAATAATAATCACTCGAATTGCAGTTTTGTTTTGCGGATACTTCTCTTTCAGCATACGAAATGCTGCGAGACGATTCTGACCATCGAGAACTTCACCGTCTGCAGAAACATAGATAGGCGGCATCCACTCTCCATCAAGGAAAGCTTTAAAGATTCGATTTACATGAGCTGTTCTCAGAGTACGATTCCCTGGAATGAACGAAAGATGTTTTACGTTTTCTACGAGATAACACTTCTCAAAGGGAGTACGACTCGAAAAAAGATCTTTAGACATAATTACAATTTTAGATATTGTTAAACTTAAAGGATTTTAAAAATCTCCAGGTCATGGCAACCACACTATCGCTCGCTGGATTAAAATCGTAGTTTTCATCTAACTAATGCCAACTGAAAAGTTATATGGAACTAGGTGTGTTATATAATCAAATGCAAACAGGGGTTTCTAAAAATGGATCTTAGTTAAGCTCAGAGAGGTAGCTCACTCTCACTAAGATCCAGCTACTAACTATGGAAAATACATATTATTCTTCAAGTTCATCAACTAACTTAAACTGAAGTGCAGTTTCGTAGTTCAACCATACGCCTTCTTCATTTTGTAAGTGCATGACTCTTTCAACTTGTTTTTCAGTTAAAGCTGACTTTCTTTTGAATATAGTTTTAAGTATTTTATTAGAAAATGCAAGATCTTCTTTAATAATACCTAAAAGTCTGAAAGTAATTGCATTACTTGTATTAATCCGAGGAGTATGAATAAGGATTTCTGCATCTTTATCCATATATCTCTTTTTTCCTGCTTGAGCAATAATAGTTGCTGCAGAAGCCACTTGACCATGACAAAAAGTAGTAACTGGAATGCTAAGAGAAAGAAGATAGAAGTAAATAGCTAAAGCTTGATATGTACTTCCTCCAAGTGAATTGATGTGAATAGTTAATTCACGAGGTTCGTGTTTGATTACTAACTTAGTAAGTTCTTCAAGTGTAGAGATGCGATTCTTTCGAATTCGCAACCATTTTCGAGTACCTATAACACCTTCAAAATATACTTCCATTACTCTTTTAGTCAATTTTAGATTTTTAACTTTATGTACTCGGTACGGGATTCGAACCCGTGATTTCAAGAATGAAAATCTTGCGTCCTAGGCCAACTAGACGAACCGAGCGAATCCGATTTTTATAGAGATCGGAAACTCTCTTTAAAATGAAAAAGTGCAATTACAGACATTTTAGTGGTATAGCTTCCGATCAAAGAAGCTATACCTAAACGACAGATTCCAAAGAGAGTTCTGCCTTCTCTCCAGCATGTAAAAACTTTAATAATAAAGAATTACAATTACTACTGTTACGGCTAAGTAACATATAAGATTACGATCATCTGTCGTACTACAGTCAACGTTACAGATCAATCTTACTAGCTAAATAAGATAGTAATTCTTATATGACCTCTAACTCGAGGGTTTTCTTCTTTTCTTGTCTATATGACTCACTCAACTTTCTAGACTAGCTAATCTGAAAGGCAGACATTACGAGCTAACTGGTTATTGTCTATAGATAAATTTCGTCCCTATTGAAAAGAAGTTTGGTAATTCTGCCATTTTCCTTTGCTCCACATTTACGTATGTGAATCCACGCTATCCAGCAAATTCTCTATGTTACCATAGAGTCTCTATCCCTGTTAAACCGCTTGGTAGTTCGACACTTAACAGTCTTCCGCATCTCTTATATAGGCAATATTAATTGGATTACATCAATGTTGCTAGCATATATTAGAAGTAACCGTAATTAACTTGCGTGCAATAGGACAAGTGCCTTCCTATTCAACACACCTAATTTCTTAGGCATTTTTATGTTTAATTTCTCCAAATAAATTATTATGAATAAAAAATAAATCCTACATATTCGGACCGTCTCTTGCTTTCATATTCTAGCTTGTTAGTGCAGGTGAGTTACTTCTGCAATTTGTTCACTCGAATTAAATCAGAGGAAATAAAATTAAACTAAGAAACTTTTAGCGTTAAAGCTAGCCTACTGCGAATTTCATAATCTAGATTTATATATTTAGATAAAAAATGTCAAAAAGAAACAGTTTTAACAATAGAGGGTACTACCAATCCTGCTCACGCAGACATCTCTATTAACTATCCAATTTGGAATAAAATTCAACTTGGGGAGGAGGATTTATATTCACAAATTAGTCCTTAGACTTTATGTGTAGATAGACTGTTCCTGGCGTTTACGAGTTGTGCCAGGGTTGCTCGTTGTTAATGGTTCAGTCACGGCAAGATAGCCCCAAAGGTTCTCGCTATGAATTCATTAACTACAAAGAAAGGAGGTGGCTTACCAGCCAGTTTCGTATTTGATATGACACTCGTCGAGCCACTCCTGAGCTGCAGGAATAGAGATCTCGCCGATCACACGCTTCTTGTCCTGCATCATGCTAAGAAACCAGCCACGAGGAGTTTTGAAAAGCGTCTGAAATTTGTGTTTCGCATTTTCTTTCGGCGCACGAAAAGCCTTATAGTTTGGCTTCTCTGCTTTGAAACATGCGAAATCCTTCTTTCGCATAGTTTTCTTAGAAATGAACATAATTACAATTTTAGATATTGTTAAACTAAAAAAATTTGTACCGAGAACGGGAGTCGAACCCGTACAGACCTTGCGGTCCGAGGGATTTTAAGTCCCTTGCGTCTACCAGTTTCGCCATCTCGGCATTTGTCTTGACTAGCTTTCTCGAATTATCTTCGACTCTTCACAAGACTGTAGCACTTTTTGCATTTTTCTGCCTTTGTTAGATTATGTATTTTACTATTAAATCTACAACGATAGACTATTTTTTCCCACGTTAAGATAGCATAGCTGCTAGATATCATTACTTCCTCCGATATCAAGAGAACACGCGACTTAGCATCGTCATGCTAAGTAAATTCATCAAAATGAAAAAACATCAATAACATTATACATCAGACTCTCGATTCGTAACGGTAGTCTCCTCTTAAACTGATAGCACAACTTCCTCTACCGCTGTTGTGGATATAATGTTAACCTAATACTAGTTGTTAGCCTCAAGTACTAGGATTTTGGATTTATATTGTAAATCCTAAATGGTCTAAAAAGAGAGAGCTACTATACTTCACTCTCTCATTTGACTGTTGCGAACGTTTCGGCTTTTATTTATACTCGTTTAAGCCCACTTATATTAGATAAACTAATTATAGTGAATCCAGACATTAATTTCTAGTAATCGTCAGGCAACTTTCGAGTTTATGTATATTTAAAGTTTAAAACTTTGAATTGTTAAATTATAAAATAACTAATATTACCAAAAGCGATTGTTTAAACTTCAAAATAATAATTGAAATTATTATTATTAAAGAGTAACTTTCTGAATGTGAGAATAATAGATATTTTACATGAAGGAAGTTGGTCTGACAAATTGACAGTTTTAAAAAGAGTAGAGGATGAGTAAAAGGGTGATAATCAACGACTTACACCGATCACTTCATCCTCCACTTCAGTCACAACATGACATTTTGTCAGGTGTTTCTGTCATGTCAATATGTCAAAGAACTATTATTACTATGCAATCGCAGTCAATCTCGGTTAAGATAAATAGTTAAAGCGATCGCGGCAATTACTACAGCTACCCAAGGACCACAAGCCATGACTATTACTGTAGCAATCCATCCAAGCATAATCAAGCCAAAGATTATACCGAGTATTACTTTAATTGCATCCATAATCTTTAATAAAAATGTGGGAAGAGCTCATCACTTCTCTTCCCACGGTCACTAATCATCTAAACTCATCAAATCATCACTAGGGCCTATAAGTCCGATCAAAGACTTATAGACAATGAACACATCGTACAATGTACCACATGTCATATCGTCCTTTTTCAAGAACTCAGAAACTTTCTGGATTACTATATCAGCTATCTGCATTAGCTACATATATTCTACCCATATTAGTTTCTAAACAGTTAAGAGGCCGTACTCACGACCCCTTAACTGTAATTTGACCGTTACGCATACTCGAGAACGGGTACTTCGCGCTCGGTCATGACACCGTTATCGAACTTACGGACCTTGATCTTCGTCATCTCCTTGCACGTCAGCTTCTTACCGCAGAGTTTAGCTACACGAGCATAATCGCTTGCTTCATTCTGCAATTCCTGACATACAGGACCTACGAACTTGCCCTTATAGTCCATGCGACGAAGTGCTGCTACCGAGAAATACCCGAACTCTCCGTTTCGTTTCACTACGATCAGTGTTTCAACTGCATCGCTGTTCGGACGAACAGTACGAGTAAAGGGTTTGATGTCAGCTTCCGTATCAGGAAATTCGATAACTTCGTTCGGTGCGATACCATAGGTTACAATACCTACACCTTTCTCCTTCAGAAATTCAGGAGATACTTCGGCGACTACACGCCCACCAGGAGCTGCAATCTTCGGCAGATTTTTTACTTCAGAAATTTTCATGTTTATAAATAAATTAAATTAAACTTCTATGTACTACAATCACGTTTATTTTATACTTGTGATGTACTACGAACTTGTCGGGAGCTTTGGTACCTGTTGGTGGCTTTGGTTGATGGAAAAAAGAAGGAGAGCAGGGATTGCTCCCCACTCTCCAATTATTATGCCAGCTCCTCGAATAACGAGACTGGTTTGAGGTCAAACTCTCCCTCAAGCTTCTCACGGTCCTTGTTGAACCGCTGGAACTTAAAGGACTGGTTCTCCGTGACTTTGAGCCGCTTGCCTGCGAGGAGTTGGGCGACCTCCAACGCATCACCGCAGGTGAGTATGCGCAGATTGAGGTCATGTTTCTCGCGAATGGCTTCCATGTATTCCGTGCGACCTTCAGGTGCGATCTGACAACCGCGCTGAAACGTGCTGAGCGGGAACCAACGCCAGACTCCGTTGATGCAGCAGAGGATCATGAGACCCCGAACGGTGATCTCCTCACCGTCTTTGTTGACGGTCTTAAACTCCTTCCCCTGCTTGATGAGCTGGATATCGAAGTCCTCAAACTCGACCGTATCACCCTTCAACAGCAAGTTCTGGGTGAAAATAGTCTTCGACTTCAAAATTTCGACAGTAACGTCGTCAAATCCCTTGTTGGCTGCATCCTGCAGCATTTCGGCCCTCTTGGCGCCTTCTAATTGTTTCATAAACGTGATGAGTTAAAGATGAATGATTAGTTAGTGATTCGCTACCTTTCAGTAGCTTTTGTTATTTGACCAGTGCTCGAAGTGCTTGTAGCTTAGCTTCGAGTCCTGCGATGTACATCTCAACAATTACATTGAGCGGAGTAGTAACAGTCGATAAAGCTTTTACAGTGTTATGAGAAATAGCTTCGATAGAAGCTATTTCATCTGCAACACGTTGAGTTCTGTCATCCATAGCAAAAGCTATTAAAGAAAGGGCTCAAAGCCCTTTCTTGATTACACCTGCCCACATATCGCGAGCAACATCCATGAGCGCACGGTCTTCTTCCGTGACCTTATCGACGTTCTGCAGCTTGAGTGGCTCCTGATAAGTGTAGTGAGCCTTGCTCATGCCACAATTGTGAACGTCCGACATCGATTCTGCTTCGATGAGCAGGTTGTGAAAAACAGTCTGTACCATGGTTTGATAGTTTGATGAGTTTCCGAGAAGCACTATTGCTCTCTAAATAATATTCAGATGTTTTGGTTTCTAAAAATAGAACTTTTGTCAGAAATATTTTACTCGAAAAATTTTTCGGTTTTCCATTTCAAAGGGGCGGGGGGATTCAGAAGTGATAATCCGTATTCATGTATCACCCCTACATTTTTATTTGGAAAATCAAAATTTTTATCTGTATTTGCACAATACTATAAATAGGTTCCTTTTTGTTTAAGGGGGGGGGGTGTTTTTAAACAACCCAACAGGTATATAGATCTGTTCGAGCGCCTCCGCGAAGCGAGAACATATATAGATAGGTATCTCCCAGGGCATATAAGTGTATCTCCCAGGGCACTTTTTTAAAATAAGTGTATCAAAAACGACACCTTAGTGTATCTCCCAGGGCTATTTTTAAATCGAATGTACTATATCAAATTCTTATACACTTTAAATAAATATTGGTATAAATATTTGGTAATATTAAATAAATGTTATATCTTTGTAATATTAAAAAATATTAATTTATGGATAATAAAGTACAACACATTCAAGTCCCTCATGATTTGGGGGTTGCAAAAGAAATTAAAATGAATCCTACTGATTATCTCATTTATGGTTATATGAGAAAAAATATGGATAAAGATACATTCCAAACTTTTGTTTCACTAAGAACTCTTGCAGAATTAGCAAGAGTATCTATTAATACAGTGCAAAGTAGTATTAAAAAACTAAATGCAGCAGGTGAAATTAAAATTCTAGAAAAGAAAAAAGGTAGGAGTAATATTTATGAGATTCAAAAATCGGGAAGATATTTTGAAAGATTTACTTACGAGTTTATGGATGCAGAGAATACTACTCCTGAAGAAAAAGGAGTTCTATTAGCAATGCAACAATACACCAGTACAAATGATGGACAATTTGCTATTACAACTAAAACTAATAAAGAACTTGCAGCAAAAATGGACATGAGTACTAAAGTGTTAACTAGAGTATTTAGACAATTAGAAGATAAAGGTATTTTAATTACAAGTAGAACATCTGCTTTAGATAAAATATCAGGATTACGTAAATCAGCTAAGCTTATTGATTTATCTTTAGTATGTCAAGCAATATTATTTGTAAATCAAAAAGTAGATCAACATTCAGAACAGATTGAAAAACATTCAGAAGATATTAAAAATCTACGTAAGGAAATTATGAAATTAAAACAAGAAAATGAAAAACTTCTAAGTAGATTAAATACTAATTCTGATTTTAATTTTGCATAATATGGACACAACAAATATGACTATAACAGATATATCATCCATTACAGGACCAATAGGAATAGTAGGAGCATCTGGACAAACAGGTCCTTCAAGTATAACTACAACACCTAATCCATATATAGGTACTGCAATTACTATGGCAAACTCAGCAAGTACTACAATAACTAATCTAAAAAACGAGTTAGAACAAAGAATTGCAGCTTTAGAAAGCGTAACAAGTTATTTATTATCTAAAGTTTCTGAATTAGAAAATAAAGTAGATAATTTAACATCTAGAATTTCTGAATTAGAGAATCCAAATCGTTGTAAATTAGATCCAGAAATAGGTGCTGTAATTTGTGATTTATAAAAATAATGTATATATTTGCAAAATAATATAAAACAATTATTATGAACGATATCACATACAGACCATTCATACGAGATAGTGCTTTAGGAGATATTAATATTCAAATTCCAAATCTTGAAATACCTGTATATAAACCCAGATATTCTCAACCTTTAGAAGATGACACAGAGACAGAAGTACAATCTCAAGTAGAAGAGATAAGAAATCCAGAACCAATAGTTCAAGAAACTACAGTTCATAAATTCAAATCTAAAAAGGATTTCAAAGATACAATGCTTCCTATTTATGAAAGATTATTAAAATCAAAAGGTTTAAATCCTGCATTTGCTAAATCATTAGTAGCACAAGACGGATTAGAATCAGCTTGAGGTTCTAAACCTGCAGGATCATATAACTTTGGAGGCATTAAAGGAAAGGGAACAACTAAACGAACTAGAGAAGTTATTAATGGTAAGGATGTTTATATAAATGATCAATTTAGAAATTTCAAATCACTTGAAGATTATGCAAATTTTAAAATTGATCTATTAAATAATAAACGTTATAAAGCATTCTCTGGAGATATAAAAGAGTTTGCAAATAGAGTTCATAGAGGAGGATATGCTACAGATCCAAGATATGCAAATATTTTAAATCAAGTTATAGCTTCTGCTAAACATGGAGGAGTATTAAAATTTCAACAAGGAGGAATTCAAGAAGGAAAACAGTGGCTTGAAGATTGATATAAATCACGTAAAGGTTTAGTAAAACAAAATGTTAAACAAGTTCTACCAATTCCTCTCCCTGTAACTGAATCTTTAGTATTTAATGCACTTAAAAGAAATTTAGATCTTACTAGAGCAAAGATAAATCCTAGTAAAGTTCCTGATAATGCTTCAGGAGTTTATTATCCGTTTGGTAGAAGAATATTTTTAACAGATGGATCAACTAGTACTGCAATTCATGAATGAACTCATAGTAGTTTACCTGATGCACAAGAGAAAGTAATTAAGAAGTATCAAGATAATTTCGGAGATACAATTTATGATAATAAAACAATTGCTCCCGATGAATATTTAGATAATCCTCAGGAAATTTATGCTAGATTAATGCAACTAAGACATAGTATTAATGCAGATCCTAATCATAAATTTACTAAAGAAGAAATACAAAATATTAAGAAGGAACATTTAGATCATTATACTCTTATAAATAGACTTAAAGGTTCAGAAGGTAAAGGTAGTTTTTCAGTATCACAATTTGATAAAAACGGAAAGATAATTCAATCAGAACCTTTTAATCCAGAATATAAAATTGTACCTGAAGAATCTACAGCTACTCCACATTATAATAAAGAAAATACATATAATTTATTGAATAGATATAGTGATGATTTCTTACTTTATTTATTTAATAATGTAGCTCAAGCTCCTATTAAAAAGAAAGATACTACTTTATATGCACAAAGAGGTTTAAAAATTCCTAAGTATCAAAATTCAGGAGTTTTAAGAAATGCTTATAATGACCCAGAACATTATTATGATTATTCTAAAGGATCATATGATCCTGATACAGAACATTGATCAGATAGAGATCCTGTAACTGGAATGGAATTAAAAAATCCAAACCATCCTACTGCATTTATGCACTATGAAGTAGAACAACAATTAGGGAATAAAAGATATCAAGATAGTAACGGTAGATACTACACATTTCCAAATGGCGAAGCTCCAATTTGGAGAAATATATATGGCCCACTTTCTGAAACGCCAGGTCTTAAAGAAGTAAAATATCCAAGTTATGGAAAAGGAAAGGCTAATATGGAAGAGTCTATCAAAGATAATCTTCCAAGAATAAAATGAATTTGAAATGAGTTGATCAATGCAGGAGCATCATCAGAACAAGCTGCCGCAATATTAGGAAATTTCTGAAAAGAAAATCAAATTCAACCTTATGGCAAAGCATCGAGTAAAGGAGCTGTCGGATTAGCACAACTTCTTGGACAAAGATATAATGCATATAAGGAATATTTAAATAATAATAATTTAATAGATAGTACTGAAGCTCAAATAAAGTATTTAGTTCCAATCATATTTGGAGATGATAAAAATCCTCATAATCTAACTGGAGATTATACATACTGAATAAATAAAAATAAGCCAAAATATATTGACAAATATGATTCTTTCTTAATTGACTGAAATAAATCTCAAAGAAACGCTTTTAGAAATGCAAAAGGTCTAGATAATCTTACTATAGCATTTGCAGATAACTTTGAAAGAATGGGTAAAAATGAAGCAGATTATGAAGTTAGAAAGGAAGCTGCTAGATATATTTATAATTTAATGTTAAATGGACAATAAAATATATGATAAAGTAGTAACGGAATTGCAAGATCCTAATACACCAAAAATCGAACTAGAAGGATATGGACTTTATACTAATAAAGCTGTATCTCTTATTAAAGGCTCAAATGTGTACTATGCAGTTTTACAGAATGGATCAAACGGACTAGAAAACTCTATTATTAGTCCAATGAAAGAAGTAGTTAGAGTTATGGAACTAATGAAAGAAGAACATGAAGAGATAGATGATGTCACAATTTGTGATATCATGATTGATATTCCAGATGATGTTTATACTTGAGTATTCGTAATATACTTAAAATAGACTCTTAAATTTATAAATAAATATACATATGTTTGCATTAAGAAAAATTACAAATGACGGTTTAGAAATGAATTTTAATTTAGGAGACTCTTATACTTTAGTTACAAAAGATCGTTCTCCTAAAGAATTTGAAGATAAAATGAAAGATCATCCTTTTTATGATAAAGCCTATGCTTTTATTTACTGAAAAGATGAAATATTACCGTTATATAAAACCCAATACAATTATATCGTTTCTGAAAACGGAACAACTTATAGTAACTTAACGTATAAATAATATGAAAACAATGACTTGGAAAACAAAATTAATTATTGCTGCAATCGTAGTTGCTTTAGTATTAGCAGGTTGTGGTATCGTATCAGCTATGAGCTTTGGAAGTCTTTTGCTGGCTTTAACTAGCTTTGTAGTAGGAGCTGCCTGTGGATGGTATGCAAAAAATATTTATGATAAGTATTTTAAAGATAAGTAATGAAAATATATAAAATATTCTACATATTAGGATTAATGCTTATGGCATTATTCTTTTTAAGTACGCTAAACTCAGTAACACCATTGTATGCGTTACTGAGTTTAGTATCTTTTATAATTAGTGCAAAATATTATAAAGAATAAAGATAAAACAATTTATCTTTCAAAATGTAGCGCATATATACATCTATTATTTAATGTAGCTCCTGTGGACTAAAAAATAGAAAAGGGAACCTTATTAGGTTCCCTTTTCTATTTTATAATACAAATTATTTTAAATTCTCATTTCTGCACTAAATACTTCAAAATTAATCTCTACGTTTTCTCATTTTGGAAGACTGACTGCAGTTACAAATCCTCATGAAGAAGACATAACTAGATGACAATCAACATCATTGTGTGTTTCTATTTCGTTTGTATCTATATTTCTTATTGTAACATTGACTCTTCCTATATTATCCATATCATGTATTTCGATTCCATCTACTTCTATTCCACATATTGCAGTAAATGTAAAATAAGTTAATTGAGGTTTTAATAATATGGGGCTTCCTATTTCTTTTACTAAAGAGTAATGCGCATTTTGTCCTCAAGGTTGATGACTTGTATATACTTGTGGTGGATAAGATACAGGTGTAAAATCAGAATACATTCCTTCATCTAATGTCAATTCTTCAGAAATGCTTCCACTATCTTGCGATAATAAACATAATTTTGCCTCCTGTGTGTTTGGAAACGCAATTAAAGTTCCTGTACCTCCTTCAGTTCTTTGGGCCCCAAAATCATTTACATATACCTCTATAGATTTATATTGAAATAAATTCCCCCCCCCCTATTTTGTGAAATAAATAATTTATTCATATTATGTACAAGTATATTTCTATGATAAATTCTGATCATGGGTAAAATGTAATGTTCCTAAATTGATGAATTCTCCACTTTCTCCGCCAAGGAATACTTCTAATTCTAATGTTTGTGCTATAGAACTAGACACGGGAGAATAGATATTAAAATTACAATAATAGGGAGCATTATAGCCTCCAGAGCAATAAAGTATCGAACCATCATTAATAATTGACTTCCCATCTTCAGTAGACTCTCAGGAGAATGTTCCTTCATTTCCTCCAGTATAACGTAACTCTAAATAATCAGGATCTACTACAGGTCAAATTCGAAAATGCATTGGTTCTCCAGGCTGATGACCTGCAGCGCCCGTATTATATCTTACAATGTTTTTAAATGGATATGCGTCTTCCCAACGACCTCCCTCAGTGTTATATAATTGAATGGAATAAGGAGACGTTTCTTTTCCGATATTTTGCGATATAAAAGGTTTTCCCATATATTAATATCTTTTAGGTACACCTCCAAGTTTATCAGCTCATCTCTCTGTGTAGAACCAGTAATATGATTTCTTAGAATTTGGAGTATGGATCATAGCCCAAATAATACTTGGAAGTCCAATAATTAGTAAATAAAGAGGACCTAAATATAAAGATTGTCTTGTATGTCCTCATTCGTGATCTTTAATAAAGTTTCTATTATATTTCCAACTTGATTCTCCCATTAAGATATATAATCCTAATGAAATCCCTCCAGGAAAGTTTCCTGCATAAATTGGAATTTCTTTAAATGTCTCTTTACGTTCGACATTGTAACATTTGGTTAAGATAAGACCTAGGAGACACTGTGGGAACTCCCAGATCCATCTTAACAGTTTAATATATCATTTCATCATTTATTTATACTAAGTTTGATAAATAAAATCATCCAGAGCTACCTATTTTAGATGAGTCTATATCGAAAATATAGAAACTAGTATTTTCTATATAGCCTTCATCCTCATTAAATTCAAAACCTAAAGCTGCATCATAACTAGGAAGATCTTCTCATGGTAATCTTATTTCTAATATTCCGTTTGTTAAATTTATCTCATCTATATATATTATAGTAGAATCATCATCTAAATTTCCAATCCATACTGAATAGATTCCATTAACTTGCTTATCTTGCATCGCTTTCTGTATATCTAAACGATATACAATCCCCCCCCCGAAGAAGTATGTTTATATGTAATAGCCATTATGCTTTAAAAAAATAGATTTTATTTCCTTTAGTATTGCCTATATCAATGTGTAATCAACTGAGTTCACCTTTATTATCTCATTTTTCTACACGTATGGGATACTTAAGTTTATCTTGATTATTTTCGAGAATTTCTCGCATCTCTTTAGCGGTTAATTTAGTTGATATTAAATCAAAAGCCTTTCCTTGTTTGTGCATAGAGTTTTTTGCTCCAATAGAGCATTCTGGTTCTCTATAACCGCTGTAATTTCTAGAGCCTCCTGTAGCTCAATTGTTACATATAAGAGGAACGTTTAGAATTTCTCTAACATTCTCTAATGCTTCAAGAGCTTTTGGATCTAGAAATTTTATAGCATCATCTCTATATTGATTATATATTTTAGATGATACTAATTCTTTTACTTGGAAATATTTATTTGCTTGCACAATATAATATTCTTAATTTTTATATATAAAGTAGAGATAACAAAAAATAGGCAATCTTATAATATCATTTTTGTGGATATTCTAAATCTAAATCTTTAGTTCGGTCTTTAGCGATTCTTAATCTGTATAATAAATTATGGCTCTGTCATTCTTTAACTAATGATGAAATAGACCTTGTAAATACAATATGATCAGGATATAATTTTTTCAAATACTGAATTATTTCTTTCATTTCTTTTTTAGTTGTATATTGAAAAGAATCAGTAATATGAATATTATTAGTTGATATTTTGTAGTTAATAAAATTATCTGTTCTCATTATTTTTTATTTTTGATTATTGCCTCACAAAACATATATAATTCTTCTAAAGACATATCAGATTTCATTTGGTTTACTGCCATACAAACTAACTGAATATTTTCTTTTGTATATCCTAAATGAGGATTAATTTGATCGATAGATACATTAGTAAAGGTTCTTCCTTGATATAAATCAAAAGTCATAGGCAATTTAGAAATAGCACATAATCCTTTTTGTTGTTCTCAAATTAATCGTATATCATTCAAAGTAATATCAAAAGGAATATTATTTTTTAATGCTCTATCTTTAGCACCATGAAATCTACTTAATAAGATTGCATTTAATTTTTCTTCCCCAGAATATTTATTTCTATTAGATTTAATTTGTTCTAATTTACATTTTGGGCATCTACTATCTCTATTGTTTCTATAACTATATTTCTTAGTTTTCTTACCTATTTTGTGAAAAGTTTCCTCTGGAAAATATTTGCCACAAATATGACACTTTAATAATCCATCTTTTCAGTTATCGTTTCTGATTTTTTCGTATTCACATTGTTTACAAATAGAATGATAATTTAGGCCTGGCTCTATTGTATTATTTATTGAGGAATACTTAGAGAAATATTCTGTTGTTTTAGGCAAATCTTTTTGACATTGTTTACATTTCTGTGTTATCATATTTATTTCTTATGATTTCACTTCTTAGCATTAATTGCAAACTGTGCTCTTCGTTTTTGAAGAGTAGTAGCTTTAGGATTATTCATTACACTTCTTGCATGTTCTTGTACACTTTGTCCTGCAGCCTTAGCACTAGCAGTAAACTTTCCACGGTTCTTTTTCTTAATGTGGATTTTACTACCATTCTTCATCATTTCTAAATAACCAAGTATTACATTATCTAGATTAGTATTTTCATCAATCTTTTTACTATAAGACTCAGCAATTTTGTTTAGTATTTCATCGTTATACTTCATAAATTATAATATTTTTAAAATTTTATTTACATTATGTTAGCACATTATTTCTGCAAATATAGTTATTTATTTAATTATATACAAACATTTTACTGATTTATTTGGATATACAAAAAAATTATTATATATTTGCATCATCCAAATAAAATTATACAAATAATTTAAAGAAACAGATATGGCTAAGAAACAACCCGATATAACTTCAGGATTAACCTGATTAGGGACAATTTTACAATATATAAAAGATTATGGGGTATGTAGTATTCTTAAAGCCTTAATTATTATGTTTATTTTAAGTATTACGTTACGAATATGTTATAATCCTACATTTTTATTTGATAAATATTCAGATTATATGGCACAAAAACATACTCAAGAACTAGTAAGTAGAATTGATGATGATAAAAAGGTTAAAGATCTATTACCTAAGCTTTTATATAGGTCAAATGCAGATCGAGTATGAATTATTCAGTATCATAATGGTATTTCGGATTGGTTGTATGGATCAATGAGGTTTGAATTATGTGGAGAAGGTATACATTCAATTAAAGAACAGTATGATAATTTTCATCTTAGCTGGTTAACGCTTCCAGATTATTTGAAAGCACATACAACTTTTATTGGAGACTCTACAGCTTTAGAATCACTAGATCATGTATTATATGATCGATTTAGAAAGAATGGTATAGAGTATTTCGCTTGTATTTTATTAAAAGATGATATTGGAACTCCAACTGGAATTCTTGGATTTACTTGAGAGAATATGAATAGTATAGAATATGAAGAAAGTGAGATTAAAGAAAACCTAATTAGATATGGAGCTATAATAGGACAATATATAAAACCAAATGTTATAAATAATGCCAAAGTTAGATAATGTAAAAGAAAAATATGTTAATGGTTATCAAGTAGATAAAGAGACAGAAGATGTTATTTATTCAGATGCAAAACATCTATACTTAGATAAATATGATAATAAGCCTTATGTATCAGTTACTACTCTAATACATAAATATGTTAATGAGTTTGATTCGGCATTTTGATCTGCTTATAAAGCTTGTGAAGCTTTAGTTGATTCAGAAATTTTTAAAGTCGTAAAGACTTCATTATTAAATACTAAAAGATGAGATCCAAAACTTCTTGAAAAATTAAAAATTAGTAAAGAAGAATTTGAAAGTAAACGTACTGAGATCCTTCAATCATATGAAACTGAAAGAAATAAATCTTGTGAAAGAGGAACAAAAATACACGCTCAATTTGAGAATATGTATTATCAATCTGAAGAACAAGATCTTAAAAAATTTGGTCTTGGAGGAAAATTTACTTGTAAGAAGGGATATTATCAATTAGATTTAGAAAAAGGAGTTTATCCTGAATTTATGATTAGTTATAAATCAGAAGATGGTTTATTAAGAATTGCAGGACAACTTGACTTACTTATTAAAGATGGGAATGATATTTATATATATGATTATAAAGGACTCCCTCTAGATACAAAAATTCCAACTAAAAACGGATGGACAACTATTAAGGATATAAAGGAGGGAGAAGAGATATTTGATAAAGAAGGAAATATAACTAAAGTGTTACATAAATCAGATATCCATTACAATCCATGTTTTAAAATAACTTTTGATAACGGAGAGTCGATTGTGGCAGACCATGAACATAGATGACTTATTTCTTTTAGGAATATAGATAAAACATTTAGGGAAGTAGTTATGACCACAGAAGATATTGCAAAGTGGTTAATTGATAAACCAAGAACCTCGTACAATATCCCAAAAATAATGAACGCAAATCCTCTAAATCTTCCAGAAATAGAACTTCCTATAGATCCTTATGTACTGGGATGTTGACTAGGAGATGGCTCTAAGTCATGTGGAATTATCACTAATATAAACTCTAAAGTATGGGAAGAAATAGAAAATAGAGGATATACTTTTGGAGGAGATCTTTCTGACGGAAAATCTGCGGAAATGCGAACTATATATAATATTAGAAAAAAACTTAACGATCTAGGAATACTAAATAATAAGTTTATACCTGATTTATATATGCGAGCCTCTTATCAACAAAGACTTGATTTGCTTAGAGGGTTAATGGATACTGATGGTTACTATCATGAATCTAGAAAAAGATTTGTAATGGGAACTACTCAGAAATGACAAGCTGAAGATTTATTAAGGTTAGTAAGTACATTAGGCATAAAAGCTACTGTTTTTGAAGTAGATAAAAAATGTAATGGAAAGATATTTAAAGGATGAGATGTATGTTTTTCAACTGATGGATTAAATCCCTTTTTAGTAAGAAATCAAGATATCGACTTCCCATCTAAAAATAAGAATACATTTAGAAATATTATATCTGTAGAAAGAGTTGATACAGTAGCAACGCAATGCTTAGAAGTTGACAGTCCATCACACACGTTTTTATTCGGTGATTCAATGATAGTTACACATAATACTAATAAGAAAATCGATAAGGAATCGTTTTATAATAGATTTACTAAAAGTAGAACTATGATGAAATTCCCAATGGATAATATTATGGACTGTAATTTTTATCATTATACATTACAATTATCATTATATGCATATTTATTACAGAAAATTAATCCAAACTTTAATATTAAACGTTTAGTATTAATACATATTGATCATAATAATCATATTACAGAACATGAATGTGATTATTTAAAATCAGATGTAGAAACAATGTTAAAACATTATAAAAGAGATATAAAGATTAAATCTGAATTAGATTTAGATAAACCTATAGTATTTTAATTATGGGACTAATAGATATTATTAGTGGACATGTTAATGAAGCAATTAATAAAAACGAAGACTTATCTGAAAAAAGATTAGCAATTTGTAAAGAATGTCCATTATACAAAGAAACACCAATGGGTCCAATATGTAATCCTAGATTATATATTAATGAAGATAATAAAACAGACTATTCGGATAGACCAAAAATTGGATATAGAAAAGGTTGTGGCTGTGTTCTTAGTCGTAAAGTTAAACTACCTCATGCTAAGTGTATTGTGGGAAGGTGATAATATATTATATTTATATGAAAATATGATAATAAAGAAAATTAGTAATATAATTATTGGCTGATACCGAAAACTTTTTAACAAAAAAAGCGAGTTGGCTATGAAAAGATTAAATATTTGCAAAACATGTCCCTATAAAATAAGAATATGTAAACAAGATATTTGTGATCTGTGTGGCTGTATACTTGATGCAAAAGCTAGAGTTGAAGATGAACAATGTTATGATAATAGATGATAATAGATGATAATAAGTATAATTTAAAAATGTAAATGATTATGGGAAAAAATCTTTTAGGAAATGCACATATGCAAGAAATGGGAGTTCATATAATGGGAGCTAATATTAAACATGATATTAAAGAATTAACTCCTGAGGAAATTGCTGCTCATAATAAAAAAATGGAGGAAGAACAGCTTTTAACAGCAAATAGATTACTTGAATTAAATAAAGGTACTAAAGATGCATCTAAAATGAAGGTAGCTGCAACTGGATATACTGTTATTATAAAACCATTTGAAAAAAATCCTTATAGAGAAATTAAAACAAGTGCTTCAGGTTTGATTCTTCCAGGAGATCTTTTTGCAGATACATATAAGTCTGATGATACTGGTGAGATGGAGAGAGCTGAACAATTTATTGCATGTGGTACTGTTATTTCTGCAGGACCCGAATGTAAATACGTAAAACCTGGAGAGGATATATATTACAGAAATTCTGTAGTACCTGTTCCATTTAATAATATGGGTTATTACGCTATCAGTGAACAAAACATTATATGTCGAGTAATTGAAAAGGACAAAGAATAATATGATAAACGAAATTGAAAAAACGTTTTTTAACCCAGGAGATGTAGTCACTTTAAAACATGGGGATCTTACATCTCCTGTTATGTATGTAGTAGAAAAAATTACACAATCATACAAACATGGTAATGAAATAACTAATATCTTTAAAGGTATTAAATGTAGATGATTTGATAAGAATATGGTTTTACGTGAAGCAGTATTCTCAACAAAAGATTTAAAATTTTATAAGAACAAGTAATTATGAAAGCTTATTTAAACAATGGTATAATAATAGAAGGTACTGTAGCTGAAATTAAAGAGTTTTTGGAAGGACAGAATTATACAATTACAACTACTCCAAATACTACTCCTATTTGGATTTATCCTTCACAACCTTTAGACCCTAAATATAATAAATTTGAAATTACTTGCTCTACAACAGATATTAACAATAAAACAATATAATCATGGAACAAGAAGAATTAATGCAATTTGTTCAATGACTTCCATCTAAAGTAGAAGAATTCCAAAATAAAACACCTGAAGAAATTGTAGGAAAATTAAATGAGTTAGCACAAACAGAAGATGGTATGAATACTATTTCTGGATTGATTAATCAATTTAAACAAGAACAATCTGCAGGAATGTTTAAACAAGGAGGTAAACTTGCTTATCTTGTTAATAAATTTAAGAATGGAGGATCTGCAAAGAATGAACGTAAAGAAAATAAGAAGGTTGTAAAAGAAGGTAAGAAATCTTCTAAATTCAATCGTACTGCATATAGAAATATGAAATCTGCTATTAAGGATCAAGATCTTGGATTAAGTAGAAGAGAAGTTAAAGCAGCTGCAATGAAAAATATTGTAGGAGATAATTCTAAACCTAAAGTAACAAAAACTGAAGGTTCAATTGTTTCTCAACCTTTATCTTTTGGAGTATCTATGAAAACTGGAATTACTCCTAAAGTAAATGTACAAACTAATGTTACTCCTGATTTATCTCAAGGTAATTTCAATCAAGCTTTTGCAGCAGCTAGAAGTGCAGGACTTACTAGCTTTACTTGAAATGGAAAATTATATGGAACTCAATTAGCTCCAACAAGACCTGCTCCTAAGAAACCAAAGCTTCCACAATCTAATCTTGGATCAAGAAATATTTCTGGAGCAGAAGAAGCTGGAATGTCTGCAGCTAAAGGAATTAGACCTACAAATATGAATGAAGAATTAGTTATAACTAATCCTTCATATAGTGATTACATAGTGGCATCTAATTTAGGTAATCCTAATAGGTTTGATAGTAGATATGTAGGACCTAGAAGTATGTCGGTTAATTATGGAAATAATGCTACTTTAGGATCTATTCCCGTTGAACACCGCATCAATCCAAGAAACCTTGGTTCATTTTTCCAAGAAGGGGGTAAAACTTCTCAAAGAAAATCTGATAAAGCTCGTAAGGAGTTTCATGGAGTAGATTTATTTGAATATAGTCCTAATAAATGAGTGCACAATGGAGCACAAGTTGCTAGAAGTTTAAAACCTGGAGTTAATCAAACTGTATTACCTAATGGAGTTGGTTTAAGACAAATTACTAGAAATAATATTACAACATCAGAATTAGTATCTCCAAATAAACAAGATACTCTTTATATACACAATGGCATTGGAGGTAGAGTAGATAGTAATATAGATGATTCTGGAATTCTTGGATTTTTAGGATTGAGACAGTCGTCTCCTGTAAGTAATAGATATAAAGAACTCCAATCAAAGTTTGGAGCACAAAAATTTGCTGAAGGAAAAATAATTCCTAAAATAAAACGAGACACTGTTGTTAATAATGTAGGTAATCTAACAGATAGAGGTGTAATAGATAGAGAAATGATTATTGCAGGTACGATTCCAGGAACAAATAATCAATTAATCGACTCTATTCGTAGACATGTAATTGCTCCAACTTTTGAAAATCCGTACTTAGGTACTCAAACTATGCCTGGAGATACCTTATATTATCGTACTTCTGGAGTATATACTCCTTCAGGAAATGCGCTTCAGAGGGTTCAAGACAATAATTACAAACCTACAAAAGAGGAAAAAGAAAAATTAAATAAAAAGTAATGCTAGATTTATTCCTTTATGATAATGTAACATGTAATCTAAAGATTAACGAATACGAAATACTATTAATAAAGGAGTTTGCAGCGCTGTGAGATATAGAAAGAAATAAATGTAAAGAAGATCCAAAAGGAACAAAGAGGTTAAGAGCTTGAAGAGAATTTAAATATATATGGTTGTTTTGTGACTGAAAAAGTCCATATCAACAATACTTAGAGAGACAAAAGCATGATGCAGCTATGGAAGATTCTGGATTAACTCAAGAAGAATGAGATGATCCAGTCTTCCATGCAGCAGTTAGAAAATACATGGAAATCAAAGATTCTTCTAGAATACTTAGCCTTATAAAAACAGCGTATCGAACTCTTGAAAAAATGAGAGTATCTTTAGATAATATAGACCTTGAAGAGAGAGATAATAATAGTAAACCTATCTTTAAGGCAAAAGATGTATTAGCTGATATTGCTAGTATTGGAGTTATGGCAGATAAATTAAAAGAACTTGAGCTTAATTATAAAAAAGATCAAATGCAATCCAATGCTAAAAATAGAGGTGATGTAAAACCTGGATTTATGGATAGTTAAGTATGGTAAAGACAATTAAATCTTCAATGTCTCAAGCACGTAAAAAAATGCTTGAACAGATAAAAAATAAAGAAGAATCAGAAGTCAAAAGAAAGAAAACAGCTAAAGAGAAATATAAAGAACTTAGAGAATCAATAAAAGATCCTGAACCAACTCCTCAATCTTTTTCAGATAAATTCGAAGAAGAATTAAAAAAGCAATTACAAGAAATGCTTGGAGATCAGAAAGAAGATACTACAGAACAATTTGAGTATACTGCAACTGATTTTTATAAAAAGAGAGATGGTTTGTGAGATGTGGCGGTCACTGAAGATGTACTTTACTTTGATCCAGAGCTATCATATGAGTTAACTGGATATCGACCAATTAATGAAACTCAAGGTTTAGATTTTGATCCTACTCCTTTTAATGAACTAGCTCAAATTTATGATAGAACTGGTTCATATACGGAATATCCTGCAGATTCAAAGCCTTATAATGATTTCTGAAGAGAACAATATAAACGTTGTACTGAAGGTTATACAGTTGGCAAATATAGAATTACAGGAGATCATTATTTCTTTTTAAATTTCTATAGAATGGAAGTTATTTCTGAAGGAGCTAGAGGTGGTGCAGGTCGTAATGAAAAGTTTCCTACATTTCTAGCTAAACAATATGAATTCTTTCATTATGTTGAAATGGCTGAAAGACTACATAAAGATGTAGCTATATTAAAAGCTCGTGGTATTGGATTATCTGAGATTGTTGCTTGTTTAGCAGTAAGGCCTTATATAACTAATAGAGGTTATCGTTCTTTATTAACTTGTGCTGCAGAAGGTAAACTTACTCCTTTAAAAACTAAATGTTGAAAACAGTTAAACTGATTAGACATGAATACTAATGGAGGTATGCGCCACCTACGACAAAAAGTTAATAATGCAGATACTAAGCGTGCATCTCAAGTTACTCCTGATGGAGTTGAATACGGTTGAATGTCAGAAATTGATTCAGTAATTGCTGATACATCTGATAAAATTCGTGGTGATCGTGTCGACAGATTAATCTATGAAGAAGCAGGATCTAATAAATATTTAACTAAAAGTTGGATTCAAGGTAATGCTCTTGTTGAGCTTGGTGGTTATCATTTTGGAACACGTATTGCTTTAGGTTGTGTATGTGCAGGTACTAAAGTATGAACTAAAGACGGAAGACATATAAATATTGAGGATCTTAAGCAATCTGATGGAATTTTAGGATTTCATGAAGGTTCTTGTCTTCAGGAAGATATTGAACATATAAATGCTCCAGCAGAAAAGGAGTGTGTAAGAATTACTACTGATTATGGAACTTTAGAATGTAGTACTGATCATCCTATTTTTAAAAGAGTATGTCGTTCTAAAAGAGTAGACAAAGAAGGACATAGAGTAAGATGATTTGATTATGCATGATTTAGAGCTGACGAAGTTATTACAAGTGTTACTCAACATAATGTTATAGGAATTTGCGATAAAATAGACGTATGAGGAACTAATTCTCTATTCGACCCTTATTTTATTGGATTACTTATTGGAGATGGCAGTTATGGACTGAATAAAACTCCAATATTAAGTAATTGTGATAAAGATATAATTGATTATGTAGAATCTAAATATAGTTGCTTTGTTGAAAGACAACGTTTAACTAAAACTGGAAAACAGTATAAAGAATTGAGAATTAGAAATATTACTCAAGATCTTAGAAATATAGGTATATACGGTCAAACAAAAACTGCAAAACGACTTCCAGATTGTTATATGTCTTTAACTAAAAAAGACTCCTCAGAACTACTTGCTGGATTATTTGATACTGATGGAACAATCACAGGGACACATAGAATAGGACTTACTCAATCGTCTAAAGAAATACTATTACAGGTTCAAGAACTGCTTCAAAAATTTGGAGTATATGGTAAGATATATGAACAAAAACCTAGGATTCAAGAAAATAGAAAAGATAAGAATCTATGATATAATTTATATATTGAAGATACTGTAAGTCTTGTAAACTTTTATGAAGAAATTCCTATAAAAGTAAAATACAAAAAAGAAAGGTTAAAGAAAATTGCGGAAGAAAGAAAAGATAGTATTATTTATAAACATTATTATAAATATAAAGGTATTCGAGAGGCACATGTAATTGATGTAGAACGTATCGGTAAAAAAACTATTTATAATATTACTGCTAGTGGAACTCATACTTATCTGGCAAATAATTTTATTACGCATAATACTGGAGGTGATGATATGGCACTTGAAGGTTTATCAAACATTTTTGCAAAACCAGAAGGGTATAATGTACTTCCATATAAAAACTATGATACAGAAGATAGAAAACCACAATTAACAGCTTTCTTTATTCCAGCTCATAAGTTTAGTTTACGAGAAGAATTCTTAGATACAAGAGGCGTTACACAATCTGAAGAATTTAAAAAGTTTTATGAGGAAGAACGTAAAAAATTAAGTGGCAAAGACCTACTTGATTATTGTGCAGAGCACTGTTTTATTCCAAATGAAGCATTATATAAGCAGGGTGAAAATATCTTTGATTCAATTGCAATTGCAGATAGATTAACCCAAATTAGGATATTTAAAGCAGGATTAAAACCAGAATACGTATCATTATTATGAGATCGTTCTGGAGATACTCCTGATTTAACAAAAGTAAAAGTTGTAAGTAATCCAAATAGTAAAATTACTATATACGAAAGACCACTTCGAGATGAAGACGGTCTTGTATTAAAAAATCTATATGTTGCAGGAATAGACTCTATTGACCAAGGTTCTGGAGATTCTTCTACCTCAACAGATGTATCTGATTTCTGTATAGTTATTAAGAAACGTATATATGGATTACAAGAAGCGAAATATGTTGCGATCTATAAAGATCGTCCTCGAGATATTCGAGAAGCATATGATGTAGCAATGAAATTATTAGTATGATATAATTGTAAAGCACTACTAGAACATACTAAGATTAGTATTGTTACATATTTTAAAGAAAAAAAGAAAGATAGTCTATTTATGAAACGTCCTGCTTCAACTCTTGGAGATATGAAAAGAGGCAACTCACAAATGATTGGTGTACCAGCTACAGAAGCTATTATCAAGCACGGTCTTGAATTAATTAATAATTTTGTTAATGATTACTGTTATTCAATTGATATTGATGAAATGCTTGAGCAATTGTTAAAATATTCTTGAGAAAATAAACGAAAGTTCGATATTATCGCAGCTATGGAGATAGAGAGCTGTCTCTCCTTATAGTAATATAAGGTAATAAAATAATTCCGTAAAATCGGTGAAGACTAAAATAAATAAAGTGTGAGTAATCATGGAAACAAATAAACAAATTGAAGTATTAAATATTATATGTCCTTTAAAAATAGGATATAAAAATAGTAAACGGGAAATTCGAATTAACTTTTTTACTAATATACAAACTGAAATTCAAGCGTATTTACTTGGATTTTATGTTGCAGATGGAAGTTTAAATTTAAAAAGAAATACGATTAGAATTAAAATAAACGAAAAGGATAAAGAAATAATTGATTTATATCAAAAATTTATAAGTCCTTCTGCGAGGATTAGGAAAAATAAATCGTTTACTATGATAGGTACTAAGAACAAACCTATTACAGTTAATCCAACTTATCAGATTGATATTTCAAATAAAAAAATATCAGAGGATTTAAGTTTATTAGGATTTGGAGAAAGAAAAACTTATAAAGAACTTTCTATACCAAAATTAAATAATAAACTAGTATGACATTTTATTAGAGGATACTTTGATGGAGATGGATGCATTATGTGTAGTATAAGAAAACCAAATAAAAAAAATCGAGAAAGAAACTTTAGAGCTACGTTAAGAGTTCAGTGAACTTCAAAGACAAAACAATTATTATCTGAAGTGCAAATTTTTTTATTTAAACAAAGCATAAACTCAACAATTTCTTATAGACACGATAGGGATGTATATACACTAACAATTTGTTCTAAAGATTCAGTAAATAAATTTTTTAAGGAATTGTATTCAAATTCAAATTTTTATTTAAAAAGAAAATTTAGTAAGTTTAATTATTATGTTAATACCGAGGTAACTCAGTTGATTGCTGAGCACTGTAACGCATAGAGGTTGATCGTTAGAAACAGAAATAATACCTCCAAGAGTACGGAACATCCTAATAGGTAAGCTAAGGATGAAAATATATGCTGATCTTATAGGAAACTATAAGAATATAAGGATAAAAAGCCTTATAGGTAACATAATGGGCGGAAATTGCAGATGAAGAATTAATGAATATACGACCTGCTGCTCAAGATAAATTAGCAAAAGAATGAGAAAATATTGGATGGTTCACTAATGAAAAAGGCTATAAAGAATATGGAGTAATACCGCAAAAGAATGGAACTCGTTGATAAAGTATATGAAATAATTGAAAAGGCTATGTGTGCATATTACACTGGAGACTTTACATTAACTATAGATGGTAATCAATGGAAATTAAGTTTAGATTTGAATCAATGAAAAGCTCCATTAGTTTTAGTCTATGAAGGTGATGAAGAAGGTTTTTTCGAATTTCTTGAAAAAGAACTTAGAAACAGACAACTAGATAGAACAAAATATTATTCTGGAGAAATGACTACTCCAGGTGAAGGAAATCAATATATAGTATTAGAATATGGTGATAGAGAATGAAGTAAAGAAGATTAATGATGCGATAGGTAATCTTGTATATGATAAAGTTGCTATAAGAAAAGCTTATGGATATTATCATTGTCGTAGAGATGCAGATCAATTCAAACACCTAGAAGAAAATTACGGAATTGGAACTCCTACATCAGTTAGTTTTACACCATTAATTAAGAAACATATTGATGTATTAGTTGGAGAGTATCTAGGTTTAAATCAAGATTTAAAAGTATCTTGCAAAGATGAAAAGACTGTTTCAAATATAATGAGAGAAAAGCAACTTAAAATTAGTGCAGAAGTATTTAATTATTTGCAACAGTATTTAAAGAATAACATTATTGCAGCTATTATTGAAAACAAAGAAATTGTAAATGATCCTTTTATTGAAAAAGAGATCAACTCAATTCAACAAGATATTGATCAATCTTTCGTTTCAGAATATGAAATTGCTGCACAAAATATTCTTGATTATTTAAGACAATCAAGAAATATTGATTTAAAACGTAAAATGGCAGAATTACTTACAGATTTACTTGTTACAGGTACTTGTTACTATAGAGTAAAACCTACAGAAAGTAATTCAAATGTCAATATTGAAATTTTAAATCCTGTTAATACGTTTATAGAACGTAATCCAAATTCTCCTTATCTAGCAGATTCTAAGAGAGTTGTTATTAGAAAATGGATGTCAAGAGAGGATATCTTAAATACATTCAGATCAGAATTAACTACAGAAGCCGCTAAGAAAATTAGAGATATGCAACAAACTGCTGATTCAACATCTCCTACTTATTTGGTTAGATATGTTGGTAAACCTGCTGAACCTAATTTACGAGCGGATAATTTACATACAGGTATTCTTGCAGGACTTGAAGCACATCCAGGATGACCTGGAGATTATGATTCAATAGAACCTATAAAAAATCATCTTATTCCTGTATATGAAGTTGAATGAATTGAAGCAGATTATAAAACTGGAGAATTAACAAGACATGAAGGAGTAAAAATTGGTTCAGAAGTATACATTACTCGTGGAGAATCAAAGTATATTGTAAGAAGTGCAGATTGTCCTAGTAGATGTAGATTATCTGTTAACGGAATGTTTTTCTTAGATAAAAATGGAGATCCATATTCATTAATAGCTCATACTATGGACCTACAGGATTAAATTATATGAGTCCTGTATAAACCCCGTGAATTGCTGGAAAACCTTAAATTGAATAATAGTAAATTTAAGACAATCAGCAGCTAAGCTTAGATAGAAATATCTTTGAAAGTTCAACGACTATCCGAAAGGAGTACACTTAAGTAAGTGGAAGCGCGGGGACAAGTTTAATTTAAAATTAATTATAAGTAGTTATGAAATATAATGAAACAGAATTTATTTGAATTAATTTTAAATCAAATTTGTATGATATAGTCTAATCTGCATGGTGACATGCAGCAGTCAAAAAGACGGATATAGATTAACGACCTATATCGAATAAACAATGAAATATGATTTACTTATATATTTTAGAGATAATCTTATTGCTTCTTCAGGAGGAGTTGGAGATTGGATGGATGTTTCTTTTATTCCTTCGTTTTTAGGTGAAAAATTAGTTGATAGAGTTAAAGCTTGGCAAGCATATAAAAAGAATGGCTTAGCATTAATAAATAGTAAGGAAGAAGGTAATGAAGGTATGCCTAATACGATTTTTAATGGATTTGATGATACTGTTAAAGCTCAGGCTATTCAAGGCATTCAATTAGCTATTCAAGCTGTAGAACAACAAGCTTCTTCAATTACAGGAGTGTTACCTGAAAGATTAGCTCAATATGAACAGAGAGATGCAGTTTCTAATGTTCAACTTGGAGTTAAAATGTCAGGTTTATTAACTAAACAATATTTTGAGACCATGGATATCATTTATAAAGAAGCTAATTATGATATGCTTAATTTAGCTAAATTAGTATATCCAAATGGTATTACTGGTACTATTGTGTTAGGTAATAAATATTCAAGAATATTTACAGCACTTCCTGAACATTATACACTTACAGATTTTGATTTACATATTGAGGATAGTTCTAAGTCTTTTAAAGATATGGAAACTGTAAAGGCTCTTAATATTGAATTAATTAAAGCTGGAATGTCAGATCCTGATATGGCAGTAAGTATTGCAACTGCTAATAGTATGTCCGAACTTAAACGTTATGTAGCTAAAGCTACTGCTGTTAAGAAGGAAGAAAATAATAGTGTTTCTCAATTGCAGCAACAACTTCAACAATATGAACAAAATCTGCAACAGTTACAGAAACAAAATGAACAATTACAAAGAGAATTAGGTCAATCACAAAATCAACTTGAACAAAATAGTCAAGCTAGACTACAACTTGAAGCTGAAAAGGTAGCTATTGAAAGAGAAAAAGTTAAAAACGATAAGGATTATAACGATAAACTTATTGAAACAAAACAGCAACAAGTTCAAATTCAAGCTGCAGAAACAGTTGATGCTAATCCTTATAATGATAAAATAAAACAAGTTGTATAATATGAATAAAAAAATAAATATTGATGTAATTGTTAGATCTGATTGTAAATTAATTGCTGTAGATAATAGTGATTATTTAGGTGTAGATTTAAGTCAGTATATAATGTTAGAATTTCTATCTTATAATACTGATGAAAATTTACTCCCAGAATCAGTAAAAATAAGAAAGGAATTACATAATCGAGGACACTATTTAAGTAGATTTGCATCTGAATTTACATTAAATGTTGATGGAACTTATTCTTATTATAAATTAGTAGTTCCACAATTAATGCATTTTCAAGACGATAAAGAGCCTGATAAATATATTAATTTAATAGATGAATTATTTTTTTTTAATGGAGATCTTTATAAATCTAATATTACAGACCAGGAAGGATATACATTAGACGAAGTAATTGAAAGTTCTGAAATTATTGATTATAAAGAAGCATATGAATTTGTGCAAGAAAATAAGGCTTCACAAACTTTCTATTGTCCAATAAAAAATGTCTTTAGTGTTTGCAAATTACAAAGATGTTTAGTATATTTGCAACGGCAATTACTGTTGAATAACAGTAAAATATGTAGTTATGATAAATGTAAAACAGATGAAAATTTAAGGAATCGCAGAGATTTCTTATTAAGTGCTATGTATGTGTTTGATTATCTAAAAGATATGGGGAACTTTACAGAAGCACAAAGAATATTAGATAATTTATCTTCATGTAATTCTTTATGTGGAGAGGAATTAGGTAATATAAATAATAGTTGTGGTTGTGGAAATTCTATATAATGAATTATATAAAATATTTGTTCAAGAATTAATTAATATTAATATTGGGCATTTACCTGATAAAAAAGCATTATTTACAATGAACGAATTAATTAATGCAATTGATTATATTGAACACGGTAATCCAACTAATAATGAAATAATCAAAATAATTCAATATTATGAAGAGATCTAATGTTAATGTAATCATAGATAATGCAATAAATTCTCAAGACTATTATAGAATGTATAGTTCTAGAGATTTTTATAGAGGAACATCTTTTAAGATGGCAGGAGCCTGAACTCCAGACACTCATTATTTCAACGATGAACATATTATTGATTTTATATCTTGTGAAGGAGCTTTATTGTATTGTCTAAGAGGTCATTTATCATCAGAATGAAATAAGCCGAATCTAATTTATAAAGACGATATAATTGTTGGTGTAGAATCTAATCCGTATTGAGCTTTTATTATGGGAAATAGTGGTAAAGGTCAAAAAGGAGATAAAGGCGATATTGGTCCTATCGGACCAAGTGGAACTGATGGTATTACTCCACAATTAAAAATTGAAGACGGTCGTTGACTACTTTCAATGGATAAAGGTCAAACTTGACAAGATATAGGCCAAGCTACAGGTGATCCTGGGCAAAATGGAACTGATGGAAAGAATGGCTCTGATGGAATTGGAGTAATTCCTGGAGGAACTACTGGTCAAGCATTAGTTAAAAAATCTGATGCAGATTATGATACAGAATGAAAAACTATTTCTGAAGGCGGAGAAATTCCTAATTTTGATGCAGAAGTAGCTAGTGTTTCTTCAACAACTGAAGCTAATGCTAATGTAGTTTTAGAAGGAGACATATTTAAATTTAGTTTTGGATTACCTAAAGGAGCTGATGGAAAAGACGGTCAAGATGGTAAGGATGGAACAAACGGACAAAATGGAACAGATGGTTCCAATGGCCAAGATGGATTAAGTATTAAGTTAATGTATGCAAAAAGTAGTAGTGTTAACACTCCTCCTGTTGTAAATAAAACTAACACAAATCCTGGATCTGCATGAAGTACAACAGTTCCAATCCACACATCTTCTGAAATTATATGGTCAATTACTGCATCTTTTAGAGATTCTACTCTTATTGGAGAATGGTCAGATCCTGTTCAAATGACAGGAGAAAAAGGACAGGATGCAATAATACCAAGTTGGAAAACTTATGTTTATAAATTAAGTGATAGTAAACCATCAAAACCCACAGGAAATAGTCCTAGTCCATCTGGATGGGAAGATTATCCCACAACTAGTGGAAGCTGGTGGCAATGTATTGGAACAGTTAATGGAGAAACAGGACTTGTAACTGAATGGTCAGAAGTGATACCAGTTAATGGTAGAGATGGCCAAGCTCAAGATGGCAAATTTACAGAATTTAGATTTGCTGTAAATACAAGTAATTCAAATCCTCCTACATTAAATGCAACAGTAAGAACTCCTTCAGGATGGTCTGTAGTTCCTCCTGAAAGATCTAAAGACGGATATCTTTGGATGACTACAGCAACTATTAATCCTGATGATACTTTAAATACAAACTGGACTACTCCAGTTGTTATAAGTGGAGAAAATGGAACTAACGGCACAGATGGAATTCCTGGAACTCCAGGAGAAGATGGAAGAACTACATATTTCCATATTAAATATTCTGCTGTTGCTAATCCAACTTCTTCAAGTCAAATGACTGAAACTCCAAGTACATATATTGGAACTTATGTAGATTTTACTCAAGCAGATAGTACAGATCCTTCTGACTATACTTGGGCAAGATTTGAAGGAATCCAAGGAGAAAAGGGAGAACAAGGCATCCCAGGTACTAATGGAGAAGATGGAAAAACAAGTTATCTACATATTAAATACTCTAATGACGGAGGCGCAACTTTCACAGGCAACAATGGAGAAGATCCAGGTTCTTGAATTGGAATTTATGTAGATTATAATATAAATGATAGTGATGATCCTTCTGACTATAAATGGACTAAAATAAAGGGGGAACCTGGAGTTACTGGTGATCCTGGTCCTGCAGGTAAGGACGGAGTTGATGGATTACCTGGAATTGGCATCGAAGTTCGTTACTGTTTGGGAACTACAACAACTTATGAAGGAACAAGTACTCCTGGAACAACAAGACAACCAACAGGTTGGGATTTAGCGGTTCCAACTCCAACTGAAGAGACTCCTTATATTTGGTTTATTCAAGCCAGAGTAAATTATACAAGTAATACTGATAAAGTTGGCACAATTGAAGGTAGCTGGAGTACTCCCACTAAATTAAGTGGAACTAATGGGTTAAATGGAGAGAATGGTTCTAAAGGACAAATAATTTATCCTGAAGGTATTTATAATGTTAATACAGTATATCAAGGAACAGCAGATAAAACTCCATATGTATATGATTCAAACGATGCTAACTATTATGTATTAAATATAGTGGGAACATGACAAGGAACATTACATAGTAATGAATCCCCAAGTACTGATACAAGTAATAGTTGAATTAAGTTAGATGCGTTTGAAGCTATATATGCAAAAGTTGGAATTATTGCTAATGGTCTTATTGGATCAGCTGTATTTAATGGAGATTATATGTTTAGCCAGCAAGGTATTGATTCTAGCGGACAAGCATCTACTCAATATCAAAATTTTAATCCAGAAACTCCTACGGGGGGCGCATTTACTCCAAACATACTATTTAATTTTAGAACTGGAGCAGGACATATGGCTGCAGGTAATATTTCATTTGAAACTGATGGAAACATTTATACAAAAAATATTTCTGTAAACGGTAATATGAGTAGTTCAGATGAGGATGTATTAGATTTATCATATAGCTCTACTGCTCAGACAGTCACTCTTACTGGGTTAAAGAATATTACCATTTATATGAATGAATCTAGTATTACAAAATCAAAAGTGCAACTATTAAATATTGATGCGTCTGTATTTGATAATATGAGTTCTGAATCAAAATATACAATTGATATATTTAATAGTGGCAATATTCCATTACTATTTGATTCTGTAGGATTTTACCGACCAGGATTTGACATGTTAGAGTCTTATAGCTATGTAGTGGTATTACCAAGACAAAGTGTAACTTTAAAAATCTGATTACTTCCTAATGCAGTAATTCCTGGAAAACCTGCTACTTGATATGCAAACTATGAAATATTAGTAAATAATCCTGTAGTAGTAACTGCTGGTAAAGAATATAAAGGATGACTGTTTTCTTCGACTAAAAATGTAATTTTGCAAAAAGTTATCGAAGTTATATAAACTATGAAAAAAAATAATATACAACCAAATATTGATCTTCAGAATTCAAGAGAGTATGTAGGAGCATACAATTCAAGAGACTTTTATAAAGGTACGTCCTTTAAAATGGCTGGAGAATGAATGACTAATACACATTACTTTAATGATGAATACATTATAGATTTTGTAGCATTTGAGGGAGCTTTATTATCTTGTACTAGGAGTCATACATCTTCGTCTTTAAATATGCCTGAATTGGTTTGAGAAAATGATAAAATCATTGGTATTAAACCAAATCTTTTCTGAGCTTTTGTAATGGCGGGAGTTGAAGGACCTACAGGAAAAGTATGAGTTCCAGAGATTAATAACGGAATACTTTCTTGAAAAGAAAGTAATACTCCTCCAAGTTCAACCTCAATAAGTGATCTTAAAGGCCCCGCTGGAGATACTCCTATTATCGGCATTAAAAAGGATACATCTAATAATCATTATTATTGAACAGTATCTATTAATGAAAAAACTGAATGAATATTTGACGATAGTGGACAAAGAGTTTTAGCTGAAGGTTTAACAGGAGCTACTGGAGCACCTGGCATTCCTGGAGAAGACGGTGAAGATGGTATAACGCCTCAATTGAAAATTGAAGACGGATATTGGTTTGTTTCTTATGATAAGAATGATCCACCAAAATCATGAATTAAATTAGGACAAGCCAAAGGTGACAAGGGCGACAAGGGAAATACTGGAGCTACTGGAGCACAAGGACCTCAGGGACCTAAAGGAGATTCTGGAAGAACACCTGCACTTGTTAGAAAATTTGGAGATCCTGATAATTTAACAGATGATAGAATTCTATGGGGATATTTAGGAGATCCTACTAGTGAATGGGTTACACTATGCTATTTAGAAGAATTAAGAGGAGATAGTATTAAATCAGTTAATATTAGTGATGCAGAAGGTCATTTGGAATTAACTATGGAATCAAGTAAAGTGATTACTTCTACTGGTTCTGTTCTTCCTAGATTTAATGCAGGAACTATTGAAACTGTTGAGTGAGATCAAAATCCGTCATTAGTAATTGATAAAACTAATGCTCCTAGAGAATGAGCTTTAAATGTAAAAGTTCCTAAAGGAAAACCTGCTACAGTAACTGTAGTTTCTGAAGTAGAAAAATTAGCACCAGATGCACAACCTTATGTAACTGATTTAAATCCAGATATTAGTGATGCAAATCTTAAATTTGGAATTCCTCAGGGAGAAAAAGGAGATCCTGGTGATGAAAATATAGCAATCGGATGTCAATCTGATTTTCCAAATAACGAACCAGAGCACGATAAGATTTGATATGATCCTTGTGATGAATCCATGGATGAATATTCAGTTCAAGACTTTTTATACAATTCTTATATTGCTGTTGGTGGTACTCTTACACAAGAACAATTTGAAACTGCTTGAAAATCTTTTCCTAATACATCGGGATTTGAAATAAGATTCGCAAATAGTTTTGAAGAGTTAGGAGATCCAACTGTTGATAAGTTAGGAAAATTATATATGATTCCTGCAACATCGACAGTACTTCACGACTTATTTGAAGAATATATTGTTGTTCATTCTCCAAGTACTACAGAAGATGTATATATGTGGGAAAAATGAGGAAGTGGACAAATAACCGTAGATTTAAAGGATTATTATACTAAGAGTGAAATGGATCAACAGATACAAAAATTAGAAGATAAACTTGAAGAAGTTTCTTCAACAATTTGAAATGATGTTTAATAATTAATTTTTAAAACATGGCTAATAATGTTGTAAAATTTTATAGAGGTCTAGCAGCTTCATATAATTTTATTACACATGCTGATGGTATTTATTTTGCTACTGATACTAAGAAAATTATTATGAATAACGCCGAGTATGGTGGTGATTCTAATAAGAAAGTATCAGATGTAGCATTAAATGCCAATGCTAATGGAATTGTAATTACATATACAGATTCCACCTCTACAACTTTGTTACTAGGTAAAGCTACAGTTACTGCAGACGGTCTTATGTCTAAGGAAGATAAAACTAAACTTGATAGTTTAGATCCTACAGCAAGTGGTTCTTATGAGTCTTCATTAGATCCTACAGTAGCAACTGTAGAGAAACTTGGAGGTATTGATGCTGGTACAACTGTAGCACAGCTTACAGGTAAGAGTTATGATGAGATCTTTGATACTCTTATCTTCCCAACAGTTAACCCCACATTTACTGCTCCTTCTGCAAGTATCTCTTTAAAGAGTTATCAGAATGTTCAGGAAATTGGAGCAAATGCTCCTACTGCGGCAAACTTTAATGTAAGTTTTAATGCAAGTGCGATTACTCTAGCAGGAAAAAAACAAAACAATAGAGCTGGTGCACAGAATATGGAAGCTTCTAAGATTCTATATAGTTCAAGTAAAGTAGAATCTTTGCCAGGGAAAGTAGTAGCTGGTGCAATGGATTACTACTATCGTGCAGCTTATGCAGAAGGTCCTCAACCTAAAGATTCAAAAGGAAACAATTATCAAACTCCACTTGCTGCTGGAAGTGTAGATTCTGGAAAAATAACTGTAACAGGTTATCGTGCAGCTTATTCAGGTTTAGTTTCTACAAATGCAATTACAGAAGATGTTATTAAAGGAATGACTAAAACAGTTTCTGCAAAGAAAACTATTAAAGTTTCTGGTCCTATTTCTGAACAATACATCTGTTTTGCAGCTCCAGCAGGATGGACAGTTTCAAATATTAAAGACAGTAACAACTTTGATGTAACTAGTTCATATGCAACTAGTACAGTTTCGGTTACTGGTTTAGATGGTCAAGCTGTTAATTACACAGTATATTTATCTGGTAAGATGACGCAACCTAGTACTTACTATGTAAACTTTAACTAATTATGGCAGAATTTTTTGGTAAAGGTATTTCGGTAGGTTCAGGTTTTGATTTAGGTGCGAATCTACCATTAGATAATAGAACGGTTCAAGCTACATTAGCTGACCGTGACGCAATGCCTACTATTCAGTTAGTAGAAGGTCTTTTCGTTTATGTAAAAGAAAATAAGACAGCATATATCCTTAAAGGGTTTGATCCTGATGGTTCTAATAGAGTTTGGGAAACTGTTGCTACTGGAAAAGTAGTTGAGATTATTGATTCACTTGAAAGTGATAGAACAGATGCAGCTCTTTCAGCAGCACAAGGTAAAGCTTTAAAAACTCTTGTAGATGAACTAAAAGCTTCTGTAGCTGCAGCTCTTGATTACAAAGGTACTAAAGATACTTATGAAGAACTTCCTGCTGAGGGAAATAAGAAAGGTGATGTTTGGAATGTAGTTGGAGCTCATGGTACTACTCCAGCAGGTACAAATTATGCTTGGGATGGCACACAGTGGGTTCCTCTGGGAGGTACAATTGATCTTTCAGGCTACTATACAAAAACACAAGTAGATGATGCAATTTCTGCAGCAAAAACAGAACTAGAAGCAGCTGATACCGCTTTAGAAGGACAGATTACTACAGTTACTAATCAGCTTAATAACAAAGTTGATAAGGTTGAAGGTTCAGGTTTAATTTCTGATACTGATTTAAATCAAATCAGAACTAATAAATCTGACATTGAATCTTTACAAACATCTGTTGGAGGTAAGCAAGACGAATTAACTCCTGGTAATGCAGTTTCAATTACAGAAGAAAATGTTATTGATGTTAAGTTAGATCCAGCTTCAAATGAAGCACTATCAAAATCAGCCGAAGGTCTTAAGTTGGATCTTAGTGGAATAAAAGGCTCAACTGTAAAAGTTGGAGTTTCCATTACTGGTGGTGCTGAAATTGGTGCAGATCAAACAATCGCTGCTGGTATGCAGGCTCTTAGTGATAGTATTAGAATCGCTGTTGCAGGAGGTATTACATCACTAACAAGTCCTGATGAGACTATTACTGTTACAGGTACAGGTACTTCTAGAGCTTTAGCTGTAAATGTATCTAAATTAGTATCAGCTTCATCTTCAATTAAAGTTGGAGACGATGGCAAATTAGATATGTATTGGACAGAAGTTGAATAAAATAATAATTTCCCCTTCCTCACGTTAGTGAGGGGGGGGGTTAAAACTCAAAAATATAAAATGGCAACAAATTTAAGTTTTCAAAAAATTGCTACAGTTCCCGCTTCAGGTCTTGTAGTTGGTAGAATTTATTTTGAAACATCAACAGGTATGATTAAAGTAGCAACAAGTGCTACTGCTGTTGATAAATTCGGTGATGGCGTCAAGTCTGCAAGTTGGGATGAGAGTGCTAAAACTCTTAAAATTATTAATGAAAGTGGAGAAGAGATCTCTCTAAATCTATCAGATGTAGCCTCAGCTTCTGCAGTTACTACAGAGTTAGAAAAGAAGTTAAATATTGGAACACTTGGAGATACTCCAAGTACACAGAGTTATTATGGTCTAAAGGCACACGTGGGAGCGGAGAAACTTTCTGCTATAACTGCAGCTAAATCATATACAGACACTGAGATTAGCAAAATTCCTGCTGCTATTGTTTATAAGGGAGATGGTACAACAGTTACTCAATCTGGAGATACTACTGTTACATTTTCTGTTGGTACAATTTCTCAAGATAAGGTTTCAGGATTAACTACAGCTCTTAGTGATAAAGCTACTATAACTGCTCTTAATGCAGTTAAAGCTACAGCTGAAGCGGCAGCTCCTCAAGCTACAACATATACTAAAGAGGAAGTTGACAATAAAGTAGCTTCTGCTGTTGGTAGTGTATACAAGATGAAGGGTTCTGTAGATGATGCTTCAGCTCTTACTGCCCTTACAGGAGTTGTTATTGGCGATGTTTATAATGTAGTTGCTGCAGGCACTCTAAATGGAGAAGCTTTTGAAGCTGGTTCAAACTTTGTAGCAATTAAAGCTGGTGCAGGAAGTCAAACAGGAATGTGGGATAAGCTAGGTGGAACAATTGATCTATCTGCTTATGCTAAGAAAGCTGAAGTGCCTACTCTAACTGCATTTAATAGTTTAACGACAACCGTTGATGGAAAAGTAACTGCAAATGCAAATATTACAGCAGGTACAAAGTGTAAGATTACCTATGATGCCAAAGGTTTAGTAACTGCTGGAGCAAATCTTGAGGAATCTGATATTCCTACTTTAGCTACTTCTAAAATCTCTGGACTTGATACTGCTCTTAATGGAAAGGTTCCAACTACAAGAACCGTTAATAGTAAACCATTATCAGCTAATGTAGTACTTGCTGGTGCAGATATTTTAGTTGGAGGTGATGGAACATATAGTGAGAGTGATCTTCAAGCTGCAATTGAAGCAATGGATGGTAGAATTACTTCCGCTGCTGCTTCTGGCGTCCAATCATTTGGAGGACAAACTGAGGCTATTACTGTAGATACAGCTAATACTACTAACGGGCAAGTTAAATTTAGCATGTCTGGAAAGCAGCTTAAAGGTACTGTTAATGGTCTTAAGAGTGCAGCTTATACTGAGTCAAGTGCTTATATTCAAGCAGTTAATGGCACTGCTTCTAATTATATCGCAACTAGTAAAAGTGGAACTACAGTAACAGTTACTTCTATGTTACAAGCTGTAGCTAGTGCAAGTTCAAGTGCTAAAGGTCTTGCTGAAGCCAGTGATGTAAAAGCTTATGTTGACTCTACTGTTAATTCTGCACTAACTTGGGCAGAATTCGAATAATATATTTGTAAAAGGGGATAGGGAATAATCCCTATTCCCTTTTATTTTTTTTAATTTTTTTATTAGACTAGTTTATTATGGCAATTAAGAATAAATTCATACATTTTAAAACTAGGGCTGCTTTTAATGCTAATGTTCCAAATCCTGCATTAACCGCAGACGAAGGTAATACATTCTATAATTATACTACTTTTATTCAAGATACTAAAGAGATTTACACTCATGGTACTTTTTATAAAAGTAATACAACATGAGATATGTTAAAAATTACTGAAGATATTTCTTATGCTGCATTATTTAAAAACAATGCAAAAGTAGGAGATATAGTTCAGTTAGAAGGAGCTATAGATTTTATAATTTTTTCAGCAAGTATAGATAACTCATCATTTATGAGTCTTTTACAAGGTAGTACTAGTGATATTAATACATATAATATATATTACGATGATAGTACACAACTTTATATTTTTAATGAAGATAATTCACTTTCTATAGCAAATAATAATAATATAAATTCTATAGTTAGAAGTTATGTAGAGGATACTTATATAACTGAAAAAACACTTGAAAAGTTACCTGCAGGAACAAATGCCTCTATTACTGCTACTGATTCTATTTTAAATGCATTTGCTAAATTACAAGGACAAGTAAATGCTAAAGCTAATACTTCTTCTATTCCAACTGCAGCTACAGCTGTTCCTAAAGCATCTGGAATAGCAGCAGTTGGTACTTCAACTAAATACGCAAGAGAAGATCACGTTCATCCTTTACAAACAAATGTGGCAACTGCAACAAAATTAGCTACACCAAGAGTTATAGCAATAGCTGGAGCAGTATCTGGTAGTGCTACTTTTGATGGTTCTAGTAATGTATCTATTAATAGTACATTAAATAATTTTGATGCCTCAAAGATTACTTCTGGAACTCTTGATGCGGATAGACTTCCTGATATTCCTATTTCTAAAATTCCTGCGGCTGCAATGGAGAGATTATATGTAGTGGAGTCCCAATCAGCTGCAATGAGTTTAACTATACAAGAAGGAGATGTTGTTCAGATTGGTTCAGGAGGTCCTATGTACTTCTGCGTATCAGAATCTGCATCTACTTTTGCTACTAAATTTAAAGTATTTACTGCAGGGGCTGCTACAAGTGTGCCTTGGTCTGGAGTGACTAATGCTCCCACACTTTCATTACGTAGTCTTCAAATAAATACGGTTGGTTATCAGGTTTATTCTAATGTAGCAACATCTATTCCAATGATTTATGCCCCAACAGAAATTGGAACTTCGGGACAAATCCTTCAATCCACTGGAAATGGAGCTCCTAAATGGGTAAATCAATCTAGCCTTAGGTTTTTGCCATTATCTGGTGGGAATTTAACTGGAGACTTACGGATAATATCCAACTTTACTGTAGATGGAGAAACAGAGCTTAATAATAACTTATGACTGGGAGGCGATTTTGTTCCATCTGACTCTAATCAATATAGTATAGGCCTCGAACTTTATAAATTTAAAGCAGCATATATTAATGAGACATATTCTACTAATTTCTATATGGGAGATTCTAAGGAATTAGTTGCCACACAATCTTGAGTAACAGGTAGAGGCTATCTTACTTCAATTCCTGCCGCAACCTCTAGTGCTTATGGAGGAATTCAAATTGGATATACAACAAGTGGCAAAAACTATGCTGTACAATTAAGTAATGGTAAAGCCTATGTAAATGTGCCTTGGACAGACACTAATACAAATTATTATCCAACAACGTTTACTTGGGCTAATGGAACAACAGCAGGACCAACAGGTTCTTTAACTGGTTCTGGAATGAGTACAGTTTCATTTGGAGCAATCCCTTCAGCTTCTGCTACACAATCTGGTGTAGTAACTACTGGAGATCAAACTTTTGGTGGAATAAAAACTATAGATACTATTAATGTAACTAATATTAATGAAGCAACTCCAGGAGAGGGATTTTGAATTGGTTATAATACAGAGGGGGTAATTCGTATAGGAAAAGATGGAGATTATGATTTTGGAACTAGTGGAGGAACATATTCAGGAACTGCTAATACCGCTAAAAGACTATTGAACAGTTTACAGTTTAGTAATGGACAAAGTTTTAATGGGTCATCTGCAGTTACTATAGATTTACCTGAAATTCCTATTGCATTACCTAATCCATATGCATTAACAATTAATGGAACTTCATACACAGGTTCATCTGCAGTATCTATTAGTACTTCAAAACCTTTAAGTGTAAGAATGTTGACTAGTTCAACAGTTGATGCAGGATATAGTTACAGTTGTGGTACATCAAAAGCTATATCAACTTTAAATGGATTTTCTTCAACCAATCCTGATTCAGTTATTATAAGTAGTGCTAAACTTACATTTACTGCAAGTAATGTTATTAAAATGGATGGATTAGATGATTTATCTGGGACGTGATATATCTATTGCTTAAGTTATATGGCAAATAGCAAAATTGCAGTTAATGGTGCAGTATATGCATAATCTTAAAAATATATAAATTATGAGTGTAAAAATTTATGATAAAAAGCAAAAGAAATGGATTATTTTTCCTGGAACAATTGGTGCTCCTGGTAAAGATGCTTATCTTATTGCACAAGAAAATGGGTATACAGGCACTAAAGAAGAATATGCTAAAGTATTAACTGATATACCAAAAGTTATTAATTCAATAGAAGAAGAGCCGACAGAAGGAAGTAAAAATTTAATTACTTCTGGAGGAGTGTGACAAGCTATTGATAATGTACATACAACTATTAATAATCAGATAAAAAGTTCAATTGTAGATAATTTAGAGTCTCTTGCTGCTGATAAATCATTATCTGCAAACCAAGGAAGAATCTTAAAAGAAATGATTGCTAATTTAGCTAATCTTCAAATTGAGATTGTTGATCAACTTCCAAGTGTTGGAGAGACAAATATTATTTATCTTGTTAAGAAATCTGGTTCTGCTCCAGATATACATGATGAATATGTATTTGTTGATGGAAAATGAGAGAAGATTGGTGATACAGAAATTGATCTTTCTAATTATTATACAAGAGACGAAGTTGACGATAAGTTAACAGGTTTTGGAGCAGGAGATGTAATTGCAGCAGAGGCATTTACTACTGCGGATAGAGTAATAACTTCTAATGGTCCAGGAAAAACTGTTAAAGATTCAGGTATTTTAATTAATAATTTAGCATTAAAGTCATATGTTGATGAGAAAGAAATAGCATGAGATAAAGTTACAGGAAAACCAGAAACTTATGTTCCTGCAGCACATACTCATCCTCTAGCTCAAATTACAGATGCAGGAGCTCTTGCTTATAAAGACAAAGTTGATGAATCAGATCTTAATTTTGATATACCTGATGGAACTGTAGTTGATTCTTCTTTAAGTACAAGTTCTGTTAATCCTGTCCAAAATAAAGTAGTTACTGAAGCATTAAATAATCGTTATACAAAGTCTGAAACTTATTCTCAATCTGAAATTGATGAAAAAATTGGTTCAGCGGGTGGTGGAGATGTAATGGCTAGTGGAAATCTTGCTGTAGATTATATTATAATTGGAGCAGGACCCAAATCTATTAAAAATTCTGGACAGACACTTTCTAATTTAGCATTAAAGAGTGAAATACCATCTTTAAGTGGATATGCTACTCAAAGTTGAGTTACGGGCCAAGGATATTCCACCGAGAATACTTGAAGACCAGTTAAAGTTGGAAGTACAACTTTAAATGATAGTTCTACTACATTAACTATTGCTAATGGTACTGGTATTGGTCTATCATTTTCTAATGGAACTTTAACTATTACTAATAGTGCTCCTGGATCTTCATATACATTGCCTGTAGCTAAAAATAATGTTTTAGGAGGAATTAAGACAGGATATACAGAGTCTGGAGGTGCTGAAATGGCCATATATGTCTTAGAGGATGGTACTGCTTATACTCTCTTAAAAGATACTACAGTTAAAACTGCTTTAGGCTTTACTCCAGCAAATGTTAACGATATACCTGAAATTCCTATCGCACTTCCAAACCCATATGCATTAAATGTTACTGCAGGAGGTTCAACTACAAGTTATACAGGATCTTCAGCATCTACTATTGATTTAGATAATATTTATGCAAAAAAACTACCTTCTGTAGACACTCCAGGTAAACCAGGATTGTATTTTGCTAGCAGTGGCTCTGTGAATGTAACTGAAGTATATGTTACAGAAAATAATCCTGATGCTATTATCTTAGTAGCGAATACTGTTGATGTAACTTTTGGAGAAAACTATCACAAAATGGATGGAATTGATAGTTTATCTGGCGGAAACTACAAATGCTACTGTATAACTTATGTTAGAGGCGTTGTTTTAGTTAATGGGGCAATTTATGGTTAATTTATGTTAAAGATTATTAGAGAAATTTTATTAAAAATTGTTAACGATATCGATACTGGTAATTCTAATCTTAGTCCAGAAGAGTGCGAAGAAGTAATTGAATATCTTTCTGGAATAACTAATAAGAATGAAAAACTTAGCAAGTATCAAGCATGTAAATACTTAAAAGTTAGTAGAGCGACTTTTGACAATTATGTTAAGGCAAAGAAGATTCCTAATGATCGTAAACAAATAGGTTTTAAAGAATTGTTTTGATATAAGAAAGACTTAGATAAATTTATAGAAAACAATTAGTAACAAGTTACTAATTATGGATCTTTGTAATCCCCTTAAGTTGAGAAACTTAAGGGGATTTTTTATTTTAATAGTAACGTTATGTTTTAGTCTTTTGCTATTGTAAATTTGTACTGTTGATCAACAAAACAAAAACAAAATGTTTAACAATTTAAGTATTTTTTAATATGGCAGAAGAAAAAACTTATGTGTTTGGTGAAGGCGCAGGTAACAATGGTATTTTATCTCTTTTAGGTCCTATGCTTTCGCAGAAGGGTGTAGATCCAAACGTTCTATTAGCTATGCAAGGTCGTAATAACGATGGTTTTGGAGAAGGTGGATGGTTCATCTGGGTAATTTTCTTGTTCTTCCTTATGGGCTGAGGAGGTAACGGATTTGGTAATAATGGTGCTGGTGGTTTAGGTAACCAGCTTAATAATGATTATGGTAGAGAGATGCTATTACAAGCTATTAATGGAAACGGAAATGCAATTAGTCAGTTAGCTACTACTTTAAATTGCGATATCAATGCTGTGCAATCAGCAATTAATTCAGTTCAAAGTCAGATTCAGTCTGTAGGTAATCAGATTGGAATGAGTGGACAGCAAGTTATTAATGCTATCCAAGCAGGTAATTGCCAGATTGCATCACAAATTGCATCATGCTGCTGCGATGTTCGTACAGCTATTGAACGTCAGGGATATGAAGGTCAGTTAGCTACTCTGAACCAAACTAATACTCTTGGAAGTAAGATAGATCAGCAAACTACTCTTATTAGTGATAAATTTTGTCAGCTTGAAATGAGAGAATTGCAGAACAAAATCGATGCTTTACGTGAGGATAAATCTGCGCTTATCAATCAGCTTTCTCAAGAGCATCAAACAAATGCTATTCAAGCTTTCCAAGCTCAAACGATTGCTCCAGTGAACGCGGCTCTTCAAGACTTAAGTGCAAGACTAGGTGCAATAGAGTGTAAACAGCCTGCTACAGTAACTATTCCTTACATCCCAGCAATGGGTAATTTAGTTCCTGTAAGCTATAGTCAGCCTGTTAACTTTAGTGTTAATCCTTATACTACTTTATGTGGTTGCTAATAAATATATAGATTATGATTAATATTATTGATCCTTATTGGTGGAATTTAGGTCCCGTACCTGTTCGAAATGAAGGACTTCCAAGAATTGATATTGGAGGTATTTATAAGTTATCCACTAATGCAGTAGCTCTTACAGAGAGCTCTGTTGATTATGGTATTAATCCTTGTTTATATAGTAAATTACCATGTGAGAGTATAGTACTGTTGACAATACACGCTGACGCACCTACTGGTGGCGAAGATTTACCTGTATTAGTAGGAGTTCCTAGTGGAGCTTCAACAATATCGAGTGGAGACACTACAGGAAAAACTAAAATCAGTGTTGTAGATAGTCAAGGTTCTAACGTTACTGGTTCAAATGTACAAGGAAATACCCAACGTCTAGCGTATATCAATAAGAGTACGGGCGTAATAAGATTTTTAGAGTTTACTAACCCAGCAGCATCAGCTGCTTAGCAAATAATTTGTAATATATGTTTTCAAACTTAAGGCCAAATAGTCAGATATATATTTTATATAAAGACGCATCTCCACGTTTAGATGTTGGTTCTGTTGTAAGTGTTTCAATGCCTGTCCCTAAATATCCAATTCAACCAATGTTTGGACAGCCACAAGAGATGGTTGTTGATATTACCGTTAAGGTTAATAACCAAGACGTTACATATCAAAAAATTCCAGCTAATTTAGATATTGCAGATTTTAATAACAGTAATATAGTATTATCTGATAGTAGAGAAGCGATGAATGCAGAGATTGGCAGCCTAAAACAAAAAAGTGCAGCCATTATAAGTAGTGTAGATTTCCACAAAGAAATGATAACCTGCTTTGATCGCATTTTAACAGAATTAAATCCAGAACTTGCAGAAAAACAACAGCAACAATCTGAAATAAATTCTTTAAAAAATCAAGTAGGAGAAATGTCTAAAAGTATTACTGAATTAATGGAATTAAATAGAGAATTAATGTTACAATTAAAAAAGGAGTAATATATGAGAGTGTGGGAAATTAGAGAAGGCCGCGACAGAGAAATGGACTACAGAATGGGTATGCGTGATAAGTCAGAAAAAATGGAAAAAGCTGAAAGAGAAGCATACGAATGTGGCTATGAAGACGGATACGAAAAAGCTATGGAAGAAATGATGGGAGAACGATCAGGTTATAGATCATCTTATCGTTCTGGATATCGTGGAGGTCGGTAGTTATGAAAAGAGATAGACTAGATATTAGAGACAAAATGCCTTCAGGAATGGAAGAATATCTGGCACAAAACGGATGGCATTTTAATAAAAAGCTATGTGATTGAGCTGTATCTAAAATGCGCAAAAGAGGAGCTAATGGAAAGCCTGAAGAGGTAACATTAACTCCTAAAAGCGAATTAGAGCAATTGTTTAGAAACTATGGAATAAAAGTAGATAATTGTGTAGGATACGATGTAATGTATGTATACCATATGGCCAAATCAGATTTTTTTGAATCATCTATTATTAGCGAACAGTATTTATTACAGTTTGTTAAAGATTACTTAGATGATATAGATGGATATGATGGAAAGGCTCTAACAAGATTTTATGCAGACTGCATAGGCTCAGGAACTCCAATAATGTGAGAAGATATGATCTAATATGGTAGTACAGAACATTTATTTGGAGGATTGAGATTGGCACGTAACTGTATATTATGCAGTAGATACTTATTATACAGATGAAATTCTAGAAGAATTAGAACTAATAGGATGTAGTTGATCTGAACTTGTAAAAGCAGAAAATTTATTAAGAAGTAACCAATATAATATAGGAATTACCTATTCAAACTTCAAACATAAATGTTCCATTGTAGTTATTGGATTGACAACATCTGCTGAAGAATTTCAAAATACATTTGATCATGAAAAAGGTCATTTAGCAATGCATATTAGTTCAGCATTGAAAATTAAACCATATGGAGAAGAATATCAATACTTAACAGGTGAAATTGGTCAAAGTATGTTTAAAATAGCTAAAAGATTTTTATGTGATGATTGTCGTCAAAAGCTAGTCATAGAAATAAAAGAAATAGATAAAAAAGATTAATTTTTACAAGATATGCCGCAGAAATGCGGCATTTTTTGTTTATATACAATAAATTAGATAAAAATTTGTTTATTTATTAAATAATCTATAACTTTGCAAATACAAATTAAAAATATGAACTAATATGAATAAAACTAAAATGAAAAAAATTGATTTAAATGTAGCTACTCGATTAATGTTACTGATGAATCTTCCTGAGCAAGGTTCTGTAACTGAAATGATTTCAAAAAGAAATGTTCGGAAAAAGATTGACTTTTCAAGTGAGGAAGTCGAAGCATTGAAGATTGAGAATAAAGATGGTAGAATTGTGTGGTCTCCTGAAAAGGAACTATTAACAGTTGAATTTACAGACAGTGAAATTGGATTCTTAAAGTCAATTATTGAAAAGCTTGATAAAGCTGGATCTATTACTGATAATATCTTAGACTTTGTAGAAGCTATTCAAAGTGAGAATTAATATAAAATTTATTCTATTTTATTTGGAAATTAGAAATTTATATATTATATTTGCTGCGAATATTAAAACACATTAATAATCAATTAATAAGGAAAAATAAGAATTATGATTATCGACGGACAAAATCATTGGGATAATCTGCTAGAACCAGATGATTCTGACACAAAAACTAATCTCGAAGGAGATACAAATCCTGATAACCAAAATAATCCAACTCCTGAACCAATCCCTAATGACACTAACTCAGATCCTGAACCAAAAGATAAAGATCTTGATGTATTTAGTGAATTCTTAAAAGGAAGAGGTTTAAGAGATGGAAAAACATTAATTTATCAAGATGAAGAAGGTAATGAACAAGAAGTAGATTTCAATACTTTAGATAGGGAAGAACAACTAAATATTTTAAATGAATTAGCAAAACCTGACTTAACTGAAGATGAAGTTCATACTATTGAGTACCTTCGTAACAACAATCTTACAATTCAAGATGTTGTTGAATACTATTCTCAAAAAGCAGTACAGGACTACATTAATCAGAATGGACCTGTTAATAAAGCTTATTCTGTAGATGACTACTCTGATGAAGAATTGTATATTGCCGATCTTAAATCTAAGTTTGAAGGTATGACTGAAGAGGAAATTCAAGCAGATTTAGACTTAGCAAAGAGTAATGAAGACTTATTTAAGAAAAAGGTAGAGACAATTCGAAACCAATATAAAGCACAAGAAGATAAAGCAGTAGAAGATGCACAAAGAGCTCAAGAGGAACAGTATAACGCATTTAAATCAACACTTGAGGAACAGTTAGTAAATTTCAATGAAATCTCTCTTGACTATCAAGATGAAAAATCTGATAGTTTACAAATTGAAGATCACGATAAACAAGAGATCTTTAGTTATATTCTAGATCAAGATGAAAATGGAGCTAGCCAGTTCTTTAAAGATTTAAATGATCCACAAGTTCTTGTAGAGCTCGCTTGGTATCGTCTCTTTGGTAAAGATGCTATTTCAGGTATTTCTCAGTATTATAAGAGTTTAATTAAGGAAACTAGGAAGCCCGCAGCTCCTAAGAATGAGCCTCCTAAACCTTCAACTGTAATACCTACTAATGAAGAGAAAAATAAATCAAATCCAGATAAATCAATCGCGTCATTATGAGATGACGAATTATAAATAAACAATTAAATTAAACAATATGAGAATTTCTAGTTTTAGTACAGTACGTCCTCAGATGAGTTCAACTCGTACATATGAGGATTTTTACAAATTTTTAGGTGAAAAACCTGCACGTCTTGGTATTGTATCATCACTTTATGAGCAGTATACCGCATCGTACCTTACTGAATCTCTGATGAATATATATACAATGGAAAAAGACAAGAAAAATAGTTTCCAAAGTATTAATTCATTTATGGTAGAGTGGGACATTAATGTAGGATTTATTAAGAGAATTCCTTTCCTACAGGTTCCTGATGGCGATGGTGCTCAGGGTACTGATATCATCTTCCACTTCCCTGAAAATTATTATCAGAGAAATGACGTAATGATCATCGAAGGATCACGTCAGCAAGTTATCTTCCTGTCACGTCCTGTTCGTAGATCAGATAGAGACTGGGAGATTGTAGGTAAACTACAAGATTCAGATTACAATGCTACTCTTGATGTTGAATTCTGCCAGCCAGGTATGAAGACTCGTTTCTTAACGAACTATCAGCCTGAAATGCATGAGGAAGGATACGTTAAGTATCAGTCAAATGTTGAAAAGCATCGTACATTTATTGCAACACACCGTGCAGATGTAGACTACACTGCTAAGTATCGTGCAATGGAGGACGTTTTCATTCAGATTGGTAAAGGAACAGAAAGTGATCCTGTTTACAAAATGAATGCTGCAGAAAAAGATTGTCTTGATAGCTTCATGGCTGCTCGTGCAAATGCACTGCTTTGGGGTAAGACTAACGTAGATAAGAATGGTAAACCTAAGATCTTTGATCCTGAAACAGGTGAGCCTATTATCTCTGGCGATGGTATTATTCCTCAGATTGAGCGTTTCGCAGGTAAATATGTGTATTCAAAGATGACTAATAAAGTTATGAATACCGCTATCCTTGCCATGATCGCTAAATCAAATAATCCTACTGGCAATAAATATATCTTTATTTGCAATACTCCTATGTGGGCTGAAATTCAAGATAGTCTGTCAGGATATCTTCGTGACTGGAAGACTGTTGGTACATTCATGTTCTCTAAGGGTGCTAATGATTATATCAAAGTTGGTGCAACCTATAACTCATACGAGTATGCAGGTAATACTGTAACTTTCAAAGTTGACCGTGCTCTTGATATCGAATTCCCTGAGAAGAAATATGGTATCTTCCTTGATCTGACTGCTGATGCTGCTAGTGGAAAACCCGCTATTGCAATGTTCACATTCAAGAACAATGAGTTCTGCCATAACTGGTTAGAGGGTGTTGGTCGTAGAAGTGGACGTGAAAGTGGTCCTGTTGCAAGCCCAGTAGCTGCAACTAAACTTATTGACTGGGGTTATGCTGGTGTTGGTGTATTCAACCCATATCGTAGCTTTATCTTAGTTAGTGAAAAGTAATATAAAAAGATAGAATAGAATATTAGTAGGCTTCTCCTTCGGGAGAAGTCTACAAAATATTTAAAACTTAGATATCATTATTTGGTATAGATAAATTTAATAAGAATAAATATGAATAATATAGTAACTTTAAGAAATGTATATGGTAAGGAAAAAGCACATTGCTTTATTAATCCTTTAAAACAAGCAAATGGTTCAAACTATCCTTTTGTAAAAAGAGTTCGTCAGGTAGACGCTAGTGGAGATACAGAAATGATCTTAAGTGAAGCAGAAATTAATAGTCCTGATAGTAATTACTTTATTAAGGAAGATGAACGAATAGAGATTTATGATGGTAAAACGTTTGATTTAGATAATCCTCTAGAAAGAAATATTTGGACTTGCATTAAAGATTCATTCTTAATTGCACCTGAAAGAGATTCTAAAGATTCAAAAGGTAATCTTTTAATTGACGGAGGTCCAAAACGTTATGGTCAAGCTGAATTCTATGTAGAAAGACCTGGAGTTGAATCTGAAAAACGTATCGAACGTATGAAGCTTGTAACAAAAGCGTTCACTTATATTGAACAAGATTCTGCTAAAGGAAGACTTACCAAAACAAGGTTACTTGGCAAATCAATGAGAAATGCTCCTGACTCAGATGTTCAGGACTATTTATATCAAAGAGCGGAAAAAGATCCAATGGTTGTTATTGACCTTTATACAGGATCAGATACAGCACTTAAACTGCTGCTTATTGACGCAAAAGAACAACGTGTTATCAACCTTCAAAGTGGAGTTTGGATGTATGGGGATGTTCGTCTAGGTACAACTGACGAATCTATCTTACTCTTCTTGAAGATTCCTGCAAATAAAACTATCTACGAGGGTATTACATTAGAGACATACCCTGATCTTCAGAAACTAAGTTTAAAAGAAACAGTAGAGGAAAAGGCTGAAGATAAAGCTGAGGAAAAAGTTGAAGATAAAGCTGAGGAAAAAGTTGAAAAGACGGAAAAGAAGAAAAGCAATAAATAACAATATATAATGACTATTAGACAAGCATATGAATACATTTTAGTTGAATGCAACAAGGTGAAAGCTCCTCAAGTTTTACTTGAGGACTTCATATACTTGTTTAATAAAGCAATTCAACAATATATAAATAGTGTATATAATAGAAGTGAGTACAATCAACAAAGTTCAGATGACTTAGGATTTTTACAAACTACATCAGTAATTAAAGTAGGTAAAATTGCTCCAAGACAGGAATTTAATGATACTGTTTGAGAGCTACAACTTCCTAAAGATTACTTACATATGTTGAATTGTATTGCAGAATTTACAGGTAGTGATTCAAATAAATCTAGATGTGGAAATGGAGTGCAAAGAACTATTACTTCAACATGTCAAAGATTAACTGCAGATCTTTATGCAGGTATTATTAATAATTATTATATGAAACCTTCACATAAGAAGCCATATTATTATATTATTAATAGAAATGAAAAAGATCAACCAGTAACAAATCCTGTTATGGATAATGAAATTAAAGAAGGTAGTTATCGTCCTAATTATATTAAAACAGAGGATGGAAAATATCGATTTTATGCATTAAAAGAACCATATAAAAGGATTGTAAATCAATCTTCTGTAAATTTGGAAATACATAGTGGCGATTCGAATTGAAGTTTAAATAATGTATATATTACTTATGTAAAAGCTCCTATGTATGTTTCCATGACTCAGGATGATGTATTATTACCAGAAGATAATACTCAAACCCTGGAATTTCCAGACTATGTTTGTTACGAGATTATTAATATCGTAACTAGACTATTATTAGAGAATGCAGGTGATCCAAGATTACAAACAAACGTTCCTATTAATCAGACTATAGCAGTTCCTGGAAATAAATAAATTTATTAACTTAAAAATTAAAAATTATGTTTGATTTTCAAAAAGAAGTAATAATTAATTCAAACCTGCTTGACGATGGTGTAAATCCTCGTTTTATGGTTATGGATGGTCCTGTTAAATTATTTCGAGTATTACGTTGTGCAGACTATAGAAAAGAAGGCTTAGTCGAAGGAGTTATTTACAAAACTCCAGCAGAAAAAGGCCAAGTCGCTAGTGCAGCATTTAATTTACCTACGAAAGAAGGTACTTATAGAGTAGTAATTGGTATTACTCTAATCGGTAAATACCTTGCAGATTACGCTATGCCTTGGTCAAATTTTGGTAAGGCTGTACTTGCTGAATTTGAGGTTTCTGCTGAAGATTTAGGAAAGACTAAAGAACTTCAGGAAAAAATGATTAAGGCTATCGAAATGGCTATTCCTGAAAACTACAGATATGTAAGAGTATCTGCAGAAGATTCAGGCAAAGTACTTGTAAGTTGCACTGATTCACATCAGGTCATTACTGTAGCTGAACTTCAGGAACAAAGAGGTATTAGTTGTCCTGATAGTTGCACTGAGAAGCAATATGTAACGGTTGATGAGGCTGTAGAAGTAACTAAGAATAAAATGGAAATTGGTACTGCTGCTTGGCTTCAGGAGAATCTACGTTTCCCAAGTTATCCTAATATACGTTATGCAGCTCTCAATGAAGAGGAGTATCCAGTAAACGGAGGTTTGTATACTCAATTCTCATTCTTATATTGCATGCCTCGTAAGGGGCTTCATGGACAGGGAACAGTAGGACAAGCTCTTAAATCAGTTACGACACATACGTTCTATGTATTATCATCACTTGTTGATAAGTTTGAAGAGGATCTGAAAAAAGTATTTGGAGACGATTCAATTAAAGTTGTTAGTCCTGATAATACTGAATTAATTAATATCGAATTCGTATCTGCACTTAAGGTTTCAGTACAGGATATTAACGAAGGAAAAGCAATAATTAAAGCAAATGTATCTGGTCCCGCTGTTAGTCCAAATCTTATTAAATATTCAATTAAAGAAGAAGATAGTAAGTATCAAATCGATAACGATGGTAAGCTTACTGTAAAAAAAGGACAAACTGCAGCAGAAGGTGATAAGTTTACAGTTAAAGCCTCTTATGGTAATGCTGTAGCAGAACAAGAGTTTACAGTAGGAGCTTAATACTCCTTTTAACATATATCACTAGAAGAAGGCAGGGCGGGGTAATTTCCCTGTCCTGCCTTTAATTTTTAAACTGAAGTTTATGACAATAGAAGCAATAGCAAGTGCTGTATATAATAATACAGTAACTGGATTAGCAGGAATCACTTCAAATCCAAAAATATCTGTAGAGCAACTTCAGGATGAAGTAGTGGCAGAGCGTAATCAAATAATGAGAGAATTTCTTTTAAAAGGAATTCTTAATTTAGATGAATTGTTTTTAGCAATTAATTGTATTGAAGTTGATTGTGATTACATGTCAAAATGTTGTAATTTGCAAGTTGGAGAAAAAGCATTACATTTTGAAATTCCACCGATTATTTATATAAACGGAATTGATACAATAAGATTTGTTGGCAGTATAGATAGACATACTCGTTATAATATTTATACAGATGAAACTTATAGATTTCATAAGTATAGAAAAAATAAACCAGGAAGTCCATATGTCTATATAGATACTGCAATTAATTCTAATGGTAATATGGACGGATATATTTTTAATGTTCCTTTTGTAAAATATATATCTGTAATTGCACTATTCTTAGATCCAAGAAAGCTTTTAGAATGAGATTGTTGTTCTGAAAACCCTGAGGTATATCTAGATTGTGGAATTTTATCTGATGAAATTATTAAAAGAATGACTGAGAAATATATTCGCTGGTATCGTCAACTTGCAACTCCTGTTACGCCTAACGATCAAACTCCTCGTTAATAACAATGTATAGAGGTATAATTTATAAATATACATCACCTTCGGGTAAAGTGTATATTGGACAAACAACAAATGAAAGAAGGAGAAGATGACAATTTAACTCATTGCAAATAAAATATGGCTCAAATAAAATAGATAATGCTCGCAAAAAATATGGACCTACTAATTTTCAGTATGAGATATTATTTGAGTGTAAACAAGATAACTTGAAAGTATTAACTTCAATTCTTGATTGCAAAGAAATTGAATTGATAAAGTATTATAATTCTGTTGATTTAGGATATAATTGTGCTTTTGGAGGAATACTAAATACTAGAGGAGTTAAGTTAACAACTAAGCAAATTAATATATTAAAAATAGCTAATTCTAAAATAGTTTATCAATATGATTTATTTGGGAAGTTTCTTAAATGTTGGAATTCAACTATGGAGATAGAAAGAGAATTAGGTATACCTCATGCTTTAATTAGCAAAAATTGTAATGGACAAACAAAACATTGTAGAGAATACATATTTACTTATACAAAAGGTGTTTTTAAAGTTCCAGAAAGAATCCATAATACTAAGAGAGTTCAGATTATTGAATTTGATTTAAATCATAATTTTGTAAAAAGTTGACCTTCTCTAACAAGCCTTGCAAAATATATTAATATAGATAGGAAGGTTCTAAAAGAAAAACTTATCAATAAAGAGTTGTTTTATAATAACAGTTATTTTAAGATTAAATAACTATTATAATCAAAGTATAATAAAATAACATTAACTTATGAAGTTAAATAATATAAATTCTGTATATTCTCTTGCCAATATATTATATGGGGTTACAATAAATCCTGATAATTTTGAGGATATAGTTTTAAATGGTTTACAGTTAATAGGTAATAAACATTCTAGAATGTATAGATATGTAGGAGATACTACAAATAGAATACTAGAATTACCTTGCAATTTATCTTTTATAGAATCTGTAACAATTCCATTTGAAGACTTTCAATCTACTTCAGACACTAGTATCTTCCCATTAGTTCAAAATGCTTATTATGAAAGATATAATGAAGCTTGAAAATGGAATAAAGATCCATTATACCAATCAGGAAAACTATTAAATTATAATGAGATAAATAATGCATTAGAGTTTGATAGAGATTATTCGAATGTATCTGTACTATATCATGGTGTAATTGTAGATGATGATGGACTTCCACTTATAACAGATAAAGAATTAACTGCGTTAGCTGCATATGCTGCATATATTGATTTATATAAAAAGAGTCTTGTATTAAGAGATAGTAATTCTTTTCAAATGGCTCAAGCAGTTAAACAAGAATGGTTAAGAGCTTGTAGTGATGCTAGAGTTCCTGAACATATCTCGCAAAATGAAATGAATGAGATTCTTGATGCTCGTACACGTTGGGATAGAAAGCAATATAAGAAATCATTTAAACCTGTTAACTAATGAATAAAAAAATGTTTCCTCATGGTTTTAACTCTAGGGAACTATATAATGGGTTAAATCCTAAATTATTAAAAGGAAGATGAGTAAAAAATAGATATAAAGATCGTAAGAATCTAGCTGCTAAGATTTTTGATGACTGTTTTTATGAGATCTTATTGGATATTATAAATAATAATGTTACCTTTGTACTACCTCTGCGTTTTGGGAATTATGGAGAAATTTCTATGAAACAAATTGCAGATGAAGACTTTAAACAAGCATATAGAAGAGGTAAATTTAATAATATTGATTTTGTATTATCTCAATTTACAGGAAACCAGCTAGTATATAGATATATGAAGCATAATAAAGAAACTATGGAAAAACCAATCTATGTTGATAAATATCTTAAAAAACTCATAGATCAATATACTGAAGAAGCAAAAGTGTATTATTAATTATGATTAAAGAATTAGACGATTATTTAGGTATTATACAAGAAAAATATCCAAAGATCTCAAAAGATGAGTTAAAAAGAGTTATAGAACATGGTTTTAATAGTTTTCATTTATTAGCTAAGAGTGGAGCAGATGTAGTTTTAGGAAATCATAACTATACTGCTTTTTGCGGAAAGATGTTTTTTGATGATTATAAAAGAGTTAGATATAATAATATTAAACATCGTATTAAATTAAGACTGAAATATAAGTACGCTCAAGAAGTATATAACGGAGCGTACTATTTCGGTCTAACTGAAGCTGAGTGAGAATTTTATAAAACTCAGATAACTTCAAAGCGTAGATCTAAAATAAAGTTTAGAGATTTGAAGTTATATAAAATACAAGAAGAGTGTTATTTAGATAGATCTAGAACACATTTCTTTAAATTATACTATCCAATTGATGTTGGATGGACATTTTTAAAAAGTGAAATTACAACAAGAAACTTTGAATATATAGCATATAGAGATGTAAAAAATAAAATAATAATGATTTAATATGGCAAAAGAAGAAGTAATAGGTTCTCCTAGAAGAAATTTAGTTTTCGAAACTAGTGGAGTAATAAGGGTAAAAGTTGGAGATAAATATTATAAGTTAAATTATGATAAAGAAATAACTAACGATAAGGATGAGGAGTCAATAGAATCTAAAATAATCATCGTAGATGATATATTATTATATGAAACAGGGCAATACGAATATCCTGGAGATGGAAAAATAATTTTTGCATTAAATGGAGGAATATATTATACATTAGATAATGGTTATTTTAATTTTAATGATTCTCAAGATTCAGATACGTTGCTTGAAAAAAGTACAATATTTGATAATACAGTAATATTTAATGGAAACCCTCCTTTTAAGTTAAATAGTTCAGATGTCATAAATAATCTCAATGCACAATTTATTGAGGGGCATAACTGAAATGATATTCAATCTTTATTAAGTAATAAAAATACATCTTTCAATATATTAGAAACTACAGATGGAAAATTCAGAGCAGAAGATGGTAAAGTCACATGTAATACAATAGTTTGTGATAATGCTAATATTAAAAATCTAAGTTTTGATAATCTTTCTGGAAACATTACTCTTGACGGAAATATAAATGTAATAGATAGTGAATTATATATTAATGGAGCATTATATGATCTTGGTATAAATATTTTACAACTTCTTTATAAGTTATATTCTGTAAAAGGAGTAAATACTAATAAGACTACATTTGTGGAATTTGCTAAAGATTTTGTAAAATCAGTGAATACAAATTATAACTGGCAAACTCCTTCAACATATACTAATTATCAATTTGATTTTGATAAACAACTTCTATCAGAATCTTTTTATTGAGAACCAATAAATATCGAATCATGAAAAGATATTTCATGTATTCCATTATCAGTTGCAGATACTTATTATATAGATCCTGAAGAAATTACGGAAGATACAGAAATTACTGAAAATGCTGAAAATATTGCACGTTCTTCAAATTTATATAATGAAATAATGACAAAAATTTATATTATTCCTAAAGAATCTAAATCTACATTTAATGGTATTGTTTTAAAATTATCTATGGATTCAGGATTTGTTGTGCCTGGAACAGAGGGAGAACTAATTATAAACGAGTACAAAAAAGATGAAGTAAACGAAGCTGAAAGTACTAGCGCAAAGTTTGTAGTTACAGGAATTAATAATAATGAATTATATATACATACTACATATATTTCAAATAAGGCAAGTTTTTTATCACTTGATTCAGAATCCGTTGATTTATATGCATATGTAGAAAATACAGAAGAAATGGAATTAGATTCAGATGATGAAAAAGAATCGTTTATTACAATTAATACACAATACTACTCCGAGCCAGAAGAAAATTCTGAATATTATAATATTATACTAGATATTAATCCAGAATCTATTAACTTTAAACAAACAAGTACAACAGTTATTGGAAATTTATCTGTAATATCAGATAGTATATTAAATCCATCTGGAGTAGGAATTTATAGTAATAATTGTTATTTAAATAATCCAACAATATCTTTATATGATAACGCAGAGCAGATAAATTATTTAAAATTAGCTCCTAATGGAACATCTTTTATTGGAACTGAAACTAATGGTCAAAAATGAATTACAATATATCCAAATGGTTGAGGACAATTATACAGACAAAAAATGTATAGTTTAGATAATTATAATGATAAAGTTTCATTAGGCCCAATAGTAGTTAATACAGATGGTTCTGCAACAATTGGAACAGGAGAAACTCAAATTACTATATCTGCATCAGGAGAAGTTAAAGTTCCTTCTGCCACAATAATAGAATAAATAAACTATGAAAAACAAATTAAACCAAATAAATCAGTTTAATGGAGGAATGGTAAAGGATATAGAGCCATTAATGGTTCCAAATACTGTAATGACTGATTGTTTAAATGGCACTTTAATTACATACAATGGTAATGAATTTGCCTTACAAAACGATATGGGCAATTATAGTTTTAAAAATGGAGGTCTAAGTAATGGTTTTGTTCCTGTTGGAATGAAAGAACACCAGGGAGTATTGTATATTATTTCCTATAATCCAATTGAGGATAAAGTAGAAATTGGAAGTTTCCCATCTCAACAAACAATTTTTACTCCAACAATAGGGAATACAAAAAGCACTCTTAAAGATATTACTCTTGATAAAACAGATTTTTATGATAATCTTGAAAAAGATACTAATATTACAATTTTTAGTAAAGAGCCTGAATATTATTTAAATCCAGGGGATAAATATCTTCTTGTAATGAAAAATGATGAGGAAGAAAAAGAATCTTCTTTCAAAGAAATGATTAATTATATTAATGAAACTGCATACTGAAGACATCTAGTTCCTTATATTCTTACTGATGAAAATAAGTTATATAATGTAGACGGATTTCTTGAATTACAAGCTGATAAATCTACATTTAATAGAAGTGATTGGATTCCTGTATCTTGAGATATTCCTGGATGACTTGCTATGAAATTTAGTATCACAGTTCCTGAACAATTTAATATATATTTTGATAAAAGTAAAACATATGTAGATGAGACTGATTTAAATAACATAAAAGTTTATCCAAGTGGAGATCTTAGAGTACAAACTTATTGAGATCTTACAAATTATACTAGTAAAGATCTGAGTAATATTAAAGATAATTTAGTATATTTTTTACATGATGATATTTTAGATGAAGAAAATATAAAAACACTTACTCCAATAAGTTTAGAACCTAATAATTTAATATCTTATAATAAATTCCAATCTATAATATTTAATACTATTAGTGCCGAAGAACTTGGAGATTCTAAATATATTACTCCTGCATTATTAGTTAAAAATGAGAATGAAGAAAATTATATAATATATAGTCAGTTTACACAAGCTATTTCTAGAAATCCTATAACAATAAATACTAAAAAAATAAAATTTGGAGAAAGTTATTTTAAATATTTTGTAGGGGATAGCTCTTTAACAATACTTGCTTCTTGAGAAAGTTTTCCTGGAGTTAATCTTGAATATCAATTAAAAAGATATTCTACAACAGATTCAACAAATCTACATATTGCTGTTGATTGAACTCAAGTTTCTGACTTAGTAAGTAATGGAACAATTATTATAGATATACCTTTTTCTGAAAATAATAATGATTCATATACTATAAATACTAGTGAAGGTAAAAAAGAAACTAGAGTTAATTTTAACAAAGAAGATATATACTTTTTAGAGCTTCAATATGTTATTAATGTTGAATCTGAAGAACCTAAAAAATCTATTACAGGTAATATAAGCTTTAAAGATAATGAAATTTATGCTACAGAACTTATAAATAGATGATATTATGTTAAGGATGATTTTACAAAAATTAAACCTAAGGATATTGTAGATTATTTTGCAGATTATGTAAAACTTGAACTTAATACAGATAATTATAAGTTTACAGAAACTCCATTTCTTTTAAGAAAAGGTAATGAAGATAAAGTAGACATTGAAATTAATGATTATGAATTCAATGTTGATCCTAGTTCTAAAAGTTATCTTGATAGTTTACAATTAGTTTATCCTAAAAACCTTCCTGATACATATGATACTTCTCATATTGGAATTAAAACTATATTTAAACAAGGAACTAAATATTCTATAGTAAAATCAGGAGAAAATTTAGTATATACTAAAGTAACACCTAAAGACCAAAATGGAGATGAAGGTAGACTTTGAAAAGGACTACACGAAGAAGTAAATAGTGGAAAAGCTGTTGATTCTAAAGGTAATACTTATACTTTAACTTTTGATAAAGATAAAGAGTCTTTTTCATTTAACTTATTTAACACATTTACAATTACAAACTCTGAATATAATATTATCAAAGAAGTTAGTACTCGAGATAAATTTTTATATGAATACCATCCTATTGGAGAAACTGAAACTAAAGTTGATAGTAAGGATCAGTCAATAATATACAGACCTGAATATGTAGAATTTAGAAAGGACGGATCTACAAGAGATACTTGATCTATGTGTTTTTGAAAGAAAAATGTAAAACCTATAAAAATTAAATTTGAAGATAACGAATTAACTTATAATGGAGAGATAATATCTCCTGAATCTAATACTTGACCAGCAGCTTTTGGAGCTTTAGCAGAAGGAAGCTGAAGTCGTACAGGATGAAAACCAGATGGAAATTCTGCCACTAGTACAAAAAGTTATGCTGATGATTATGGATTTAATATATATAATTTTTATAATGCAAAATTTGGTAAAGGTAGTGCTCATTCTGGAGATTCTGGAGTACTTGGAACATACGGTGGTGGAACAAATTTTGGACTAGCTATGTCTTATGAAACAAAAGATTCTTGGCCATGTATATATTATTGTAGTAACAAAAAACCAGATAATATCGATAATGATTATATTTCTAAAACATGTATATATTCATATCTTATGATAATATATTGTTTAAGATATTGTCTTAATTCTAGTGTCAAAGTAAAATATTATTCTTTATATAATTATAGAGAATCTCTTATAGGATCTGTATATTTAAAAACTATTAATATTTCTGGAACTTATGATTGAGAATATTTTATGGAAAATGGATATAGTGTTCCAAACGGCATAGAAAATTTATTTAATTCAAGTTTATTTACAGAATTAAATAATATAATATCTACAAACACAAATGTTAATCTTAACTGTATTATTACTCCAGATGAAACTTTCAAGGAATATCTTCAAAACTTAGTAGATACAAAGAATAGTGAAGTAAGACTTGCAGTAGATACTTTAGAAAATCAACCAAATATAAAAATTGGAGATTTATATCTTATACCTGAATATGTAGAAAGCAAAAATAAAGTAAAATTAACAGATGCAGTAAAAACTATGATATTTACAGATCAAATACGTTCTACTATAGGAAGTACATTAGAATTATTTATGAGATGGTCAGACAAAAATACAAGATCTGTTGCACGAGAATTTACTAGTAATCTATATCAAGTTAATGAGTAATGAAAGAAATACAATTAAAAGTAAAAAAATACAAGGATACTGGAGATATTGCATGAGAATATAACCCATTACGTAACTTAAAAAAAGATGACGATCAAATTGACGATTTTACAGTTAGTAATTCTCAACTAAAACTAAATCTAGATAATCCTGTAGATATAGAGTGTCAAAGTTCTTATGATGGAAGTACAAATTTAATACTTAATGACGATAAAAACCCTCCTAGGATTATAAATACTAGAGTAGCATTATTAGAAAACGATAGATATAAAATTATAAATCGAAATCAACTAAAGCAATCTAATCTATATACTGAAAATGAATTAGATCAACAAACAAGATTGTTTAGAAATGTTACTAGAATTCCAAAAATTCAATTTAAAAATGTAGACTATTTTGGAACTCTTAAAGGAGGTAATTATACATTTTATATAAAGTATTCTGATAGTGATTATAATGAAACTGATATTGTTGCAGAATCAGGAATAATATCAGTATTTAAAGGAGATTTATCAAATCCTAGAACTTGCACTGGAGCTTATATGGATGAGCATACAGATAAATCTATAATACTTTATCTTAAAAATATAGATACATCTTTTAGTTATATTAATATATATTATAGTAGAACAAGTTGTGATATAAATGGTATTTCTAAAACAGACTTTCACAAAATAAAAAAGACTTATGAAATAACAGATGTTAATCAAACAATAACTATTAATGGATTTGAAGAACTTGAAGACATAACTGTAGAAGACTTAAATATACAGTATAATTATGTAGAATCAGTAAAAAGTCAAGCTCAAGTTCAAAATAGATTGTTTTTTGCTAATGTTTCAAAACTTAAAGAAGACTCCACAACACTAAGTAATCTTGCATTATATATTCATGTAGAAGAATGTCAAGAACATGATATTGGGTTTATTACTGATAAATATGGAATTAGTAGTGGAGATATAACTGAAGCAGAATATTATTCTCCATATAATATATATTATAGACTTGGATATTTTCCTGGAGAAATTTATAGATTTGGAGTAGTATTTATATATAATGATGAGCATCTATCTCCTGTTTATAATCTTAGAGGTATTGATTTTAATCTTTCAGATTATAAAATTTCTGAAGAGGATACAAATTCGACTAAAAATAATAAATGTAATTATGATAAATATATAGTAAACCCAGATGATCCTGAAGTTATAGATAATAAAGATTTTATATCTTTAGATACCTTAGAAAATACTAGAGGAGTATTTAGATTTACTAAAAATAAAACTATTATTAATTACAATGATGATGAAGAAAATGAAGTAAGACCTTTAGGATTAAAAATTAGTGTTCCTGAGTTTATAACTACTAAACTTAAGGAGTTAAATATTAAAGGATATTATTTTGTAAGACAAAAACGTATTCCAACATTCCTATTTTCTGGTTTATCTATTGGAGTTGAACCTATAAGTGGAGTTCCTTGCCTTGATATTTCAAAAGAAGAAAATAATGTAAAACTTGTAGCAGAATCTTTTGTAAATAAAAACAAAGTTTTAATTAATGATTATACTTCAAAACTTATATATAGTAATAAATGTAATTATTCAGGACTTTTATCCGCAGATGTTAAATGTGATAAACAAATGCAATCTTTACTTAATTCAGATAGATATAAGTTAGTAGAAGCTTATAATTTTACAAAAGGATACACTGAGTCTGGAAGAAGCTATAATTTAACTTTAAAGGATGTTGAAATTCCAGGTACAGAAACTACAAGTGAATTATTATATATTGATTCTGATATACCGCAGAAAATCATTAATGATAATATTTTCTGTACAAGAGCAGGAATGCAAGAGGAAATTAAGCAACAAACATGTTTTGGAAAAGAAGACATGGAATCAAGTAATGTTCAATTAGTTAGAGGAGTATTTACTGATTTTACAGGATGTAATAGTTTACTTAATAAAACATCTATATATAACGTTTATATAAAAAACTATTCTGAAACATTCAATAAAGAATACTTTCAAATAAGAATTGACGATAATTCTCCATATTTTGCAGTATCTGATAGATATGCTACAGATAATAGTGAAATAATAGATAAGGATATTACCACTAATACAACTACTTTTACTATAGGAGAGGAAGAAAAAGATGTAAATTGAAATGTAATTCCAATATTATATCGTGGAGATTGTTTTACTTATACAACTACTATTAGACTACATAGAAATTTTACTTCTCAAACTGTTCCTACAAATAATACAATAGTAGACTTTAATACTTGAAAAGATAATTTTAAGGGAATTAGAAATACTGAAAATTGAGATGATATAAATGTTGGAGATATCAATGCAGTAGCTATAGGTAGTTGAGTAACATTTAAAGGTTTATCTAATAATAATATTTCTCTTAGAAGTATTGATGAATTTAATACTGAAGAAATTGCATTAATGGGGAATCCAAGAGGATTTTACCCTGCACAAGGTATGTCTACTAAATCTTCTGCTAAGATTCCAGAAAGTAACTTATATAATAGAGGATATAGTACTACACTTGGTTATAAGAGAAATTATAAATATTTAGATGTACCTTATGAAGTTGATGAATTTGATACACGAATAATGTTTAGTGATATTCAAGTTGATGGAAACTTTAAAAATTCATATAAAGTATTTCAAGGATTATCTTATCAAGATCTAGATAGACAATATGGTGGTATTATAAAAATTCTTCCTTGAAGTGGAAATTTACTAGCTGTATTTGAGCACGCTATAGCTATTATTCCTATAAATGAAAAAGCTCTTATACAAACTACAACAGGACAAAATATTCATATGTATGGTTCTGGAGTAATACAAAAGCAAATGACTATTATTTCTGATATGTATGGATCTATATGGAAGGATTCAATTATAAGAACACCTAGAGCAGTATATGGAGTTGATACATACGCCAAGAAAATTTGAAGACTAAGTGATAAAGGACTTGAACTTATATCTGATTTTACAATACAAAGATTTCTTAATGATGAAATAAATCTTAAGGAACTTGAAAAAACAACAATATTAGGAACAAGAAATGTTAAGACGCACTTTAATACATATAAAAACGATGTAATGTTTACATTTTATAATAATGATAAAATTTGAAATATATGTTATAATGAAGTACGTAGTATGTGAGTTACTAGATATTCATGAACTCCTTTATTATCAGAAAATATAAATAATACCTATTTTAGTTTTGATTTACTTAAAAGTAAAATATTTAGTATAATAAATACAAACCTTCGAAAAAATAGTGATATCGTAAAGATAAACACTAATAATTGAACTGGAATGTATACTAAAGATACAACTTTTATGTTTAATGTTGAAGGATATGATGGATATAATATTAACAGTATTACTATAAAAGGATATTATTGAGATAAGAATAAAATAGAAGCTAAAGAACTTGTTATATGTAAAGCGGATAAAGAGACTTGACTTATAGAAAACGTAGATAATGATTGGATAACTATTAAAAATAAGAATATAGAAAATCCTACTGAATTTGAAACTGAAGAACAACATCAAGAAAAAATTTATGAGAATTATCTTGCTATAAAGGATCAAACTCCTTTCTCAATAATATTTAAAGATATACCTAGAAAAGAATCAAAAGATCCAGAAGGTTATTTATATTATACTATTGATATAGATTATCTTCCATATATAGTAGCTGCAGAAATTATACAAAATTCAGAAGAAATTGAAGATCCTAAAAATAATCGTATAGTTTTTGGAATTGAAAGATCGTATACAGCAGGAATGATCATTTCCTATGAAAGTCTTAAAGAATTAGATATGACTTACTATGAAGATGATTGAAATAATGCATTATTATATAGTATTTTTGTACATGGTAGAAGTAATATTATTGATGAAATAGATTATTTTGATAGTGATGAAACAAATCAAATATTACCTACTAAATGGTATAATAAACAAGAACCTTTTGAGTTTGAATTTATAGTTAATGAACCAAAAGGAATTCACAAAATATTTGACAATTTAGTAATAATATCTAATAATGTTGAACCAAATTCTATTGAAATAGAAATTACTGGAGATGTATATGAATTTAGTAAAAGAGCTATTTATAGAAATAAAGCCTTTAATAAAAATGAATCTACAAATGCTAATTTCCCAGAAATCTATTTAGATGAAGAATCTAAAGGATATAAAACAGAAGTTACATGAGATCCAATTCGAAATGAATATTACTTAAATGTACATGCAGATTGTTTAAATATAAAAGAATATGGAAGACGATTAGGTAATATATACTATAGTGAAGATTCTTGGTATTTCCAAGTACAACCAATATATTATGAACAAACAAGCTCTAATGATTTTGAATCTCCATTAAAGGCAACTAAAGTTCGAGATAAATATGCAAGAATTAGAGTTAAATATAAAGGTGATAAACTTGTTATTATTACTGCATTACAAACATTAATGACTCAAAGTTATGCATAAAAGAATAAAAAAAATGGAAATAGGAGGAGTTAGTTCTGGGAATATTATTAGTCCAGATATGTTAAAACAGCTTGGTCTTAACTTAGGAAACTATAATGCTTTCATTAGTGCTTCTATGAATAAAATCAAATCAGATATTAGAAATTTTAAAGATACTAAATCTGATTCTGATGCAGATGAAAGGAATCCTTTCTCTACCGCAAAAGGTATGTTTTCACAAAAAACTGTAGATTCTGTTAGAAATTGACAGAATGATACATTTGCTGGAGCAGAAACTGTAAATAAGCTAAATGGCAAATTTGGAGGAGCTTTTCAAATGGGAGACCAGTTCATTGGAAATCTTAACACAGCCCTTGTAGGAAATGAGAAAACTGGATCTACTGCTCAAGTAATGTCTGGAGTTAAAGACATAGGACACAATGTAGTAAGTCAATTTAATCCTATGGGTGGAATGATTAATACTGGAGCTAAAACTATAGGAAATCTTATTGGAGGAACTAAAGATCGTGTTGAAGGTACTGGTTCTCAAATACAAGGAATGGTAAGTGATGGTCTAAGTATGCTTGGCCCTATTGGAATGGCTGCTGGAGCTGCATTAAATTTAATTAATGGTATTGGAGGAAAGCGTATTAATAAATTAGTAGATAATACATCTGATATTAGTAACGAATATAGTGGTTCAAAGAAATTTATCAGTAATAGTATTGATAAATATAGTAATAAAAAAGCTGGATTATTTGACTTTGGATTTCATCGAAAAGGCCAAAATGCTATAACTAGAGCTAGAAGAATGCAAAATACTACTTTAGATATTACAGATGCAGGTAAAAAGCGACTGAATAATCAAATAGGTCAGTCTCTTGCTAGTAAAAACTTCAATACTTATAATGGATTAGATAATATGTATTCCTTGGCTAAAAACGGAATGAAATTTCCTGAATTAGATGAAGCTAGAGCATTCTTACAGAAACGACCAACACAATCTACAGAAACACAAAAATTCCAACTCGGAGGTAAGATGAATTTAATTCCTGAAGGAAACTTACATGCACATAAACATCATTTAGAAAATGTAAATCCAGAATTAAAAGATCAAATTACTAAAAAAGGAATTCCTGTAGTAGCACAATCTGAAGGAGGAATTGTTCAGACAGCAGAAATTGAAAAGGAAGAATGGACACTTAGAAAAGAGTTTACCGATAAACTTGAAGCTTTATATAAAGCATATCAAGAAGATTCATCTAATGAAATTGCAATTGAAGCTGGAAAATTAGTTTGTCATGAACTATTAAAGAATACAGATGATAGAAGTGGACTAATTAAAAGTGTGAAATAATGAAAGAGGTAAAAATAGAAATAGCAGATAAAGAATATAAAGTTCTAATCGCGGAAACTGAAGAAGAAAGAACTCAAGGTTTAGGTAATGTAGAATCTATGGATGATGACGAAGGTATGTTATTTATAATGCCTGAAGGTCAAGGTCAAGTAGTATTTAATACAGAGGAAATGGAATTTGATATTGATTTAGTATTTATAAATCAAGACGATGAAGTTTATAATATAGTATTAGGTAAAGCTCATAGTTCTGAACCTATTATTTCTACTCCTGAAGGTGAAGAAGGAAGAACTAAATATGTATTAGAAGTTAATGCTAATTCTGGAATTCAGATTGGAGATGAATTAGACTTTGAAGAGGATATAGATGAAGAAGAAATTGATAAAATGTATATTCTTGGATCTGATGGCAAACCTCAAATGGATTTGGTTGGTGGTGAACGTATTTTCTCAAGAAAAAATTCTAGAACTTTAATAAAGTTAGCAAAAAAGGCTAATAAAAGTAAAGCTGATTCTGATTATGCTAAACTTGGAAAAAAGATCTTTAAATATATAAATGAACAGGATAATCGTCCAAGTGAGTTTATAGAATCTCCTAAATAGATAAAGAAAAAGGAGAGTAATTTCTTACTCTCCTTAAAAGATACTAACTATCTTTTATAACCCTATATTGCCTCATGTTTAATCTAGCATCTCCAAAGAGAATGAAATAGACTCATTTTATACTCTTGGGTTGTGGAACAAAGATAATATAATATTGCTAATGTAGCAAGTGTTTTCATAAAAATTTAGTGTAAATGAAAATTTTAGTAATTTTATTTGGATATTAAGAACTAAAGTATTATCTTTGGGCATTAAATGAATATATGACAATCATAGAGTTATGAGATATCTATAAAATTAAAAATAATTTAAATTATGAAAATAGTTAAATTTCTACAAGAAGGTGGATCAGCTCCCGCACCTAGTGCAGCACCTGCTGGTCCTCAGGGTGGACAAGATCCACTACAAATGTTAGCCGAAATGGCAGCTCAAGCATTACAGGCACAAGATTGCCAGGCAGCAATGCAAGTATGTGAAGGCTTTTTAGCACTTTTACAGCAAGCTATGAGTGAAGGTCCGCAGGGTCCTGTAGGTCAAGCTCCTGAAGGAGAACCAGTTTTCAAAAAGGGTGGAAAAATGGTAGGTCGTAAGAAATGCGCTAAAAAAGAAAATGGCGGAGAAATGAAAAATAAATTTTTCGGCAAAAAGTAATTTAATGATCATTAGATAAAAGGGAGATTTGACATGATCAATCTCCCTTTTTATATATAAAGTAAGTGTGATAAAATGGCACAAGTAATTAAATATCAACAAGGCGGTTCTACTCCTACTCAAAAATACGGCACTTTTACTATAGATGGTAATCAGTATCAAGTTGATGATGATTTTCTAAATCAGATGTCTTCTTATGGAAAAACATTAGATCAAGATACTGCATATCAATTTAGTAAAATAACTGATGCTCTAAGATCAGGTGCTAATTTATCATATGATTCTAGTGCCGATAGATTAGAAGGAGTACAGTTTGATGTTACTGATAATCAAACAAAACGTTTAGGTAAACGTAGAAGTAGACTTGGTCGAAGTTTTGGGAATCTGTGAAGAGGTAAAGAAAATACTGCAAGAAATGCAGTTCATGCTTTAAAAGATTTTCAATATAAAAAGCCAGTAGAAGCATTAGATCCAATTAATATTAGAGATTGGTCTAGTGATATTACTATGGAATATAAGCGTAATAAAGATACTGGAGATTTTGAATTAGTAAATGGAAATAGAGTTTATATAAATGGAGCTAATAATCTAAAAGCAACTAGAAGACTTCGTAGTCTAAAAGATATTGCAGGTTATGGGGATAATGATCAATTTAAAGGCTATAATGATTTAGATAAGCAAGCTTATATAGACTTTTACAATAAATATGGTGAGCAAGGCATAGAAGATATTATATCTAGGCTTGAACAAGGAAATTGGACGGATGAAGATGCTATGGCATTAGATGATATTGGTATCTTTTTAGAAGGAAGTAAACCTGTTCAAGCTCAAAAAGAAGTAGATCCTGCACAAGAAGAACTTAAGAAAACAAAAGAAAACTGAAGTAAAGCAGGATGAGATTATGATAAGTACCATAACCTATTTAACGTTGATTCAAATGGGAATGTAACTATAAATAATCCAGAATTATTATCATATATTGGAACTGGAGATGCATGACTTAATAATGAATTTAAAAGAAAATATGGAAGTTATGCGGATTATATTCCAGATGACTCTGGTTTATTTGTTATTAATGGAAAAGTATATAGGGGTGATGACCAAGATAGTTTATCTAAAATTCAAAAGTATTTAGATTTTGTAGCAGATAATAAGAGAACTGCTGGTAATTCTTCAATTATTAAACAATATTGGGATGAAAATCGTTCTAGATCTCCATGGTTTAGTACTTCTGTTGATTCAGAAGGTAATCCAATGTGGTCCCCGTATTTTCAACCAAATCGATATGCTGCAGATCTAACTGGTAACTATATTAGACAAGCAGGTGATCCTTTAGTTTATGATTATTTTCCTAATTACAATCCTGAAGATTCTTCTCAGTTTGATCCCTATGGACACCCTTTAAGAACTTTAGCAGAAAGAGTATATATTGATCCTTTAACTAAACAAAGAATTAATTATAATAATACTTTACAAGAGCAATTAGATCCAAATATAGTTAATTCTTACTATGAAAATAATCCTACAACTGCTTTTAATAGTTACTATACTATAGGAAATACTGGAGGATATAAAGAAGTAGCAAGTACTGGAGATGCTTCAAATCCTCAAACAAGAGCTACATTGTATTATAATCCTCAAACTCAATTATACTATTTTCATGACGAAAACCCAGGAAATGATAACTATACATTAAATAGTCGTTTACCTGGATCTGAAGATAGTATGAGAAATTATTATTGGAATATTGATTCTCGTTTAGGACAATATATTGAGCAACATCCTGAAATCTTAAGAGATCCAGAAGTTAAGGGATATATTAGTGATATTATTAGAAATCCATATATAGCTACAATTAGTACTCGTCATGCTAAGTTTAATCCAATTATTGGACAAAAATATCCTGATTTATATCAATTATTTCAGGATTTAATTAAAACTCAAACGCTTGGTAAGTATCAACAACAATATTCAGGAACAGGAGGTAATTCTGCTCTAAGAAGTATTACTACTCCTGAAGGCTTAGAACAATTAGGTTTAGCTTATAGAGTTCCAAGTAATAAAAACGGAGGAGTTATTAAATATCAAATTGGAGGAGTTGCTGCAAATAGAGTTAATAGTGCAAAAGCTAGTAAACAAGCAATTCAACAATCAGATAAAAAACTTCGCGCTGCTGGAGAAGAAAAAACTATTGGAGATGGTACACAATTAACTGCTGCTGACAAAGCTGAAATTGCAGCTTTAGTTGCAGATGCTGCTTCTTTAGGTGCTACTTTTGTACCAGGATTTGGCAATGTTGCTGGAGCTGGAGTTGGTACAGTAGGTTCATTAACTGGTTTTGGAGCAGATATTGCTAGAGATGGATTAGATTGAGGCGATGTTAGTAATTTAGCACTTAATCTAGGATTAGATGCAGCTACTTTACTTCCTGGGATTGGCTCAGGAGCTAAGGCAGCAAAAATAGCTAAAGCTTTAAAGAAATCTAAGGCTGTCGCAAATGCTGTTAAGTGAGCAACTAGAGGAGTTAGTTTTGGAAGTGCTGCATCTGGATTAGCAACTGCATGAGAAAATATTCAAGATGGTAAATGAACTATTAAAGATGTTCGTACTGTATTAAATGGAGTTAGAGGTTTTGCTAATTTAAAACGTAACACAGGAAGTGCAAAATTAAAAGGAGGAAACTCTGATATGGTTACTTTAAAACCAACTAATAACAAAAATCTTCCTACCATTAAATTAGGTCGTTCTGAGATTGAGTCGGTCAATTCACTTCCAAAAAATCAAAAAACTGAAAAGTTAGAGGAAATAATTATTGGAAAATTAGGTAAAGCTAAAACAGATAATGTTACTGACTTACTTTCTGAGTATGGTATTAAACGTTCCTCTAATGTAAATTTCAATTGGAAAAAACCTTGGAAGTCTTCAATGAGTAAAGGACTTAATACAGGACAATTTAAATATGATGAACTTCCTAGTACTTATAGGAATCCAGATGATATGGGTTGGTGAAATTGGAATAAGACTGCTGCTACTAGAGATGCAAAAACTAATAGAAGCAATCCTTATTTTAAGAACTATGCAGATAAACAAACTTCTCAAGTTCAAAGATTTTTCGGAGGACCTGAAATGTTTGCATCTGTTACAGCTCTAAAACGGAGACCTATTACAATGCCAATCTATTCTAACTTAGCTCCTAACTTAGGAATATTTAGTAATCAACCACAACATCTCTGGTATTATAAACCAGAGAATAATCCAGTATTTTATAAAAAAGGTGGTAAAATTATAAAAGCACAACCTGGTACTAAGTATCCTACATTTAGTACTCCAATAGATCAAAATTGAACTAGTGTAGCTGATTATATGCTAGATAAAAATAATAATCCGATTAATGTACAAGTAGATCCAGTTGCTGTTGTTGGAACTCCTATTAAACGTGCTTCTATAAGCTCAAATAAAGCTACTCAGTCGCCTCAAAATACTGTAGTGAGGAATCAGTATAATCCAATTTTGAATGATGCTAAAATGGCTCAAATTAATAATAATCTTGGGTTTAAAGGAAGGTTAGATTCAAAAGAAGAATTACTTAATGATTCTACTAGTAGAACTTTGTCTAATTTAAACAGATCCTCATATAATACAGATAACTCTGATTATACAGCTTTTGGACATGGCAAAGGAAAAGGATTTAATATTAATCCTGATATGGTAATGGGAATAGGAGACTTTATTACTTCTACAATAGGTATCAATCGTACTACCCAAAAAATGAAAGATGCCATTCGTAAAGGAATGATAGGTTCTCAACAACAAATGCCTACTGAGTTTTACTCTAGATTTAGTGATAATGGGTTGCATAGAATGTATAATGATCGCATTAAAAGTATGCGTCAATATAAGACATCGACTAGTGATCCAAATAAAGTATTAGCAGAAAGACTTATGAGAGATATGAATGTTGATCAATTAGAAGGAGAAAGAGATGCTAAATTTTCTCAAATGATAGATCAATATAATGATAAGTTACTTGCTCAAAAACAACAATACGCTAATATTAGAACTCAGATAACTAATGAGAATAGAAACCGTTGAGCACAAGGTTTAGCTCAGTTAGATATGGCTGATGCTAATAAGATTACGCAACAAACTCAAAATGTTAAGAATCTTATTTATCAGTTAAGAGGAGACTATGCCAAGGATCTAAATGAAAAACAAGCTTTACAAGCTCAATTAGCACAACAAAAGGCTGCTGGAGATTTCAGTAATTGGCTTACTAATTTTAGAAATAGTAAAATTAATGAGTTCTATAATTGGCAACAGAATGAGGGTAAAAATCCAGAATATAGTAGTTGGAAAATCGATGATTATTTAAATTACAAATATTCTGGAGATATTGCTACTAATAGAAGTAAATATGGAATTGAGGCTTTAGTTAATCCTTATCAGCAATCTCAAAGAAGATTTTGGCTTGGAGGAAACAAATTAGATACAAAACCATATTTAGTTAATTATACTAATCCTGAGCAAATTCCTATTCAAAGATTTATACCTTATAGTTATAAATCTGGCGGTAGATATTTACGTAAAACAGATGAGCAACAATATCTAGACCAGCAAAAAGCTATCAATAAGGCTGTTGGAGAACTAAATAATAACATTATTAAGTTATTTCTAAAAATGATGTCATAAATATGAAGATAAAGAGATATCAAAACGGGGGTATTAGTTATACCCCCTTTTTTAGAGATGCTGCAGAGCCTACACAAGTTGCTACTCAGACCTCTAAAACAAGTGAAAATAAAGAAGAACAACTTATTCAAAAAGAAATTATTAATGTTCTTAAAGAGAATGGGTTACCTAATGATGTAGATTACTTCTTAGATAGAGCTAATAGTTTTTTAAGAAAATCTCAAAACTTAGGTGAATTATTTGTATCTGGGCAGAGTAATCAATATGATATGTCTGATTTAATTAGATTACAATCTTTAGCTAATAGAATTAAACATAATAATGAATTACATGAAACTGCATCAGAACAAATTATTAAAGAAGGATCTGGGTCTGAAGTTGCAATTAGTAATGAAGGTAGCTTATATGTGTATGATAAAGACGGCAGTATTAAGACTATATCTGCAGATACTTATTATAAAAATCCACAAAAATATCAAGCATTAACTAACTCTCAATTAATTCATCTTCGAGAAGAACGTCCAGAACTAGCATATAATAATAGTATCCTTACAGATTTATCTAATACAGTTGGAATGAAATCTATAGTAGATTATGTAAAAGCTACTATTGGAGCATTTGGAACTAATAAATCCTCAAACCAGTTTGATAGATATACTTCTAAATATCAGAATAAAATTGAAAAAGGATTTGAACAATTATTAGGATTTAATGGGCCTGATGGAATATATAAAGTTACAGAATCAAATAGTACATCTAATCAAGGATATCATGATAAAGAAAGTCTTGATTTAGCCGTTAATTATTTATATAAGACGCTTCCGCAAAATATGAAAAATACCTTAAGAGCTCAAGCAGCTGCTGAAGGTTTTAATCCAAGTAATCCTGAAGATGTAAAACGATTACTACAAATTGCTGTAGTTGAACATACAAATCATAGTGTAGAAAATACACAAGCTTTAGATTATGATTCAACTGCATCTAAAGCAGGCAGTGGAAGTTCTGGAGGAACTGATAAGGATGTTAATAGAAGTTCTCTAGAAACTATTGCTGCAGGTAGAGTTGTAGATCCTAAAATTGCAGTTCTATCGACATCTGACGCTAAAGGTGGTTTAGAAATTGTAACTAGGGATTATCCATTACAAGATAAGAATGGCACACAAGTAACTCAAAATACATTAAAAAATGTATTGGATAAGGCTGAAATAGGTAATATTGTTGATAAAAATTCTATTTTCTTTGGAGATCAAAGAATATCAGATATTGATTTAAATAGAATTGTTTGAGATGGTTCTAGTTCACTTAGTAGAATGTGACTTCCAAAAGATCGAGATGCAGAACAAATGGGAGTTTATAAGCCTGACTTAGATGCATATGATCGATATACAAAATTTGAGGAATGAATTGAAGATAATCCTAATGTATCTAGACAAAGAATGATAGAAAAATTACATGAATATGATCTAGACTTAGAGTTTGATACTGAAACTAATAGATGAAAATTCAGACCTGAAGATATGATGGTATTTTTTGGATTATCAGGTTATGCTAGTGATAAAGCTATTGACTTTGATAGTAATTCTCCTTGGTTATGACATGTTGATGGACCAGATAAAGATAGAATATTTGATATCTATTCAACTTATGTAAATTATGGAGGAGATGTAGTAAAGAAATCAGACAAAAAGGTTGATAACTTTAAGCCAGGCTTCTTTGGAAAAATATTTCATGGCAATAAAAATTCAATGTATAAAGGAATGATATTTATGCCTATGCATGATTCTAAACTTGCAACTGTTGCATCTAATCATGAAATTGGAAGTGCTAGTGAATATAGAGATATATATAATCAGGCAAATCTGAAAAAACAACAACAAAGCATAAAAGCTAATTTTTAAAGTATGATGGATCAGAAGAAAAATGATTGGCTGGCGGCATTATTTTTTCAGCCAGACAAAAGTGTTCAAGAGTTAGTTAATTTAGGAATAACTCCTGATAACTCTAATGTTAAAGATAGAGAATATTATAAAGGTATACCAGAAATACAAGAGGCGTTTAAAAACGATAGAGGAGAATTTGATAATCAAAAATTCGACACATATTATAAAGACGTTTTAGACTTATATAATCGTGCAGATGAAGCTAATTTAGCAAGTACTGCTATGGATTCATTTACATATGATCCTGCAGATTATTTTGCACCTCTCGGCGGTGATGTACTGGATGTTAGTTCAAGATTAGTTAAATTCTCTAATCCTGAAAGAAGAAGTCGAGGTATAGTTAATCTATATGAAACTTCTGGTCCAACTATGTCTATACGTGAAGTAGCTCAAACCAATAAGATATTTAATTATGATACTGGTAAGTTTGAGGATTGAACACCTAATGAATGAGGTGGACTAGGTGCTATAGCTCGTCCTACACTTGTATTAGCTCAATGAGATGAAGATGGAACTCATGAAGTAAATGGAAGAACTGTTTCACATAAAGCAGGGGATTTAAAATTTAATAGTGAGGGAGATCCATTTTATGAAACATTAGGAAATAGACCACTTACAGGGAAAGATATTTTACATATCTCTGATACATTAACTGTTGATGGAAGTAAATGAAATAAATATGATTTCTTTGATTCAGATGGATTAGATAAAAGTGTTGGAGGTACCTTAGCAAAGGTTTTATTTAAAGTAGGTCCAATGCTTATTCCATATGTTGGACAAGTATATGGTGGTATGACAGCTGCTGTTGAAATAGGAAAATTATTCCCAGTATTATTTAGAAGTATTGAAGGTATTGCTAAGGGAGATTTAACTAACTCTAAATCAGCACAAACTGCTACCGATATTCAAGCTTGGTTTTCTAGATTTGATGGAAGTGTTTCTGATTATGGAAGAAATAGTTTCTGAAACGTAGAAAATATTGGAAAATTAGTTGAAGATAGCTCAAGACAATTATTTCAACAAAGAGTAATTGGGCAAATACCGAAGTGAATAGTAGGTAAAGAAAATGTTAGTGAAAATACAATTAAATGAGGTAGAGCTTTATCTTTAGCTTATATGGCAGGAACCTCTTCTACAGATGCCTATGATGCGTTTAAGCAAGCTGGAGCATCTGATAGAGTTGCAGGATTAGGAATGTTATCTGTAATGGGAGCAATGTTTGCATTAATGAATAATGACTATTTTAAAGATTTTTGGTTTAAAGATACATATCTCGACCGTACATCTGTAAAAGGAGTTATTAAAGACGTTGCTGAAAAAGTAACTAATGAAAACATCAACAAAGGAGTTGTTTCTCCCAAAGCTGCTGCAAATTGGGTAATGAAAACTAAAAACCAAATTCAGCAGCGAATATCCAAAATGAAACCTGGAAATATTTTATATGATAGTTTCAATGAAGGTTCTGAAGAAGTAATGGAAGAGGTTTCATCCGACATAATAAAAGGATTTTATTCAGCTTTAAACGCACTGGGTATTATTGATGAGGATAAACAACTCGATTTTGGTATAAGTACAGAAGAAGCGTTTGCACGTTATACTTCTGCATTTATGGGAGGTGCTATTGGTGGTGCTGTATTTAGTTTACATGAAAAATGAGATTCAAGAATTAATTCTATAAATGATGAGGCAATTCAAAAACCTAATGATTCTTTACAAGAAATTATATACTTAATAAGAAATGGCAAAACCTCTGATTTAAAAAGAGAATTAACAAGATTACGTGATAAAGGAGCTCTTGGAAGTAGAAATCTTTCGGGTAAATCGTTTGAACTTGTTAAAGAGCCTGACGGATATAAAATTAATTACGAATCTGCAAAAGAAGGAGAATCTCAGAACGATGTTATTTATAACCAAATTAATAGTTACATCGATCGGATTGATAGTATTATCAATGAAGAGGGGTTAAACATTTCTGATGAGGAGTTACAAGCATTATCAGCTATGACTGGTATTAATGTAACTGAAAATTTAGCTAAGAATATTCAGAGAGAAAGCCTTAAAAATCAGTTAATTGAAACTGGAGTTTATAGTAAAATATTCTCTGATTGGAATGATCTTACAGAAGATATCTTAAAAACTAAAGTAGCTTTAGAATCTAAGATTACTCCTACTGAACTTGAGCCTAAAACTCCTAAAGATGTGGATAACAAAATAGCAGCAGCTCAAAATGATGTAGAATTTCAAAGACTAAAAGCAAAACTTGATGACTTAAGAGCAAAACGTGATAAAATAGTCTCTGGAGAACTTAATGACTATTATTTTGGACAAGCAAGATTTGCGGCTACTCCTGCATTAGCAACAGCCTTTGTTGATGATTTAGGTATTCATAATTTTACTAAAGTTCGATATCAGAAAGACTTCGATCAATTAACATCTGATGAAAAAGTTGTGATTAAAGAAGAATATGAAAAATATTCTAAATCAACTGAGAAAACAAAGGTGTTTGCTGCGTATGATTTATTTAATAGTCTAAATGAATCTATTGCACAAGATTTAGTAGCTGTATCTCAAAAAACTGTAGACTTAAGTAAAGCTTATGCTCCAGGTGAAACTATTCAAACTAATCGTATTAAAAATATTGATAAAGAAATTGCTAATCTAAAGGCACAAATAGATGAAGCTATTTCTAAACTTCCTGAAGGAGTTGAAATTAATGAAGAAGTATCTGAACTTCAAACTAAATTACAACTAACTGAAAACTACAAAGATTTCTTAGTTAAAAGACATGAATTTGGATTAACTCAGGAGCTGAGTGAAGAAGGTAGAAAAGTATTAGCTAGACCAGATACATTTATAGCTGATAATGAAGCTGCCTTAAATACATATGCAAATAGCTATATTGACTTCTTAAACTATTTAAAGACCAATTCTTTATATACTGATGTAACAGATGTAGACCTTGTTGCATTAATGAAGAGTTATTTTTATGTAAATGGATTTACTGAAGGAATTGCTGCAGCTAATTGAGAAAAAGCTATTAATACATATATAGAAAGAACAGAAGGTGATAGTGTAGGCTATGAGTCAATGACTCTTGGAATTGCAAATGACTTAGCTGTTTTTCAAGATATTGTATCAAAAGGAGATATAAATCAAATTAAAACTGCATATCAAAATCTTTTACAAAGTGATGGATTAGTAAATTTATCAGACTTTTTAGGACAAAGTGCAGATGAAATATTAGCTGGAATTATTCCGAGAATATCTGGAAGAACGTTTATTGATTTTATTAATGAGGTTTCAGATCTTAAATCTGAAATTAAGGTATCCCCTGCATATGAGTTATTAGAAAAATTTGCAGTATCTACTAATGGAATTAGTCAAAATATTGTTAATTTGATTGTAAAAGAGTATAATAGTTACCTTAATAGTGATTCATTAGAGGATTATATTATTAATAATAAGGATGCTTTAACTAGACTTAAAGAAACCAGTAGATTTATTGATATTTTAAATTCTCTTGTTATTGCTTCTATAGATGGAGGATATAACACTCAAATTAATAAGTTCAAGAAAAAATTAGCTAAAGATCTGCTTGCAGAAATTGATACAGAAACTGCAGTTAATATGTCTTCAGATCTTAAAGCAATTAAAGTTAGACTTGATACATTAATAAATATTGCAGAAAATAATAATGCACAAAAAATTAGAGAACAGAAAGATATCGCTATTAATATGAGACAGAGATTTACAAATCTGTTGCTTAATAATGAAAATTCTGTAATCAAAGATAAGTTTGCATCATTATTTAACTTAGATCTTAACCAATTAATTGCTGAATCAGATTTTCCATCAGGAGAAATTAAGGAGAGTAATTTTAAAGAATTTGAAGAGGCTTCTATTAGATTAGAAACTAAAATCTATCAACTTATAGATGATCAAAAATTATCTAATAGCGAAATAGTTGACCGCATCACTTCACTATTCGAACCAACTTCTTTAATTACAGCAAGACCTACTAAGCTTGCTAGAGATACTGAAGCGATTACTGATTATGATCAGGCAGTTTATTTATTATCTTTAATTGCATATCCTTCTGCAAATTTCTATAACAACTTAAAAACTGTTATTACTGATGAATCATTTAATAAAGCTCCAATTTTTTCTCAAGAATATGCAATTAGATTAATACATGCAACATCTGAAAGAAAAGATTTATTTAATGAATTTGTTAAATATTTATCTGCAAAAGCAAAAGCTACATCAGATGATAGCTATATACAGAATAAAAGTCAGTTATTAAACTTTATTGCAACATTTGGAGGAGCAGGTACAGGTAAAACACAAGGTGTCGCTTATGTACTACGTAAAATGATGCCTGCATATAAAATTGTAACTGTTGCTCCAACAAGGAAACAAACAGATCGATTATCTGCAGCAATTGAGCATGACGGTTTATCATATACGAAAGCAGAATTAATTGAACAGATTCTGGGAAAACAAATTTCTGAATCAGATATTAATAAAATTGTTGGAAGTGATGAAATACCTACATATACTCTTAAGGATTTAAAATTAAATCCAGCTACAATGTTTGCAGAAACTGAGAATAGAATCATATTTATTGATGAAATTAGTCAGTTTTCTAAAATCGATCTTGAATTAATTACAAGATGAGCAAATAAAAATAATATTTTAATTGTTGGATTAGGAGATTATAAACAAAATTCAGCTTATATTTTCTATGAAAATGCAAGGAGAAATTTAGGAATTGAAGATACTTATTTTACACGTACTCCAAATTTAACTGCTCCATTACGTCCAAATAATATTGCAAAATATGATAACTATACTATTTTAAATAGCATATTAGATCAAACTTGAGATAAATACTATGATAATCCAAGTATGCTTGAAAGTGAGATCGATTTATTAACGAAACAGATATTATCTGAAAATAGTATTAAACTTAAATATTTTGAAACTACTGAAACGTTTGGTGGAGAGAAATTTATTAATAGTTCAGATGAAGTACCTAAAATAGTAGAAAAGTTATCTAAATTATCTAATGATATTGCAATTATAACTGATAATCCTGCTAAATATACTGCTATTAATAATGTTAAAGTAGTAGGATTAGATAGTGTCCAAGGCGATGAGTTTGAATTTGCAATCATAGACAAGAGTTGGAAAGATACAAGTGGAAAGCATTATTTAACTCTTAAGGATTTATATACATTAACTCAACGTTCTACAAAAGGTACAATTATTGTAGATAACGGGATTAGTCTAGATTTAAAGTTAAACACAATTAATGATATGACTAGTGCAGGAAGTATTGAAGTATCTCCTGAACAAATTAGTGATTTCAAAGACTGAAGAACTAAGTTATTAGAGAATAGTCCTGAATCTATTGATTATGAAGAAGTAAATCCAAATCCAATTGTAGCTGAACCTGTTATACCAACTTCAGAACAAAATATTAAGCCAAGAGTAGAACCTACACCAGAAGCAGAAATAGTTAGTGAATCTCCTAAGGAACCAGTTAGACAAGCTTCTGTAGAACCAGAGACTAAAAATACTGTAGCTGAAGCACAAAGCAAACAAACATTCAATAGTAATACTGGAGAACAACCTCCTGTTACAGATCAAAATCCAGTACATGCTCCTAATGTTGAACAATCTGTTACTCCTCCTGTAGATATACTTGAAGAAGTTCCTCAGAATATAGGAATAACAGATAATCCTTTAAATATTTCTAAATGGAATGATATTGCAGATTTCTATTTAAATAATTTATGAAATTATGATCAAGCTACAGAATCTTCTTTATTTAATATATTAGGAATAAAAGGTAAACTTGCAGCTCCTAAATATATTAGAGCTTTAAATTTAATTGCTGCTTATTTTAAATATGGATATTATAAAAATCCAAGAGAAATTGTACGATTAGGACAAGCTTTAAATAAAGATAGAGCTATGGGTCGTGCTTTTAGTGAACTAGAAACTGCACTAAAAACTAAACCTATTTTTGAAGTAGTTCCATATGATAATGGGCGAAGAGGATTATTAGTAGCAAAAATTCAGATAAAAGATAAAACAGCACAAATTCCTCTATTGTTTACAACTCCAAGATTTGGAATATATACAGGAGATTTTACAATTGGAAGTTATGCTAAGTTTACAAGAGAAGGAGAGTTAACAACTGTTGATGTATCTAACTTTAATACAAGTGCCTTAAATAAAGGAGGTTTATTCTCTTCTTACGGAAAATTAGTATCTTTAGTAGTACGTAAGTCAGATTGGCAGGATCATATTAAATGAGTAGGAAACACATTTGAAGCAGATTCAAGAAACTATGCATTTATGTATCAGAATAGAGGAAATACATTTATGTTATTCTCTGCTGATCCATTAGTTAGTCAAAAGGAATTTGAAGCTCACTTAAAAGCACAAGTAGCAGAAGACGGAACTATTTTAAATACTGTTCAAAATGATCCTAGAATTCGATTAATAGGAATAAATAGTGTTGCTTCTTTAGATAATATAATTCATACTGCAATTAATAATGTTAATTTATTTAATGCACAAAGAAAAGCAGGAGACAAAAATGTTAAAGTTAGAAATAATCTTAACAGAGAAAGAGCTGGACAATTGATTTCACTTGCATATTTCTCTCCTTATAAGAGTACTATATTATTTAGATTAGGAGCATTATTAAATACACAATCAGGATATACTAATGCTATTAGAGTTACTTATGAAGATAAAGTAACTCAAGCTGATAGAGGAAACGTTACTGAAAGAATAGTAACTATGGAGAATGGACAATATGTTGTTAATGGAAAAACTTATTCTGATTTTGATTCTTTACTAAATAATGAGTTTGGATCTTTCGATTCTAATCAAATGTTAATGCAAACAGGTTACATTAGTAGAGTTGGTAAATTTGAATTTAATGATCCATCGTTTATGATATATAATATCTTTGCAGACTTTGTTGGAAAAACTGAAAAACTTCAAGAACATATTGAAAACAATCCAAACTTTAAGCAAGGAATTTATGTATTTGATGATGCCGTTAAAGTAGTTCCAGGATCTCAATTCTATTATGAAGTTGATACTGCAAATAAACTATATTCTACGAATGCTTCTAACTTAATAGGAAATGATTTTATTATAGATTATGACAAAATTCAAGTTAATCCTGAAAGAGCTATTCAAGAGGATTTACAACGTCAAAAGATTAATAAAATTAATGAGGCGTTTAAACAGTTTGGAGTAAACAAACAAATTACAAATATAGACTTATTAGAATCAACAGTTAACGATGTCAATAATGAAATATTAAATAAAGTTACTACTCCAAATTATACAATAATTCAAATTGTTGGAGACTCTAATAATCCTGAAATTGTAATGAAGGAAATAAAGGATGATCTTACTCCTATGCTTAAAAATTTATTTAAACAAGCTTATGGAGAGAATCCAGATGATGTTACAATTATCTCTAGAAATAATTTGAAATTTGTACCATTTTTAGTATCTTTGAACAATAATTCAAAGAATTTTGTACTTGAAAATAAAGATGGAGTTTACTCAATTAGAGAGTTTAATACAATGAATGAATATGTAGAACTTAGAGATTATTTAAATTCTGCAAAGGATCTATATAAATCAAGTCCTAATATTTTAATGTACCTTAAAGCTCTAATGCAAAATACAGAAGTAACTGAAACTATAGCAAGTACATATTATAACGAAGTTAGTACAAATGAAACTCTCAATGAGTTAAGAGAAAATGTACAGAAATACTTAATAGCAAAATTAGAAAATAATGAGTGTTAAATGTGGATATTCTTCAGCATATTATCCATTACTGAAGAACTTACTTAGAGGTGATTCACCAGATTTAAATGCGTTTAAAGTGTTCATAAATGAGCATTTTACAAATCCAGATGAGGTGTTTAATATGTTTGTGAGTGGAGTCTATACAGACTCCGCTCCAACACCTGTATCTGAACCTAAAAAGATTAGTAGTAGATTAGGTATTGAACTTCCTCCCGAAGGATCTTCACCTCAACAATATTATATTGATAATTCAAGACAATATAATAAAATGATTGACGATACAGCAAAAAAGATTATTTCTATGTCTGTATTTGATATTAATTCTGATTCTTTTATAGATGCAAATGCTACTTTAGGAAGTTATTCCAATTTAAATACTGGAATTTTTAAATATAAACAAGAACTTTTATCTATTATTAGTGAGTTCATGGGAAAACCTCTAACTCCTATTAGCATTGACTCAGAACCTAAATCTATTATTAATGTATTTGAAGATACTATAAAAGAATATGAAGCCTACATTAAAAATGCAGGACTTACTCAAGATCAAAAATATTTTAATGCATATAATGCATATGTAACATTAAAAACTTTTGATGATATATTGAGATTATATACTCCATTTATTTCTATTAAACCAGAATATAAAAATAGTTCAACTTATGCTGTAGGACGTTATAATTATGATGGTCCGAATGTTACACACTATACTGGTTTTAGTAATAATGAATTTATGGGAGCTGAAGAATCCGTCAGTGACCTCGCAAAAATTTTACTTTCATATTTTCCTGAAGTTAATGAAGATGGTGTTATTATAGAAAATACAGCTATTACTTTATCTGGGTTTAATTCAGCTATGGGTAAAGTAAAGTTATTCATGGAAGAAAGTGTTGACCCTGAAATAGTTGACGAAATAGCTAAAGAGGGCAATATGGATATGGGTAAAATTATTGGAAAATATTTAAATGCACTAGCAACTAAATCTGTAGCACCAGAACATACAACTTACTTACAAAATAAGTTAAGAGGTATTGCTAAGTTTATCTATTCAGATAAAATGGCTACTCCAATTAAACAAATGTATACACATCTAATGAATAAGACAGTATTGTCAAGTTATATTAGTTATGGTAAAGATAACTTAACTGGAGAATTAACTGGTAAGAATTTAACTGATAGACCTGTACAAATACAGAGATATTTTCTTACAGATATTATTAAAGCTGCAAGTACTTACTGAATTGATAATAAAACTAACTTCCAAAATAAGTTAGGAAAATATGATATTAATATTATTGGAACTAATATTAGTATTACAGAAGGCAGTAATACTTTAAATTTAAAATATAATCCTGATACTGGAGAAATTAATTCTGCAGGAATAATATCTGATACTTTAATGGACGATTTACTTATGGATTTTGCTTCATTTTTAGTAGCAGATGATTTTAATCAAGTTGCAGAACAAGTGTTCCCAAGAGAAAAAAATGTAAATAAAATTACATTATTAACTCCAATATTAGGTAGTATTTTATATAGTGCTAACTCAGGTCAAATTATTGATATAGGCAAAAATGGTTTCTTTGGACAAGCAAATGATTTGGCAAAAGTCTTAAGTGTTACTAATGGTTCTGATACAATTAATGTTATTAAGAATGCAGAAGGTAACAATTTACCATTATATCAAATGGTTTGTTTAGCATATTCTCATAAGAAAATGAGTCAATATTTACATGATGAACTTGGATGAGGATCGGATACAGTAATGAGTGATAATGCTGTATTTAATAATATTTCACGTATTAAAAATCCAAAGATTCGAGCAGAAGTAACTATTGGAGATTATACTAAACAATCGAGTAATCTTACTGAAGATGAAGTAATGCACCTTGCAATAGTATATGATTTCTTTGAAGGATTAACTTCAAGTAAATCTGTTTCTGAGCAGGGTGGAAAGGTAAATGGAGTAATTGGATTGCAATCAACAGTTTATTCAGATAAAAATAAACATTTTGTAATGCAATTTGATTTAAGTCAGAACTGAGATTTTAAAGATTTAGGTTCAATTAACTTTAAGGAGGTTTTAGAGAAATATTATTCTAGTAAGAATGTATCTGATTTAGAACCTATTATGAATATTTGATTTAAAACAAATCAAAGTCAATATACGAACTTAATTAATAAAATCTTAAATGACTATACTCAAGCGATAGGTAAAGAATTTAAGACTATAAGTGATCTAAAAGAATATATTGCAAAAACAAAACTTGCAGATATTAAGCAAAAATTTAGAGACAATGGATTAGAATTTATTGAAGAAATTCATATATCTAAAGATCCATATACTAAGAAAAATGTCTTTAATGAAACCCTTGAAAATCTTTATAATATCTTTAGTGAAAGAAATCAATTTAATGAGTTTATTAATTATCAATTAAACAGATTTCTTGAAGATAGTTCAAAAGCTTGAGAGAGTATATCTTCTGACAAAAATGTATATAAGGCATTTTCTGCTAGAAAATGAAGTAACTGAATTTCTGAAAGAACTATTGAAACTGTTGATGAAAATGATGAGCCAATATCATATACAGTTCCTTATGTAACAATACATGATAAGGATGGTAAATTAAATCCTATGCTTTATTCGTATTTCATTATGGATTCATTTTTAAGTAATGAATATAATAAAATGATGGTTGGAGGAGTTTACGCTCACCCAAATAAGAATAAAGAGGTTTCTGCAACAGAAGGATATCTTGAACATAGTTTTGCAAGCAGATGAATTTCTCAGGTAAAACGTATGGTTATTTATGGAGCTACTCATCATTCCTTTGCACAAGGATTAAAAAATGGAGTTGCTCCAAAAGTTAAAATGGCTGTAGTTGGAGATATTGGAGCTGCTGTACAAAATATTTCTGGTATGACTGATAGTGTTGATTCTATGGACGGATCTGGATTTACAAGTCCGTATTTTTCTAGACAACAAAATGTATCACTAATTGATGCTAAAGTAGGTAGAAATAAAAAGACTATTTTAGCAGATATGAATGGAGAATATGGTTTACCTAAATTATTAAAGTGAGCAGAATATGAGATTACAAATGCTAATAGGCGTACATCATGGGGATCAGATATCAAGTTAGAAAATATGTTTAGAAAAATGCATAATTTACTATTTGATCCTAGTGTAACAATCGTTTATGACAAAGTATTTGATAATCTCTTCTATAGAGAACCTGATAACCAAACTTATTGGAAAATAAATCATGTAGTTATTAATAATAATGTAGCTCAAGTAGAACGTATTGAAACCGATATATTTGGTAATATAATTGGAGAAAATAGTATACTCGATACAGATATTAAAATTAGTAGTATATATGATTTAGATCAAATATTTGGTGGAGCATGATCAATGGAATACAATGATACCATGAAACAATTATATTGATCAGAAAATAATTTAGATGTTGTTAATGATATTATTAATGATAATAATCTAAAGGATTATATGATTGGGTATCTTGTAAATAAATCTGCTATTAAAGTAGGAGCTTCTAATGTTAATGGTGATGATATTTGAACTAATGATTCTGATTTATGGTTTACTACAATGTCAACTAAGTTTGGAGGAGTTCAGATGAATGCAGATCATGAACTTGATGAAGCAGAAGTTACTGAAATGACTCAGATGATTAGTGCTCTTGAACAAAATGGATTTACACACGATTTAGCAACAAAAGTATATCAAGAAATTGGAAAATTATGTCATGATGCTATTGCAGAAATTCATGAAGTTCTTGAAACAGGAGACCAACAAGCCTTATATGAAATTTATGGTAAAGCTTTAGTTAAAGCTTTTCAAACAAATAATAAAGATACTTTAGGACTCGCACAATCTTTTATAAAACTTGCGCAACAAAGTTTTAATGAAAAGAAAATTGATTATAAAATTCCTTTTAGTGCAGGTACTATTAATGGTATCTTTAACTCAACAGTTACATCTTCTTTAGTAAAAGATGCAATTAGACGTCATTATGATGGTGTTGCATCTGTATTAAATCCATCATATGGAATACAACAGTATTTTAACTGAGGAGGATATAACTATAACTACGATGAACTTTTAGATTTAGTAAGAAAGGTAGGTAGAGCTACAGATCCTCGTCTTGCAGATTTAACTATTAATGAAGCAATGCAAGGTCCTTTTGTTACTCGTAATGGAGAAAATCTTATTAACCCATTTGTTACAGAACTTACTGCTGAAAATCCTATCGATTTTGAAGATACATTAGTAGTTTATAATGATCCGATGTTTAATGGAGAAGAACCTTTATTAAACGAAGAAGGACAGAGACTATATCAAGGATATATGGGAAAGGTTACTACTGATATGTATGATATTGTAAAAATTGATAATTATTCAAAATACGATTGGTATAAAAACTTAGATAAGAGATATGCACAAAGATTATCTTTACGTCCAAAAAATCTTAAAGGCTCTGATACAATATTTATTATTGAAGGAGAAAAACATAGTATTTTTGAAGGAGATATAACTCGTGCATTACATTATCTTAATGGAACCTCTAGTACTACTGTAGAATCTCTATATGATGAATTAAGATCTAATATTAAAAAGGAACTTGGGCTTAAAGGAAAACCTGAAAAAGATTTAACTCCTGAGCAACTAGAATGAGTTAATATTATTACTACAGAGAGAATAGCTCTAATTCGTAGAGCAGCAGGAACATTAATTCCTGATGCAGGAGAAATTGATATTGACTTTATAGAAAATTCATTACATAAATCTCAGCAAAAATTATTAAATGATTTAGCTGACGGTAAGATGATCCAATGAAAAGGTATATACGTGCAACCTGAATCTGTACAAGTAATTCCTGCTCAGATTATTATGGGTAAGTTATACGCTAAACAATTAGGTCTATTGCCAGGAGATTCTATAGCTAAAATTAAGCAAAGAGGAGCTGAGTTCTTTAAAGAGAGAATTCAAGGTTATTATAACAATGATAATCCTGATCCTGAATCTTATGATATAATATTATTTGATGGAACTGGAAAAAAACTTTATGTAAAAATTGGAGACCAAAATCTGAATAATTTATATAAGGATACTTTAACTCCAAATGGAGATTTTACTATAGTTGATAATTCTGTTTACTACAATGGAAAAGAAATAGCATCTGCAGAAGGTAAGAAGTTTTATAAATATACTGATACTGCGGGAAATACACATGACCTAGTAATTGTAGATAACTTTGAAAGATTTTCTGAAATTAATAACTCTAGAATCTATAATAACTATAAGTATAACTATACATTATCTAATTACAAAAATTTAATTGCAAATCAATTTACGTCAGATAATGTTACTTTATCATATTATGATGATTTTGGAGATGTTAAAACTAGAGAAATTTTAGATTACAAATCTATAAATCCTCAAGTGTTAATTCAAATGTTAAGCGATAATCAAAATATTAGATTTAGTAATAGAATTATGAAAATTGCTAATAGAAAATATAAAGCATTTGAGCAAAGTTTAAGATTTGTAGGTACTCGTATTCCTTGTCAGTCAATGCAGTCATTCATGCCAATGGAAGTAGTTGCATTTACTGATAGCGATATAAATGAGGTCTACGTACCAACCAATCAGACATGGTTGCAAGGTAGTGATAAATCGTTGTTTCTACCTTTAAATAAAAAATTTCTTTAATTGCTGGAAGTCCCTTAGAGACTTATAAACTACAACATAAAATCTGAAATGATTTAAGTGTGAATGTTAAAAATTATAAGTATTGGGTAATCAGCAGCCAAGCCCGAAAGGGAAGGTTCAACGACTAATGTGTAACAAAGATTCCTTTATGGATATCAAAAATGTATTGTATGAAAACAAAAATTAATAAAGAATCTAGAAATTTACTAATCGGACTCCTATTAGGAGATGGTACAATTTCTAATAATTATGTATTTAAACTATCTCATTGTGAACAACAAAGAGATTATCTAGAATGAAAAATAAAACTTTTAGGTAACAATGGAATAAGAGCTAATGGTATAAAAGAATATATATCTACTTGTGGATATAACTCTGGTAAAAAAGTATTATACACGCAATTATCAATAATTCCATTTATTAAGGTTTTAAGAAGAGTATTTTATAGACCTAAAAAAATATTAGGAAATAGAAAACTTTTGAACCGATTATCTGCACAAGAAATTGCAATTTGATATATGGATGACGGATGTATTAATATACGGAAATCAAAAAATAAAATCCATGGATTTTATATAAGAATTGCAACATGTTTGCCAGAAAAAGAACTACAAGTAATAATTGATTACTTTAAGGAAGTTTGAAATATTTCTTTTTATAAAATTTCTGAAGGGAAAGGTACATACTCTTTATGTTGTGGAACAAAAGAAGGTATAAAATTTATAAATATTGTTAAGCCTTATGTACAACAAGTTCCATCTATGATACATAAAATACAATACAATTTATCACAAAGAACTAAACCGATATAGTTCTTGTAGCGAAAGCGAAATAAGAAACATCGAAAGATGAAGATATAGTCTAATCTTATATGAAAATATAAGTTAATACAAATGTACGATATCGATAAAGTTTATATATTAGGTTATTCTATTTCTAATAATGGAGAATTACTTACAAATGCAGAAGATCCAAAAATGTCTCCATTTTTAAAACAGGATGCTCTAAGAAATACAATTGTAAATGGCATATTTGATGTAATACTGAGTCCTAAAAATCAAATTAACCTTACAATGCCTATTACAACATCTCATATGCAAGAACTTGCAAGTAAGTCTGTATTGGGAGAAAGTGCAAAAATTATGAATCCTTATAATTCTGCTAGTAAATATTTAATGCAAATTCAAAATATGGTTGGTAAAACTGTAATTGGTAATGTTGCTACAGGATTAAAGAGTTTCTTTGCCCTATCTAACTTATATAATACTAGGTTTAAACAAGTTTATGACAGTATTGTAAATAGAGATTTTGATACAACTAGACAACTTTTAAGTAGATATTCATTTATTAAAGGTTCTCAACGTAATGGAACAGAACAATTAATTACATTAGCAAATGTAGATTTTTCTATGTTTGAAAATGATCCTGAATGAATTTCTAAATATAATGTTCCTGCAGATATTGCAAATAATATTATCCAACTGATAGACTTCCAAAGAAGACTAACTGATAAGTCTCTTGATATGGGAGAACTTTTAAATGCAGCTACTGATCCAATGTAACTTATTGATAATCAATAAGTTAGTATTGTCAGTTAACTCCGTGAATTCAGGGAACGCCCTTAGAGATTTAAATACTAAGCAATTATAGTAATATAATTGTGGCTGAACTAATCACTCAGGTATAGTAACAAGTTTAAATATTGGGCAATCCTGATCTAAGCTTCCCAATAGGAAGAAAGAGCATCGACTATCGAAATGCAGAAATGACAGAGTAGAGTAGGATTTAAGTAAATCCGAAGTGCGGAGACCTCATTAAGGTAAGATATAGTCAGAACTTATGGGAAACCATAAGAGAATTTATGGGAACGATAAATTCGAAACACAATTGAATGCTAAGGAATTAATTCTTAAGAAAATTAATGCAGACTCTAATTGGGTTGACCTTTACGTATATAGTTTAATGCTTGGAGAGGATTTAAGAAGAATTGGAGATTTAATGGTATCTGAAGAAGTTACTAAACTTGTATCGGAATATAATACAAATCTTTGAACAGATCCAATTCCAAAAAATAAAATTCATTTCATTGATCAAGCTATTGATGATCCTTCAAGATATGCAGTTTATAAACCAAATGCATCTGAGGCTGATATTAAAAAAGCAAATGAGAGAACTGAAATTTTATTTAAAACATTAAAGAAGAAGGCTAAAGGTGCAGAAGAAATTAGAATTTTAGGTAGGTTATTAAAAATTAATCAAGGACTTCCTACAGATAAATGAGGAAAATATTCTTATATTAAGGGAATTGAAACATTTATTAATGATAAGTTTAAAGATGAAATTGGAGAGAAATTTAATCTACTAAAGTTTGCTGCTAATGAAGAATACAGATTACAACAAATTGATAACTATGAAAAGGTTAAGACTACATTTAATATATTAGATGTTATAGCTAGTGTTCCGCACTTCAAAGAAATGTTTAATATTCTAAGTATTGATAATGAAGTCCTTAACCGATTATCAGTTAGAAATCAAGTTGAATCTATTGTTATAGATGAAACTACTCCTAAAAGAGGAAATAAGTTATCTATAGAAGAATTTAGACAAACTAGAAATAATGTTGATGATTTCTTAATTGATTCGTGAATTAAAACTAAAAATTTAAGTTTTCAAGTTCCAATTAATCAAAAATATAAAGTAGAAAATTCTATTTTAATTAATAAAGATGAAAACTTTATAATTAATCTAGATAATAAGGACAATATTGATTCATTTAGAATGTATATTGAAGATTATATTATTCCTACACTTAAAGAGAAATTACCTGATAATGCATTTATTAAATATTTATGTTTTGGATTAAAAACTGATTCAGAAGGTAAGGAAAGAGGTTTTTATAAACTTCCATTTAATATGATGCAGATAGATAATAGTCAAAAGACTAAAGCTCTTTATGAACAAATTTTACGGGATTTTAATAGTTTAAATAAAGTTACGATTCCTGAGTTTGGAGCTCTAAATCCTGTTAATGCCTTTTATTTATATAACTTAATTGTTAATAAAGATGGTTTTGGGCAGGCTTCATTAACTCGTTTATTTGAGGACTTAGTAGCAAGCGGAGATAATTCATTATGGGTTGTTGATTATAATAATTGAATTGACCAACAAAATCCACAAGAACTTGCAAATGCGTTCCTAAAACGAGATCCAAATGATAGTATGGCGGAAAGAGCAGAAGCAGTACTTATCAATGCCGCAAATGAAAATGTTGAAACTATTGGATTTAAATCTGAAGAAAATACTTCTTTAGATAGAGATTATAACGATTCTACTATAAATAATAATGAACCATTAATAATTTCTGACGAAGATGGAACTAATTATAGACAAGTAAGAATAAATCTTCCAAATACTAATATTTCTATTAAAGAAGCGTTAAAAATTGCAAGAATAGTTGATAAAGCAGAACAAACATCTGAAAAAAATCACGAAGAACGTGCAGGAGTTGATGTTGATTTTAAAGACATAGGTGAATGAACTCTTTCTGAAACTACTGCTAATTTATTTTATAATGAAGAACTCCTTAATAAAGTATCTCAAATATTAAATAGCATTGATACTAATCAGAATATTGATATCAATTATGATGACTTAGTTTCAAAGAAAGAATATAACTTAGGAAAAATCTTGTATAAAATTATATTAGATTCAAAAGCTTTTACTAGAGTAACTCCTAATCAACTTACACTATTTGAAACTGGCCCAACTATGTTTTATGATTTAAAAGTTCCAACAGCTACTAAAATTGTAGAATTAATACAAAATGCTAAAGAATTAAGTAATGTTAAACTAGTTACAGACCAAGACTTAGTCAATGAGGACGCTTCTATTAGGAATGCAAAAGGTTTTATCAAAAATGGAGATATTTATATCAATGTAGATAGAGCTACAAATGACACTGTAATACACGAGTTTTCTCACTTATATTTAGCTGCATTTAAAGAACAAAACCCAAAAATATACTATACAATTCTTGGGGATGTTCAAGATACAGAACGTTGGAAAAGCATGAGAGAAAATCCTTATTACCAAAATAAAAAAGGATCTGATTTTGATGAAGAGGTTTTAGCAACAATGATTTCTGATTATTATTTAACTGATACATTATCTAATATTCCAGCAAAAGAAATTGATATTGTTGCAGACTTATTAGATCGATTAAATCCTGAATTTAAATACTTAATGGATACTGGAGAAATTGCTCCATTCTATGATAGTTTTATTCATGAAAACTATAAACTTAGTCAAAAAGTAGCTACAGTCAAGAATAAATTAATGAATGATGATATTATAAAAGAAGATTGTAAATAATGGCAAGAAATTGTACATACGAAATTACGATAAACGGTGAAAAGAAAGTGTTCAACTCCGAAATGGAGTTGGACACGTTTCTTGACAACTACGCTCAAAATATAGTAGTTGATAATGTTGATGCAACACTACAAGTAGATCAACAACAAGTCACTGTAGACAAAATAAGTGAAGCTATAAAAAAATATAAATCACTTGCTACAGAGTTTGAAATAACAAATGAAGACGGAGAAAAGGAAATTGCTCTAAAATTAGATAAATCAATGGGTGTTACTAAGTTCCTTACAACTTATGGAGATCCTTTCGATTTAGCTAAAGTATTAGTTACAAAATTTAATCTTGAAGAGTATCTGAAAAGAGAAAAAGAAAGACTAATGAAAAAAGGCATGACTTCGAACGAAGCAGATAAATATTTGGAGGATCTACAAAAGAGTTGAACTCAACTAACCGATTATGGTACAGAAGTACATAAACTTTTTGAATCTGTAATTAATCCTGAAATAGAATATACTCCAAAATTATTAAATGAAGAGCAAGTATTGTTATTACAAAACCAATTAAGAGATTTTATAGAAGACACTAAAGAAAAATTTGGAAGAGACTGTAAATTTATTACTGAAATACCAATTGTTTCTGAAGATATAGCTGAACCTTATAAAGCAGCAGGATTAAATTCAATTAATGGTAGAATTGACTTATTAATTATAGATAAAAATGGTAATGCTCATATTCGAGATTTTAAAGTATCTCGAAAAGCAGTAGGAGCTTGAGATGAAACTAGAAATGCATTATTAAACAATGTATGAGCTTCTACTAAAAAATTAGGTGCAGCATATCAGTTAAACTTCTATAAAGCTATGTTAGAACAACAAGGTATTAATGTAGCTACAGTAGGAATTATTCCTGTTAAACTTGATATTGATTATAAAAAAGATAATTCAGGAAATGATAATTTATCTCAAATTGATAATTTATCAGGTGTATACATTGATTCTGATAATATTATAGTAAATCCATCTAATACAATTGGAAAATATTATGATAGAGTTAGAGAAATTATTCCTATTAGACGTTTAACAGATTCATTTGATATCATTAAAACTATTGAAGAACCTATGAGTAAGTTCTTTCCTAATTATGAACTATCTTCAAAAGTTCAAAGAAAGAACGCAAACTTTAAGTTTTATAAAGAAAAAATTGTTCAATATATTAGTTCTTCTGACCCTGAAGCAGGCTATGGAAAATATAGATTCTGAAATGAATATAAAACTAAAGATCCTGCAAAAAGTAAATGAGAATATGCCCAAACAGAAGAAGAGCTTGATAAAAAGTTAGAGAATTATATAAGAAGTATTAATGAACGACGTGGAAATGAGTTAGCCGATATTGCTCAGGATATCATTAATGTTCAACAGGGATCAATGGATATTAATGATATTGCAAAGGATAACCCATATAAAGGAGACTTCTTACGTAGACATATTGAAAAATATATCGAAGGAGAATGACAATTTGAAAATAATCCCTCATTTATTTCTGCAGGTTTATTAGTATTTACAAAAAATAAAGTATTAGAAATAGTATCTATTACAAATAATGTTACTCATCAAACAGTTAAACTTGAAAAGGGAACAAATATTTTAGGTTCAACAATAGCTAATCGAGATGTTGATGAACATAAAATAATGTCTGCGACAAACGGAAATATTGACTTAATTAAAGTAATGGCATTACTAAATAGCGATGCTATTAAATATGAAAATTATCGAATTAATAAAATTGAAAGCATTAATATTTGGCAACAAACTGGTTCAGAGCAATATTTTGATAAGTTATATGATAACTTTGTAGAATTATGTAGAATACATAATGTTCCTATAAATCTTAAAAGATCAAATTTTAGTTCAACTCTGGAATCTGTAGTAAGTACAATTACTGATATATGCGGTCCTGAAAAACTAAAACATATTGGAAATTGAGCTGTTACATTTAGTGCTGATGATGTTATTAAAGGTGGAGAATTTCTAAAAAATAGAATAGAAGAACTTAGGAAACTAGATAACGCTCAGGGATTGCGTAAAGCAATACATACTGGGCAATGAAATTTTGATGATCCTTTACAAACTTCCTATATGTTACTTGGAAAAGCTCTTAACAAAGTAAGAGGATATGAAGTTTATATTGAACCAGATCCTGCAAAATGAGTTAGTGTAACAGGTAGTTTTCACGCAGGAACTAATATTACAAGTATTAATAATTCTCCTTCATTAACAGCTCAAGAAGTTGGACGAATAGTTGCGGTAACAGAGACTAAGATACGTCGACAAGAATTAGCTTGGGATTCTAAGATTAGAAAAGTATTTAAGGAATTTTATAAATTTAAAGATCAAAATCGTTTAATAGGTGGAGAAGTAAAATATTTTGATAATCTATTTAGAAGAGACGAAAATGGTAATATTACAAAAGAGTTTATGTTAAAAGACGTTAATGATAGTTCTTTAGCTAAAGAAGAAAAAGCATTAATAAAAACATTTACAGAAATTGTAAACCAACTTCGTTTTGAAGGAAATCCTGGACGTTATCAACAAGCAATAGAAGATGGAACTTATTATCAAGTTCCTGTAGCTATTGGTTCTATGAAATCTCAATTCCATAATAAAGGTTTTAAAGAAGGTCTTAAAATGGAGTATCAAGAAGTTACTAATATGTTAAGACTATTTGAAGAACAAATGAAGGATTTTGATCTTGCCAAAGATGCACAAAGAGTATACAATAAATTTAAAATTGGAAATGATACTCGAGAGCAGATTATATCAAATCATGGGATAAATAGTCTTGAAACTCAACTCGAAGATTTATTAAGAAGCTATATTCATGCATATGTTGCAGAAGCAGAATATAATGATATTATTCCTCAAATTCAAGGAATTAAAATAGCATTACAGTATAATCAAGCAATGTATGGACAAGAAGCAGAAAACTTACTTGAATTTCTTGATAAATATCTAACAGTTAATATCTATAATAAACCTATTATGGATAAAGGTTTACAACCTGTTTATAAAACTTTAGCTGCAATTAAAAAATTTACTACGGCTACTGCTTTAGGTCTTAACTTAAGATCTGGACTTCGAGAAATGATGCAAGGTATGTGAATTCATATTAGTAGAGCTATGACAAATGCTTATGGAAAAGATCAATTTTCTGGAAAGGATTTAGCTGAGGCTTGAGGAATTATCTTTAAAGATAGTCCGAAGCGTATTGCTACTTTAACAAAAGTTGAAGCTTTAAATGCAGACTTTGGTATGGCTAACATGGACGCCGACATAGTTCAAAAAGAACTCAGTCAATCTCGTAATGGTATTAAGAACTTTAATTTTGATATGTTATATGTTTGCAATAGAGCTCCTGATGTATATCATAGAATGGGCTTATTAATTGCAAAAATGATTCATGATGGATGCTGAGAAGCATATAGTTTAAATTCAGATGATGAATTAGTATATGACTTTAAAAAGGATAAACGTTTTGATGTATTTACTGCTGCAGGAGCCGATGTAAATTCTGAAGCTTATAAAAGACAAGAAGGATTATATGAAGCTTATAGACAGCAATTTAATCAAGAAGGATGAAATATTGAAAAAGGACAACCATTACCTAGAGCCTATACTGTTAGAGAAGCAACTAGTATTAAATCTTTTGCAGAACTTTGTTTTGGACACTATGATAAAAATACTCAGATGCTTGCTAAAAGTATGTTCATGGGAGCTATGATGTTACAATTTCGTACATTCCTTTCTGCTAAACTTGAACAATGGGTTCTTAAACCTGGAACTTATGATCAAGGTAAGTTTGTAGAAAAATTTGATGAAAATGGAGTTCGTTATGTAATGATTCAGTCAATAGGAGAAAATGGGTTACCTACTACAAGAGTTGATCTTGAAACGAATGTAAAAGAAGGAGAAACGGCTACTCCTTATGTAGAATGGCAAGGAAGATTTATTGAGGGTATTGCTTATTCTATGGTTAGCTTTGCAAAAGCTATAGGTAAAATGGATTATAATGAATTTAAAGCATTATGGGCTAATCCAACTAAAAAGGCTAATTTTTATTTATTCTTGACTGATTTAATATTTATGAGTCTAATAATGTGGATGATATATGCAGTTTTTCTATCAGGAGAAACCAAAGAAGAATTAGGAGCATTAGGACACTTAGGAGCTATGGCTTTATATACATCATTCCAAGATGGTCCAATTCAAAATATTGTTGCACAATTTGCAGGAGACTTAAATCCACCTGCATACTCTATTATTAAGAATATTGTAAATCAGAGTACAGCTGTTATTACTGGAGATAAAAATCTCTGAGAAGGAGCTACAAGTACATTTGGATTTATGAGTGATCTTAAATATATCGGAGATAAATTAGATTAAAAAAATAACCTCTATCCGCATAAGCAGATAGAGGCAAAAGAAAATCCCCTTACTCGTAATTAAGCAAGTAAGGGGATTTTTCATAGAAGTAAAACAATTTATTTTTAAAGATCAACACCTGGTAATATTATATTTTCGCTCTTAGAGTAATCAATAAATATATGCCAAACAAAGTTTCCGTTTTCGGTCATACATGAACCAATATATAATTTATTACTAGCATCAAAAGTTTGCCCAGTACTAATTATATAAACATCAACCTCGATTGTTGATTTATCATCTGTATCTATTATAGCTCAAATTGTAGGTGTATTTCTTTGGCTATCAACATATAAAATTTCTGCACTACTAGGTAACTTAATCGTTTGAGGATAAGTAAATTCTAGAGGATATTTATATATAATTTTATTCATTATTTCTTAGCTTTTTTACCACCATTACAAATAGTACAAGTAGAAGTACCTGATTTTTCTCCAATATTAAAAACCCGAATAAATTTTCCGTACTTTTCATCTTGAAACTCATGTGTAATCTTATTATCTGCGCAGTTTTTACAGAACTTAATCTCAGTAGCCATATACAATATTTTTACATTTATTAAATAATTCTTTTAATGTACCATTATTTACTAACGATATATCAAATTTATGTTTTTTATAAAGAGCATCTAATTCCCTTTCTGAAGAATGTAAACCTATACTACAACCTTTTCTTGTTACATGAATAATAAAGGCATTGTATTCTTTTACTACTTCGTTTTCAATTGCAAATCTTTGATCTGCAATTATAATATTATTTTTATTTCCACTTTGAAGTGTTGAATATATCCATAATTTATCTCCAAAATATTTACGCATTATATCTGTACCAAAATATTGTAATATTTGTCTAATAGATAAATTATATTCTATAGCTAAATTTCTATTTTCTTTTTTTAATTCTCTAGCGAATACTTTATCTGTAGGTTCATTTCCAAAAGTTCTTACTCTACTATCGTAAAGTAAAAACTTCTGAAAATCAAAATGATAATATTCTTTAAATTCTCTATCATCAAACTTGCTCTTATCTACATTCATCATGATAGATAACATTTCTTTTAATTTATCTGCATAATGTACTATCTTTCAATGCTTTGAAATCATAAACGGTACAGGAGTAAAATTTAATGCAGAAGCAATATTATAAGAATGTAAACAAGTTGGAGTATTTAATAAATAGTTTAGATATTTAGCAACTTCATCTTTTCCACTCAATTATGTTATCGTTAAGCTTTTTATCTTAACTTCTATATCTTCTTATTTGATATAAGTTCGGCGTACATTTTCAATCGTTCTGATTGTCGAGCACTCTTGGGAATATTATATTTATTCAATTCCTACGCTCTACGGTTTATTTTAGCCTTTCGTAATCTAAAATATTACCTCGGTATTCCCATCTCAGGGTTCACCGATTTTGCTCGATTATAATCTTAAGTATTCCTACCTAAGACGGCAGTACTTAATCCTAAGTACTTTGTATATTTTCTATCTAAATATATAGTAGAATCTTTATATAAAAACTCTGCAATCTTATAAGCAGTTTTTCCAAAAGCATCAAAACGCACAGTTAAACTACTATTATGATTTTTATGTAAAATATTATAAACATTAAAATGTTTCTGACACATTGTTAAAAAATTAGGAGTTCCCAACAAATTAATACTTCTGGTTTTATTAGTACATATTATACATCCATCTCCATCAAAATACCCCCTTATAAAATGTCTAATCAAATCTTTAGATTTAAAAATATTTTCATCAGGAAAATTTAAAGTTAATGATTTTTTAGGAGTACATCCATAAGAGTTTAATGTTTCCCATAAATGTTTATTTCCAATATATCATCTACATCTATAAGAATCACATTTTACATTATTACCTTTATAATTCATAAAAGAATTAAATTTATATAAATGATTTTTATCCTTTAAAGCTAACGAAAGCTCAAACTTATATGTGTGTTTTTTATTAGGAGTATGTGAACTAATATTACCATCTGCAAATACAAAACCTAATCAGTAGGCTTTCTCTTCTGTGTCAATAATATCGAAGACATTTTCATCAAATTTCGATTTCTTTAAGTTTATATTATTTATTTTAATAAATCTAGAAATAGCTGAACAGCTTACATTATAAATATTAGCAATATTTGATAATGTATAACCTTGATCTATAAATTCTTTAATATCTTCAATATTATATTCTACTAAATTTTGATAGTTAATAACCGAATATCCTAATTTTTTAATTCTTCTACTTATTGCATGAGTAGAAATACTAAACTTATTTGAGATATCAGTTATAGATCAGGACTTATTAATATGTAAATTAATAATTTCCTGATCTATTTCATTTGTTCATTTTATATTCTTTGCCATTTTTATTGCAAAGTTAATAAAATTATTTTAATATACAAAGCTTTAAGATATTTTTCTACCTTTAAAACCTTGAATAGCTATTATATTTTTCACTTATTCTAATGTAAAATCGAAGTTCATAGGTATAGCATCAAGTTGCGACTTATGTTCAGCCCATTTCTTTTCAAAACTTTTCTTGAGTTTGTCTATAACTATCTTTCTAGCCTTTTCTTTATCTGCATCATTTGTACTACTTTTATAAAGTTTATTTATAATATTATCAGTAATGCCACTATAAACCTCTCTTTCAGAAATTCCTAATGTATTTAAAATTTGTTGAAATCCTACACTTTTAAAAGCAGAATTACTTGTAATAGTATTCCAGTTACTCATAAGTAGAATACCTACAGAACAAGCTGAATCTAGAATATTATATCCAGAGAGTAATTTAATACCCATACCTACAACAGTAGGATCTTGAGAGCCTAACATTCCAGATAAAGATTTAAGATCGTCCTCTGTAAGATCAGACAAATTACTACTTACAAATTTATCTAATTCTGTATCATATATTACTTTCATATAATTATTTAAAATATTATTAACTTGCTCATACTCTGAATTATCTGTAAAGAAACAGCATTTACCTGAATAAAATAATGTACAGTCTGCAGGAATAATTCCTTCAGACATTATAGCTGAAGCAAACTGTTCAAGAGGATCTGAAGAGCTAGTATTTATCGCTTTATTAATAAAGTTGTTTAAGTCTTTACTACTGCTGCTTTGATAACAAGCTCCAGGTTTATGATCAATTAGATAATAAGTATCTTCTGATGGAGAATAATATAATTTAATGTTTTTATCCCTTGGAGCATCTCCTGAACTATATTGAGGCGTATATACACTATATTTTACTTTTGGCAGTATACAAACATCTGCTTTTGCAGCAGTTAAACTACGTTTTATAGTAGTAGCTTCGCTTAGTTTAAATCGAGGATATTTAGATTTAGGATCAAAATATACTCTTTTTACTCCAGTTAGACTTGTTAAAGTTTTAGAAGAAATGATAGTTTCTATACTATCATTATCTCCTAAATACATACCAAATACTTTTTCTGCACAAAAAGGACTAGTATAATAACAATCGTCTCCAATATGTTTTTTACTCCCATTAATATCATAAACAACAATCATATCTGCAAGACAAGTATTACTTATGTTATTACTATAATAGGAACTATTACTACTATTTCCTTGTCTTCTATAATAGTCGCAAACAACTATTCTTAATTTTGTATTACTTAAATTAAATAACATATTATATTAACTTTCTAGCTACTTTAGGATTCAATAATAATTTATTACATCTTGTAGGATGATTTTTTTGGAGAGTTTTAATTAAACTGAAAATCAAATCCTCAGAAAATAACATCTTATCATGCTCAATAATCTTAAGAATTCTATCAACAGCTACCTCTGTTTTACTACCTTTTGTATCAAAATATAGGTTTACAAAATTACAAAACCGAGTTGTTAAAACTGCAGCAATATCTGCACGATAGTTAGTACCATCATATACTTGTTTTGCTAATTCTCCTTTAACATAATCCCAATCTTTATTTAACATTGTATCAGGATCCATTAATTTATCTAACTTATTGGCAATAAAAGTAGTAAATAAGTTTCCAATAACGTTTTCTTCAGATGTAAAACATCCTTGGGCAATATTAAGGATTAAACCTAAAGTGTTTGTATCAGACCAATCTTTAAATCCAGAAATAGTATTAGCAAAAGTTACTAAACTTCGAGGATTAACTTTTTGTACTCCTCCCTCCTTTTTCATAATCTCAGGATAAGATAATACAAAATTGATAAAACGACCATCAATACCTTCTTTCTCAGCCCAACGAGCCCATACATCTTTATCAAAACCTAATTCGAAACTAATATATCGAGTCTTTTGGGCATTGTCCATAGAGTTAACATTATAATCACCATTATCAGGATTTGATGTTAATATAATAGTACAGTTAGGTGGTAATGACCAACTTATATATTCTCCTCTATCTATCAACTCCATGGTAGCTTGTATAAATCTAGGCATTTTTGTTACCGTATAGGCTCTTTATCCTATACTTCTACGTCTTCTTTTAGGTTATAACGTAGTTCAGACTATATCATCACTATATAATAGTGTAGCGCACTCGTGGTACTTTACTATCCATTTCTGGACTCCATGTACTAGTCGTTGAACTTTCTAATTATTACTAATTAGCTTAGCTGCTGATTGACCTCCTCAGGCTTTTCCAGCAATTCACGCTATTTTATGCGGACCTCTAGATTTTATACTTTCATTTATATCCTCCTGCAGTAAGATTCTTTCTTATAGCTCGAGATATATTACAAATTTTTAGTTCTTTTTCAGCATCTGTTTTTGAATCTCACTCTTTAATAAAAACATTATCAAGTGAATATTGAATAACAGGTACTTTCTTATATTTCTTTTTTAGTTTAGAAAGAGTTTCTTTTAATTCAAACGATCATCTATATCCACCAGCAGTATAACTACGATTATTACATACACTACATATTGCAGTAACATCTTGATTAGTAGCTCTAGCCGCATCTGTTATTGATTTGTAACTTTGAATATATTTTCCTTCTAAATTATACTGATATACCATTTTTATATTAACTGGAGAATGTGTTTCATAATATTTCTTTTTAGAAATACTTATTCTATGTTTATATTCTTCATCTCTAATGATATTCTCAGGATCTAAAATATGATTTATATAAGGTTTAATACTATCTATATAGTATTTTTCTCTATTAATTCTATTTTCCTCAAGACAAATTTCTATAACTTCAAAATAAATATTATCAATTCCATATTTATTATACAAGTTTTGCATAGTATGATTATGGTGTTTATTTTGTTTTAAAGTAGTTAAATGTTGTCTTAATCTATGCTGAATATTTTTTGAACTTCCTATATATTCTTTATTGTGAATTTTTATTTTGTAAATTCCACAAACTTTTTTATAAACTTTAATCTTTTGTAATGTTAATTTTTCCATATTTTTTAAATTTTATATCAAAGATACTAAATTTATTCAAGGAAACAAAACTTTACAATATATTTCTTAATCCGCACGATTAAAGTCATCAAGAATTAGAATTGTACCATTTTCATTTTGTGAAGTAGGAACCCATGCAGGAAGGGCGTATCCCATTCGAGATATATTGTCTTTAATTCTATAACCCTCTGCAATATAAGAATCTAGTACATCTGCAGATACCCAGAGACATTCCTCATCCTTAATCACTATTTCATTTTCTACAACAGGCATTCCATCATCGTCAAGTCGAGGACGCTCTGTACAAACATAATACTCTTTAATAGGAAAACCAATAAGATCACCTAATTCCTCTAACTGAGAAAGATTAAGTTTAATACAGTCCATTCCTCTTTCTTGAGCTAACTGGATAATAGCAGAAGTTTTACCTAAACCAGATTCACCTACTACTTCAATGGCAGTAGTTTTTTTATGCTCATTATATAATCGTTTATTATTATCAATAATATAACTAACCAACGTTTTTAATTCTTCAATATTAATTGTATTTATATTTTTCTTCATATTTTATGGTATAAAAATAGTGTGTCCTGGATATTTTTGGGTTTTATGCCCATTACTTGTAATAACCCACATCATTTGCCGCATAGGTTTGAATGTATCTAAAGGAGCATAGCCGTCAGTAAAAAATACTAAGGTAGTATATTTATTTAGATTAGCATTATAATAATCTATTACAGGTTTAAAATCTGTACCTCCTCTACCTGTAATTTTTCCATCAAACTTTCCTTTATATTCGTATATTTTATGAATATCGGCATCACATTCTACAATAGTTACCATAGACCCAGTTTTATATATGTGATAGATCTCACTAAAAAAATCTTGTAATTCTGAATCACTTACAGATCCAGATGTATCAATTCCAACAAGGATGTGTTGTTTATGCTTTACTTTAATTCCTGCACTTCCAACAAATCTATTAGACTCTTTTCGAAGAGATTTTTTTGTATAAGTTTTGAATGAATTTCCTAATAATCTTCGGAAATACATTTTCCAATTAAATATAGGAGGATCTACTTTAAATAATGCATCAATTATTGATTGAAATTCTCTTGGAATACTACCTCTACTTTTAGTAGTAGCTGTAGCTGCTTCTTTTAATTGATGCTCAGTTTGATTTTGCATTAGTTTTTTTCCTGCTTCATCAAGATTCTGATATTCTTTCCAAGACTTATGATCATCAGCTCCTCCGCTAATTCCATCAAGACCTTGTGTTGTGCCTCTATTCCCATTACCTGGCCCTTTCTGTCCAGACTGAGAATTTTTCTGTGCATATTTTATTAGCTCTTCATAATAATATTTTGCACCTTTATCCTTTTCTAAGTTTTTTACTAAATCAGGATATTTGTCTTTTAGTTGATCCCACATATTATCAGGAACATCTTTTATGTATTGATCACAAACTAAATCGCAAGCAATATTAAATAATTTATGATCACTAATTCGAAGTTCTGATTCAATAAACATGTGGTTAAAACATATATGAATTAGCTCATGTTTTAATAAACCTAACTGCTGACTGTCAGTTAATTTATCTCAGTAATTAGGATTTATAACTAGTTTAGAATTTACTCCATTTCTAGAAACACAAGCTGTATCTACATATGTATCAGATATTTCTTTATTTAAATTAAGAAGAAAGAGCCCATAAAAGGGCTCTCTAATCATTAATTCTTTACATGCTTTAATGAGTTGCATATCTTATAATTTTTTAATCTTCATGTGGAAATTTATCGATTTTTTGACATCTAATACTAGATAACAAACAACCTAAAGCCTTAGCTTCATCATCATATCCACTATATATAACTATACCTTCTTTATTTCATACAGTTACAGTATTTGTTTTAGAATTTCAATCTGCATAAAGATGTTTAAAAGAATGTTCTTGTTCTTCATCTACATGATCATACTGTACTGTTTCTTTATAATGGCTCATTTTAAATATAATTTTTCTCCTTAAACTGTATATACAGTTTATCTGCTAGCTCTGCTGCTTGGGGATGAGCTCCTGTTGCTCCGTATAATGGACTACGTAACTTAAAGAATTCTTTCCATTGTTCAAGAGTTCCAGTCATTACTAATTCTGTTTTAAGAGCATTAGGAAGAACTGATCTTGCTTGTTGGGGAGTCCACTCACAATATTTAACTAAGTAATTATAGGTATTTTCAGCTTCCAAAAGCAAGTCTATAAAATATTCATGTTCAGATAAATCAGTTCTAATAGAAGAATCATCTTTATTAGTAAATTGCTGTTCCTCATAATCAAGCCAACAAGGAATAATAAAAGTAAGTTCATTACTAAACTTATCCTTACTATAATTACAATACATTTGTTACATTAAGGCTCTTTATCCTTAACTCTCTTCTTTTCAGAAGAGTATCGGACTATATCATCATCCTATAAAGGATGTCCAGCACTCGTGTTTGAATTATATTCTACACTAAAATACTCTAAGCCATCAAGAATTGTACTAATCTCTTTACAAGTTTTATTCCAATCTCTATTGGCTATATATTTGTCCCAAAATTCCTGTAATACAGGACATTCAAAAATTATTTTAGACATAGTTTCATCAATTAGTCTCTGAACCTTCCAGAGTTGTTAACCTCTGGCTTGGCTGCTGATTAGCATGATTTAATACTTTTCTACAAAACTCGTATAATTGTTCCATTGTCATAACATGTTTACTTAAGTTAGCTTGATAAGTTACCCATTGAACATTACCTTCAATATACCCTTTAGAGGAGTCTATTCTATCAAGAGAAGCTTCTTCTATATTAGGGATATAATCCCCAGTAATAGCACAAATTTGTTTTTGTTCTTGAAATAGATTCCATAAGTATTCTATAGAAACCTCAAAAACATAAGCTCTCTTTTCAGCAGACCTCTTAAGCCTAGTATATTCAGTTTTAGTAAGTTCTCCAACTTCTCCATTTTTCTTTCTAATATTTTCCATATTCTCTTTATGAGCACATTTTTCACATTGAAAGTCCCTATCTTTATAAAGAAGTTCTATAGGTAACTTATAGGTTTCAGTCCCACAATCACATCTAACTTTGTAATAAGCAGTAGAATTTTTGTATATTGGACCTTCTAGTATAGTCCAATGTTTGTATTTACTTCCTACTTTTAAAATTGTGGTATTTTTCCTTTTGGCACAGGATTTACAGCTAGAACTCCTTCCAGTTCTAAGGGCTGAGGCATTAACTTCTCCCATATAGCCACATTTACACTGACATAATACATATCTACTTTTATTCTTTGATGGAACATTTATATTTGTTACAGTTCAATCTCCAAATTTATCACCTACGTTAATATCCATTTTTCTCATAGCTTAAAAATTTTATATTTATTACTGTAACAAAGTTAATGATAAATTTGGATATATCCAAACTTGTAGAAAAGTTTAATAAATTTTAGCCTTCCAGCAATTCACTGGGTTATGCATAAATAATTACTTATTTAAGCCGCCATTGTTTCTTGACGGGTAGATTCCTGAGCAAAAGAAAATACTCTGTGGCGGACAAATTCATGAGAAATGCCTCTATCACATATAAATTTTACAGTAATTCTCTTTTCATGATATTTTGTAGGTTCACATTGATATTGAAGGTCATCTAACCAATTATTTTCTATAAGAACTCTATAATTAGTAGTAATGTATGCTTGACGACCACTGCGTCCAAGTGGCCCAATTTTAGTAACACTATATTTATTTGACTGATATTTTGGAATTACTTTTTTGATATCTGTAAAATAGTCTTCAATGTTTAGATATACAGTACCATGTTCAAGCATAGCTGTATGCTGTCTATCTTTAATCATATTAACAAATTTTTCTGCAGAATCTTCTGTTATTAGATTCTCTGACTTATAGCATGTACGCCCTGCTTTCTCAATTTGCTTATAAATTCCTTGAATTCCTGAGCCTTGTTCAAGTATTTCTATAGATGGTTTAATTAGTCTCATATTCTTTAAGCTTATTTTCAAGATCTATTTTAGAAATACTTCCTACATGTTTCCAAAGTTCTTTTCCTTGATCATCTTCTAATATCAGTACAGGAATACTACGAATCTTATACTTTACTAATGTAGTATCTTCTGCTTCATCAACATCTATATCTCATACATCATATGTTGATTTTAATTCTTCTACAATAGGTGCTAATGCTTTACAAGGTCCACACCACGACGAATGGAAAAATATTAGTTTCATTTATATATTATGTTCTTTAATAAGGAGTACCGATCTATCTTCTTTATATTGATATGATATCATATTTTCTGGAGTATCTATTTCTAACTTTGCATTTTGTGATTGATTTGCACAAAAATCTGCTTTAAGTTTTTCTACTTCTTCTTGAGATTTAACTAATATAGTATTAGAAATATCACATCCATAAGCACAATCATCTCAATAATATATTAATTCATAAATTTTCATTGTTTTAGAATAAAGTTAATTGTTTATTTTTAAAGAAACTAACAATTTTATTAGCGGCTGATATATAAAATCTATAGTTAATATTACTTGGAATTGGTTGATCTTTTTCAATAGTATTCATAATAGTAACTCCAGAATCAGTTAATAGTTTAATATAATTTGATCGGTGATTATTAGAATCTACCTTACATTTGTATAACCATGGTCCATCATTAGAAATATAATATCTATTAATTCTTTGAATTAATTTACCATCATATTCAACTGAATAATCTCTGCTTACTTTCTGATAGGTAATAAACTTATTAATGTCCTTACAATTTCTAATTGTTTCTTCAACAGGGACTTTATCTACTAAACATTTATTAACAGATTCAGGAATAATCATAGCATCCATTCCTTTTCCAAGTTTAACTTCATCTATAAACATTCCTTTCTTTTTTAGTAACTTAGGATCTTTTGTTTCAGAATAACCTTCTTTTACTGCAAGATAATCATTAATTGCATATTGATACATAGCTTCAAAACGATCTTCCTCTAAAGTTAACTTTGTTAACTTTTCCCATTCTCTACAAATGTTTTGAAACTCAACTTCCTTGTCTTTTGGTCTTAATACAAATAAACCATCTGTATTTGCCTGAACTATAGTACATCCAATACTGATAAACTTCTCAGCTAACATTAATAATAATAACTGCCCATTAATACGAATCTGCATAACAGTAAATGGAGAATAACAAAAGTTATGTTCATTCTGTAAATTTCCAGATAATCCATTTAATGCAAGTTTTAATGTTTCATTTTTAATTTTATTACCATTATGTTTTGCTTCAATACGTTCATCCTTAATTTGAGAATAAACTTCAAGGAACTCTTTACCTAAATGCTGAGGATAAAACTTATGTTCTATAATCATACTAGGATATAGAGAAGCTACATCTACGTCACTGAGTATCTGATTTTCATTAGGTATTATTTCCTCAGGTTTATTAACAGAATGTATACCTCCAACTCCAACACAATACTCTAGACCGTCTAATATAAAATGTTTTTCATATCCTTTTCTTCCTGGAGATACTGTTTGTTTCTTCATTTCTTCTAATACAGACTGAAGAATAGGAGTGTCAAATTTAACAATTGGAAGAATAACTTTACTCAAATCAATCATATCACAAGGAGAACGTAAGTCTTTAATCTGTTTCCAGGTCTGACCAGTTTTTTCAAGATATTTTTGAGTAATAATCTTCATACCAATATTTACACCATCCTTATTAAGTACCTTAACTCCATATTCATCCTCAATAGCAATTCTTAAATCAATATCTCTTTTACATCGATTTAATAATTCTTCAGTAGAATCGACATCATTAACATTATAACTAATCATGTTTGGAATTTCAGATGCAGGAAGCCAAGATTGGAAGTCTCCTTCATACTCTTGTACACAACGAAATTTCATTGTTACTTGCATTTCCTTCAACCCAACTCTCAATTTCTGAGAATATAACATTGTAAGCAAATCCAAGGTTTCAAAATAAATTTTATATTTCCATTTACTCCAAGAAGTAAAGTTACTATCTGTAGATCTAATAATTTCATTACTAAGATTATATAAAGATTTGCAAACACTAAGATAATCAAGTGTTGACAATTTCTTATGATAATCAATAATATAATTAATTATAGGATTATCATAATGTAAATTATTATATCCACAAAATATTTTATCTGTAAAGAATTGTAGATCTGTAGTATAGTTTTTTGCTCAAATGCCATCTTGAGGTTCTTCTTGAATAGTTCAAAAGAAATCAACCAATTTTAAAAGATCATTTCGTCTTTCAGAAATTTCAAAATATAAATATTCTCCTGTTTCAGAATTTTTTACTGTACAGTGAAATACATTTGGAAATACCTCAATATCATAAACATATACAGTTTTACCTCGGATTAACATTCTATTATTTCGTATAATTTATTAAAATTTTCTTCCATTAACCAGAATTCATATCCATTCCAGTTAATATAATAACCTTTGACTCATTTATTTTCAGGATGTTGTAACTGAATTTTCTTAATTCTATCATAAAATTCATATTTAGTCATAGGTTCTACCTCTACATCAAAATTCTTAACTCGAGCTTTCATTAAAACGTTCCTTAAGGTTTACCTCTTTACATATCCATTCTCCATTTTTATGTAAATAATGATACTCAATCATTATTGGATCTAAATTATAGTAATCTTCTTCAGTTGGAGATATAATTGCGCCAGATCCATCTGCATAAAAACTTGTTGTATCTAAATCTGTTCCTAAACAATATATATCTCCATTGGCAATTAGTTCAATAATATCATTTATATCATTCCAATTATCATGTAGAGTTTTCCCAACACCTTCTGGATATCCATCAAAATGACAATAAATTGAACTAACACTACCATATGGATTTATCATTCCTATTCTAGATCTAGTGGACATAAGATTGTAGTATTAGTGTTAAATACAATAAATTTTCCTGCAAAACTATATTATTGAGTGAACACAATTTATTGTATATCTGGATATAAATATTATATATTCTTAACATTTCTTTAACTTTTTTAATCAATCCTCTTCTACAAAGTATGAAGAAGGGCCATACTGATCAATTCAACCTTCATCATTAACAAGATGCGCATGACAATCAAAATCATCATAACTCATTAATTCTTGAACTTCAGGCCACTCAATAAGTATATATTTCATATTATATTTCGTCTAATTCTTGTTTTAGTAGCTCAGGATAATATTTTCGATAAAATATACGTATTGTATCTTCACCTACTTGTAAATCCCTATTTTTATCCCGTTTAACAGCTTCTTTATATGGAATAACTATTTCCTTATATTCAATATTTGCATCGAAATTTGAGGCAATTTCTTCCCATTTAGCCCTAGTTTTAGGGTTAAGATTAGTAGCATCAATTATAACGTTATAACCTTGCTCTAAAGCAGAGGTAATAGTTGTTTCCTCAAGAGTATTAATTAACTTTTCCCGAGACGGAATCCAATAATCACCGCACATAAGTCGGAGATCGTCCCTATTCACCCGAATCCAAGTAGACTTTCCCTTCACGAACTCTTTAGACCATGAAGTTTTGCCACTAGCTGGAGGTCCAACCATTACAATTATTGTTAATTTATTTTTTGTCATAAAATTGCTTTATATACATAGGATGGACTTCTGTTAGAAAAGTACTTAAATCTTTTTGGTACTTATTTTTCATAAGTTCTTCAAGATTAGATTCTCTAGAAAACACATCTGGACGATTTACTTTAAACTCTCTAAGAATTTGTAATGCCCAATTAACTTCTATATACTTTTCTAAAGGAGTAATACTAGGATCTTTAATAATATAATTTCTAAACTTAACTAAATCAGGTTTTACATAAACATTAAGATATTCTTTTATCTTTCCTTTTTTATTAAGTGTAGAACATACATATGGTAAAAGATCCCCACAATCAGTTCTTTGAAACCAATCTTCAAAAGAAAAATATAAACAATGTTTTTCTTTATCATATTTGGTTTTAATGTTTCCAATGATAACTAAAAGATCAGTTTCAAAAAGAGAACAAGGAATTTTATAAATATACTTAATATCCTTGTTCTCTTTTAATTCCTTAATCTCTTCTTTATTCATTAGGTTTTATAACTCTAGGATGTGCTTCAATAGATGAAAGTTCACAAGGAGCACTTTCTAATAAATCATTATAAAATTCCTTATATGTATTATATATTTCTAATTTAACTTTTTGAAGTTCTTCAAAATCTAAATCAGATACTTCAAGAGCAATACTAGTACATGGATACGCTCCAAATACAGTATCTTCAAAAGTACGATATATAATTATCCTAAATTTTAAGTTATCTGATTCAAAAAGATCTTCTGTAATATCGCTACATGGATAAGAATGATAAGATCTATCATCTTTTTCAGTCCATTGAATTCTATATCGATAAGCGTTATCAGAAGTATGATAATACATATATTTATTACCTATAGCTTTTGGAGTTAGATGGAATATACAATGTCGAAAAAGTTGATCAATTTTTTCTTGAGATAGGTTAAACGGTTGTTTCATTTTCTTTTTGTTTAGTTTGTTCTTTAATTACTTTATCAAAATACTTAAACATTTCTTCCTGAGGAAATAATGTTTGAAGTTGATCAAGTGTAAGTGCTGTATCTTTATTAACTAATTCTGAATATTTATCTGATACAAATTCAAATAATTCCTCAATAGTAGCAAATTCATTTACAGAATCATTTAAAATAAAATTCCATATTTTTTCAGAAACATTCTCTCCAAAATACAACGTTAAAGCTATATCAAGAGCATGTTCTAAATAATACCACATCTCACTACTTCTAATATCAAAACCTAGTCTTTCAAAATTCTCTGCTTCATTTAAAGCAGTACGATAACTTGAAATTAAATCTTTAAGTTGCTTTAATGTAAGTTTCATTATAAATCAGTTTTATCTCGTAGACTTTTGAATACTGGAAGATTTGGAACTGCATTTTCTGTTGCAGTATATCCAAAATACTTTACTGTACCCATTTGTCCTATTAATTTGTCTATATTTTCTCGATATCACTTCTTTAAAGCTCTATCTCCCATAGGCTTAGCTTCAAATGGATATCCGTCCTTTGTTTTCATATTAAAAACAAAATCCTCTTCTCGAAGGCCATCAGTCATTCCAGTTATTTCAAATTCATCATCCTGGAACATTTTTACTTTTAGCATTCGCTTATCTCGAGCTCCACATTTATATTTTTCATTTGGATCTCTAATAACTAAACCTTCATAACCTTCAGATATATACTGATTATGAAGTTGAACAATTGCATCCTTTCCAGATACACTTTCATGATTAACTACTACAACTCTATTAGGAATAATAGAACTTAAACTCATACATTTATCTAACTCAGTTAGAATTTTTAGTCTTTCCTGAAAAGTTTTAGTTTCATCAACTATATCATAAACATAATATTGAAGTTCTTCGTGTTTTTCACAAAGATCTTGTAATCTAACAATTCCACTAATATAAGATAGAGGCTTTCCATGAATATATAATTCTCCATCTAATACTACATTTGGATTATTATTAAAAAATTGATTTAAGAATGTATTCTTACGAATATAAGTTGTAGGAGTATCATAATCTTTACCTCCTCTAGAAGAAGTATAAACTTCCTTATCCTTATAATACATTAGACACCTTACTCCATCTAGCTTAGTTGAAGCATATCATTTATTGTCTAATATATTTTGTTTAGATTTTGGGAGACTATCAACACTAAGAGCCAACATAGGCTTTAAGTTTCCTTTTGCGTCGGTATTCTGTTTAGGAACTTTTAAATCTACTTCTGATTCATCTGTTATATCTTTTATTTTAAGTTCCTCTTGAGATTTATACCCTTTATCTAAATAGCTATTGCATAAGCTATTATATTGTAATTCAGCTTGTTCTTTGACAGTTCTTTTAACTTTACCTTGTTCAATAGTAACTAAAGGTCGTTTAACCATTTTTCCATTCAATACGCCAGTTTCTCCAGTTATTGAATAGAATTTTTCATTCGATTGAATATCAGTATGTTCATTTAAATTTAGTTGAACTACTCGAATCTTATTATTATTGTCTCTTTTAAAGAAGTAATTTGTCATATTATCTTTGATATAAATATATATCATTAGTAGTTCGAGATAAAGCTACATATTGTAATTGTCGTAATTCCTCAGGATCTGTACATTGCAAAATATTTTCCATATCAACTAATACTGCTAAATATGAAGAAGATTGTGATTTATGTGCAGATATACAATATCCATAGTCTAAAGATTTTCTCTTTATAACTCTTCCTTCATGTACTAAATCAAAGGGAGTAAGAAACGCTTCTTGAAATTGATAATAAGCTCTCCAATCTTTGCCATTTTTACTTTTTACAGCTTTAATCCTCATATTATCAATTCGAGCTGCTAAATTAGCAATATCGTAACTACTATTATATCTTGAAATTATAGTAACTTCAATATCACACTCTTTAGAAGGATCATATAAGGTTAATTTATATGCTTTTAATCCTTGAAATGTAGTATCCTCAACTTCTCTAACTAAATAATCAGATGAGTTTTCAATAATACCTTGATTTTTATATATACAAGAATCATACCCAGTTAAGACCTCTCCAAAATGATACTCCTCATCATCATTAAAAACTAAGCGTCTAATAATCTGATTTAAAGCTTCAATCCTTTTATTAGTATATGTAACTAGTTTTACAATATGTTGATCTTCAAGATTCATTCCAACCTTAAATAGATAACAATGCTCTTCTAACATTTCTCGAATATTATTATATACTTTTAAAGATCCAGAATCACTATCTAGAGTAGATTCAAATCTACTAATTGGCTTAGAACGTAACGTTTCTAATATTTTTCCAATTGGAGAATCTGAAGATTGACGATATACTTTATCTAAAGTATATTTAGTAGAATTTCTAAATGTTTTAGATATTTGTTTTTGACTTACAGGACTTAATTGTTTTTCATCTCCAAGTCATATAATTTTACATTGATGATCTACAGCTTGATCAATAATTAATTTATATAAATCATCATTAACCATACTGCATTCATCAATAATCCAGACTGCTTTATATTGTAAATATATAGTATTTTTTTGTATAAAGTTTAACTCTTTAAGATCTAATTCAAGTATATCAACTTGTGGAGATAAACTCAATAGTCTATGAACAGTAATAGCTTCTGAATCAACTACAGAAGCTATTACGTTCTTTGACTTATTTGTAGGAGTAATTACCAAAAATGGAATATTATTATCCTTCAATATCTTCACAATTAAAGCACATATTTGAGTTTTTCCAGTACCTGCTCTACCTGAGATACATAAATGTTTAGTATCAGAATTAATCTTAATATCACTTTTAATATAGTTTAGAGCTGATTCGAGTACCTCTTTTTGCTTAGAATCTAGTTGAAATGAAAGTAATTCAGATTCTAATTTTGGTAAGTCATAGTTTAAAATCATTTTAGTTTACTCCAGAATGTCCTGTTCCTCCACCTCTGTCAGATTGATCAGAGAATTCTTTAACAGAACGTTTTACAATCCAGTTAATAAATTCAACACGCTTAAGTACTAGTTGTCCAATACGTTCTCCATCTGTTATTACAACAGGTTCAGAACCATTATTAACAACAAGTAAACCTACTTCGTCCCGATATCTTGCATCAATTGTACCTGGAGAGTTAATTAAAGTAAGGCCAACTTTAAAACTTAAACCAGATCTTGGGCGTACTTGTATTTCATATCCTTTTGGAATACAAACAAATAAACCTGTAGGTATAATCGCTCGAGATCTAGGTTCAAGAATAAAAGATTTTAATGGATTAACTTCGTTTTCAAATAGAAATTGGCAATCACCCTTTGTTTTTAGCGGTTCATCTGAAGTTATTCTACTAAAGTCGACTCTAACATCGCAACCAGCATCCCATTCTTCAGTATACTCTGGAAGAGTATTTTTAGAAATATTAACTACTTCAACATCGGTCATTGCGTCACGAAATTCTTCACTATACTTTTTCATATTTTACTGAATAATGCTTACGAGGTTTACCCATTCTAGCACGAGTAACAGGATTTGCCATATTTTCCTTATGAGTTACTACTCTAAGATTAGACAAACGATTATCACTTCGATCTCCATTAATGTGGTCAATCTCAAAGCCTTTAGAAATCGGACCATAAAAACTTTCCCAAACTACACGAGCTCCATTAATACTCTTAGTTTTCTTATTTACTCTAACAGTATATCGAGTATAACCATTACTTAAGCATCCAACTAACTGACAATTTCTCTTACCAATAAGTTTACCACTATCAGTTACACGATAACCTTCTAATCCGTGAGCGGAAACGATTCTTTCTGTCTTCATATCTTTTAAATTTTAATCTATTAATATTTTATTATATACATTTTGAGAATCCACAACTCTTGCACAAGGTACAACCACCTTCATATATTAGATGGTCACCACAATCTGGGCAAAGTTCGTGAGATTCTGTTCCATTAACAATAAACGTTTTTATTGCCCTTTTTACTCCATTCTTCCAGGTATTTAAAGTATCAGACTCAAAGTGCATACCATCAATAATCTTAACTACTTTATCTAATTCAATTCCTCCTCTTAATAGAGCAGATATTAATTTAGCATAATTCCAGTATTCTTGATTAAAGATTCGAGATAATCCACCTAAACGATTTGTATATCCATACTTATCAACATATTGAAAATCATATCGTTTACCAAATTCATCTTTTACCTTAATAATTTTACCTTCAGTAATAGTTGAGGGAATTGGAAAATCCTCAATATTATTAATTCCTGTAAATATTTCATAAGGTCTATCATCAACTAAACCTACAAACGCAATCCAGTTTTCAGTTCCATTTTTAAATCTAATTAATTTAGCATCAATTGATTCTGGACGTTTCATTAATTCTTTATTTCCTGTAGGTTTCTTAGATAAAATAGCTCCTCTTTTACAACCTGCTCTATAAACTGTTACACCTTTTAAATGATGTTCCCATGCAAGTCTATAAATTCTTTCAACATCATCTATTGTAGCAGATTCAGGTAAGTTTATTGTTGAGGAAATTGAAGCATCTATATATCTTTGTAAAGCAGCTTGAACTTGAATTCTCTCTGTATAAGGAATGTTCTCTGAAGTTACTACATATTCTGGAAGTTGATTTTCAGGAACTCCTTTTGAAATGAAATTATTTTGGATAATTGGAGTATATACTTTATAAAGTTTCTCTTTATCAACTAAAGATTCTGTTTTTCTTGTATAAGAAGTTGCAAAAATGGGTTCACAACCTGTTGAAATTCCTAACATAGTAGCAATACTACCTGTAGGAGCACAAGTTAATAACTGAGAATTACATAATCCTCTTAAAAGAACATTACTTCTTAATTCCTGATATCGAAGATTATTTTCCTTAGTATTAAGCGCTTGAAAGAAAGGTGTATCTACAACTTTTGTATTAAACATTGGATATGCTCCTTTACTTATTGTTAGTTCATTAGAACTTTCCAAAGCTGAAAAGATCATTTCAGTTCCAATCATATTAATCCATTTAATAGATTCTTCACTGCCATACTTAATACCTAGTTTTATAAACATATCTGCTAATCCCATTACTCCTAGTCCAATCTGTCTCCAATTTTTAACAGATTCTCTTTGCTCAATAAGAGGATGTAATGGAAGACCTTCATCAAGTACTTCATTTAATGCAACTACTGCTTTTTTAACAGTATCTTTAAATCCTGCAAAGTCAAATGTTTCACATTCTGTAACAAATTCTGCAAGATTTATACTTCCGAGCAGACACGACCCTCCGCTCGGCAAGGGCTCTTCCAATTTATTATCATAAAGGCTTTTTATCCTTTATTTCTGAGAGTTTCCTCCATACAGTTACCTGATACGTCTGTTAATTCAGACCAGTTTAGCATACATTTTTACTAATTTCTATTAATTTTGTAACTAAATCTTTCTTATTGTTTACATTAAGTATTTTTGCAACAGTTCTATAGTCTTTCACATTTAAACATGCACATAAATCTTGAATAAAAGTTAAATTATTCATTTTTACATTCTGTAGCAGTCATTTATTTTTTCTAACTCAATCTTCAATCTGTTTTATTTTTAAAGATATTGAGTTTTGATACTGTTCTTGAATCTTTGTTGAAGCAGCTTTCACTCCTATTAAATAATGTTTAGGGTCATTATTTGCACATTTTAGGCTACAATACTTTTTAGAATCATAAGGTTTACATTTAAATTCAGTGCCACAATAAATACATTTATGAAGTACATAATTTTTTAAACCTTTTTGTTTAACGGTTTCAGTTCCTTTTCTAAGGCCATTTAACATTTTAGAAGCAATTTCAGGATTAGTTCACTTTTGTTTGCTACTTAAACTAATCTTAGTTTTTGTAGTATCACAACATTTACCTCCATTATTTCCTCCAAGCTTCAAATTATAACCTAAAGTTTTGTCTGTTGTATTATATTCAGAAATATAAAACTGTTCTTTACTATTTAATTCTTCAATAGAAACACATTCACAAAGACACTCTCAGATAAAATTATCAAATCCATACTTAATAAGTGCATTATGAAAACGATTATTATAGTACTTATTTCGTCTACAATCTTTTTCATGTTGTTTCCTTCTATGTTCTAAAGAATTAATAGTTTGACCAATGTAAATTTTATTATTAATTTTATTCGTTACTTTATATATTATCATAGTAAATTAGTATTGGGCACTCGTGGTGAGATTATATTTATTCACTCACTATGCGTTACAATACTTCCTAACCTTTCGTAATTTAGGAAGTTATCTCGGTATTTTCATACAACAAAGATAGTAATAAATTTGTTAACAAACAAATTCCACCTCTTTGAATTGGTTAGAATTCACCGATTTTGCCCAATTTTTTACTTGAGCCAAAGATTGACGTAATTATTTGATTATCAATCACTTACATAGCACAAGGATTTACTCCAGCAAAAGAAAAATCAGGATTATTTGAGAGAAGATTTCAATTTTTAATAGCATCCCAGAATAAAATTCCAGGCTCTGCATAATCTCAATTCATCTCTGCTAATTTTCTAAAAATAGGATAAGCTTCAACTTCTTTAGTTATAACTTCTCCTGTATCTGTAATAAACTTAAGAATCAAAGTTTCTGCATTAATAACAGATTTCATAAAGTTATCACTAACTCTAACAGAAATATTAGCTTTTGTAACTTTATCTAAATTTGACTTAAGTTCAATAAATTCTTCAAGATCTGGATGATCACAAGATATTGAGATCATTAATGCCCCACGTCTTCCAGATTGTCCAATCAATCCAGTAATATATGAATAAAAATCCATAAAGCTAACTGCACCAGATGTTGTTTTTGCTGCATTGTTTACTTTAGATCCTGTTGGACGGAGATTTGAAATATCAATTCCACATCCACCTCCATAACTAAAAGTACGAGCTAGCTTAGATCCACATTCAAAAATAGATTCAAGATTATCTTGTGGAGGAGCAATTACATAGCAATTTGAATAAGTAATTTTTTTATTTTTAGAATTCAAACCTCTATTTGCTAAAATTCGTCCTCCAAAAATAAATTTCTTTTCTCTGATTAGTTTTTCGACTTCAGGATTATTATTACTTACTCGTTTAAACCACGCGTCTAATGATTCATTTTCAAATCTATATTTATTATTTCAAATTGTTATTGCAAGTTCGTCTTTATTTAACCATTCTTCTATAGTCATTTATATATAATTTTATATATAAAGAGAATAAAAGAGGCAGATTACTCTGCCCCTCTATTCTTTCTTTTACTGAGTTTTACATCAGATTGTTCTACTCCAAAGACAATATATTGCCCTTTTTCTGCCTTAGTAGAAGGCATATATTCAAGTTCAAAATCAATATCTTTAGTATTGTATACAGTTTTTGCATACACATTTTCACGAAAGTTACGAATTAAACTTTTAGCTAGATTTAACGCTTCAGTTTTGTTTACTGCTTCTCCAATCACTTCATGATTACGTTTTAAACGAATTTCAATAGTTCGATAAAGCTTACAACGTCCTTTACGTCTTGAACTAATAACTTTATAAGGTTTCTTACGAGTATCTTTAGTGCCAGATTTTATAGCAATAATAATACCAGCACCTTCAAAATCAAACATTCCTTTTTGTTCAAGAAAATCTGCAGCAAATATATTCATATCTTTAGTTAGAACTGGAGATCCAGATTTTTTTCAGCTTCTGGTAGCATCTTGTACTACAGTTATACCTTGTTTAAAAGCATTAATTTTAGCTTCATCTAAGGTATAAGCCTGAATTTCTAATTTGCGCATATTTAAATAAATGTAACATCATCAGAATAACCATTGATTTCACAATATGCAACCATTTTTAGAAGTCTACAAAATTCTAATCTACCTATATTAAGTATATCTGAATCAATATTAAAAACACTAGCTCTGTTAGAGCCTGTAGTTTCAACGGCAATAATATTAGCTTGAAAAGTCCAGTCTTTAGGAGTGTATCCATATTCTTTTTTACAGAATTGAAGTAACATCCATAGGTACATTCCCATCTGTCTATGATAATGAAAATTCCAAAAACTTCCATTCATAAATTGTTCAAGTAAATGACCTGTAGTCTTTAAATCATTAAGAGTAATTATTTTATTATCTTTATCAATCGTCCAATTATCAGCTTTCATTTTTAATTTTAATATACATTTACTATTATTATATTCGCCAATAATATCTATGAACAAAGCATCTTCATTATAAGCTTCAAGACCTTCAGGTCTTACTAAGTTTACTATTGAAGGATTGTTAGATAACGATTCTAAACAATTACTGCAAATTGTACGATGTTTATCATTTAAAATTACTAAATCGCCTTCTATTAAATCTTTGCAGTTTTGATAATAATTTAATCCAGATTTTATTATATTTTGGATTCTACTCTCATTTAAATTATTTTTATAATAATCTATATCAATACAGCTTTTAGTAATAGATTCTCTAATAGTATAACCTTGTTTTCTATATTTAATAATACTATCTATTACCATACCTAATTTTGCTGTAGGCTTATTATATGAATCACCTAATTTAAAAGACTCTGGTTGTAAAAATAATTCATGTATAGCTGTTCCTAATTCTAAAGAATTAGTTGATTTATTTTCTATACCTTTATTATATAAACTTGGACTACCACCCTGATCGGGATTTATATACTTTAATCTAGAATTTGATATATAATTAGAATAAGAGCTTGAGAAATATTCTGCATCACTTATTTTACTTCTATATACACTTTCTAAGACTGGACTAAGTTTTATATCATTTAAGTTAATTGTCATTTTCCTTGCGTTTTGTCGCTGGACTACAACCTAAATAATAAGCTATATGAAGCTGGCTTTTCATGTATTTAGATAACTTATATTTCTTAGCTACTTCATTTAAGATATTTTCTGCAATATCATCATCTAAAAAGTAGTTTTCAAAATGAATGTTCTTCTTGCCATCTGACATAATTTCTGCATTTTCAACTAAAATATCAAAGTCTGCAGAAGGTTCAGCTAATTTATAGGCTTTTATATAGGCTTCATGTAAGGCCAGTTCTAATTTATCCTTTAAGTTCATTACTTAATAGGTATTTTAAGATCATAAATTCTACGATGTCCTACTTGATAATACTGATTATGAGGAGCATCCATTAAATAACAGAATATTCCCGCATTAGTAATTTCTTTATAGTTATCGTACTTCAATTATGTTAACTTAACAGCTCTTTATCTGTTAATTCTACAGTTTTATTTTTAGATTATATCTGTAGTTCAGACTATATCATCATCTATTTCTAGATGTCGCACGCTCGTGTCTAAATTATATTCTATTCTAACATTAATTTTTGTAATTCAATATAATCTTGTTGCAGATCTGTTTCTAACAATTTGTTAGGAAGCTTATCTAAATAAGATATACCAAATATACCAATAGGAACATTATTGTAATCTCTTATTAATTTACAAATAATATATTTTGCACTATTACTTATAGATAAAACAGGATCAACCTCTTCAAGTTTTCCTATAAAACTATCATGGATTCTTAAATAATCGGGTAGAGTACACCAACTTAGGTTAAAATCAGTATACTGATATTTAATAGGTTTAGTTTGTTTATCATAAAGTTCAAATCTCATAGAACCACACATGTAGTCATTGATCCCTCTATGATACTGTATTATCCATATTCGATTTCCCTGGTACTTATCTAAGTATATAGATAATAGCTGCTTAATTTTCTTATCTGTATTAGCACATTGTACTAATTCTAATTCATGTTTTTGATTTCTATAATTATTATACTCTTCAAACAATGGACTAGGATTATAATATATTCTACAACTAAATAGTATTATTAAAATTAATGTTATCATAGTTTCATTAGTTAGTCGTTGAACCTTCCAGCTTTGTTAAAGGCTGGCTTGGCTGCTGATTGTCCATCTCTGGAGTTTCCAGCAATTCATGCGATTTAATGACGACTAGATTAGTTTTTATTTGTTTGCCGTTCATAGTTTTATATATCTGTAATTTATACTTCATACAATCACATATATACGGTTCTACTAAAGACTTAAATTGTTTTGCAGACTTCATAAGAACGTGTATTGATTTATTTTGATTTTTCTGGTAAGTAGTATAAATATTAAATTTGTTTAATAACATTTCTCGTAATAACTGAATATCATTATCAGAAAAACAGTCAACTGCAAATTTATATCCATAACTATCACTTGAACCATCGTCCATAAACCAAATGGCTATTCCTAAAGGAGATAATTTATTAATATATTCCTTAGAAATAATTTTTACTTTGTTCTTATAAAAAGCTTTATAAATAGGATTTAATAGTGAACTAGCTGCTAATTTACAAAATACTTGTTGATAATTTCGATTTGTCCTTTTATCAAACTTATTATGTATTGTAAAATTAGAACATCTTCGAGCTAAAATTTCATATTTATATTTACAATATTCATAATGTTCTATTTTATGAGTAAAGCTTCCATCTGCATTTTTCTGACCTTTTTTATACTTACCAATCCAAGTATCTCCTAATAATCCTCCAACTATAACATCAAACTCTTCTTGAGTATATGGAATTAAGTTATCGTATCTTGAGATGCTTATACTTTTATTTAATTGATACTTATTAATCAGCTCTTTAATTAAATCTTTAGTAATTCTTTTCTTATTTACATGTCTTGGTATATTATGCTCACGTAAATACTGTTCAACGTCCTTATGAATAGTTTTACTATTCATAATTATAACGCATAAATTTTGTTCATCTAATTTTGTAATTTTGTTTTTCATATTTTTTTATTTCAAAATTACATTAATTATCTGATAATTGCAAACAAATAAAGTAATATTTTTAATCGTCAATCATAATCGTAATTCCCCTACTTTTAATTGCCTCAACTTTACTAGCATTCCAAGGTACTGTAATTACAGGAGCACATGGTAAACCATTCTTCTGTAAACTTTCCTGAATCCATTCAGTTGGAATATTTCTTGCAGTTACATAATAGTCTACTTCAAAAGAGGGTCTATGTAATACAGGAATATTAATCCAAAACTCTTTATCTGATTCTAATTCATGTAGATGTTCAGACATCTGATAGTTTGCATTCCAGTAAGGATTCATAGCAACACCAAACTTGTCTTCATAAGCTTTATTGAAATCAAATACTACATTATCGAGATCTAATCCAACAATAGGCTTATCGATAGGGGCCATAACTCTATCATCTCCTTGAGGATATATATGATAAAATTCACATAATATCAATGCATTAGTAGCTACTTCAGCCATTTCTAAAAGTCCCTCGTTTGTATAATCAATACCTCGTTCGAACTGATTCAAGTGTTTTTTAAGAGATGAGAGAACATCCGTCCACTTCATACCTCTTTTCCATTCGTTTTCTTGGTACTTACTTAATTTACTTGTAAGAATTTTGTTGACCTCCTCAATTCCATATTGTGGAGTCAAATCGTATCTAATCTTTTGTTGTTCCATCTTTGCTAGATAATGCTTCTAAAAATATTTCACATAACTTTCCAGACAAACCTAATTGAGTTTTTGCATCAACTTGAGGTTCAAATCGAGGGACGTAATTTAATTCATCCTTCTCTTCATCATATGTAAATACAATAATGATTTTTTGTCCAGAAGCAGAGGTGAACACTACTCTACAACTATCCATTAATTAATTTTGATAAGAGTTCATAGAAAAAGTCTTTATCCATGATTACTACTTCTCCTGCAGAACCAAATACTTTTTCTTTCTTAACTTGTTTATTTCAAATTACAATAAAAGGTTTATCTTTTAAAGGACATTCTTTTTTAATAGCATGATATTGAGGTGTATTAACAGTATTTTTCAATTGTATATAACATGGTAACTTACCACTGCGATCAACTAAATCCACTTTTTTATCATCCATACTCTTAGACTCAGATCTTGATGTAACTACATCTGTAAATCCAAGATTTCTAAGTTCCTGAGCAATTTTTGTCTCATATCTATGTCCTTTATTTCTACAGTATGCTCCTGTTTTCTTTTTCTGAGATGTAGTTTTTTGCTTTTTCAATTAATTCTAAAGTTTTAGTCCTTCCATACATTTTATAAAAATCTGATATATCCTTAGCTTTATAATGTCTAGGTATAAATAATACATGTACGTCAGGAAATTTCTTACGAATTTTATTCATGTTTTCAATTCCAGCAAGGTCATTATCATAGAATAAAATTATCTTGTTGAATTTAGACTTTAACTTTGTATATTGAGCTTCAGTTAAAAAACAATTTTCAGAAATTGGAGCTATTGCAGGAATTTTATCACATGAATAAAGAGTCATAACATCCTTTAAAGATTTCGTTACAACTAAATATTCTCCTCCATTTTTTGGAAGTGCATGAGCACCTTGTAATCTAAATGACTTTCAATTTGAAATAAACTTATACTTTATATTTCCAGGAAAATATATACGTCAACGTTCTATATCTTCTCGAATACCTCCATAATATCCAAATACTAATTGCCGATCTTTATGTAAACTAAATATACTTCCATTTAAAAATACATTTTTACATGAAAATACATGAAACTTTTTTAGTATAGTTTTATCTATACCATATTTAGATCACCATTCAAGTTCATAATCTTCTCAAGACTTATCTTCAATTTGAATAACAGCTTGAGTAGTATCATTAAACTTTTGATTTGTATATTTAATAAGAGGTTTATTTATAGTTAAATTTTTGCGGGAAACTATTCCAAAGTCATTAGCAATTATTTGTAAAGCCTTGCCATAAGGACAATCGAATTTATACATTACAACCGAAATAAAATTTCCATAAAAGTCTCCACGAAAATCTTTAAATATTAAATCTCCTTTCCTATTCCTATAAAATGCGCAGGTAGGTTTACTATCTTGCCTTAATGGAGACTTGAACAATCCTTTTTTTACAGGAATGCCCAAGTAATGCTCCATTAAAGTTTCTTCACTAACTTTACTTAAAATAAGTTCTTTAGTGATATTTATCGGTTCTAATGTAAAGACCATTAAAATTTAACTATATTATTTTTTAGAATGGCAAGTCGTCTTCTGAGCCTTTTACATTAAACGTTTCCTTAAGATCGTCTAAATCCTTATCCCGTTCTTTCATGTTAGTAGGTTGTGCAGAGTTAGCATTCTCAATATCAGTCTTTTCTCTAGCAGTTAAAGTTAAATCTTCACCAATAACTTTTGTTTTACTACGAACTACTCCATCTTTACCTACTGATGCAACATACTTAGGCATATTAGCAAAACCTTTATAAGGAATTAACTTGATTTGAGTTTCCTTACCAACAGAACTTGCTAAGTTTTCCTTTAAATATTTAGCAAGAGCCTTAAAGCTACTTACTTCAATCTTTTCTCCTGCAGCAATTTTTGCACCTAATTCAGGATTAAGAGCATTAATGATTTGAGTAATCTTAACCATAAAGTTTTCCATTTCAGATGGATTTTCTCCATACTGAGTTGTAGCTCTCTGAGTACAATTACTTATATTACTTGGATCAAAAATAGTTTCTCGATGCTGGATACCGTCCTTTGTTTCAAATAACAAAACAAAAGCATCAGAATTACCTTCACTCTGACTAGCTACTCATTCAATACCTTTATAGGTTACATTATGGATTCCTCCACGAAGGAAAGTAGAAGTTACTTGATTTGCATTCTTTGCTACACTAAAATCAAACATTGACATATTCTTATAATTTTAAATTTTTAATAAATCTGAATTTTCTGTATCTAAATCGGTATCAGCTTTAGAAAGATCTGATTCATCAATCTTAATCATTTTAAACATACCAGGTCTACATTCCTCTATTTTAAAGAGTTGACCATATTTAGATAAAATTGTTTTTTGAGTCCCTTTAAAAGAGACTGTATTACTTTTTGTTAATTTGTTCCCATTTTCAGGATCTGAAAATACTTCAGCTTTACCGATAACTGGGATTGTAAGCTCGTTACTTTTTTGGATATAATTAACTGCTATCCGATCTCCGCATTGTGCAGATAATAAACTAACGGCTTTAGGAGACATAATTAACTTACTATCTCCTATCTCTACAATTGGTAAATCTATATTATCATATTTTGAAGGCACTTTAACAACTTTAACATTTGTAACAGCCTTCGATTCTTCGTCAAATTCAAAAGATACCTTTAGCATAATCCTTAGATTATATATTAACTTCTACAGGATTTAAAAGTGAGGGATAAATCCTTTCCCAATGAAATTCAATGTTTCCATCTTCCTTCATTTCTCCTAATACTATATCTGCATTTCGTAAATGTTCTGGTCTAGCACCACATTCTACGAATTTATCATTTGTATTAAAACTTAGAATAGTATTTGAATCTTCGTCTCTATCTAGATAACCAATAGCATCTGACTTTGAAGCAAGAATTCTACCTGCTTTTCCAAATAAGTCAATAGTCTTTGCAGTCATATCAGTATTACCGATAGCTGAATCCTTTGTATGACAAATAAGAATAATATTAGGTGCACATTTAGACACCATGTCAATAACCATCTCTAATGCTTTACGAAGAGCACTATATCCTGCCAATTATGTTCAACCACAATTCGCTACATTGTGGTCTGATTCTATTACGAATCAACTATATATTTCTATATAGATCAGACTATATCATATTCTTTTCAGAATCACTCTGTTTCGACTCGCTTGAGTCTACTCCCTCTCGGGATAGTCGTTGAACGTTTTTAAAATTATAAATTTTAGAAATCTGTGTAAGAAAAGTACCTATATCTATATTAGACTTCATTTGGTTACATATCTTACAACAAGGTACACAATTATCTTTAGTATATCCCTTATTTGAATCTATTCGATCTACACCATTTAATTCTTGTAAACTAGAATTTTTACTATAACGAATCATAGACCTAAAATAAGATGGTTTTGATCCACAATAATAACAATCCGAATGAACTATTTTTTTAAACTCTTCATAAGTTATATTAAAAATTCTATTCTTAGAATGGGCGTGATTTTTATAATGCATATATAAATGTCAATCGTTATCTTTACTATTTTTTGAATAACGAGGTGTACAAGTCAAACAACCTGTACCTTGAAATTTATTTATATTCTGAATAGTTCGAATAAAAGTAGTCCCACATTTTAAACACTGAACTATATACTTTTTATGAGATCCTTTTTGATATTCAATAGGCGCTTCTTTAATAACTTCGAATGCTTTTGTTTTATATCCTATATAATTCATAATTTTAAACTTCGCTGCTGATTAGCATATCATTTCTGACTTAGCTTTCCAGCAATTAAAAGTGTTTGCTAATAATATTTCTATTAAAAGGGGCACAATTATTTACCCATTGGTGCATCAAGTACGTCATCTCCTGTAAACTTTTGCCCTGCAGGACTATTTAAATATAATTTTAAAGCTAATGGCTTAACCATTTCTTCAAGTCTAGTAATTGTATCTAATACAATAAACTTATAAGGATATTTAGCTTCCTTAATTGCAGCACAAATTTCTTTTAAATCTTTAACAGAAGATGCTTTTACTTTTACAGCATCAATATAGTCATATCCACCCCCTTCAAGGTCGATACATAATGCTCCAGGAAGATTAGCACAAGCCGTTGACTTGCCATATTTAGGTTTTGAGAAAATAATTAAATTTCTTGGGTCCTGAGTTTCCGCAGGGATTTTGTTTGTTGGTAATGTGATAGCCATATTTAAAATTTGAATATTGGTTTTTGTAAGCTATCTTTTTCTTCTGCATCTTTTGCAGCTGTATCTTTTGCTATTTCATCTTCTAACTTCTCATCTTTTCAAGATTGATATACTTCATAATCAATACTTCCTGGATCAGGAAGTTCCTCAAATCGCCCTAAACTACCTTGAAAACCAGTACAAAAAACTTTATTTGCAACTCCAAATCGATGCTTTAATAATATTAGTCCACGCATAGCAGAACCTAAAGATTCTTCTGGATATTCTTTATTAATAATAGTATATCCTCTATAAGTACTGCGTTGGTGTTTTATGGGATTATATACTGCAATACAAACATTACAGTCATTACCTGCATTACCAGAATCCTTAACATCATCAAGGGTTGGTTCTGCAAGATCCATTTTTAATCTATTTACATCACTTGTATTTCTATTTTCTTGCATAATAAAGTCAATAGATATTCCACACTTTTCTCTAAAATAAACGCAGTATTGCGAGGTTTGATCAATTTCCTGCTTTTTAGTTCTTCCATCAACTGGAGTTAATAAACCAGCATGATCAATTATTACATTTATTATTTTATCAGGATTACTTGGAATATAAATGTTTCTTCTACCTTCATCGATATCTTGAAAAGTACCTCATTGTTTTAGAAGTTCTTTCATATTACCATAGAAAGTATTAGAACTTAGCTGTTTATCAAAGATAATAAGTTTATGTATAATTGAATTTAGTCATACTCTAGACTCTTGGATATACTTATAATATTTATCAGATAGTTTTTCTCGAACAGACATTAATGTCATATAAGAGATTTCTATTCCATAAGTATCATATATATATAGATTAAGCAATTTAGCAAGTAAAACTTTTGAACTCATTTCTAGACTAAAGTACACATGTATAATATCTCTATCTGGATAATCTCGCAATATGCGATATAAATCAGAATATATTACATATGAACTTTTACCTGAACCACTTTGTCCAAATATTAATTTATAAACTCCTTTTTGGAATCCACCTGTATATCAATCTAACTTTGGCAATCCAGTTTTTAAACCTAAGTTTCTACCTTCTCTACCATTGTCAATTTCAGAATATAATTCATCTACAATAGACATTAAGCAGTATCGTAAAGTTGTTCAGTACTAACTTTGCCATTAATTCCCTTATCTCGCATTTCTTTAAACTCTTTCCATTTTTGACTGGAAACAAATTCAATCATAGAAACTTGTACAAGATCTTTAGATTTAGCTCATTCTAGTATCTCTAATATTTCACGATGCTTTTCAATACTATGTCCAATAGTAGAGGAATATCAGAAGTAGAATTCTGACATATTTAAGAATTTCTTTGCAATATTTTTTAAACTAACTGTTTTCCCATTAAAGTATAAATTAGTTGGATAAGCATCCTCTAATTCCATGCCAAGCTCTCCAGAAAGTTTAAAATATTGTTTTATAAAATTCTGATTAAATTCAATTTCATCAGGATCATAAGTACTTGGGTTATAGTTTTTCCTGATTACTCCTTTCTCTTTTAGTGAATTGAATAATTCTCGTAATCTTTCTTTGCCGCCCCCTTCATATCACCTTCGAAAATAGTTCCTATTTATTTTAGGATCTCCATTTTCTGTTTGAGCAATAAACGTTAAATAAACTAACAGTAACTCATCAGCTGTTAGTTTATATTTAGCCATAATATTAAGAATCGTATCTAACTCCATATAATACGATAAAAAATAAACAAACGTACTACGTTAGATCTATTTATTAAAATCTATGTTCTATATCTATTATGCCTTTTTTTGGTCTAGTAGAAATCTCCTTTCCACTTAACACTATATCTAATTGTGATTCATCAATAGTTATATACTGTTGGTTTGAATTAGAATTATTATATCAAGTTTCTTCTATGGTTCCCTTAATAACTAAAGTAAACATCTCAGAGACTTTTCCTTCTTCAAATCGAATAATTCTTCCGCATTATATTCTATATAGTTCGTAACACTATATACGTTCTCTTATGAACTGCTGCATGTCACCATGCAGATTAGACTATATCTTTACTATAAAAGTATTCACCATTTCGACTCACTTGAGTCTACTCCCTTTCAGGATAGTCGTTACACCTTCTCTTTTTCAAGAGCTTGGCTCGGTATTTTGTTGTTGTTCACCGAGTTAGATGAATTTATAGAGGACCTCTCTAATTTATACTTTAACTTTCAAATAAAACCTTTACATGTTTTTTGTTTACCACTAATACAAGCAGCAATATTACCACCTTTAGAATTATCTCCAATTGCTTTAGATGCAGCAATATATGAATCTCAAATACGAACTACATTATTATTCATATCACATTGTAATAAATGATTAAAACATAGAGAATCCTTATCAATCATTGATATATCACCTAGTTCTTCTCCATAATATCGTCATATATATCCATGAGCATGAGCTCTTTTATGTTTACAGCACATTGTTATTTTTGAACCACTAGATAAACCTAATGCTCTAACAGCGTCTTCTGTTACATCATATATACAAATTAACTCTCCAAATATATTATATTGAACAACCTTTTTAGTAGATTTTCTTTTTAATATAGTTTCTCTAGAATGAGCATTATATGCAATATAATCACCTCCAGGAGTATCATTAGTCAGATTATATTTCTCCTTATATTTAGCAATATAGTTTATTTCAAACTGTTTTGCAGACTCTAAGCTATCAAATACATCTACTAATTCTATTACTGGTCATAATTGATATTCTCTATAAACTTTTAGCATTCAGCAAGATTTATGTCATTTATTTCTAAGCTTATCTTTTGTGTCACAAATGTGTCCTTTTAATCTTTGTTCTAATTCTTTAGATGTAATTCCAACATATCTAATTTCATTTGTAATTGGATGTCTTAAAACATAACCTTTATATATCATAATTGTATTTTATTAATTTAACAAAATACAAAGATAAGGAAATATTTTATATCTTCCAAATCGTTGTATAAAAAAGATACAACTTTTATCCTCTGCGTAGTCCTTGTCTTTGAACTATCTCCACTTAATATAATTCCAACACTTAAACCTTTTATATCTACACCTGCGTCACAAGATTTTGAAGTACTTAATACACCTACAGTTTGTTGATTAAAACTTTCTATAATAGTATTATTTTCCTTCTTTTTCTGTTTACTATGTAAAACATATCCTCGTTTCTTAAAATATTCTGCATCTTTAATAGTAGCTGAAAAAGTAATTGCTTTTTTATTACTTCTTGCATCTAATATCTTATCTGCTATTTCAAATTTCTTAGGATGAGACATTACAAAAGACTTACGTTTTCTTAACATTCTTATTCAAGCTGCTGCAAATCCTTTAACTTGAGATTCACTTCATCCTGTTTTCTTTGCATATTTACTTGCAAAACCAGGACGACTAATACAATTCATTACTGTATTAAATTCAAAATTAAATATAGAAAATAGATTTTGAAATTTCTGATTTCATTCATGATATAGAGATAAGTCTACATCAATTAAAACTTTATAATTTCTATAATCAGATAATCAATTATTATCAACTGCTTCCTTTATATTTATACGATCACAAACATAAGTAAACTCAGATAATCGATCTTCTTTTCCATCTAATCTTTCAAATGTGGCAGTTAATCCTAAAAAATAACGATATTTTACAGCTTTAAACATATTGATGTTATTTTCACTACATGCGCAATGAATTTCATCAATTACAAATAAATCAACTGTATATTGATTTTTAACAATAGTATTAAATATCTCTACCTTACAGACAGAAAAGAGCTGGTTTTTAGCCAACTCTCTAAGTCATTGTTCTTTTAGAACCTCTGTAGGAACTCCAATTAATACAGATAGTTTAGGATTTTTATTATATAGTGCCTTTATCAACATACAAGTCATATAGGTCTTACCAAATCCAGTTGCAGCAACAATCGTACCTATCCCATTACTATCTAATCAACGTCTAATAGCAAGCTTTTGACGTTCCGTTCTGTTCATCAAAGATACAAATTTTTATTTAAAAAATAAAATTTTTAGTACTAATTAATTTCCTGCAGGAGGATTAATTTCAATGTTTCGAGCATCAGCAACTCGTTGAATATTAGACATTAATGTACTTCATTTATTTATATGATAATCGAGATCATTATCTAAAAGTAATAAGATCTTATCTCTTAGTGTTTTCAGTGCAATTGTGGTTAAAGAAGAAATTTTTGGTAAAGAGCTAAGTTGAACTAAAGATCTAAATTCTGTAAAAGATAATCCTGTAGGACTAACTCTTAATTTGATATCAGGATTTAAACACAATCGTTCCTTAATAACTTCCATTCTATTTCTTGCCTTACCGTCTTTGCCAACTTCAGTTAGCTCAATTTTTTCCTCGTCCGTTAGCCAAATTCCTTGTGCTAAAATAAATTTATCAGTAATCATTTTCTTATTAAGAACATCAAGTTTATCAAAACAAGCGTCCATAAGACGATTTACTGTTACTTTTTCAAAAATAGGAGGAACACCATTAAATATACTTGCTATTGAATCATTTAGTATATCCCTTTCAGATGCTGCTCTTTGTTTATTAATATAATCTAAGATATCTTTCTTAGTCTTAATATCAGTTTCGCATTCATGAAGAATGTATCTAACAAATAGTTCCGTATTACATGAATCTCAAGTTCGATGAATATTTTCTCGAACTATAAACTTACCAGGATTCCAGGGACTAACGTTATATAACATCTCATAACAGTGCTTATATCATTTACGTAAGTCCTCTACAGATGCATCAACAAGTTTAACATCATTCCCACTTTTATCTCTCCATGTTAAGGAATCAATTGATTCTAACACGCTACGTAACTTCTCGCCAAATTCTGTCTCTTTACGCATATTTAAAAATTAAATTCTTTTTGATTACATATATCTTTTTCTTTAATAAAACTTATAAAATAATTATTTGTATATTTATAAATTTCAAAATCTTTTGAATCTTTGTTGTATCATTGTGTCTTTCCTCCTTCTACATATTGAAATTGAAGATAACCTGTATCTCCAATTTCAAAAGTAGAAATATCTCAGTTTGGACATTTAACAACAGTAACATATTTAAGATCATCTGTTTCTATTCGATTCAGATCTTCTACTACAATAGCTGTATACTGACCATCTTCAATAGCAACTATCTTACAATGTATTGTTATTGTCTGAGTAGTGTCGAACAATTTCGCCAATATTTAAAAGTTTAAACATTGTATTATTAATAGTCTGCATTTGGTTTTTATGAAAATGACCATAATACCAATGTGTTACTTCATTCTTATAATCCTCATATACTCGATCTAATACAGCTCGCTCATTGTCAATATCATTTAATAACTCAGAATCGTATGCTGCAAAGTCTTTTACAATTCCTCCTTTATCATTTGGATAACAAAAAGAAGGAGCGGAATGACTACAAATAATATCAATGTGTTCTTCTACTTTTGGACGATATATTACTGGCTCATCAGGCCAATATGATTTAAGACAACTCAGTTCTGCAGTTTGATAGTCACAATTATGATATTTCATATATCTAACTATACTAACACTATCATTTTGCATACGAAACTGTCTATCAATACTAATACCTCCACCTATACATAAAACGTTTAAATTACAAACATTAATAATATCATAATCTGAAACACATTTTACGTATTTAGTATCAATTAGCCTTTGTTCAAAATAGGATGGATCATCCTTTTTGTTTAATATAGATCGTTAGTCTATATCCATATGGCTCATACTTGATTTAATATGAGAACTGACTATATCTTCACCTTCAACATTACTTGTTAAGGGCAGGGCATTTCGAATCACTTGATTCTACTTCCATTTCAGGAATAGTCGATGAACCTTCCTCTATTGAGGCTTGGCTGCTGATTACCATCTCAGGCGTCCCAGCAATTAACCCTGTTTCACTTAATAATTTCTTATCAAGAGCACAAATTATTTCTTTAAACTTATTATATTTCCTTTGTCCATAAATAACTGCATCTTTATAAAGATAATTAAATAACTTTTTTGCATTTCCACGCCCAGATCACTCCATTGTACAAAATATATGTCTATCCTTATTCTTACCATAATTAGGTTTATTTGCATTAAGTATAGAATTATTTGCTAGATAGTCTCGAAGGTTTAAAATAAAATCTGTATTACCTGTAAAATTTACTTTTACATTTCGTCCTTCTGATACACTTCCATCTCCATCAAAATATCCTCTAATAAAATGAGACATTAGTTCATCAGGAACTATGTTTTTATTTGGAAACTTTAATGTTAAACTTTTTCGTTCAGTACATCCGAGACAAATCAAATCTTGAACCATACAACTTCTATGTACCCTAAATACATACTTAAGCTTATTATTTATTTTCTGTATACGTGGATATAACTTTTGTTCAGAGTGCATTGCTGATTTTATTCTTTCAAGAATATCTTTATCATGCTCTAATAACTCAATACCAAAAGTATGATTATTTTCAATTCACCCATCTGCATATAGTAAACCTAATATATATGCAGTTTCTTGGGTATTTATCTTTTTAAAAAAGTTTTCGTTTATTTTTATTTTACTCATACTATTAATTTTTATTAAATTATAGTACAAATATACGAGTTATTTATGACTAAAACAAATAAGTTTAAAATATTTATGATTACCTCTAATCCAGATGAATATATCATTATACTTTTTAAGTACCTTATGTAATTCTGGAATTACATGATCCGTATAATGTTTTAAACTTTCAAATCCAATACCAACATCTCCACAAAAAATAAAAACAGAGTTCTTAATTTTATATTGTCTAATGTGATAAGTAACTATATTCCACGAACCATGGCAGTCACCTACTATGTATAAGTCTTTAATTGTATCTGGAAGTTGAATTAACATAGATTTAACTATTAATCAGTATCGCCTTTATAAGCGTTCATAATAGACTTCTCTTTCCGAAGCCAAGAACCTTCTGATTCTGCAATATCTAAAGCTGTACGACTAATAGATTCTTCCTCAACTTGCTCATTTACAAGCATACCTGTTACAGGATCATGACCATTAAGCCAGTTAAACGTTGCCCAATCACATTCAGCAGCAGCTTGATCAACTATTTCATAGATCATTTGAGTAGTTTCAATTTCAAGATCAACAGCCATCTTGAACGGATCAACCATATCCACTATCTTTTTATCAAATTGATCAATAGTAGGATAAATATATTCTGCATCATTTTCATTTAGATACTTACGAATCCAACTGTGATGTAAATATTCCTCATCTGCTCGTTGCTTATAATATTCTTCAAGAACTACGAATCCACGAACTCCAAAATAATTAGCAAAATTCATATATATATTATGATTTTGTAATTCGTGTTTAAGTTGTCGAAGTAATAACTCCTGAATTTCCTTACTTAATGTACATTCTCTCCTACTAATATCTTTAGGTCCAGTAGGGTCCTTTGCAGTTTCTTTAACTACCATAATTATAATGGTTAAAAATACAAAGCATTTCTGCTATCTCTAATAAATATGAATTTTATAACTAGTCTTATGAAAATTAAAATTAAATTGATTTTCTAATAACCAATAAACATCAGAAGATATAAGAAACTCATGTTCGTTTACAACAAAACGAATATCAAAATTATCATCAGTAGTCAAGTATCGAACAATATCCTCTTCGTTAAAATAGATAATATTTATACCTCCAAATAAAATTCCTAATTCTTCTAGCTCTACTGTAATTTCTCCTGATTTAGAGAGATCTAATATATTTAAATATCGATCAACTTTTTCAGTAAGATTAATAGGATCTCCAAGTTCATGATCAATACAAGGATACCAATGATTTCCAATTTTTCTTAATTTAAAACTTTTCATCTTCTGTTAATTCTAAACATTCTGCAGCATGTTGTGCATATAAATCTGCAAGTTCATTAAATTCATTGTTATTATGTCCTTTTACTCAGACAAATGTAACTTTATGAAACTGAATTAACTTGTAGATTTCAGTTCATAAATCCATATTTTTCTTTGAATCGTCTTTTTCTTCGATTCATCTAGCCACATGGCCATTATTTATACTACTAACTACATAGCTTGAATCAGAATAAATTTCAAGAACTTGAGGAGTTTTAAAATACTTTAAGGCTTCTAAAACTCCTTTTAGTTCCTGTCTATTATTAGTAGTATTTTTAAAACCTTGATAAAGAATTTTAATTACTTTTCCATCTTCAGTTATAACTGAAGAATATCCACCTTGATTTAATGTTGGTTTATAACTACCATCTGTATATACTCTAATCATGAGAATTTATATACTTTGTTACATGCTTATAGACTCATTCTAAAGTATAACAAAATACTTCTTCATCATTATCTGATCATCCTATTATCTCTTTTAAAGCAAATACAGCATGAGTACATTCGTGTAAAGCAATATATGGATCATTATTAGTTAATCCAATAACAATTAATCCATTAGGTAATATACAAGTAATACCATCTGTTAAATTAGACTGGTACTCAAGATGTATAGAATACATATCTTCTAAATAAGATATTATCTTACTTATATCTTCATCCTGAATAACTAAAATGTCTTTATCAAAAATTGGAATATTAACTTCTCACTTCTTCAATTTCTTCTACAATTTCACACTCATCAAATTCATAAGATCTAATTGTTCCATCAAAATAAGCTTCATGTTTAACTAATAGATCTTCGAAATCTTTTAAGAAGTTTTGTTCCTTTTCTAAAGGAAGGGTTACCTTTCCTTTAAATGCCAGATCTAGGATTTTCATCAGCAGCCTGCATATAACGGTTATACTTCCGATAAAGTAATTCCTCTTCTTTATTAGTACCAACCTCTATAACTAAATGTCTAAAATCTGCGAAAGTTCCATCAAAATCTTTTACTTCAAAGAAAGGTTCAGTTTCTGCTCTCTTTTCAGCAATTTCTCGACCAATCTTCTTAACAAAATGATCTGTAGGAACACACGTTGCAAGCCCAAACTTAATAGTTTTAGCTTCCTCATCATATACTGCAGCAATTGTATATCGCTCACTCATACGAGTTTTTTGCTGAGGTACTGCTACAGTTTCTCGAATTGGCACAATTGCTACTTCAAGAAAGGAAAGAGGTCTAGTGTAATAAAATTTAACTACTTTACTCATATCTTTTTATTTTTAAATTATCTATAATTTTCTATTTAAATAAGAACTAAAATCCTGTTTAATGGGAACATAATCTTCATTTCCAAATAATGAGGATGTAAGAATCATGTCTGCAGTAGTTCTATTTGTTGCAAAAGCAATATTATATAATGATGCTAAACGAGTTAATGCAGATATATCAGTTTGATGCCCTTGAGTAATAAGATTATCACAAAAGAAAATTAATACATCAATTTGTCCTTGAGCAATCATAGCTCCTATCATTTGATCTCCTCCAAGTGGTCCTGAAAGAACAGGAGTTACAGCTAAATAAGTATTATAATAATCTCCTTTACCTGGCCAGTCTGGACTGATCTCATCAATATTAATCTCACTTAGTAACTTTGCGGTAGTTCCAGTAGCTATTAAATGATGTGGAAATAAAACTTGTTTATTGAACTTAACCCAGTCTACTAATTCTTGTTTTCTAGCATCGTGTGCAACTAATGCTATATTTAATTTTCTCATTTACTAATAGTTTTTGAAGCTATTTCAGCTAAATCTTTAGTTAAAACCTTAACAATTATATCTTTTTTACCATATCTTTGATAGTAAGTATATAATTCTTTAGTATTTTTAACTGCAGTATCTGTTACTTTCGAATTGATTAAATCAATTAACTTACGTCTTTTTACTAAAAGCCATTCTTTATCTGTCTCAAAAGCAATATAATCTGCTTTTCCGTATAACCAGCCTGGATTTCCTCTTACATTACTAATTTCAATCCAATGAATACTACTATCGGTATTAATATCTGATCGATTACTCTTTTTTAAGCCCTTAACATCAAAAGAAAATGTTTTATTGTCTTTAGTTCAGAAAAGATCTATATGATCTTTAATATCTGTACTTCTATCAGAATGTGAAATGACCCCACCATTCCTAAGAACTAATAAATTAGCAAATTCTTGTTCTTTTTCAGCTCCTGCTTTTAAAAAAGATTGATGATTAAAACTATTGCTCATGACAAAATTTTTTAGCTGCTTCAATAGATTCAAAAATCTGATCTTCTCGAATAGATTTTTGTAAGCCATCTAAGCGATAATAAATACTCTGAGAATTAGGATGTTGATGAATCCGAATAGAAGTTACAGTAAAAGGATTCAAATTAGGTACACTTGCGTTTACAAAATCTCCATCTTTAAATTTTAATTTTGTCTTACAAAGATATACTTGCTGGCCTATTTCATATTTTGAGTTGACTGTAATTTGCATATTCTTTGATCATATTTACGTATTTTACTTTTCTGTTTTCGAATAAGCTTTTCAAGTTCAGTAATACTTTTAACTTGATATTCACCTAAAGAACTCTCTATAGATTCGATATATACAGAACGATAAAAGTGTGGAGTTTTACTTCTATCAATATTATTTATGGCAGAAAGTTTATGATAAATAATAGAAGCGGCATTTTGCATTATTCTTAGCTCATTTCTAGCTCTTCGAATTTTAATTGAAAGAGATTTTTCAGACATTTTATAATATTTTTAAATATTCTTTAGAGATTTTTATATAGCCATACTTAGTTTTAACTAAGCAATGTTCTGTAAATTCAATTATATTAACTCTTTGATTAACTTGAAACGCAATCATTCCATCATCATCAATATAATCTATCAATGTAATAGCTTTCTTTTTCATTACTTTAGAAAAATTCTATATCTTAAAAGATTCAATGCGGTATTTCTATCTACAATACGATCAAACGTATAACCAAAAACATTACGATCTTTTTGTAAATAAGTTATTCTTCGATTAGGATATATAAAATAATATCCAACTGAATCATCAGTACACTCTTCAAGAATAACTCTCTGACTATTATTCCAACAAGCTCCTACTCCAAATAAATCCTCTTGAAGTTTACATTTTTCTTCTGCATTTAATTTACAAATATCTATTACAAATAATATATTTAAAGAAACATCTCTTGGAACTGCAGTTTTCATATTAATCTATAATTTCAACAAACCTTTGTTGTTTTGTTTTAACATAAGGATTTTCATCAACTACTAAAACCTCTACTATAGTTTGTTTCTTAGTAAACCATCTAGGTAAAAACCACTTACGAGGTTTAATAGGCTCTCGATGAGAACTTAAAGTAATAAACTTTTCATTTTCATATTCATTACTTAAAGCAATTGTACCAGGATATTGTAAATGTAAACAGCTTTTATTCCAATGATCAACAATACACGTATCAAGAACAAAATTCGGATCTCTAAATACGGTATCTCTAAGAATTAAAGTATCTCTCTTAGAATAATGTTCTAATTGATACTGTAAAGACTTAATTTTTTTATCTTTAATACCATTATCGTTAGCTATTTTTTTCATAGCTAACATAAGTGAATCGTTATAATAATCTAATTGTTCAATAGATAACTTAAATACACGATTACTTTCTTTTAATCCTGAATTTTCTGCAGCATATGCCTTTTCATTATTAACAGAATTGTCTAATGCAATATTTAAATCGTGTATTCTCTGTCCCATAAAGAATATAGTTAGCCCTATAACAACTAAAATTCCAATTTTAACTAATATTGATTTCATAATTAAGCTTAGTCAAAAGTTTCAAGTTTTCCTGTAAAATACCTAATAATAAAGGCAATATCACACTGAATTAGTGTTACAATAATAAGTGTTCCAATCATAGTTATTAAATTTTAAAAATAAAGGCATCTAGAATTATTCTAGATGCCTATTGTATAACAATTCGTAATTTTTATTAATATAATAAGGTTTTCAAGCTGCATAAGGACCTTCTGTCCAATGTCTTCCTTGAAAATACCTTCTTCTTACTCTATCAGAATACATTACAAGATATGTTTCTTGCTTTATTTTGTAAAGATTATATTGCATAATATACAGATTATTAATTAGTTAGCAGGAGCTGAAGGACTCGAACCCTCACCTGGAGTTTTGGAGGCTCCCTTTTACGGTTTTGCTTACCACTATAGTTTTCACTACAAGAAATTATTTTAATTAATAACTCCTGACGTGGTCTGGACTATATCAGCTTGTTAAACAAGTATAGCATTTAGTCTCTACACATTTATAAAGTGAGATAGGGTATTTAAGGAAGTGTACGGCTTTAATTTTCGACCTATCAAGCACTCCGCCTATTCTATACGGTATAGACAACCTATATTCCTTACAATACATTCACTTTAATTTAGCTCGGTATTATCAGCTATCCATATTTCAGGACCTTAGACTTTCTTAGAAAGTTGATTCGCAGTATTTATACTCTTATTTCACTTTTACCGAATTTGCTATAATTTTCACGCTAAACGTGCTCCAATCGAAGACCGCTGTGCTACCATTACACTAAGCTCCTAAATTACTACCTTTAGTTATACAGCAAAGGTAGTAAAAAATCTGAAAATATACAAATTAAATGTCTACTCGTTTAAGTTTAGATATTAATGTATTCATAATATAATTAGATAAATCTCGAGGAAACGTATCCATATTTGTCATAACAACATAGTGATTAAACATATCCTGAGGTCGGAAGTGACTTTCAATAGCAATTTGGCAAACTAGAGTATCTCCGTTTGATTCAATTCTATTTACTACCTTTTTAACTTCTTCTACAGCAGGTTGTCCTCTTAATCCCCATGCATTAGGAGCTCCATCAGAAATTACAAACATTAAAAGTGGTTTCGCAGTTTGCTTTCTAACCATTTTATATGTCTCCTCAATAGCAACAGAATCTTTGTTATTAGAATAACTAGCAACTTTACCTAAAGCATAACGATTTCTATTCCAGTGATCACGATATACATTAATAGTAACTTCTCCTGTCTGTCGATTATCTGCAGTATGACCATAAACATAAAAGTCACATTGCTTTAAACGTAAAAATACCTCATTAAGTAATATTGCACATTTTCTTGCAGATGAGATATTAGTTCCACTCATAGAACCACTCTCATCAATTAATACACAAACATCTAAACCAGGAGTAGTACGTTTAAACTTATTTGAATAGACAGTTTCTACTGCTTGATAAGCTTCAGCTAATTTATTAGTATCTAGCACACCTCTTCGCATTCCTGTTAAACGATATTCTTGTTCAACAAAGAATTTGCTAAAAGTATTAACTAAACCATTAATGTGTTGTTTTACTGTATCAAAATCCGCTTTATAACGTCTTTCACTATCTTCTTGTTTTACAATAAAAACATCATCTTTTATTTGTTTACACTCATCAGCAATTTCTTTAGAATCCCATTCACTTTTAATTTCCTTACTATTTAAAGAAGTATTAGAAGTAGTTAAACGTCGCATTTGTTCAGCTAATTTTTCAGCTGCTTGTTTTATTTCTTCTTGAGTATATGCCTTAATAGGTTCTTGTTTCTTTTTGCCCGCAGATCCCTCATCAGAACCACTTTTGGGAGAACTTTGTGTTTTACTATTCTTATCTGATCCTTTATTATCTTTAGAATCTTGTTTTTGAGAAGACTGTTTAGAATTTTGAGGATCAGAATTTCCATCTGATTCTTCTTGGCCTTCACCTGAACTAGACTGTCCTTCACCAGAATCAGATTGCTCTTGTTCTTCATCTCCTTCTTGTTGTTCTTCAGGCGGAGGAGGTGGGAACTTAAAGTAATCTAGTAATAGCTTATAAATTTTTTCTGCTTTATCATAAGCTTCTTTGGAATTATTTCCAAAATCACAAAGAACTTTCTTAATTTCATTAAACAAAACCTGATGTCGATAAATAACCTTAGTATCTACTCTTGCAGGATATCTTACAATATATAAGATATTTTGTAATACATCCATTAAATCATCCTGTTTTTCAGCTTTCTTGTATAACAAATCAAAATAATAATATTTTGCTTGTCCAATAAAATTAGCATACCCAGGGTAATTTTGTGTAGTATTGTATTCAATTCGTTCATCTTCAATAGTATTAAACAAATTAAAAAGGAACTTATTAGGTCTATTTTTACGAATTTCTGCCATATCGGTATATAATATGTGAGAAAATTCATGAATAGTTGTACCTAAGAATACATCTAATTTAACATTATTATCGATTTTATCATCATCATATACTTTAGTGGAAACAATAACTGTACTTCCATTTGTACATGAAGTTTCCGTGTCTACATTTAACTGTATTCGAATATTTCTTGGGATATCCATAATATCCCTAATATCACATGCGTGACGATAGGAATCTCTTAAAAGTTTTCTTTTGTTTAAATCAGGTGCAAAGAAAGAAGAATACGATCCACTTACTTTAGTATCCCACCCTAAACGAGTAGATCCTTTATAAGTAGATGTATAATTCTTACCTTTACGCCCAAACCAGTCAGTAAATGACATATTATTTACTCATTAACAATTTTCGTACTAATTCTCGAGACTCTTTACTATCACATAGTGGAATTAATACATAATTTAATGCATCTAATGTTGACCATCCATCATGAATTAATTCTGCAATCATTAAAGTTTCTCGAGTTGATACTGTTGTTGCAGCTTCCGCATTTTCTGCCATCCTACGAAGTTTAGCAGCAATAGAAGTAATCATATCAGCATCCTGTTTTTCAATATCACATCTCTTCATGAGAACTCGAGCTTCAATGTCTGCAGGAAGATATGTAAATTCGATTGGGAAGAAACGATTCTTTAATGCTTTATCAAGAGTTGAAGTACCAGTATATTCAATACCAATATTACAAGTTGATATAAAGCATACTTCAGGATGAATAGGAATTTCACGAATATCCTTAGAACCTGCAATTTCTACAGGCAAAGTCCTACGATGGTCAAGAGCAGGAAAAAGTATATTGAGGCAGGTAGCAGGCGCACGCGACAGCTCATCTAAAACAATAACTCCAGGTTTTTGAACATCTTGAGTAAATTTAGCATAGTCGAAGATAGACTTCCCCTCTTCGAGACGATGAACACCAAGTAAATCAGATATAGGATCGTGCATAGCACCCATATCATAAATAGTACAAGGAAGTCCTAATTGCTTACAAATTAATTCTACTACTTGTGTTTTACCAGATCCAGTAGGACCAGTTAGCATTGTATTTACACGTTTATAAATATTTCGAGTAAGTAGATAAAAAGTTTCATCCTTAATATAGAAACCATCTTTATCAATAGACATAGGAACTATATCAGGATTATTTTTAATTTGATATAAAACTTTTGACTTTAATTTAGCTTCTTCCTCTTCTATTTCTTCAGGAGTCTTATCTCTATTTTTGAGGTATTTTTGATATCCAGAATCTGCTTTAGGATCATCTGCTATTGAATACAAGTCTCCAGAATAGGAATAATACTTTTGAGTTGATGCAAAATTTAACTGTTTAGCATATAATCCAACTATACAACCAAAAGGATGTTGTACCCTATCAATTGTATACTGAGAAATAGATACAGCTAATTCATAAACAGGAGTTTTGTTAGGAAAATACTGCTTAGGCAATATTTGCCAAGTTCTTCGAGATCTAGTTTCAGTTAATTTACAATAAATTATCTCTGCCATTACTTATAATATGATAAATATTCAGAAGGACTAACAATACGATATTCTGTATTTTTAAAATCACTAAGTGTAAAAGAGTTTGTATAACTCATCATTGATCGAAGATAATGAACAAAATTCTCACACCATCCACTTAAAGAATACAAAATAGGTACTGTAACTTCTATTCCTTCTGCAGTTTTTAATTTTTGACTTCCAGTTTCTACTTGAGCTTTTTTAGTAGACATTCCGTAATAAACTCGGTCTCGAGCAATATATTCTCCTCGTACCCAATGTTCAATTACTTTACCACAAGCTTCTTCTGCTTGAGCAAAGATTTTGCCTACCATTACATAATCTGCACCTAATGCTAATGCTTTAATAATCTTATCATAATTATCAAACCCACCATCAGCTACAATAAATGGCAAAGATTCATATTTATGAGAAATATGCATAGCTTCTGCATCTTTAATTGCTTTTTCTATCTCCCACTTACGATCTACAACCTCTTTAATTAAAGAAGCCATAGCATAATGAACTCCTCCATTTGCAGAAGTAGTACATACTGATCCACCACCAATTCCAACACGTACAAAATCAATACCAGCTAAGGCATAATCTATATAAGTATCAGGATTTGCAATATTGCCTGCCATTAGTATAACATGACCTCCATATTTCTGTTTTACAGATTTACAAAGATCAATAAGCTTACGCATATGACCATTAGCAATATCTACGCATATATAAAATATTTCTTCCTCCTTAATTTCACCTAATTCTAGACCTGCAAATGTTTCAAATTCAGATAAACTTAAGGCCACAAAAGTTTTTGACATTAACTCATATCTAGTAGATAAATCTACTGAACGAGGAATTATAGTATTTATTTTATTATCCATAAATACCTGATAATTGCTCTCGTTAATTACTGAACTCATAGGAGCAGTAAATAACGGGAGCATGTTATCAGCATTATATGGATTACATTGTTCACGATGTTCAATATCACTAATTCTAGCAGGTACTAAACAAATATCGTTCAATCCATATGTCATCTCTTAATCTTTTTTAGATTGTTTCTTTTCACGTTTTTCAGGGTCTTTAAACTTTTTTACCTTTTTACGATTAGGCTTAAAAGTTTCCTCTTCTTTACTAAATGTCTTATCAACTTGATAATCCCGAATAAACTTACCCATACTTATAAAAACAAAAAGAGGGAATTAATTCCCTCTTATTCAATGACTAACGAACCAGGAGCAAGTCCTAATTCTTTTTCAATCTCAGTTATTGTTTTAGTAACTTTAGGTTTACGAACTTTACGTTCCCAAGCCACTTCCATATTGTTTACATCCTTTAGATTGTAATACTGGCTTGTAGGCTTAAGAATACGTACAACTCTATAAGGACGATCTTCAGTAATATTATTAATATATCCTGAAGCAGCTAAATTACTTCCTGAGAAGTGCATCACTGTACCATTACTAAGTACAATTCCATACCGAATCATACCTGCATTTTCAAACTGAACGATTCGTCCAGGTACCAACTCTTTATGGAAGTTAGACTCTTTATCTTCAGATTTTTCCTCTGCAGCGTTTTCTTCTTCCTGTTCTCGTTCTTCTTTAGCTTCCATAATACACTTAGCCAAAATCTCTTTAGGAATATGCCGACTAAAAACCTGCATTAAAGGATGTTCAAAAATAGTTTTAAGATCGATCTCCTCTTTATCTTCTTCAGACTTATCGGTTTCCTCATCTTCGTCTTCCTTAAGAAATTCAAGAGCATGTGATAAATCATTAGTTGTATAGATTTTAGCATGATCTTCAACAAATTTATCAATTTCTTTTCGACCTTTAACATAGAAGAATGTTTTATCCTCCTTATCAATTAAAATTGAGAATTCTCCAAATGCAATAGGAAAAATAGGTGAGTTTCCAGCTTTGTAATCTAGACTTCCAAGAGCTAGAGCCAAAATAGGCATGTTTTCGGTTTTTACTAATAAATAACGCATTATATTAAATTTTATTTTTCTGTAGTTTTACAAACTTCTGTAATTTCATATACAGAATTTCTTGTTTTAAAACAATTTTTGCTAACAATTTCTACAACAGGAGATGTAGAGAATCCAAGTCCTATATATACTCTATGTCCTTTTGTAATAGGTTCAATTAGCCTACCTATTTTTTCATATCCAGTATTAATTCCATTAGGATGATGTCCTGGAACATAACTACAAGTATCATTGTCTGATAACTTAGTAATCTTAACTGTTTCTCCACGTTTGTAAGTAATTTTATCATAATAAATCTCTCTTACCTTTTGGAGTATTTCGTCTCGATGATCATCCTTATCGTAGATTGAACCTTCACAATCACATTGCTTTAGTAGAATTAAAAGTTCTACATTTACTTCATTAAGATTATTAGCTAGTTTTAGTATAGCTTTTTCAGGATTTGTCTGTTCAAGAATGTACATAGGCTGCATATGCCAACGAACTAATGAGATAATCGCGGTATGTAAATGTTCATCTACTTCTAACTTAACTAATAAATCTTTTGCAATTTCTGCACTTTTAATTGCATGGTTACTTGCATGATATAGGCCATCTTCTCCTTTCTTTGTTGTAAAAGCTTTGCCAACATCATGCAATAAAGCAGCATATACTAAAATTTCTCTAATTTCAGGTGATGCTAAATAATCAATAGTTTCATTTGAAATATGATCTAACGCACTTTGTACAACCATACAAGTATGTACAAAAGCATTACCCTCTTTGTGCCATATTTCATTTTGAGGTGTTTGTTTTAGTTTTTCTATTTCAGGGATTAAATCTAATTTTTCCCAATGAAATGCATTTTCAGTTGAATCGTATAATTTCATATATAATAATTTACTAAACTTCATTTTCATCAAATTCAAGTCTGTAATAATTTTTATGAGAACATATTACAGTTCCTGTTTGTTTTTCAAGATCTACTCCAACTAAACCTATAAAATTATTACATTCTCTACATATACCTGAACAAATATGTGGTTTAAGACCATCACGAATAGCCTGTTTTATACTTTCTCTTTCAAAATCATCTACAGAATAAATATCACATTCTATAAATTCATTCATATCGTCGGTAGGAAAATATTTTTGAACTTTATATAATATCATAGTTATATTTATTTAGTATCCCTGGCAGGACTCCAACCTGCGACCCAGATCTTAGAAGGATCTTGCTCTATGCAGCTGAGCTACAGGGACTTACGTATTTAAATATAGTCAAAAACTTTTATCAAAATAAGTTCAATAGCTTCTTCAATAGTTAAAGCTGTAGGAGCTATTCTACAACTTGTGTATGGAGGAAGCCAAATTTTTGCACTATATCCAATAGGAAAAGTTTCTTCTTTATTCCAACACACTCTTGTTTCAATAAATATTTGTTTTTCTATAGCTAACCATTCTTGAAGTTTTATTATATCGTCAGGTCCATTATAACCTTTAAGTTTCATTAATTCATATATACTAGACATGTGTAATTAAATATTCATATGCTTGATTAATTTCAATAAATTTTTCCTTAGAACCTCCTTTATCAGGATGATATTGAAAACACAACTTACGATAAGCAGTTTTAATGATACTTTTATCTTTAGTAATACTAATTCCAAGAATTTTATAATATCTATCTATACTAGTTTGATTTTGAAATTGTTGGTTATTATAATTCCTTCTTTGGTATCTTTCTTGTCTATATTTATATTTAAAATATCCTTGATAAAAAGTTACATAAAATTCTGCAGATTTATAGTAAAAGCAAAAAGAATTAGACCATTCAGGTTTTATAAATTTTCGACAATATTCTTGAA